>Ga0116211_1000574_pt1 | contig 19102 bp, 14 predicted proteins | sample SaghotsprinmetaG_FD_94484 | JGI IMG/M metagenome (GOLD analysis project Ga0116211, IMG submission 94484) | Hot spring microbial communities from South Africa to study Microbial Dark Matter (Phase II) - Sagole hot spring metaG | ecosystem: Environmental > Aquatic > Thermal springs > Hot (42-90C) ... | reverse complement strand
TTCTAAAAAGTTTGAAAAAATATGACCTTCAATATGATTTAATTCTAAAATTGGTTTATTTAATATTTTTCAAAGAGTTCTTGCTACAGTAATTCAAGTTAAAAGTGAAGGAATAAGTCCAGGTTCTTTTGTAACTGCTATATAATCTATGTCCTGAATTAGTAATGGTACATTTTCTTTTGTATAGGTGCTTTTTAAAACATTTTCTAATACTTCAAAAATAGCATTAGCATGTTCTCTTGCTGCAACTTCTGGAACAACTCATCCAGTCAAATTATGTATTTTTATTTGACTTTTTGTATTTATCGCAAGTAGTTTATCATTTTTAAAAATTGCAATTGAAGTATCATCACAACTTGTTTCTATTGCTAAAATTATCATTTTTTAATCTTTATCTTTTAAGTTTTTATCACTATGATATTTTTCATTATGTTTATGTTCGTGTCATGAAATTTCATTAAATCATAAAAATAAAAATATCCCTAAAATTACAAAAACAAGATAATTAATCTTATTTTTAAAGTTTCATTTTGATTTAAAACTTGGAAATATATCAGCTAAAGCAGTATATAAAAGTCATCCAGCAATTATCGCTAAAACATATAATTTGTTATCTATTAAAAATTCTCAAAAAGGATAAGTTAATACTGCTCCAAAAACTCAAGAAAAAGCTCAAATCAAAACTATTTTTAAATTATTATGATTCATAACATAATTTACCACATTTTGTGGAATTGAGTGAAGTAAAATTGCTATACTAACTATTATTCAAAAACTTGTATTTATAGAAAAAGCTGCAAATATCTCTACTCAATGAAAAGTATTATGTAAAACAGTTCAAGCAAAAATCAATTTTCAAGACTCATGTTCATGTTTATGTTTGTTTAGATCTCAAGGATTTAAATCTTTACAATGATGCCAATGTAAAAAAAGTTCTAAAATATAAAACAAAAAAATTCAAACTAAAACAAATATTCATAAAAAGTGAACATCAATTCATTCTTCTATAAGTTCTGGAAAAAATCATAAAAATATTATTCATAAAAGAAGTCAAACTGTAATTGCTGTTATAAAATCTAGATAATTTTGCAATTTTTTTGTGATAAATCTAGCAAATATTACTACGATAATTATTCATAAAGCAACAAAAATATTTCAAAATAAAGTTCAAATAAATGGAGTGATTTGCATACACAAAGGTTAAATTATATTTCTTTTTCTTAAAATTAAAAACGATAATAATAAAAACACTCAAAAAAGCAAACTAGCATAAATTAAATGATATTTTATAGGAAAATTATTTTGAACTTTAGTTTCTTCATAAGCATTTACTTTTGGAGTAATTATTGGATTTGAAGAAACTTTTTTTTCTTTTTTTTCTTTTGGAATGACTTCAACAATAAAATATGAAGTATCCTCGTTTTTCCCATCAGTTATTTTTAAAGAAATAATATGTTTTCAAACTCCAAATTTATAACTAGCTGGATTTTTCTTGTCAAAGGTTTTCCCATTTCCAAAATTCCAAAAATATTTCAGTTTTTCTCCTAAGCTTTGACTTCAATCAAGATTTACACTACATTCTGAAATTCACAAACAAACAAGTTTATTATCTTCAAAAATTTTATTTGAAGCTAATTTTCATTGTAAAGTTATGATTGATTTTGGTATTATATAAGACTTTTCTTGTTTTGTAGAATTTTTTGAAGAAGAAATATATTCTAAATAATCACTATCGATTTCTAAACTAGATTTTTTAGATAATTCGTACAAATTATCTTCTCAAAAGTCTAGAAAAGTTTTTATCTCAAATTCTCAAATATTTGGATTTTTTATATAAAATTCATAATTTCAAGATTTATTTGATTTTGTTTCATATATTTTATTTGAGGCAAAAGATTTTTGATAAAATAAATTCAAAAAACTAAATTCTTCGTCTTTTTTTTCATCAAGTTTAAAAATCATTTTTACATTTGGAATTGTTGTTCCATAAATTTTTACTCAAGATTTTTGTTTTGAGACTTTTTGGTAAAATGATTTTTCTACAAGCTCAAAAAATTTTTGTTTTTTTTCTTTGCTAGATAAATCTTTTTTCATCAAATCATCAATTGCATCAAAACTCTCATCAAAAGAGACTATTTTTTTGTCTCAAGAAAGATAATTTATTTCATAAATATTTTTATTTTTTTGTTTTTTTAAAGTTTTTATATTTTCTAAATCTAAATCTTTTGATAAAATAAATCATTCTGGAATAGAGAAATTCCAAGAAAAATTATCAATTAAAATCTCTTTACAAGACAAATTTACTTCTTCTTTCCCGGAATTATTTATATTTATTTTTGTATCAAATTTATAAAATTTTTGTTTTTGATTTGGTTTTAAAATAAAAGTTTCTTTAAAAATAAAGGCCTTACTTCAACCTGGAATTATATCATCTAGACTACAGTTTTTTAAATCAATTTTTTCATTTCAGAAATTTTCTATTTCAATAAATTCTAGATTTTCAGCTCAAATAGGATTTGGAGAAACTTTTGTTATTTTTAAGGTATAATTTTTTAGAATTTCGTCTTTATCTAACACTTTGTAATTTTCAGCTATCTCTTCATTATCAGTAGGAGAATTTTCTTTTGTTTTTTCATCTTTTTTTTGTTCTATTTTTTTATTTGAAAAATATAAATAATTTTCTTTAAAATTATTTTCATTTCATATTTCATAAACTTTTAAAGTAATTTTAAATTCTCAAAGTCAATATTTTACATAACCTGGATTACATTTTTTATCATCTCAAATATTAAAAATTCATCCAGAAAAGTCCCACAAACAAGCTAATTTTGAATTATTTTGATTATAAATCAGATTTATACTACAATCCTGCTTTTTACAATTTCAATTTTCGTCAAGTCCAGATTGAATAACTATTTCTGGAATAGAAATATTTATTGGTTGTATAATATTTGTATTTGAAACTAAAGAACTTCATCAAACATAAACTATTTTTGTTGGAATTAAAGATTCTTTAAATCATTCATTTTTTACAAAAAAGCTTTTTTGAAAAAATTTTCAAGTTGATTTTTGTGTAACTTTAAATTTTGTTTCAAAATTTCAAATTGGATAAACAATAGTATTTGGATTACATCTACTTTTTTCTTCTTCAAATTCACTAAATCAAAAATCCCATTCACAAATATATTTTGAAGTTGAAATACTTTTAAATCAACTTCATTCATCAATATTTAAGTTAAAATTTACTTTGCAATCAGTTTTTGAACTATCACAATTATAGTTTAAAATTTCAGTTTGATTTTTTTCTAGCAAATAGCTTGGAGATTGAAAAAGTAATTTTATTTGATAAGGAAAAATATTGTTTTCTTCTTGTAATATTTCTCAGCTATTTGTATTTTCTTCTAAAATTTCTCAAGTTGAGTTTTCAACTTGTTCTAAAATATTTCCTGAACTAGTTTCATTTTCTTCATCAATAATTTCTTCTAAAATTTCTCAACTTCAAATTTCTTCATCTTCAATTTGATTTTCTTCATCTAAAATTTCCTCATTATTTTCTTGTTCTTCATTATTCTTCTGTATAATCTCTTTATAACTAACATTTTTATAGCTATCAAAACTTGTAGTATATAAAAATTTTATTTCCTGATTATCAATACTTTTTATTCAAACTCAAGAATTTGTTTTAATTCTTAAATGACTTGTTGTTGTATTATTTATAATTAATCCGGTTAAATAATTATTTTGTTCAATTAAATTCAATCACAAAATATTTCAAGATAAATAATAATTTGAAATTATACTACTTCAAACTACACTATCTAGTTTTGAAGTTGATAATCATCAAGTATTCGAATAAAAAAATATTTTATTTAAATTTAAACTTCAAGTTAGATTTTTATTAAATTCTATTTCTAATTTATCAATTTTTCAATTATTATTTGCATCTAAATAATATAAATAGTTTTCTTTAAAACTTTCAATAGAAAATACTAAAAAATTATTAAAAAATAAAGTAAATATAATAAAAAAACTAAAAAATTTCTTCATAAAAATAAAATAAAAATAAAATACTGTGAACTAGCACATATAACATATTGTGCAATTTTGGATTTAAGTAAGAAGGATTAATATCGTCTCTGTTGAATATTGTATATAAACATTCATAGGTGTCAAATTTTGCGATTTTTTGCAAAAAAATAAAAGAGTAAGAAATTTAAACTTCTTACTCTTTTATTTTTAGTTACTTTCTTATAACTTTCAAATTATTTTATTACATTACATGTTTATGAAATTTTGCATTTTTTAAAGATTATTTTTTATTTAGTTATATACTTAGTTTTCCCTCTTCACTTATACTCTATAATTATTGGAGTTCCAGAAAATCAGAAATTATCTCTAATTTTGTTTTCCAAATATCTTTTATAAGAAAAATGAAAATGTTCTGGATTATTTACTGTAAGCACAAATTTTGGAGGATTTATATCCACTTGACTTCAATAATAAATTTTTGGTTTATGAGCCACTTTATTTCAAGTTGGTGGATGCTTAATAACTACTTGTTCTAAAAATCAGTTAAAAATAGAAGTTTTTACTCTTTTATTTTTTCTTTCTTCATTAATGAGAATTGCAGTATCAAGAATTTCTTCCACTCTTTTTTTCTCAACTGCTGAAGTAAAAATTACTGATACCCAAGGTAGAAAATCAAATTTTTCACTTAAATATCATAAATATCTTCACATAATTTTTTCTTTATCAATTCCTTCTTTATTCAAGACTGCATCCCATTTATTTATAACTATTATAAGTCATTTTTTTTCTTCTAAAACTCTTCAAATAATAAAAAAATCTTGTTGATGAATACCATCAACTCCATCAATAATTACAGCAACTATATCAGCTCTTGCTATACTTCTTTGTGTTCTTATAACTGACCAATTTTCTATATTTCTTGTTCAAATTTTACTAAGTCTTCTTATTCAAGCAGTATCAATTAAAACAAAATCTTTTTCATTATAATGAAATTTTGTATCAATAGAATCTCTTGTAGTTCAAGGTAAATCTTTTACCATAACTCTATTTTTTCATATAATTGCATTTATAAGTGATGATTTTCAAACATTTGGTCTTCAAACTAAAGCTAATTTTATAAAACTATCATCTAATTCTTCAACTAAGTAATCTAAATTTCTTGATTTTAAATTATTTGCAATAAACTCTTTTATTTCATTAAATCACTTATTATGACTAGTAGAAACTGGAAAAAATGCTTGGAATGTATTTACAATTGGAAGAGAAAAAGCCTCAAGTTTTGAATTTTCATTATCAGCTTTATTAGCAACCACAATAATTGGTGGCATATTTTTACCTGTTAAAACTTTTAATATTTTCTCATCTAAATCTGTAAATTTATCATATTCCAAAAGCCATATCAAAATATCACTTTCTTTTATAGCTTCTTTTGTCCTATCTATAATATCTACTGCAATTTCATCAGTTTTGCTTCAAAAATCAAGTCCTCAACTATCTGCAACTATATAAGTAATATTATTTACACTATCAGTATATTCATACTCTAAAATATCTCTAGTAGTTCATGCTTCATCTGCTACAATGGCAATTTTATGCCCCGTGTACATATTAAAAAAACTTGATTTTCAAACATTTGGTCTCCCTATAATCGTAACTTTTGCTAACACTTCTTTTTAATTAATTTTAAAAATTTTAAAATCTGTGTAATTGTAAGATTTATTTTTTAAACGCAATTTATTTACTAGTTAATTTTTTTATAATTAACAATTTCTTTTTTACATTTTTAATTAAATCTTTTTTATTAATTTTGGATTTTTCTTCAGATATTACATCTAATTCTCATTTTTCTGATAATAAAACTGCTATAGGACGAGTCGTTTCAAATTTTGATAAAATAATATTTATAATTATCATCAAAGGAACAGATAAAAGCATACCAACTACCCCCCAAATAGCTCCCCAAAATCACAAAGCAATTATTATTACAAAAGGACTTAGATTTAGTTTATTTCACATAAATTTTGGTTCTATAATATTTCACATCAAAATCTGAACTCAAACTAACCCAAAAAAAATAAAGAAAAATGGATATAAACTATCATATTGAATTAAAGATAAAATTACAGGAAATGAAACAGCTATTATGGATCAAATATTTGGAATAAAATTAAGTAAAAATATTATCATTGCCCAAAAAAGTGCAAAATCTAAATCAAAAGCTATCATTACAAAATAACTTAAAAGTCAAGTTACAAAACTAACTATTGTTTTTATAAGAAAATAAGCTTTTACATCTGATTTGATTTTATTTAAAATCTTTATAGCATTTTCTCTTTTTTTCTCATCTTTAAACATAAGTTTTATTTTTTTTCAAAAAAATCTATATTCAAGCAATAAAAACATTACATAAAATAAAATTATTCAAGCTTTCGAAAATATAGATGTAACACTAGAAACAACTGAAGTAAATAAATATGTAATGTTTATTTTTTGAAATAAACTATAAGCATCTACTGTTTGAGGAATATTAAAATAATCTAAAAGTTGAAGATATAAAGAACCTACTCTTTCTTGATAAGTAGGTAAAAGTTTTATAACATCTTGAACATTTGAATTTATCATTTTTGCAATAAACCAAAAAATAAAAACATAAGTTGAAAGTGATAAAAGCATTGCTAAAAATGATGGAATTTTATATTTTCAAATTCAAATTTTTTTATAAAAGTCTGAAAGTCAAATAATGGCAAATGAAAATAAAAGCGCAATTATGAAAGGAATTATTAAGTTTTCTCAAATATTTAAAATATAAAAAAATAAAACTATAAAAGCCAAAGAGAAAAAAATATTTAAAAAATTATTTTCTTTATTCATAATTTTAAATTAAAAGATATCAGATTAAAATTAACTATTTTTATAAAAAAATCAATAAAAAATTTTTACTTGCACTGGTCAATAACATATTGTGGGTAATAGTCACGAAGATAAGTATCACCAATTTTTTTAAATTTTCTAAAATAAAAACAAAAAAAGAATTAAATTTACTAGGGGTATAGTATATTACATTTTTTAGTTTTTCAATGAGAGATTTTTAGTTCATTTAAAATATCAAAAGATTTTCTAAAAGTATTGTAAGTAAAAATATCTTTATTTCATAAAGCATTGAAATCTTCAATCTTTGTTCTTTTTTATGCAAATAAAATTTGATAATACTGGTACCTATGTCTAGGTACGGATAATTAAATAAATCATTTACCTTTTGTAATAAAATAATTATATAAATATTCTTTAATAATCAAATCCCAAAAATTATTTCTTATAATACTTTCTATAGCTTAAAAATTCATAAAACATCATAACATAAATAAAAAGACAAAATAAACTATATAAAAGAAAATTTATTTTAAACCCAAGAAATAAAATTTCCCAAAAAATTATTACAAAGATAAAAGTATTTAACAAAAACAAAGATCACCAAAATCTTTTATATCTCAAAACATCTGGAAGTATAGTTTTTACTAAAAATTTTATAAAAAACGCTATAAACAACATAAAAAAACTACTTCAAAAAAGCAAAATTTCCAAATATAAATCTCTTTGATATTTTGAAATATCAATAGTATTTATCAAAAAAATCATCACCAAAAGTATAAAAATACTCAAAGAAAAAATAGTATAATACAACTTCAATCTAAAAGGAAACATTCTATAAATATTTGCTACATTTGGCACTCTTTGTAACTCTTTTAACACATCTTGTAAATTTTGATTTGAAGATATCTCAAAATAAACAAAAATTACATTTTTATCTTCTTTATAAGAAATATTTTTTACATTTAACTCTAAATCATAAAAAACTTTTGTTATGTTATTTACGCTCATAAAATCCCTAGATTTTGTTTTTATTTTGAGTAAAACTCTTTTATTGAAAGATTTTTCAGTTTCATATAAAGACATTTTTTGTATAACTTTATCTACTTCTATACTTCAAAGTCATAAAAACAAAAAAAATTGTTCTTCATTTTTCAATCAACAACTTTTTATTATTTCTTTTTTCACCCTTGAAGAATTTGCCGAAAAATGTCTATAAGAATAAGTTTCTAGCGCATTATTTAACATAAATTTTCAAAGTTCTATAAGTTTGTTTGATGAATATTTTTTAAATAATTCTTTTAATCCGTCTCTAGCCTTTTGTGTTTTTAATAAGAAAAAATTCTCTATTTTAGAGTTTATATTTATTTTATTTGATTTTTGCAATCTTATAAAATCCCCATTTTTTAGTTTAAAAAAAGGATCATTTGTAAAAACACCATTTACATACGCTCATGAAAAATATTTTCAATTATCAAAGTTATAGTTAAATGCATAATCAAGTAAAACTGACTCTTTTGGTAAAAGTAAAAAATTTCCATTTGTATCAAAACATTTTATTTCACTGATAATTATTTCATGAGTTAATTTTTCAAAAAATCATTTTGTGTCTATTGTCTTTTTTTGAATATCTAAAATTCATTTCATCCACTCTGGTAAACCCCTATATTCAACTCAAAATCATTTGTAAATAAAGTGTGCTGCAAGTCAAGATTTATTTAGTTTCATCATTTCTGCAGTCTGAATTTGAAATTCTAAAAATTCTCAAGTTTCATCAAAAACTGTTGTGTGAATTGATTGATATCAATTTTCTTTTGGTGAAGAAATATAGTCTTTAAATCTATCATTTTTTACATTGAAAATTTTATGAATTATTCAAAGTGCTATATAAGCATCACGAATATTTTTTGTAATTATTCTCAAAGCTAAAACATCATAAATATCATTTATATCAATATTTTTTAGTGTGATTTTTCTCCAAATAGAATAAAGACTTTTTACCCTTCATTCTATTGCTATAATTTTTAATCAATTTTTTTTAAATTCTTCTTCTACTTTATTGTGAGCTTCAATTATTTTATTTTTATAATAATCATACTTTTTTCAAAAAATTTTATCTAGATTTTTATAATCCTTTTCATTTGTATATTTAAAACACAAATCATTCATTTGCACTAAAAATTCTCAAATAGACAAAAAATTTACTATTGGCAAATAAATTTCCTCTGTTTCTCTTGCAATTCTATATCTTTTTTGTTTTGGTAAAAAATCTAGTGTTTCCAAATTATGAAATCTATCAGCAATTTTTACCAAAAATATTCTTATATCATCTCAAACTGAAACTAAGGAAAGTTTTAATTTTTCTACTTCTTGTTTTGACATTTCAGGAATATAATAAATTTCTCAAAGTTTGCTTACTCAAGAAATTATTTTTGTAATCTCTTCTCAAAAATTTTTCTCAATATCTTCTAAAGTATAATCTTTATTATATAAAACATCATGAAGTAAAGCACAAACTATAGATATATCATCTGCTTCTATTTTTGTTAAATTTATTGCTGTGAAAATAGAATGAATTATATAAGGTTCTCAAGAAGCTCTTTTTTGATTTTTATGAGCCTCATAAGCATACAAAAAAGCCTTATTAATTAATCTTTTATCATAATAAGGATTGTATTTTATTATTTCCTTAGTTAATTTTTCAAATAATTTTTCTATATTTTGTTCCATAAAAAGAAAATTATTTTATACTAAATTCATTGCAATATGTTTTTTGAACTTATACAAAAAGCCAATTTTAATATTTTAATAATAATTAACAACACTCTCTTCCCTATTTAAAGCTTTTATTTCTATCAAATTCGTTGCCAAATCTTTTATTTCTTCAAGATGAGAAATAAGAATTATTTGAGAAAATTTGTTTTCAAGTTTTTTTAGATTAATTAAAATATTTTGTTGTCTTTCTTTGTCTTGACTAACAAGAACTTCATCTAAAACTAAAAAGTTTATAGGGTTTCATTTTGAACTTGTTAAATTTTGACCAAGAGATAATCTCAAACACAAATTTGCTAAATCTCTTTCTCACCCGCTATATAAATCTAGATTCTTTCCATCAATTAAAATGTTATAATCATCATCTAAAGAAATTTCAAAATATTTTCCGTCAGTAATTATAGAAAAATATTCACTTGCTAAATCCTCAATTCTTGGCTTTAAATGCTGTAAAAGATAGATAATATAATCTGACATAATTTGTTTTTTCAAACTCAAATTATTTATTTCTATAATATAAGTATCAATCAATTTTTTATCATCTTTAAAATCTTTAAGTTTCTTTTCTAGATTTTTTAAAGAAAATTCTATAACTAAAATATTTTGTTTAATATCATTTATTTCTTTTTGTTTAGAGTTTATATTTGAACTTATTTCATAAAAAACTACTTTTACTTTTTCATAGTTTTCCTGTATAAATTCTATTTTCTTCAAATTTTCTTCTAAAATACTAATCTCTTTTTTATTTTTCTTTATATTTAAATTATTTTCTGAAATATTTTTTTCTAGATTTAATTTGTTTTCGTTTGATTTAATAAATTCTTTTTCCTCGTTTTTTAGGTTTTCTAAAAAAGTTTTTACACTTGAAATCTCTTTTTCAATATTTAATAATTCATTTGAAATCTTTAAATATTCTCATTCTTTTAAAGCTTTTCATTCTCTTGCTTTTGATAATAATTTTTCTTCTGATGCTTTTACAAGTTCAGGAAAATATCATTCTAATGGCCTTTTACAAGTCGGACAATCAGCTTTATAATCAAGTTTTTTAATATTATCAAGTTCATCTTTTAAAACTTCATACTCTTTTCTTAAATAATTTATTTTATTTTCTAACTGAATTTTTTGTTTTAAAATTTTCTCTCTATTTTGAATTAATTCCTCCAATTTTTCTTCTTCTTGATTTAATTTTTTCAAAAAATCATCTCATCAAAATCTTTTCTCCAAAATTGATATTTTCTGTTTTAATAAAATTAAATCAGAAATGTTTTTTTCGTTTTGTTTTGTAAAAAATTCACCCTTACTTTTAAGAGAATTTATTTGACTAGAAATATTTAAAAAATCTGTTCTTTTTTTATCTTCTTTATCAAAATCATTTTTTATAGAAGAAAAATCTTTATTTAATATTTCAAGTTCTTTAAATTTTATTTTCAAATTTTTTTCTAGCTCTTGTTTTTGTTTCCAAATTTCTTTTTTTTCTTTTTTTATACTTTCTTCATCAAAATTCTCTATTTTTTTCTTATAAATTTCAAGTAAAGTTTTTTTCTCTCTTTCCTCATACTTAAACTCTTCTATAATATTTTCTATTCTATCAAGTCATAAAACTTTATTTATTAACTCTTTTCTATCTGATAACAAACCAGATAAAACTTCTAAATCTTTTTGTTTTGCAAAAACACTTCTTAAAAAAGTTTCTTTATTTACTCATAAAAGTTCACTTATATAAGCAGTAATTTCATCTCAACCAATAACTTCAAGTCAAGAAGGTCAAATTAAAGTGTCTTTTGTTTCAATTATAAAATCATCATTTAATTTTTTAAATCATGGTGAAATAATTCTCACAATTTTATACTCTCCTAATCAATATGAAAAAACTAATTCAATTTTAGACCAAAATTTTTCTTGTACAAAATAACTTTTTCAAAAATCCTTATTTACTCTTACAAAATCCTTGCTACTTGGTCAAAAAAGTGCATATCAAATCGCATCTAAAATTGAAGATTTTCAAGCTCAATTTTTTCAAAATATCAAAGAGAAATCGTCTTTAAAAATGATTTCTTCTTGTCTGAATCTACGATAATGTAGAAGTTTTAAACTTAAAAGTTTCATTTATAAAAATTTAATTTTATTGTTTTTATTATATATTTTTCTCTTAAAAATCAAAAAAAACTCTATAATTAAAGTTTTATTTTTTGTATTATTTTTACAATATTTCATTTTACTTTATTTTTTAAATTTGCTTCTTGTTTCTTTTTTCCTTCTTCTAAAGGTAATTGTCTAGCTCTTTCTGAGAGTATATAATAAAAACTATCACCCAGGTTTTTCTAATCTAGAACTCATCTTTTTTGGATGTGTTTTAAAATCAACACTCATCTATCATAAGTATTTACTAAATTTTCTACTTCTTCCATATAATCTTGTTATCTAACTCGTTTCTATTTTCCAGTGGAAAAATATCAACAATAAATACCTTTAAGTCAAGTTTTGATATTCAAGATTTTGTTAAAGTTATTCTAGAGTTCTTTTAAGTTTTTAAACATATTTTTAAGTTAAATAAAGTAATAATTTAAATAATTTTTCTAAGTCATTCCCCAATAAAAAGTCATCAATTTTTTTTGATAATATCCAAAAAAACTTGATATAATTTTTCATCTAAATTTTTGGAAATCTCTTTTAAACGGTTAAAAGCCATTATATATTTTAATTCTCAAATCACATAAAAATGCTCTATTTCAAAAAACTTTGCATATTTTTTTATAGCTTTTGAAATAAGTTCTATATCAATTCATTCTAAATTATCTGAAATAATAGAAGTTTCTACAAGTGCTAATTCAAGATTTGAAATCTTAAAATTTACTCACTGTATTTCCACTGATTTTGTTAAACAAGAAAGCTTTTGAAATAAATTCACTTTTCAAGCAGTTATAGTTTTAAAAATAATTTGGTATTTTCAAATAAAAACTTTCTTATTTATTTTTCTATTTATAATAACAAGTTTTTCTGGAATAGAATAATTTTTTAGGTGAATTTCAAGAGATTTTTTCCCAGAAATAAAATATTCGCTTCATATATTTTCAACAATATATTTTTTCACAAAAGCAAAATAATATTTTTCAATTAAATCAATTTCATTTAATTTTTCATCTTCTTTATTTGGAATTATATAAACTCCATTTCTAATAGTTTTTATAATATTTTCTGACTTTAATCTGTAAATAGTTTTATTTACTATTGTAGCATATTCTGGCTTTTTTTCAGGATCAACTATTTCAAAAATATCATTTAAAAATATTATTTTTCATCATTTTTTTAACAGTTTATTAACAATTTTGTCAAAAGTTATCATATTTATATATTATTTTTAATAAGATAAAATCAAGCTATAATAATTATATAAATTTTACTATAAAAATCAAATATTTTTTACTATAAAAATTATTTAGTTTTATATAAAATTTTTAACACAAATTAAAAAACTCATTTTTGAGTCTTTTAAAAATTAAAATTATTTTATATTTTTTCCATTAACATCTTTCTAAACCACAACTTATCTCAAAATAAATAAGTTAAATCATAGTGTGCTCTTTCTAAACTTATACTTCTATCAATATATTCATTTTTTACTTCTTTAGAATTTATAGTATCTTCTATAACCTTAATTTTTTCGTTATAATTTCTTCCACGAGTTGGAAATTTGACTGTTTCTATATTTGGAAATTTAGAAAAAAATAAATAACTATATAGATTTAAATTATCTCATTTTGCGTAAAAAAGTTGTGTTTCTAAAGCTTTTAACTTTGGCTCTCAACTTATAGTTTTAATTTTACTAAAAAAATACTCCATTCATGTTTTTATAGATTTTTCAAGTTCTTCTCTAAGTTCTAATAAATCAACTTTATCTTGTCAATCCTTAATTTTATAGTTTTTTAAAATATAATTTAATCCTTTAAAATAAGCTAAAATCTTTTTATTTTTTTCACTATTTAATCATTGCATTGCATCAAAAAATAAATCTACTCTATTTTTTGATATATTATATATTTTAAATAATTCTTCCTCCAAAAAAGTTTTATCTTCCATTTGAAGTTCTATTTTAGTTAAAATATCCAAAATCTTGTCAAAAATATCTTCAAATTTATCGTCAAACATTCAGATTTTATCAAGTTCTGTCAATGTATTATCAAGAACTATCTTTTTAAAATCAGCTTTAAATTTCTTTTTAAATATTAAATCATTTACAACTACTGTACAGATGTCTCTACTTCAATATTTATGTTCAGCAAAACAAAGTCAGTTATTATACCTACAAAAGTCCCCTTCACCAAATACTTCAAACTTTGTTTCTGGAAATGTAGTCACAATATTTTCTATCTCTCTAAGAGTGATTTCACGAGACAAAATAACTTTATTTATTTTATAATTCTCTAGAAAAAATCTTATAGCCTGCTTATTGTACAAAGCCATAATTGTAGAAATATTTATTTTTCCAGAGTAATTTATAGATTTTAAATATTCTAGAATTCCTATATTTCCACAAATAATTCCGTCAACTCAGATTCAGATAAACTCTTCAACCATTTGTTTTATATATGGCATTGTAATTTCAGTGTAATACCAAGCATTTAGATTTACAAATATTTCAAGATTATGTTTATGAACTTCCTCTACAATAAGCTTTAAACTTTCAAAATCTGTAATTTGTTCATGTTCGGCAAATCTACCATTTGGTGATACTTCAAAACCAAATTTTTCATACCAATATGGTGGATTATATCAAGTAAAAAATTCATTAGCTCCTCACTCAACTAAATCAGAAATATATTTTTCAACATCTTTAGCATTTTTTCACTTTGTAAAAAAACCAAGTCAAACTATTTTTTTGAACATAAAAAAAATTTATAAATATTTTTATCATTATATACATAAAAAAAATCTTACAAATTTTTGTAAGATTTTTTATTAGAAATACACTTTGTTATTTAACTCTCTGTATTTAGTTTTAATGATAGCTCTTTCTCTTATTTTTCTTTTTGATAAATCTCTAACTGCATATCTTTCAGCTTTAAGTTTATTTGCAATTCTAGATTGGAAAAATAATTTTTTGTATCTAAGAACAAGTTTATCATTAGTTTCTCATTCGTTTCTAACAGCGTAAATCATTTTTCTATCTCCTTAAGATAATTATTTATAAAGTGGTCTTATTTTATTTAAAAATTAAATTTGTCAAATTTAAAGTATTAAATACAATACAAAAAATATAATTAATTTATAAAAATGAACGAAAATAGATTAAAAAAATTTAACTCAATATTAAAAGAAATAGTTTGAAGATGTATTTTAGAAAATACCCTTGAAATCCAAAATGAATTTTGACTTATAACTGTAAATAAAGTTTCACTTGCAAGTGATATGTCTTACATTGATATTTATGTTAGTTCTATAAAAAATGGAGAATTACTTTGTAAAACTTTGGCAAATTTTGCTCAAATAATAAAAGAAAATATAAACAAAAAAATTACACTTAGAAAAACTCCAATCGTTAGGTTTAGATACACTACTGAAATGGAAACTTTTACAAATTTATTAAATAAAATTAATTCTCTAGAAATAAAATAGTATGAAAAATCTAAAAAAATTTTTACAAAAATATAAAAATATATTTTCTAGTATAAAATTTAAAAGAAACAATAAAAAAGAAAAAAGTAAACTTTATGTTCAAGAAAGTTCTAAAACTAAATATAAATCAAAAAGAAATAAATTTAAACTTTTTACAAAAAAACTAGAGTTTGAAAATACTTTTAATGAAATAAAAAATATAAATACTTATTATTACGTCATTTGAGGTTTTTTGATTTTTTCTAGCGCGTATGTTTTGTTTTTTTCTCATTATTTTTCTGTTAAAAATATAGATATTATCAGGCAAGATAACATTATAAATATAGATTTGTCTTATAAATCTATTGAAAATATTAGATATAAACCTATATTATTTGTAGATAAAGAAAGTATTAAAAAAAGTTTAATAACTCATCAACCAAATATAAAAGAAATTTATATAAGAAAAATACTTCCTGATAATATAAAAATAATTCTAACTTCTTATAATAGTAATTTTATTTTTGAAAATGATAATAAATTTTATGAAATAACTGATAATTGAGTAGTAATTCCTTCAAAACAAAAAGAAAATTTGATAAAACTTGATATAAAATCTTTATCTAATATATGAATAATTGATTATAAAAAAATTTTCAATCAAAATCATATTTTAAAAATAAGAAATATTATAGAATTATTAAAAGAAAAAAATTCTTTTATAGAAATAAAAAGTTTAGTTTTTTATAAAAAAGAAGCTGAATTGCATATAATAAACCAAAATTGAACTATTATAATTTTTGATCTAAATAAAGATATATTAGTTCAAATAGAAAAATTAAATATTTTTTATAAACAATATGTAAATAAAATAAAATATTGAATAATTTATCTTGATTTAAGAATAAATGAAAAAATTATTTATTGTTCTAAAGAAAATGAATTTCAATGCAAACAAAACCTAAAAAGTATTTATGAATAATTAAACCCAGGTATTTAAAAAGCCCGAGGTTAGTTTTTAATTTTTTATTTCTAATTTTTTATTTACTCAAACTATAAGTCATCAAGTCGAAGCATTCTTAAAGTAAAGTTCATCAACAAGATTTGTAATTATCATAAAAAGTCACCTTCACCTGATTGATGTATGATTTCAAAATCATTTTTCAAGTCTTTCTAACCTCAAACACTCCATTTCAGAAGCTTTTTTTGCTTTTTCTCAATCTCAAGCATCTTCTACCTCAATATTTAAAATAATATTATTTTCTTCTTTTTGAAATCAAAATCTCATAATATTTAAACTTCATTTTTTACTTCAATATTCAATAGCATTGTTATTTAACTCATCAACTATCAAAACAAATCTATTTTTCCAAATAGTATCAAGTCATAAAACATCTAAAATAATAAGTATATAATCTCTTAGATACTTTGCATTATTAAAATCAGATTTAAATAAAAACGAAATTTCAAGATTTTTCTCTCTTGTTAAAGATGTTTTAAAATCATCATTTATAGCATCTTTAGGCGTTTCATCTACAAATATTTGTTTCATTATTTAAAATAGTGAAATATATGCTTTATAAGTATAACACTTTTAATAAAAAAAATCAAATAAAAAATACTTGATTTCTCAAGTATTTTTTATTTTTGTTAAATTTAAAATTATCTAACAGATTCTTTTAAAGTTTTACCAGCTCTAAAAACAGGAGTTTTCATAGCAGCAATTTTAATTTTAGCACCAGTTCTTGGATTAACTCCATTTCTAGCAGCTCTTTTAGAAACTTTAAAAGCACCAAAACCAGTAATATTTACTTCTCTACCAGCTTTTAATTCAGAAGTAACAACTCCTACCATAGTATTTAAAGCTTTACTTACAGCATCTTGAGATAAACCTGCAGAAGATGCAACTGCTTTTATAAAATCTTGTTTTTTCATAATATAAAAATTATTAATAAAATAAACACCTATAATATAGCTAGTTTAAAACAAAATGCAAATCTTTTTTTAACTTTTTTGTTTTATTTAAGCAAAAAATATGTTATAATTTAAAATAAATGGCTTATATAAGCCATTTTATAACAAATATTTTCAAGCCATTTTTTTGATTGATTATTGTATATTTTTGAAATTTTTTAATAAATTTGTAATTAATATTTTTTGTTTATAATTAAAAAAATAATTAAAAACTTTTTATGAAAATATTAACAATTTGAGTTTGAGCTTTTTGATTAGCCATTTTAAAATATCTATCTATAAATCATAAAGATAAAACTTTCTATGCCTATGAAAACAACAAAGAAAGTCTTTTATTTATGCAAAAAAATAGAAAAAATCCTTATTTTTTTATTGATGATAAAATAGAAAAAAATATAAAATTACTTGATGAAATAGAAAAAATCTTACCAAGTATAGATTTGATAATTATTGCTATTCCAAACCAATTTATAAAAAATCTTATAAAAGATATAAAACCATTTTTAAAACCAAAAGTTTCTTTTTTAAATTTATCAAAATGAGTTGATAACAAAAATCTAAAAACTGTTAGTGATAATTTAAATGAAGAACTTTGAGGTTTTGAGTATAATTACAATGTTTTATCTGGTTGAATGATAGCATCAGAGCTTTTTTATGGTAAAAACCTTTGAGCTCAAATTTGATATTCAAACAAAATTTCAGCAATTTTATTAAAAAATCTCTTTGAGAGTGAAAATTTAAAAATTAAATTAACTAAGGATTTTAAAAATATAGAACTTTTTTGAGCTTTTAAAAATATTTTAGCTTTATATACTTGATATTTAGAGTGAATGTGATATGAATATTCTAGTATTTGATATCATTTTTGTGAATTATTTAAAGATATAAAAAAGTTAGTAATTGATTTATGATGAAAAGATAATTTTGATTTTTCACAATATGCTTTATGATGAGATATAATTGCAACTTGTTTTTGAAACTCTAGAAATAGATATTTTGGAAAATTAGTTTGAAACTGAAAAACTTCAAAAGAAGCTTTTGAAATACTAAAAAATGAAAATAAACATGCTGAATGATTTGAAACTTTAAAATGAATAAAAAAATTTATAAAAGATAAAAATTGATATTATGAATTAAAAAAAGTTATAAAAATATTTTTAGACTAATAATTTATCTCAAAATTTATTTCTTTTCAATTAAATCATAAATTTTTCATATTATAAAAAAGAACTTTTGCTAAAGTGAGTGGTAAAATATACTCCTTTAATAAACAATTTTTTAAAAATTCTTTTTTATCTTCCAAAAAATTTTTTATATAAATTCAAGCTGTTACTCCCCTGTTTATTCACTTAAACATAGCTTTTGTTTGACCTGATTCACGAATCGGTGGAATAAACCATATTTTTTTTCACATCTTTTTATAATCACTTCATCTCCAAATAAGATTTTCTATATTAACAGAAACTGAAACTAAAACTTTAGAAAAATCAACGCGAAAACAATTTATATCTTCTACAAAAAATCAAAGTTTTTTATAATATTCTTCCAAAATTTTTATCTCTTCCTCCAAAGTAATTCAAACTATATGAATTTTTTTATTTTTTTTTATAGCATAATCAAATAAATTTTTAAATATTTCTAGTTCATCAAATTCAGAATAAACATTTGAAAACATAGCAAATTTATCTCAAATTTCTCAGAGTAATTTAGTATTTTCTTTTTCATGCAAAAATTTTTTCATAAAAAAAACTTCTACATTTTCATTTTTAAAATCAGTTTGTAAATACGAAAATAAAAATTTATTATCAAATAAAGAAGTATTATCTATATTTAAAATTTTGTCAAAATATATTTTTTTCATTTTTTT
>Ga0116211_1000567_pt1 | contig 19294 bp, 16 predicted proteins | sample SaghotsprinmetaG_FD_94484 | JGI IMG/M metagenome (GOLD analysis project Ga0116211, IMG submission 94484) | Hot spring microbial communities from South Africa to study Microbial Dark Matter (Phase II) - Sagole hot spring metaG | ecosystem: Environmental > Aquatic > Thermal springs > Hot (42-90C) ... | reverse complement strand
TAATAAACTGAAGCTAATTAAGCGCCAAGCCTATGGATTTATTAATTTTGATAATTTCCGTACACGACTGTTAGCTTGCTGTTCCCATTAGCGAAACTTATCACCCTATGACCGGAAGAGCCTCCTTAATGGTCTATTTTGGGCCTTGATTGGTATTCCCCTGACCTGGATTTTGTATACTGTTATTTTAGGCATTGATCCCAGTCAAACTCAGATTATTTTGATGAAGCAACCGCTGAACTCAATTTTTAATGCGCTGGTTGCCAGTTTATCCCTAATCTATCTACCGATTCATCAATGGTTGGGGCGTCGTCGTGTCATGGGCACCCTTTCCTTTCAAGAAGCCCTTTTTAACCTTTTGATTACCTTTGTCCTCGTCCCCACCCTAGGTTTAGTCCTTGTGGGCAGTCAGGGCGTGGTGCCCGCTGTCCAACGATCGGCTATCCTCGACCTGGATCACGTTACGATCGAAACCATTACTACTATTCGTAATTGGTACCAACAACGCCTGAATGCGAACTATGCCCTAGGCCGAACCTTAACACTGCTGGGTGATACCTCGCCAGCGACCCTATATCCCTATCTTAATTTTACTGAAAATTTATATCCCGATCTGATGGGGGTAGCGCTCCTGGATACCCAGGTTAACTTGATCGTCAGCAGTCGCAATTGGAGCCAGTCGTCTAATTTTGCTCAGCCGAACCATCCCGCGTTTCAAATAGCCCGAAGCATCCTAGAGCCAGTCGCGATCCAGCCCACCTGGGATACCGATGCGCCCCCCCGTCTCGGTTTAATTGTGCCCATTGCAGTGGGTATCCAGGTGCAGAACTTTGTGGTCAATGAACTGAGCCTTGATGAAGTGGTGTATCTGCTCAAGGCCAATCCGGAGAGCGATCGTCTGTCCTTGACCCTGGTGGGGCGCGATCGCACCATTTTGGCCAGTACCCACCCCAAGCGCTTTCCAGGCCAGGTGTTTGATCAGTACCAGACGGGCGATCGGGTCATGCTTGGCCCCCGGACCTACCAGTGGTTGCCACCGAAAGGCGGGCAAGTGGCGATGACGCGCTGGATGGATTCCCACTTTGTGCAGGAGGAAACAATCCTGCCGGGGTTATCCTGGACCCTCATTGCCGAAAAGTCAGCCGCCCCAGATGCCCGCTTGATCCAGCAGATCTACACCTGTAACCTTGCCCTGATCCTAGCGATTACCCTGTTGGCTCTCCTCTTGTCCGTTGTGGTTAGCCGAGGCTTAGTGTTGCCCCTAGCACGGTTGGCAATCGTGACTCGTAATCTCCCCGATCGGCTAGCGCACCAGGAACCTATTACCTGGATTGACAGCCGTGTTACCGAGATTGCCTCACTGCTGACCAATTTTCAGGTCATGGCCAGTATCCTCGCCCAACAATTCCAAGCCATCCAACAAGCCCTTGATGCAGAGGCCCGCCTCAAACGGATTACCGATAAGGTGCGGGATAGCCTTGATGAGGGGACGATCCTCCAGACCGCTGTCCAGGAATTGGGCCAGGGGCTAGGCACGATCGGCTGTGATGCGTTGATTTATAACCCAGAGCGCACGATCGCCACCCTGACCTATGAATGGACGGTCCTACCGACGGCAGTGGGGCAGTCGCTCACTCTGCCGGGTCCCTTCCCCGCGATTTATGCCACCCTGTTCCAGGGCGAGTTCTGCCAGTTTGGCCTCGTGATCCCCCACCCTTGGCGCCCCCAATTGGGTAGGGTCACGATCCTCGCTTGTCCGATTCTTGATAACCAAGCCCCCTTGGGAGACCTCTGGCTCTACAAGCCCCAGGCGGAGAGGTTTAGTGCCGAGGAGGTACGCTTAGTGCAACAGGTGGCCAACCAATGCGCCATCGCGATGCGACAAGCTCGGCTTTACCACACCGCCCAAGCCCAGGTCCGTGCCCTAGAGGAACTCAATCAGCTTAAGGATGACTTCCTGAGCACGGTTTCCCACGAATTGCGTACCCCGATTACCAACATCAAGCTAGCGATCCAGATGTTGAAAGTTGCGCAACAAGCCCCCCAACGCGATCGCTACCTAGCGATTTTGCAAACCGAGTGCGATCGGGAAGTCAATTTAATTAACGATCTGCTGGATCTTCAGCGGCTCACCGCAGGCACCCAACCCCTGGACCTGGAACCAATCCCCCTGCGGGTGTGGCTCCTCGATCTGGTTGCGGCTTTTCAGGAACGGGCACAGATGCGCCACCAGCACCTCCAGGTTAACCTTCCCCCGGATCTGCCCACGCTGATGACCGATCCGACCTGCCTGAACCGGATTCTGTCGGAGTTGCTGAATAATGCCTGCAAGTACACGCCTCCCGGTGAACACATTTGCCTCACCGTGCGGAGCGATCCTGAACCCCTCGCTACCCCCTGCTGGTAGGTTGCTCCCCCAACTCTGGCTCCGACGGGCGAGAGAGCAACAATGGCCGCAGACCCCAAGCCTGACCTGGCCGCGTCCTTGGGGCATACGACAGCGGCGACCCACCCCGTCACGCCCCCGCCCCCGCCCGCGATCGACAGGGCAGCAGTTCCCCCACGCCTCATCTTGGAGATCGTGAACTTTGGGGCGGAAATTCCCCCCGATGCCCAGGCCCATATTTTCGAGAAGTTTTATCGCGTCCAACGCCTCGATCGCTGGCAGCAGGGCGGCACGGGACTGGGGTTAGCCCTGGTGCAAAAGTTAACGGAACATCTAGGCGGCACCATCCAGGTAGCTAGCCACACCAATCAGACCCGCTTTACTGTCCAGTTTCCCCTGCACCCGGTGCCGTCTACCCTGGGGGCCTAATATCCTCGCCCAGCAAGGGCAAGCAGAATGGCAAAGAGTTGTAGATGAAATGGCAAAGATGGACTAAAACAGTGGTCAGTCATCGGGGCCATTCGGTCCGGTGCGGATAAAGACCCTGGAATCATACTGTGTGACCAGGAATCGTATCGTGACGCCTAGAGCTTCACGCGGGTTGTGAGAAGAGAGCGCCTTATGAATCAGCACTATCAGTTACCGCCGAGGTTTCCTTGCGTCGGGCGGCTAGGGTTAGCGACCCTGATCGGGACCCTGCTGCCAGGGACTATTGGCCTCAGCTCGATCGCGGTGGCCCAGGACAGTCTCCCCCTTGCTGCCCCGACTGCCCCGCCGGTTCTGCCAGAGAGCCTTGCCGCCGCCGCCCCGCCCGCTATGCTGCCAGGGAGCGCGACGCAAATTGCCCCCGCATCCCCAACTGCTGAGCCAGTCCTGCCTCGATCGCTCTTTGTTGATGTTCAAACTGGCCACGATCGCCAGGGAAATGGGAGCCAAGCGGCTCCCTACCGTACCCTCACCCAGGCCCTTCAGGTTGCATCCGCCGGGACGGTGATCCTGTTGGCACCGGGGGTCTATAACCAGGCCCAAGGGGAAATCTTTCCCCTCCAACTCCCGTCAGAGGTGACGATTCAGGGCAATCCCACCCCGTCAGAAGCCGTCATCCTACAAGGCGGGGGTCCCCTCCAGGTTGGGGGCGAGGTTGTCAATGTTACCCTGCTGGGGGCCGATCGCGCGGCCCTGGTAGGAGTTACCGTGACCAATCCCAACCCCCAGGGCCATGCCATTTGGATTGGAGACAGCAGCCCCACGATCGTGGACAGTGTGATTACGGGCAATGAAGCAACGGGCATCACGATCGCGGGTCAAAGTCATCCCCTCATCCAAAACAACCAACTTCAGCACAATGGGGCCGGTATCCACGTCGCCGCGATCGCCCATCCCCGCCTGCGCGGCAATCTGCTTCAGGACAATCACATTGGCATCCTGGTGACCGATCAGGCCCGTCCCCAAATCACCCATACCGAACTGCGTCAAAATCACGATGGCCTCGTGGTCCTGGATGCAGCCCAGCCGATCGTGCGCCAAAGCCTGTTCACAGAACAGGTTCGGGATGGCCTAGTCGTGACGGGCGAAGCCCTGCCGGATTTAGGCACGGAACGGGAAGCTGGGAATAATCAATTTCAAAACAATGGGCGGTTTGATATCAATGCCCAAGCCACGACCGCCTTTATCCCCGCTGTAGGCAATCAGTTGAGTCCTGATCGCAGCCTGGGACGCATCGATCAGGGGGGCCGGATTACGCGACGTATTCCCATCCTGGCCGGTCAGGAGGCGATCCTAGCCGCAGGGGGAGCCGCCAGCCCAATGGCCCCCCTCCCCAGCCCTCCCCCCGCCCAGGCCGCTGCGTTCGCGCCGCGTTCCCAACAGGAAATCGCACTGCCCGTTCCACCGCCCACTTCGTCCACCCCAACGGCACTGGTCCCGGCCAGCCCGTCGGTGGCCGCTTTCCCCCAACCCTTCCTGTTGGCAACGGCTTCCTCCCCGGCCAGCATCAGTGCGCTGGGCACAGCGGCCCATTTCCCGACCCCGACGCTCACGGCTGGCTCCGTCGCCCCCTCACGCCCACCTACGCGCTATGCCGCCCCGGTGATGGCGACCGCTATGAGTCAGTGGGCAGCCTCCCCGGCCTCCCCTAGGCAACCTGTCGCGATGCAACCTGTCACGGTGCAACCTGCCACAATCCCTCCCGCTGCGGTGACGGTGCCTGTGGTCGTCGCCCGCCCACCCCAACCTAGCCCACCTGTCCCCATGACCCAATATCCCGTTCCCCCCACTCCCATCCCGCCCGCCGGACGATCTACCGCAACAATGCCTACGGGCCTCGGTCCCAATCCCCTACTATCGGTTCCCAGTACCGAGATTCCCGTGGGGACCAGCGATGGCAATCGGGCCGTTTGGCAACCAGGCGCGTCACCCGCCACTCCCCAGGCAACGCCCACGCCCACGGCTCCCGTGGTCACCCCCCAACCCCAAGCGGCTCCGGCTCCCAATCCCCAGGCACCCTACCGGGTCGTTGTCCAGGTGGCCAATCCCCAGGAGCAAGCCCGTCTCCAGTCCGTGTTGCCCGATACGTTGCAAGCCCCAATTCCGGGGCGGCCCCTGATGCAGGTTGGCACCTTTGGCGATCGTAACCGGGCGGTCCAATTCCAAAAAGCCTTGCAGCGGCAAGGTTTACAAGTGTTTGTGGAGCAATGGTAAGCCCAATCCTCAACAGGATTCTCCAAGATCTAACCACCGACCTGGGATCTAAACGTGATCTAACGTGATCACATATTGTGATTGTGCCCTTGTGATTGTGCCCTTAAAGAATTCCCCGCAACTTGGGAATACTAACCATAGAGAGAAGGCCATCAGTGCAGGCCATACGGGGATAGCCACTTCCCCAACTGGCTCGCTGCCCCCCTCGTCTGGGGGTAGGTATGGTTAGAATAAATAAAACCTGTTGGCAGTCCTAGGGAGGGCGAATTTACCGATCATGCCGGAAGCCTCGATCTACAGCAAAAGTACCCCTGACTATACTGCCCAGTACCTTCCCCCGGCAGATCCCACCCCCCTGACCCAGTATTTACCGGAACCTCTGCTGCGCCCCACTCCCCCCGCTCTACCACGGGTGAGCGAACGGGAAGTGGTGAAACACTACACCCGCCTGTCCCAGGAGAATTTCTCGATCGATACCAATTTCTATCCCTTGGGGTCCTGCACGATGAAGTACAACCCCAAGGTAAATGATTGGGCGGCTGCCCTGCCCGGTTTTGCTAACTTGCATCCCTACCAACCGGAAGCGACGGTCCAGGGTGCCCTGCAACTGATGTATGACTTAGGCGAAGCCCTAGCGGATTTGACGGGCCTTGCGGAAACTAGCCTCCAACCGGCGGCGGGTGCCCACGGCGAACTGACGGGGATTCTGATGGTGCGGGCTTACCATACGGCCCACGGCCAAGCTGAGCAACGCCGCATTGTCCTGGTTCCCGACTCCGCCCACGGTACCAATCCCGCCACGGCTACGATGGCCGGTTACCAGGTGCAGGAAGTGCGATCGAACGCCCAAGGGTTGGTGGATCTGGAACATTTGACCGAACTGTTGAATGATCAAGTAGCGGCGTTGATGCTCACCAATCCCAATACGGTGGGCCTGTTTGAAACCAATATCCGGGCGATCGCCCAACTCGTTCATGCCGCTGGCGGTCTACTGTACTATGACGGGGCCAACTTGAACGCGATCGCAGGTCTGGCCCGTCCGGGTGATATGGGGTTTGACGTGGTGCATCTCAACCTACATAAAACCTTCTCAACGCCCCACGGCGGCGGCGGTCCGGGCTGTGGACCGGTGGTGGCCAATGCCAAACTGGCTCCCTACTTGCCTAGGCCCCGCGTGGTGAAGACAGATACGGGTTACGCCCTAGACGATGAGGCTCCCGATGCGATCGGTCGTATTAAGGGTTTCTACGGCAACTTTGGGGTGATGGTGCGAGCCTATACTTACCTCATGACCTTGGGGATTGACGGCCTGCGCCAGTCCAGCGAAGATGCCATCCTGAATGCCAACTACCTGCGTCATTTAATTCAGGCATCCTATCCCCCTTCCCACGGTCAGGTCCCCTGTATGCACGAGTTTGTTGTCTCGGCTCAACCGCAAAAGAAAGCGGGCAGTTCCGCCTACGGGATTGCGAAACGCTTACTAGACTATGGTTTCCATGCGCCGACGGTCTACTGGCCGGCGATCGTGCCGGAGGCCCTGATGATCGAGCCGACGGAAACCGAAACGCCAGAAACCCTGCGCCAGTTTGCCCAGGCGCTGATCCAAATTGATCACGAGATCCAGCAGGACCCCGACTTTGTTAACCATGCCCCCCACAACCTCCCGGTTGGGCGGGTCGATGAAGCCAAGGCTGCCCGATCGCCCCAACTTACTTGGCAAGAGGAGGAATAACTGCCATGCTACAGGACACGCAAACGATTCGGTTCTACCAACGCCTGAGCGATGCCCTCGTCGAACTGTGGCAACGGGGCTACCGCTTTGATGATCTGCGACTCTATATCGATGGCTATATTGCGGCGTTGCGGCACAGTAATGCGATCGAACCCTATTTGATCCACCGTCTAGAGCAGGAAATTAGTCGGTTTCTCTATGATCCTTCCAATTTTGAGATGACGGAGACGCAACCGGAGACGGATTTTTACTAGCGATCAATCATATTCTGATGAGCGATCGATCATACTCATCAATCATACGAGGGGTATTTTTTAGCTTATTTTTTAGCTTGTTTTTTAGCTTGGGTGCGGCATCCGAAGTGCGACGGGGGCTGAGGTCAGCCTCTCGGTGAGGCCATTGATGCGGGACTCAATTTTCATGGACGGAGTGTCCTGATCGGACCGTATTACCGTCAGGGTGAGTGTAACGACAAGTAATATTGATGGGCTGCGTGGATTTCAGGCGCTATAGCGCTGCATCTAGGTATTTTTCCGTGCAGAACTCTTTAAGGATATGGATACAATTAACGATCGCACCCAGGTGGGCAATTTCATAGCCGTGGGTGTTTTGGGTGGGAAAGCTGAGGCAGGCGGCACGGGGGACATGGCCGAATTTCATGGCGATCGACCCGTCACTGCCAAAACCACTAATGGCCGCAAGTTGCAGCGGAATATTTAACCTTGCCGCCGCTTGACGGATTTGGTCATTCAGATCTTCATCATAGAGACCATAGCCATCCTGGGACAATAAAACGGGGGCTTCGCCATCGTCAATTGGATATTCGGGAGATAGGGGGCAAATTTCCAGGGCAATCAGGGCATTGAGGCGTTGACGTTGACTGAAATAGAGGGCACCGATCGCTCCCACTTCCTCTTTCGCTGAAGCGACTAAATAAACATCTACCGCAGGTGTTTTTACCTGGGCTGCTAATGACAGCAAAATAGCTACTGATGCCTTGTTATCAAGGGTATAACTAGCAATATAATCCTGAAGCCGGAGGGGCTGTTTCCGGTGTTTGCCGACCACCACACGGGTACCGGGACGGATGCCCAAATCAGCCAATTCTGAGGCCGATCGTTTGGTTTCTATCCAGGCATTTTCCCAAAGGAGGGGTTTCTTATCCTGATGAACCTTTTGGGGCGATTCGTGGGACACGTGACGGGAGCCAAAACTTAAAATGCCGCTAATGGTTTCGCGATCGCCCAGCAGATCCACCACGCCTTCCCCATAGATCCAGGGGAACGATCCCCCCAGTTTGCGCACTTCCACCCGTCCGTCGGGTTTGACGGTTTTGACGATCATGCCAATTTCATCCTTGTGGGCGGTGATTGCGATCGCCCGATCGGAATTTTGACTCGGCAATTTAGCGATAATATTCCCCGCCTCATCCTGCCAAAAATTGACCTGTAGCGCTGCCAGTTGCTCGCAGATAACTCGATCGACTTCAGCTTCCTGCCCACTGGGGGAATGGTGCAGCACTAGGGTGCTAATCATGGCGAAAAGACGATCGTATTCAGTCGCAGCGGTAACGGGAGAATTTGTCATAGAAAATTCGTTATAGAAAATTCGTTATAGAAAATTCACTTTTTCCGTTTTTTCCGTTTTTGAATTTGCTGGCTTTCCTCCAAGAGATTGTCAAAGTCAGCCTCCGCTAAACTCTGCACATAATTCAGCTTAAACTCTTCCAGGAAATCTCGCATCAACATACGAAGGTCGGCAAACATCTGCTTTTCTTGAATACTTATCCCAAACTGTTTACCCATACTGCTCATCAATTGATCAAATAACTCGGCTCCCTTGGGATCATCGGGCAGCGCTGCCGCCGCCTGATAGGCCGACTGGGGACCTTCAGTCAGCCAAATTGTCAGTTGACTCGCGATTTGATTCGCTAATTGCTGGGAAAAGTTATTCGCCCCTGGAATATTTCCGAGTTGTTGGTACAGGGGGGACTGCTGCAAGATCTTGGTTACATTGTGCTGCATCCAGGCTTCTAGATCAGGACGCACCTGGGGCAATACTTGACAGGTTGTAATCTGAACTAAGCGTTTGCTAATTTCCTCCACCTCATTGATGTCGTTAACAGTAATATATGCCTGGGAAGCCTTACGGAAGAAGTTACGAATTACATCCCCTTCTTCCACTACATTCTGAAGCTGGCTAATGACTTGAACCACGATCGCTTCAGTTAATTCATTGCCGATCGTTGCCACAAATCCTCGGCTGACTTGGGCACGGATCGGTTCCAGTTCAATCAAGTCCGACTCGTTCAAGCGAATGGTCACCGGGATCACGCGTAACCAACGCCAAATCGGTAACACTAAGAAAATATCGTACCAACGCCAGAGGATCGCATCCAGAATACTCAAACTATTAAACCGGCGATAAATTAGGAGTGTTCGCCCCGCAATATCGATCGCAAAGATGAGGACAAACCAGCGATCGATCCACCAAAAATTATCTGTAAAGTTGCCGTCTTCCCCAAAACTCCGAAAGTAATTACTGGCCATCAGGGGACGAATCTCGGTATCAAAAAAATTAATTTCACCTAAGGCACCCCTTTCGAGCAGATACGCCTCACTCCAGAAAATCTTAAAGGACTGGGTTGCCGAATCATTGCCAACCCGATCGCGCATCCGATTCTTGATTTGTTCCAGAGTCCCCGTCTTATTTGCCAATTGAAAGGGATTCTGCTGGATCATTTGGGCACTGAGTTCCCCCAGAGTTTGCAGATCACTAGCTGTTTGGGGGGCTTGCAAGCCAAATTGGGCAACGTTAGCCTTGAGTTGATCAACGGTTTCTAAATATTGCTCCGTATCGCGATGGGGTTCAATGCCCTTGAAGGAATCATAGAATTGGGTGAGGCGAGGGGCGTGCTGGAAATAAAAGGTGCGCCAGGGGACAAAGCTTAGGTCAAACAATACCAGACCGAGATTGAGCAGGGCAATCAGGGCAATCAGCCGATTATAGCTAAGAGTGATAAACCGTAGGTAGGGGTTTTTAGGGTTCTTCTTTTTCTTTCGAGCTGCCATAATCCTGTTTGAATAATGGGTATTCCATAATGGGTATTCCGTAGCCTTTGCCTAGAATAGATAACCTAAAACCCAAGCGACCATTGCACTGCCGATCGGGACAGTCAAATTATCTAGCCCCCACTTCGACACGGTTTCTAACCCCGTTGCCACGACCGCGATCGCGATCGCACTGAGCCACGTTTCCCAACCATTGCCCTGCACCCCCAACAGCACCAGCCCGCTCACTAACCCACTGATAACGGCCATTGCCAGTGACCCCTCCCAACTTTTCTGCATTCCCCAAACGGTGTACTGATGGTGTCCAAAACGCCGTCCCCAAAGCCCCGCTATTCCATCTCCCCAGGTCATCACCAGCACCCCCAAGACGGCCAGGTAGGGGGCAGACGACCAAAATGCCGCGATCAGAATGCCAATACTCACAGCATAAAACACCGTCCCCAGGCTCTTGCGTCCGATCGTATCCAGACCGGGCAGCAACGGATATCGCGCGGAGAAAAAGGCCAATAGAGTAAAGACAATTGCTGCACTCAGGCCCATCCAGACAGGCACCCGCAGCCACCACGCCAGCAAAATAATGTTGCCAGTGCCAATATGCACCGCCTTGCGAACGGTCTCCGGTTCGGCATGGACCCCATAACTGAGGCCGATCGCGACCAGGCCGATCGCCCCTAACCAGCCCACAACTGCCCCAACCTGCACCCAGAGCCAGGGCACGGTTTCTGTGGAAAATACGGTTGTTAACACCAACTCCCCATCTCAACATCCAACCTGTTGTCACTGTACAGGGATTTTGCAGTTCCTCAACATTGCGAGCGCCAATCCGTGATAGGCACCGTGGTTGAGATGGACGATCGCCCTCAACTCGCCCCTCAACAAATGCGCGGTAACTGTTCCCCACTCAACCGGGTCACCACTCGGCTGACACCAATTTGGCTGGTGAGGGTAACCAGCGCCGGACTCGCCGCCCCGACCACCTGGCCAATCCGCTGGGCATTGCCGCCCGGAGCCTGATCCCGGAGGATCGCCACTGCCCGATCGGCCTCTGCCGCTGGTACAAAGGCAATAAACCGACCCTCGTTCGCCACATAGAGCGGATCAAGTCCCAGAAACTCACAGGCCCCCCGTACCTCCGCCTGGACCGGGATCTGACGTTCATCGATCGCCAACTGTATCCCCGCCGCCTCGGCAATTTCGACCAGGGCACTGGCCAGCCCCCCACGGGTGAGATCCCGCAAACAATGGACCGTAATTCCTGCCTGTAATAACGCCTGCACCGGAGCCGCTAGGGGCGCACAGTCGCTCAGGATTGGGCTGTCAAAACTAAGGCCCTCCCGCACTGCCATAATCGCCATGCCATGCCGCCCCAAATCACCACTGAGCAAAATGGCATCCCCCGGTTGCACCTGATTGGGGGCAATATTCACCGTGGCCGACTCGATCGCCCCGATGCCCGTGGTGTTAATGAAAATGCCATCCCCCTTGCCGCGATCGACCACCTTGGTATCGCCCGTGACCAGTTGCACCCCCGTTTCCTGGGCCGCCGCCTGCATCGACTGCACCACCTGGGCCAGCGTTGCCATCGGTAACCCCTCCTCCAGGATAAAGCCCACACTCAGATAGCAAGGACGGGCACCGCACATGGCCAAATCATTCACCGTGCCATAGACCGCCAACTTGCCAATATCCCCCCCCGGAAAGAACAGTGGTTGCACTACATAGGAATCTGTCGTCAAGGCCAACCGTGCCCCCGGTGGGGCAAACACGGCCCCATCCTGCCGGGTATTCAACCATTCGTTGTTAAATGCAGGCAGAAACAGTTGCTCAATAAGTTGGGCCATGAGACTGCCACCCCCGCCGTGGGCCAGTTGCACCGTGGTGCGATCGCCGTGGGGCAGGGGACAGTTCAGGTTGGCGGGATTGGGAAGCAGGGTCATGCGGGCTGAGTCGGGAGGATGAACGGCAGGTAGGTGTAGATGCAGGTAGGTGTAGATGCAGGTAGGTGTAGATCAGGATAGGGAAGAATCTGGCAGTTGGCGATCGGTGCTAAAACACCCCGCGATCGCGAATGGCAGCTTGCAGGCGATCGGCCACCTCATCCACGGGGAGCACCCCCAATTCCCCCGCCGCACGGGTACGGATACTCAGGGCATTGGCCTCCCGTTCCTTCGCGCCTACTACCGCCATCACCGGCACCTTTTCCTTTTCGGCATTGCGGATCATCTTGCCCAGCCGTTCCCCACTGGTATCGACTTCGGCGCGAATACCAGCACTACGGAAGCGATCGCCCACCTCATGACAAAAGGCCAATTGCTCATCGGTCACCGGTAACAAGCGGATTTGCAGCGGCGCTAACCAGAGGGGGAAATCCCCCGCATATTCCTCGATCAGAATCCCGATCAAGCGCTCCAGCGACCCAAAGGGGGCACGGTGGATCATCACCGGACGTTGGCGCGACCCATCTTCCGCCACATATTCCAGGTCAAAGCGCTCCGGCAGGTTATAGTCCACCTGCACCGTCCCCAGTTGCCACTCCCGTTCCAGGGCATCCTGGACCATGAAATCCAGCTTGGGACCATAGAACGCCGCTTCACCAATCCCCTCAAAGTGATCCATATCGAGGGTTTGCACGGCATGGCGGATGGCATTCTCGGCCTTATTCCAGGCTTCATCACTGCCGATGTACTTATCCGAGTTCGGGTCCCGGAAACTGAGGCGGGCCTTGAAATTTGTCAAATGCAAGGCGCTGAACACCGACTGGATCAGGTCCACCACCTTCAGGAATTCATCCTCCAACTGCTCCGGTGTAACGAACAGGTGGGCATCGTCTTGGGTAAAACCCCGCACACGGGTTAGGCCCCCCAGTTCCCCGGACTGCTCATAGCGATAAACCGTGCCGAATTCCGCCAGCCGCAGGGGCAGTTCCCGGTAGGAGCGCAGGCTGGACTTGTAAATTTGTACATGGAAGGGGCAGTTCATCGCCTTGAGGACAAAGCCCTCGTCTTCATCGGCCCCCATCATCGGGAACAGGTCATCCCGGTACTTCTGCCAGTGGCCGGAGGTTTTGAATAGCTCCACCCGACCGACGTGGGGGGTGACGACGGGTAGGTATCCCCGCTTGATCTGCTCCTGCTTGAGGAAGTCTTCGAGGGTCGATCGCAGCACCGTGCCCTTGGGTGTCCACAGGGGCAACCCCGGCCCCACCTGATCGGCAAAGATAAACAGCCCTAACTCGCGCCCCAATTTGCGGTGATCGCGGCGCAGGGCTTCCTGTTTGCGGCGTTGGTATTCGGCTAACTGTTCCGGGGTTTCCCAGGCGGTGCCATAGATGCGCTGCAACTGGGCCTTGGTTTCATCACCGCGCCAGTAGGCTCCCGCGACGGCTTCTAGGGCGATCGCCTTCGGGTTCAACTCAGCCGTACTCTCGACATGGGGACCGGCGCACAGATCCCACCATTGATCCCCCAGGTGGTAGAGCGTAATCGGCTCCTGAATGCTGTCCAGGATCTCCAACTTATAGGGTTCTCCGATCGCCTCAATTCGGCGTTGGGCCTCGGCGCGAGTCACCTCTTCCCGGATCACGGGCAGCTTTTCCTTGATGATCCGATCCATTTCCTTTTTGATCGCCTTGAGATCCGCCTCGCTGAAGGGTTCGGGCGTATCAAAGTCATAGTAAAACCCGGTCTCAGTCCAGGGGCCGATCGTCACCTGCGCCTTGGGGAAGAGCTTCTGCACCGCCATCGCCATGACGTGGGAGGTGGTGTGGCGGATCTTCTTCAGATCCTCGGATTCACTGGTCCGAGGTAAGTGGACGTTTGCCGGTGGCTCAGCCATCGATGGTGCAGCCGGGGAGCGGGATTCTGGACTAGACATGGACGATCGCTAATAAATTCACAAGAGCCGCAGACTGGCCCAGCCCGTGCCCAGCCAGTCCTTAATGCCTCTATGGTATAGCGCTTTCGGGGTTCCCGCCGCGTCAGCCCCCGCCCACTGGCTGGGCAGCGATCGCCCAACCGCTGGGATACCCAGCAAACAGTATTACAAAATGTAAATTGCGTTAAGCTTAGACTATAAATCTTTTCAACAACACCGCCCTTTTGAGATCATCTTGAGATCATCATGTTCAAATCTGGCCTACCTGACCCCGATCTCCTCAAAAACGTCCTGGAACCGCTCTTGGATGATTTCCAGGATTGGTTTGCCCGCTCCCAGACGTTGCTAGAGAAGGAAGTGATTCCCTTTTTAGAGGCCCCTGCCCAGGCCGATTTACTCGATCGCGTAAAGCGGGCACAGCAGGAAGTCAGCACCGCCAAATCCCTCTTTCGGCTAACTGAGGGTACGGTGGGGGTCGAAATGGCGGTTTTGGTGCCCTGGCATCAACTGTTGATGGAATGCTGGCGGGTTTCTAGCCGACTCCGAACGGAGCGGGCAGCCGCTAATTCCCCCGCCGGGACCCAAGGGTAAAGGCCAGACAGTACCGCTGATTGCCGGTTATTAAGCTTTCGGTAGAATTCTAAGCTTCAGTCAACTTCAATTAATCACAATGGCGCAGGGCCGAGGGGCCTGAAAGGGAGACAACCATGCTACACCTGATCTACATCCTGGCATTTACCGTGCTGGCCGTGATCGCGATCGTGAATTTGTTTCGGAATCTTTTGACGATTAACGTAGCCGAAGCCCGCCGGACCCATTCCCACTTGGGCTATCCCTTTGCCGGGGCAGGCGCCAACTCGCCCCCACGACCTACCCCCCACCCAGAACTATTGGATGAGTCGGGCCGGGTGGTGAATGAGCCGTTGTTGGTGATGCGATCGCTCTCGGTGGAGGATGCCCGTGAACGTCTGGATGCCCTCTACAACAGTTCCCCCGACGGTCGCAACGAAACCCATGAGGAAGGGAATGGCTAAGGTAGCGTCAGGTCATGGCTTGTCACTCGCACGGTCACATCAGCAATGTGGGTATTGCTGGGTTGGTCGGGCCGGATTGAATGTCGGGCTGAATTTAACCCGGCAACGACACAAGTTCTCACATCTGACCAGGATCAGAGCAAAAGATTAGAATAGATGGGCTGGCGCAAGGGCAAGGCCGACAGATAGCCTGTGATTCAGCCAGTGCCATCCGTCTTGCGTGATGGGAGGAAGTCAATGGTGGCTCAACTGCTTGCTCAACGCTGGCCCTACCGTTTTTTCGCGGGCATAGCCACGATCGCCGCGCTCAGTTGGCCGATCACCGCGATCGCCGCCGTGAAAACCCTACCCGTGATCAATGGCATTCGTCCAGGCCGGGTGAATTACCTGCAATCGGAGACCCAACCCCGGCCCAAAATTGAACGGGCGATCCTGGCCGTGTTACCGGATGCCTATACCGAGGAGCTGTCCCCGCGCGATCGCCTGCGCTATTACTACAACCGGATTGATCTGAACGGCGATCGCCGTCTGGAAACGATCGTCTATGTAGTGGGACGAAGCACCTGTAGCCGGGAGGGCTGTCTGGCTTTGATCTTTACCCAAAGTCCCCAGGGGTTATTGCTGGTTAACCAATTTACTGCCGTTCAGACCCCAATCCTGGTGCTAGACAGGAAAACGGCTGGTTGGCAGGATCTCGTGTTTTTGGTCTCTGGGGATGCGGTCACGCCCCGCTATAGCCTCGTCCAATTCAATGGGCAAACCTACGCGGACTCCCCCGCCCGCCAACCGACGATTCCCCCCAATACCCATCTCCGGGGCACAGCGGTGCTGGCCGATCCCCTCCGGCTCACAAATGGCCTCCCCCTGCGCACCCTGGCTGAACTCCCGGTCCCCGCCCCCCGCCCGGATAATCCGAATCTGGAGAATGATCCGGAAGACGATGGAGATACGGCCCTGGGCGTTCGGCAACCCTAGTGGTCTGTCAAACTTAAGATTATGGATTAGTCCCGCCGTCGGTCTCCCACTTTCCGCTGCGGGTGCTAGCGGGTCAAAAAGCCATCTTGATGAGTGCGTGAATTCCGGCATTGTGCTTAACAGGATACGCCAGAGGCGTCGCGAAGCTATCGCCTGAAAACCCCCAGAAGGGGACGAGGAAAGTGGGCCATTTTGTCCCCCAAGGATGGTAGATTGGGCGAGTATTGGCAAGCAACAGGTAGCGAGATGAAAGTCTTAGTCATTGGCGGCGACGGGTATTGTGGGTGGGCCACTGCGCTGTATCTCTCGAATCAGGGCTATGAAGTTGGCATTCTGGATAGCCTGGTGCGGCGCTACTGGGATATGCAGTTGGGCGTTGATACCCTTACCCCGATCCTGCCAATTCAAGAGCGGATTCAGTGCTGGAAAGCCTTAACCGGCAAGACGATCGATCTCTTCGTCGGCGATATTACCGATTACGATTTCCTGAGCAAGTCCCTACGCGCTTTTGAACCGGACACGATCGTCCACTTTGGCGAACAGCGATCGGCCCCCTATTCAATGATCGATCGCGAACACGCCGTCCTCACCCAGGTCAATAACGTGGTGGGGACCCTGAACCTGCTCTATGCCATGAAGGAAGACTTCCCCGACTGCCACTTGGTCAAGCTGGGCACGATGGGTGAATATGGCACCCCCAATATTGATATCGAAGAGGGCTACATCACGATCGAGCACAACGGTCGCAAGGACACCCTTCCCTATCCCAAACAACCGGGCAGTTTCTATCACCTCAGCAAAGTTCACGACTCCCACAACATTCACTTTGCCTGCAAGATCTGGGGCCTGCGGGCGACGGATCTCAACCAGGGGGTGGTCTACGGCGTGCTGACGGAAGAAACCGGCATGGATGAGCGCCTGATTAACCGCCTGGACTACGATGGCGTTTTCGGGACTGCCCTGAACCGCTTCTGCATCCAGGCCGCGATCGGGCATCCGTTGACGGTCTATGGCAAGGGCGGTCAAACCCGTGGGTTCCTCGATATTCGCGATACGGTGCGCTGTATGGAAATCGCGATCGCCAATCCCGCCGATGCCGGTGAATTCCGCGTGTTCAACCAATTCACCGAAATGTTCAGCGTCGGTGACCTCGCCCTCAAGGTTCAGGAAGCCGGGAAATCCCTGGGCTTAAAGGTGGAAATCAATCACCTGGAAAACCCCCGCGTCGAGAAAGAAGAACACTACTTCAACGCCAAAAACACCAAACTCATCGACCTAGGCTTGCAACCCCACTACCTCTCCGATGCCCTGCTTGATTCCCTCCTAAACTTCGCCATTAAATACAAGGATCGCGTCAACCAAGGCGAAATCCTACCCAAGGTCACCTGGCGGCGCTAACGCTTCGTGCCCCTTCGTGCCCTTCGTGCCTTGGTGGTTTGCAGGCCAGATTACCCCACGACAATGCCCACTTGGAAAACCGTGACCAGGTGGGTAACCTTTAGACGCTAGTTGTTCAATTCTTTCTTTAGTATGCGAGTTGCCCTCTTTACCGAAACGTTTCTACCCAAAATTGACGGTATTGTCACCCGTCTCAAGCACACGGTGGATCACCTGCAACGCCTGGACAACGAGGTGCTGGTGTTCTGTCCAGAGGGGGGATTGACGGAATACAAAGGGGCCAAGATCTACGGTGTCCCTGGAATGCCACTGCCCTGGTATCCAGAGTTGAAAATGGCCTTCCCCCGGCCTTCCCTCCGTCAAGCCCTAGAGGACTTTCAACCGGACATTGTTCATGTGGTTAATCCGGCGATTTTGGGGTTGGGCGGCGTGTACTATGCGAAGGCATTGAAGTTGCCGTTACTGGCCTCCTACCATACCCATTTACCCAAGTATTTGCAGCACTACGGTTGGGGCATGTTGGAAGGGGTGTTGTGGGAGTTGCTGCGGGCTTGCCATAACCAGGCGGACCTAAATTTGTGTACCTCGAATGCCATGATCGAGGAGTTACGATCGCATGGGATTGAGCGTCTGGATCTGTGGCAGCGGGGGGTGGATACGGAGCTATTTCGACCGGAATTAGCCAGTCGAGCCATGCGCGATCGCTTGAGTCAGGGTCATCCCGATGCACCGCTCTTGCTCTATGTGGGTCGGTTGGGAGCGGAGAAGGAAATCGATCGCATTAAACCGATTTTGCAAGCGATTCCCGATGCCCGGTTAGCGTTAGTGGGCGACGGCCCCTATCGGGAGGAATTAAAAGCTCATTTTGCCGATACTCCCACGCATTTTGTCGGCTATTTAGTCGGTGAAGAATTAGGCTCAGCCTTTGCCTCGGCGGATGCGTTTATTTTTCCCTCGCGCACGGAAACCTTGGGGTTAGTGTTGCTGGAAGCAATGGCGGCGGGCTGTCCAGTGATTGCGGCGGCGGCGGGGGGGATTCTGGATATTGTCACCGATGGCGTGAATGGCTATTTGTTTGACCCCAATGATGATCAAGGCGCGATCGTGGCCACGCAACGCCTACTCAACCAAGGAGCCGAACGGGAGTTATTGCGTCAGAATGCCCGTCAGGAGGCCGATCGCTGGGGTTGGAGTGCGGCAACCCGCCAGTTGCAGGGCTATTATGAAGCGATTATTGAGGGTCAGCAAATGCCGATCGCAGCTTGAGGGTGAGGAGGAAATTGTCAGTCTGGGACCAGCCGTTATTCCGCGCTTGTTAGAAGATTTACCCAATAATCCGATCTATTGGATTCCAGCGTTACGCCAAATTACCCAGGAAATCCAGTCAAACCAGAGCAACGGGGTAAAATTAAGCCAATGGCAGAAGCTTGGCTTGAGCACTGAGGTAGCTAGTACAGGGGTCATTATGACTGGAATTTCCTACATCATCACCACCTTTAATCGCCCGACCTTACTCGAAAAGTCAGTCAACTCAATTATTGCTGAGCGCACCTTCCCGTCGGAACTGATTATCGTAGATGACTGTAGCCATACGCCTCTTCAGCTTTCCAATGCGATTAAGAACCACTTTGGTGCCGATCTGCATCTGATTCGTAACGATCGCAATTTAGGGGTGATTGGTGCCAGGAATGTGGGTATACAGGCGGCCAAGTATGATTTCCTCTTGTTTCTCGATGATGACGATCAAAGCTGGCCCAATCGCTCCCAGGTTTTATTGTCTTATATGACTGATCCGGAAGATTCCTATGCCTTTGTTTCCGGGAAGTCGGAACTGCGCTATCCCAGAAGTGTTGAATGACAGCAAACATGTTGCAAAGATAGCCTCTAATCGTTTAAACTAGAAGCTATCAAAATCATAATACTATTAGTATGATGATATCAAACTTTCCTGAGATTGTCAAAAAGCATCTGGGCCACCTCGCCACAGATGACTATCCCTTCTTCAACAGTTTTCTGTTTGTTTCAATTTGGCTCTCCTTTGTTTTGGATCAGAGCCAAACCAGTATGAGGAGTGTCTTCAAACGCTTAAATATTCGTGGTATCAAGGTCAAGGTTTCTACTTTTT
>Ga0116211_1000563_pt1 | contig 19465 bp, 12 predicted proteins | sample SaghotsprinmetaG_FD_94484 | JGI IMG/M metagenome (GOLD analysis project Ga0116211, IMG submission 94484) | Hot spring microbial communities from South Africa to study Microbial Dark Matter (Phase II) - Sagole hot spring metaG | ecosystem: Environmental > Aquatic > Thermal springs > Hot (42-90C) ... | reverse complement strand
GCCTTCCTTCTGATCGGCGGTGGCGAACACCGCATGGAACACGCGACGCTCGAAGCGGATGCCTTCGGCCAGCGTGGTCTCGAAGGCGCGGTTGACGCTTTCCTTGATCATCATGGTGGCCGGCAGGGATTTCTCGGCGATCACCCGGGCGGCCCTGAGGGTTTCTTCCAGCAGGCTTTCGGCCGGGAATACGCGCGCGACCAGGCCGGCGCGCTCGGCTTCGGCGGCGTCCATCTGGCGGCCGGTCAGGCACATGTCCATCGCCTTGGCCTTGCCCACTGCGCGGGTCAGGCGTTGGGTGCCGCCAATGCCCGGCAGCACGCCGAGGTTGACTTCCGGCTGGCCGAAACGCGCGTTATCGGCGGCGAAGATCATGTCGCAGAGCAATGCCAGCTCGCAGCCGCCACCCAGCGCGTAACCGGCGACGGCGGCAATCAGCGGCTTGCGGCGCGTGGCGATGCGGTCAGCTTCGGCAAAGAGGTCATCGAGATAGACCTGCGGGTAGGACAGCTCGGCCATTTCCTTGATGTCGGCGCCGGCGGCGAACGCCTTGGCCGAGCCGGTGAGCACGATGCAGCCGATCCGCGGATCGGCCTCGAGCTGGCCCAGGGCCTGGTTCAGCTCGCTGATCAGCTGCGCATTGAGCGCATTGAGCGCCTGCGGCCGGTTGAGGGTGATCAGCGCGACGCGCTCCTGGATGTCGACGAGCAGGGTTTCGAATGTCATTTCAGCGTCCTTGAGGGCCGGCGCGTCCGCCGGCCCGGTGGGTGATGTCACTTCAGGTTGATGGTGGTGTTGACCGGGCCGCCGACCTCGTTTTCGTCGAACCAGCGCTCGGTTATGGTCTTGGTCTGGGTGTAGAACTGCACCACCTGCTTGCCGTAGGGGCCGAGGTCGCCGAGCTTGGAAGCGCGGGAGCCGGTGAAGGAGAACATCGGCACCGGCACCGGGATCGGTACGTTGATGCCCACCTGGCCCACGTCGATCTCTTCCTGGAAGTGCCGTGCCGCCGCGCCGGAGCGGGTGAAGATGGCGGTGCCGTTGCCATTCGGGTTGGCGTTGATCAGCTCGATGGCTTCGTCCATGGTCGCCGCCGCCATGACGCACAGGACCGGGCCGAAGATTTCTTCGCGGTAGATGCTCATCGAGGGGGTGACGCCGGAAAACAGGGTCGGGCCGACGAAGTTGCCGTTCTCGTAACCGCTGACGCTCGGGTTACGGCCATCCAGTTCGAGCCTGGCTCCTTCCTGCACACCACGTTCGATCAGCCCGCTGACGCGATCCAGCGCCGCGCAGGAAACCAGCGGGCCGACATCGGTGCCGGCCTCGACACCGGCGTTGACCTTGAGGGTCTGCGCCTTGGCTACCAGATCGGGAATCCAGGCCTGCGCCTCACCCACCAGCACCACCACCGACAGCGCCATGCAGCGCTGGCCGGCCGCGCCGAAGGCGGCACCGGCGATGGCGTTGAGGGTCTGCTCCTTGTGCGCATCGGGTAGCACGATGGCGTGGTTCTTCGCGCCCATCATGCACTGCACGCGCTTGCCGGCCTGGCTGGCACGGTTGTAGACGTGGGTGCCGACCCTGGTCGAACCTACGAAGGACACCGCCTTGATATCCGGGTGGTCGCAGATCGCATTCACCGCATCGGCGCCGCCATGCACCACGTTGAGCACGCCCGGAGGCACGCCGGCTTCCAGCGCCAGTTCGCACAGGCGCATGGTGACCATCGGGTCCTGCTCGGACGGCTTGAGGACGAAGGTATTGCCGGTGGCGATGGCCATCGGGAACATCCACAGCGGAATCATGGCCGGGAAGTTGAATGGGGTAATACCAGCGCAGACGCCCAGCGGCTGCAGCAGGGTATAGGTATCGACGCCGGCGGCGACGTTGTTCGCCAGCTCGCCGAGCTGCAGGTTGCCGATACCGGCGGCGTGCTCGACCACTTCCAGGCCGCGGAACACATCGCCCTCGGCATCGGCCAGGGTCTTGCCCTGTTCGGCAGTGAGGATCGCCGCCAGCTCCTTCATGTTCTCGCGGATCAGCTGCTGGTACTTGAGAAAGATGCGCGCACGTGCACCGATCGGCGTCTTGCGCCAGGTCTGGAAGGCTTTCTGGCCGCTGGCGACGGCGCGGTCGATTTCCTCGGCGGTCGCAAACGGCACGCGCGCCAGGACTTCCTGGGTCGCCGGGTTGACGACGTCGCGCCAGTCCTGGGTGGTCGATTCGATAAATTCACCGTCGATCAGCAGTTTGACGGTAGGAATGGCGTTGGACGTTGTCATATGGCTCTCCGCCTGAAAAGGCACTGTTGTTGTTATTGGCTCGCGGACGGCTGCGAGGGCTGCATTGAATGTAGCAATGCAAAAAATCACATTACAATGCGATCGACTGCAGAGTCGCTCTGCATAAATGCACAGGAACCTGCTGGAGGCGGCAACCATGGACTGGGACAATCTGCGCTATTTCCTCGAAGTCGCCCGAGCGGGGCGGCTGACGACTGCGGCGCGTCGGCTCGCGGTCGACCACACCACGGTCTCGCGCCGGCTGCAGGCGCTGGAAAAAAGCATCGGCCTGCAGCTGTTCCTGCGCGAGCCGGGTGGCTACAAGCTCACCGAAGCCGGGCGCAACCTGTTGCCGCGAGTGGAAGCGATGGAAAGCGCCAGCGTGGCCATCGAGCATTCGTTGCCGAGCATGGGTGATGGCCTTTCCGGGCAGGTACGCATCGGCGCCACCGAGGGTTACGGCACGGTGATGCTCGCCGGCCAGCTCACCGGGCTCAGCCGGCGCTATCCGCACCTGAACATCGACCTGCTGGCGCTGCCGCGCGCGGTGCGCCTGTCGCGTCACGAGGCGGACATCGTCATCACCCTGGAACGCCCGGAGCGCGGGCCGTTCATCATCACCCGGCTGACCGACTACGTGCTGCGGCTGTATGCGTCGCCGGCGTATCTCGACGAACACCCGCCGATCCGCAGCCGCGAGGATCTGGCAGAGCACCGCTTCGTCAGCTACGTGGATGACCTGCTGTTCAGCAAGGAGCTGCTGTTTCTCGATGGCATCGCCGATCCCCGCTCGGTCGGCCTGCGCAGTACCAGCCTGCTGGCGCAGCAGGAAGCCGTGGCGATGGGGGCGGGGATCGCGATCCTGCCGGCGTTTTCCGCCGATGCCGATCCACGGTTGCGACTGCTGCTGCCAGAGGAGGTCAGCTTTACCCGCACCTTCTGGATGCTGATGCCCATCGAGTTCAAGGACCTGGCGCGCATGCGCACCACCTGGGACTACCTCAAGGAGATGGCACAGCAGAATCAGGGGCGGTTGCTGGGGCAGGCTTGATCGGGCGTCGGTACGGCGAGGCAGGCGCCGACTCCCGGCGCGCAAAGGGTGGGCTTCAGCCCACCTTGCAGAGGTTCAGACCTGCGGCGTGCCGCGCGTCTCGTGACCCATTGGTGTGCTGTCGGGCAATGTCACGTTGTCACCCTTGAAGTCCGGGCTGTGGACTTCCGAATCCAGCGGCATATGACTGTAGCGCTGGCTCGGCAGGGCTGGCTTGCTCTCCATTTCAGTCAACATGCGCTTGGCTTCGCAACGCCCGCTGATGCCTCGCGCCAGCGCCATACCGCCCATGGCGAGCTCCGCCAGCCCGATCAGCCCGCCCCGACGCAGCCCCTTGCCCATCATCACCAGCCCACCGGCAAGCGAGGCGGCGCGTTCCCAGCCGTGGACGTTCTGCGGGGCGGATTTGTCGAACAGTTGCTTCATCATCTGCGTCTTCCTCAAAAGGCAAGTGGTTAATAGAGGACTGCGCCGCTGCGCTGGCGTTCCAACAGCCGCGGACAAGCGGAGCGTTCAAAAAATACGGTTTCTTTACGCGGCCTGCGCCTCGCTGCAATCGAATCTTTACGCCGCCAGCCCGGACACTTCCGGTACACGCATCGACGCGTTACAGGGAGTACACCATTCATGACCATTCTCGACGGGCTCGCGCTGGGCCTGGCCATCGTTCTGTTCTTCTACCTATTGGTCGCGCTGATGCGCGCCGACCGCGGTTAGGAGCTCGCATGCAGACCCATGACTACTGGCTGATCGCGGCCTTTTTCGTCCTCGTACTGGTTCCTGCCCCATGGCTCGGCCGCTATCTGTACCGAGCCATGGAAGGCGAGCGTACCTGGCTGACTCCACTGCTCGGGCCGCTGGAACGATTGTGCTATCGCGCGGCCGGTGTCGATCCGGAAGGCGAGCAGACGTGGAAGGGCTACAGCCTGGCGCTGCTCAGCCTGACTGCGATCAGCCTGGCGGCGCTGTTCGCGATCCTCGTGCTGCAGGGCCAGTTGCCATTGAATCCGCAGCAGCTGCCGGGCCTCGAGTGGCATCTGGCGCTCAACACTGCGGTCAGTTTCGTCACCAACACCAACTGGCAGGCCTACAGCGGTGAGGCCCAGCTCAGCTACTTCAGCCAGATGCTCGGGCTAGGCGTGCAGAATTTCGTCAGCCCCGCCGTCGGCCTGGCGGTGCTGGTGGTTTTCTGCCGTGCTTTGGCGCGTCGCGGTGCCAGCGGCATCGGCAATTTCTGGGTCGATATGACCCGTGCCGTCCTCTACTGTTTGCTGCCGCTCAGCCTGGTACTGGCATTGTTGCTGGTGTGGCAGGGCGTTCCGCAGAGCCTGACCGACTATGTTCAGGCATCGACGCTACAGGGCGCCGAACAGACGATCCCGCTCGGGCCGGCGGCCAGCCAGATTGCAATCAAGCAGCTGGGGACCAACGGCGGCGGCTTCTTCGGCGTCAATTCGGCTCACCCCTTCGAGAACCCGACGGCCTGGAGCAATCTGCTGGAAGTTGCTGCGATCCTGCTGATCCCGGCTGCGTTGGTGTTCATGTTCGGTCACTACGTGCGGGACCTGCGTCAGAGCCGGGCGATCCTGGCCTGCATGCTGTTGCTGTTCGTGCTCGGGCTGGGGACCGTTCTCGTGGCCGAGCATCAGCCCAATCCTGCGTTTGCGGGCCTGGCGGTGGAACAGCAAGGCTCGCTCGAGGGCAAGGAAAGTCGTCTTGGCATCGCTGCCTCTGCGCTATGGGCGGTGACCACGACGGCGGCATCGAACGGCTCGGTCAACGCGATGCACGACAGCTTCAGCCCGCTTGGCGGCATGGTGGCGATGTTCAACATGATGCTTGGCGAAATCGTCTTTGGCGGTGTCGGTGCGGGCTTGTATGGAATGTTGTTGTTCGTGCTGGTCACGGTCTTTCTGGCCGGGCTGATGATCGGCCGAACGCCTGAATACCTGGGCAAGAAGCTCGACGCGCGGGAGGTCCGTCTGCTGGTCGCGACGCTGCTGGTGATGCCGGTTGGCGTGCTCGTGCTGGCGGCGCTGGGCGTTAGCCTGCCAGGTCCCGCCGCGTCGATCAGCAACCCCGGACCGCACGGTCTGAGCCAGGTCCTCTATGCGTATACGTCCGGCACTGGCAACAACGGTTCGGCATTCGCGGGCTTCGGGGGCGGCACCGTCTACCACAACCTGATGATCGCGTTCGCCATGCTGCTGGGGCGCTTCGGTTTCATCCTGCCCGTGCTGGCCATCGCCGGCAGCCTCGCGGCCAAGAATCGTGCGGTGACAGACCTCAACAGCTTTCCCACCCACGGCCCTCTGTTCGTGACGCTGTTGACCCTGGTGATCCTGATGGTCGGCGGGCTGACGTTCCTGCCGGCTCTTGCCCTCGGCCCTATCGCCGAACACTTCGCCCAACTGCAGGGCTACTGAGGAAGGTTTCGATGAACGTTCGTCAAACGGCATTTGGCGGTGCCGAGCCTCAATCCGCCTCCAGCTCGTTCGCTACGCTCTGCAAGCCCGCCATGCGGCAGGCTTTGCTCAAACTCGATCCGCGGCAGCTGGTTCGTTCGCCGGTCATGCTGGTGGTGGAGATAGCCGCCATCTTCACCACGCTGCTGTGCTTTGCGCCGGATGCTGCGGTGAGCCGCTCGGTGGCGGCGCAGATTGCCATCTGGCTGTGGTTCACCGTGCTGTTCGCCAACTTTGCCGAAGCGCTGGCCGAAGGGCGCGGCAAGGCGAGGGCGGACAGCCTCAAGGCGGGCGCACAGGGGCTGGAAGCCCGCCTGCGGTCCGGCGACGGTTATCGGCTCGTACCGGCAAGCAGCTTGCGCCGCGGTGATGTGGTGAAGGTGGAGGCCGGCGAGCTCATACCGGGTGACGGTGAAGTCATCGAAGGAATCGCGGCGGTCAATGAAGCAGCCATCACCGGCGAGTCGGCTCCGGTCATCCGCGAGTCGGGTGGGGACCGTTCGGCGGTCACCGGCAATACGCGCGTGGTATCTGACTGGTTGCTGGTGCGTATCAGCAGCGACCCGGGGGAGTCGACACTGGACCGGATGATCGCCCTGGTCGAGGGCGCCAGACGGCAGAAAACGCCCAACGAGATCGCCCTGGATGTCCTGTTGATAGGGCTGACACTGATCTTTCTGGTGGTGGTCGCCACGCTGCAGCCATTGGCGCGCTTCGCCGGCGGCGATCTGCCGTTGGTCTACCTGGTCGCGTTGCTGGTGACACTGATCCCCACGACGATCGGCGGCTTGCTGTCTGCCATCGGAATTGCCGGCATGGATCGTCTGGTGCGACTCAATGTCATCGCCAAGTCCGGCCGTGCGGTCGAAGCGGCAGGGGATGTGCAGGTGCTGCTGCTGGACAAGACCGGCACCATCACCTTCGGCAATCGACGCTGCAGCGCGATGGTGAAGGCGCCCGGCGTTTCGGCGACCGAGCTGTCGCATGCTGCGCTGCTGGCATCGCTGGCCGACGATACGGCCGAGGGCAAGTCCATCGTCGAGTACCTGCGCGCCCTTGCCCCGATGGCCGAGCCATCCGCGCAGGGTATTCTGCCGATCCCGTTCAGTGCGGAAACTCGCCTGTCCGGCGCCGACTATCAGGGGCGGCGGTATCGCAAGGGTGCCGTAGACGCCGTGCTCGGACATCTGGCCATGACGCCCGCGCAGGTGCCGCCGGTGCTGGCGCGTGAAGTCGAGAAAATCGCTCAGAGCGGCGGCACGCCGCTGCTGGTGTGCGTCGATGATCGTCTGCTGGGCGCCATTCACCTGAAGGACGTGGTCAAGCCCGGCATACGCGAACGTTTCGCCGAACTACGCCAGCTGGGCATCCGCACGGTGATGGTTACCGGCGACAACCCGTTGACCGCCGCCGCGATTGCAGCGGAAGCCGGCGTCGACGACGTGATCGCCGAGGCGACGCCGCAGAAGAAGCTGCAGCGCATACGCCAGGAGCAGGCTGAGGGAAAGATGGTCGCGATGTGCGGTGATGGCGCCAACGACGCACCCGCGCTGGCACAGGCCGATGTCGGCATGGCGATGAACGACGGCACCCAGGCGGCCCGCGAGGCGGCGAACCTGGTGGACCTGGATTCTGACCCGACCAAGCTGCTCGACGTGGTGCAGGTGGGCAAGCAGTTGCTGGTCACGCGAGGCGCGCTGACGACCTTCTCGGTGGCCAATGATGTGGCGAAGTATTTCGCCATCCTTCCGGCCTTGTTCATCGGCATCTATCCGCAGCTGGCCGCGTTGAACCTGATGCAGTTGCACAGCCCGCAGAGCGCCATTCTGTCGGCCATTGTCTTCAACGCGCTGATCATCGTCGGGTTGATCCCCCTGGCGTTGCGAGGCGTGCAGATAAAGGCGGTCGATGCGGCCGGCCTGCTGCGGCGCAACCTGCTGATCTTCGGGCTGGGCGGTCTGATCGCGCCCTTCGTCGGCATCAAACTGATCGACCTGTTACTCACGGCGATCGGCCTGGTTTGAGAACTGTCGCGCCATCGTGGCGCTGTTAGGGAGATGACAAGCATGTTCGAACACATTCGCCCCGCCATTGCCTCGCTGGCCCTGATGACACTGGTCACGGGGGCAGCCTATCCGCTGACCGTCACGGCCGTTGCGCAGCTGGCCATGGCCGACGCGGCTAACGGCAGCCTGCTGCGCGATGGCAGTGGCCAGGTTCGCGGCAGCGCCTTGCTGGCTCAGCCGTTCCAGGGCGCCGAGTGGTTTCTGCCGCGGCCTTCGGCTGCGGACTACGCCACCGTCGCCAGTGGTGCCAGCAACCTGGCGCCAAGCAACCCCGAGCTGCTGGAGCAGGTTCGCCAGCGAATACAGGCCTGGAATGGCGGCACCGGGCAGCCGGTGCCCATGGAGCTGGTGACGACCTCTGCCAGCGGACTGGACCCCCACCTGACGCTGGCCGCGGCGCGCTACCAGATCGCCCGCGTCGCCCAGGCGCGAGGCATGCCGGCCGAGTCGCTGGAGCGTCTGCTACAGGCACACCTGAGCTCGCCGATGGTTGGCCCCGCCGTGGTGAACGTACTGGCCCTGAACCTTGCATTGGCTGACAATCGCTCGCCTGATTCCAGCGAGTGATGTGAATGAGCGATGCCATGCGCGCGGATGCGCTGCTCGACGAGGCTCCCAGGGAGGGGCGCGGGCAACTCAAGGTATTTCTCGGTGCGGCGCCTGGTGTAGGCAAGACATACGCCATGCTCCAGGCCGCGCAACGCCAGCGCCGTCTTGGCCGCGACGTACGCGTGGGGGTGGTGGAGACTCATGGTCGGGCGGAAACCGCAGCCATGCTGGTCGGGCTTGCCGACCAGCCGCTGTGCCGCAGCGAGTACCGTGGCATAACCCTGTTCGAGCTGGACCTGGACGGCCTGCTCGCGGTGCGCCCCGACATCGCACTGGTCGATGAGCTGGCGCATAGCAACGCCCCCGGCAGCCGACATAGCAAGCGTTGGCAGGACGTCCTGGAGCTGCTCGAAGCGGGGATCGATATCTACACGACGGTGAACGTCCAGCATCTAGAGAGCCTCAATGACCAGGTTCGCGCCATAACCGGCGTCCAGGTCCGGGAAACGGTGCCGGACTGGATCCTGCATGAGGCCGACGACATCCTGCTGGTGGACCTGCCGCCCCGCGAGCTGCTCGAGCGCCTGCGTGAGGGCAAGGTGTATGTGCCCGAACAGGCGCGGGCGGCCATCGACGCCTTTTTCACCCAGACCAACCTCACGGCCCTGCGTGAACTGGCGATGCAGACCGCCGCCGCACGAGTCGACGCCGATCTGCATCGCCGCTACCGGTTACAGGGGCAGCGTGCGCCGGCGGTACGTGGCCGCCTGTTGGTCGGCATCGACGCTGACGAGTCAGCCGAGGGGCTGGTGCGCCATGCCGCTCGGGTGGCCGAGCGCCGTCACCTGCCTTGGTCGGTAGTCCACGTGACCCTTGGTGCGGCGCGCGAGGAAACCGAGCTGGGTTATCTGCAGGCGGCCCAGCAACTGGCTGAACGCTTGGGCGGCGAGGTAGTGGAGCTGAGTGGGGCGCGGGTGTCCCGGACACTGATCGATCATGCCCATGAGCGCCGCGCCTCGCTGTTGCTGGTCGGCCGGAGCAAACGACCACGGCGACGCTGGCCCGGGCGGTTCGGGCAGTCCATCGCCGAGCAGCTGATCGCGGCGGGCGATGGGCTCGAGGTCAGCGTGCTCGATCAGACGAAACCCACGCAGCGCAAAGCGGCGCGCCAGCGAACTGGACGATGGGACTGGCGCAACTACTTGCTCGCCGGGCTGGCCACCCTGAGTGCCACGGCGATCGCGCTGGTGCTGGCGCGCTACCTGGCACTGCCGAACATATCCCTGGTATTCCTCGCGGCCGTGCTGGTGGTTGCGGTCCGCAGCAGCCTCGGGCCGGCGTTGGCGTGTGCGGGGCTGTCGTTCCTGTTCTACGACTTCCTGTTCATCCCGCCCACCTTCACTTTTATCGTGGCTCGTCAGGAAGACGTCCTGACATTGCTGTTCTTCCTGCTGATGGCAATCCTGGCCGGCAACCTTGCCAGTCGCCAGAAGCGACAGCTGGAAGCGTTGCGTCAGACCCAGGCGCAAACCACGGCTTTGCTCGAGCTCTCGCGCCGGTTGGGTGCTGCCACCGATGTGCAGGCGGTCTGCAGCGTCGCGGTCCACCAGTTGCAACTGCTGGCTGACATCGAGGCGCTGGTGGCCATGCGTGACAAACAGGCCGCGTGGGTATTCAAGGGAGACCTTTTGCCGTCACTCACCGAGCAGGAGCAGGCTGCTGCGCAGTGGGCCTGGAAGCATGGTCAGCAGGCAGGGCAGGGCACGGATACCCTGCCGGAGGGGCACTGGTGGTGGCTGCCCTTGAGCGGTGACGGACAGCCTCTCGGCCTGCTGGGTATTCGAACGTTCGCCCAGGGACGGTTGCCGCCGGACAGACGCCGTCTCGTTTGCGCCCTGGCCCAGCCGCTGGCCCAGGCATTGGGGCGCGCGATGCTTGCCGATGAACTCGAAGCGGCTCGTCTGCATGGGCAGACCGAAGAGCTGCGCAGCGCATTGCTGGCCTCTGTCTCGCATGACCTGCGCACGCCGCTGACGGCCATGCGCGGCTCCATCGACTGCCTGGCGAGCCTGGGACACAGCATGAGCGAGGACGACCGGCGGGAGCTGCTGGAGACTACGCGTGACGAGGCTGAACGCCTGGATCGCTACATCCAGAATCTGCTGGACATGACCCGTCTGGGGCATGGTGGTCTGAAGCTCTTTCGCGACTGGGTCGCACCAGGCGATATCGTCGCCAGCGCGTTGCAACGCCTGCAGCGCGTGCTGGCCGAGCTTCGAGTCGAGGTCCTGCTGCCCGATCCGCTGCCGTTGCTGTATGTGCATCCGGCACTGATCGAACAGGCGCTGGTCAATGTGCTGGAAAATGCCGCGCGGTTCTCGCCCCCAGGTGGCCGGCTGCAGGTGGCTGTAGACGCCGGGTCGAACGCCCTGCGCTTCGTCGTCAGCGATGAAGGGCCCGGTATCCCCGAGGCGGAGCGGGAGAAGATCTTCGATATGTTCTATACAGCGGCGCGTGGCGACCGTGGCGGACCCGGGACTGGTCTGGGGCTCGCCATCTGCCAGGGAATGATCGGTGCCCATGGGGGGCGCGTGGCCGTGGGCGAAGGGCTCGACGGGCGAGGTGCCAGCGTGACGCTGGAGCTGCCATTGCAGCCTCAGCCGGCAATGGACATGGAGAGCGACCTGTCGTGAGTGGCGATTCGGCATCCGTACTGATCATCGACGATGAGCCGCAGATTCGGAAATTCCTGCGCATCAGCCTCGCTTCCCAGGGCTATCGGGTGCTGGAAAGCACGGACGGGCGCGATGGATTGGCGCGCGCCGCATTGGAGCAGCCCGACCTGGTGGTACTGGACCTCGGCTTGCCGGATATGGACGGCCAGGAGGTACTTGGCGAGCTGCGCAGCTGGACCCGGGTACCGGTGATCGTGCTTTCGGTTCGTTCCAGCGAGGCGGAAAAGGTCAGGGCGCTCGATGCCGGCGCCAATGACTACGTCACCAAGCCGTTCGGCATTCAGGAATTTCTTGCGCGGGTACGCGCGCTGCTGCGCCTGCCCCAGTCGACCACGAACAGCCCCGGTCAGGTGCTCTGCGGGGCACTGTGCATCGACCTGGCATTCAGGCGGGTCAGCCTGGGCGAGCGAGTGGTGAGCTTGACGAAGAAGGAGTACGCCTTGCTCGCCGAACTTGCCCGCCACGCCGGGCGGGTAGTCACCCAGCAGCATCTGCTGAAGATCGTCTGGGGCCCCAGCCATGCTGGAGACAGTCACTATTTGCGCGTCGTGATCGGCCACCTGCGCCAGAAGCTCGGCGATGATCCCGCCGCACCGCGTTTCATCGTCACCGAGGCCGGGGTCGGCTACCGGCTGATCAGCGATGCCTGAACCACAGGCAGTCATCGCTGCCAGTGAATCAGCCCAAGCTCCAGCGGTACGGTCAGGCCCAGCGTGCAGCCGGGGATGATCCGCGCGGTGTAGTCCGTCTCCGGACGGTCGGCGGAGAAGTGGCCGCGGAAGGTGGCGAACGTACCCTCATGCCGCGCAAGGTTGAGCGGATGGATCTCGGCGGGCGCTGTGTTCCGACCCTCCGCGTAGAGTTGCACGGCGATATGCTGCGGATCGACCTGGCCCAGGTTCAAACGTGCTTCGACCTGATACCGGCCGTTCTCGCGAGCCCATTGCACACCGGTGAAGGCCAGTTCATGCCAGTAGCTGCGCAGGCGGGTGAGCTGGTGCGACAGCGTGCTGGCCAGCGCCGAACCATCGGCGCAGCGCCGGCGGTAGGCCGTCGCCATGGGCAAGTAATACTGTTCGGTATATTCGCGCACGGTTCGATCGGCGGAAAAACGCTCGACCAGCGCGCTCATGCTGCGCCGCATGCGTTGCACCCAGGCGGTGGGCACCCCTTCATCGTCACGGGCGTAGAAAGTGGGGACTACCTGGGTTTCCAGCAGCTGATAGAGCTGCTCGGCATCCACTTCATCGTGCTCCGGGCCGTATTCCAGGCCGTCGCCAACGGCCCAGCCGAGGTCGGCAGCGTAGGCTTCGGCCCACCAGCCGTCGAGTTGCGACAGGTTCAGGCCGCCGTTGGCCAGCACCTTCATGCCGCTGGTGCCGCTGGCCTCCCAGGGCCGCCTCGGCGTGTTCAGCCAGACGTCCACGCCTTGCACCAGGTGCCTGGCGATGCGCATGTCGTAGTCCTCGAGAAAGACCACGCGGCCGGCGATGTCGGGCCTGGCGGCGAAACGTTGCCACTCGGTCAGTAACGCCTGCCCGGCGCGGTCGGCCGGATGTGCCTTGCCAGCCACCAGCAACTGCACCGGGCAGCTGCGGTGGTTGAGGATGCGTGCCAGCCGTTCGGGGTCCTGCAGCAGCAGGTTGGGGCGCTTGTAACTGGCGAAGCGACGGGCGAAGCCAAGCGTCAGCCGTTCCGGATGCAGGCGTGAACCGGCCACTTCGATGTCCGCTGGCGAGGCGCCATGCACGGCCAGGCTACGGGCCAGATGGCTGCGCACGAAGCCGAGCAGTTCGTTGCGCGCATGCTGGCGGATCTGCCACAGCCAGCGGTCGTCGACCTGGGCCAGCAGTTCATCCACCGAAGCGTGATCGATGCCGCGCCAGGGAATCTCGTCGCCGTGCAACTCGTACCAGTGGGCTTCGGCATTCGGCGATACCCAGGTCGGCAGGTGGATGCCATTGGTGACATGCCCGACCGGTACCGCCGCCAGCGGCCAGCGCGGATACAGCTCGCGGAAGATGTAGCGGCTGGTGTGCCCGTGCAGCTGGCTGACTGCATTGACTGCGCCGGCACCGCGGGTGGCCAGGTAGGCCATGTTGAACGGCTCGTGAGAGTCCTGCGGCTGCTTGCGCCCCATGGCCAGCAGCGTCTGCATGGAAATGCCCAGCTCGTATTCGGCATAGCGCTCCAGATACTGGCTCACCAGCTCGGGCGGAAAGCGATCGAACCCGGCTTCGACCGGTGTATGGGTGGTGAACAGATTGCCGGCGCGCGTCGCATTGAGGGCCACGGCGAAGGAGACCCGCTCCCGGGCCATATGGCTGCGCGCCCGCTCCAGCACGGCGAATGCGGCATGGCCATCGTTCAGGTGGAGCACATCGGGCTGCAGGCCGGCGGCTTCCAGCAAGCGCCAGCCGCCGATGCCCAGCACCAGTTCCTGGCGCAGGCGCATCTCGTTGTCGCCGCCATAGAGTTCGCTGGCGATCAGCCGCGCGATGGGTGGGTTGGCGGGGTCATTGGTATCGAGCAGCAGCAGGCGATTGAGGCCGACCCGGGCCTGCCAGCCGCGCAGCCAGATCTGCAACCCCGGCAGCTGTATGGCCAGCCTCAGAGGCGCGCCGCTGGCGTCATGCAGCGGCTCGATGGGCATCTGCCGGGTGTCGTTGACCGGATACAGCGCCTGCTGTCGGCCGTCCGGGCCGATGCTCTGTCGGAAGTAGCCGTGCTGCCAGAGCATGCCCACCGCGGTGACCGGCACGCCGAGGTCGCTGGCGGCCTTGAGCTGGTCCCCGGCGACGTTGCCGAGGCCGCCGGAATAGATAGGCAAGGCTTCGCTGAGCATGTATTCCATGGAAAAGTAGGCGACTCGCGCGAGGCGTTCGCCGTACTGCTGGCTGGCGAACCAGGTCGGCTGCTCCAGCCGTGCCTGGCGCGCCTTGACGATGCCGTCCACCAGGCGGTGGCAGTCGACGCGGCGCAGCAGCGCCTCCAGCTTCTGCTCCGGCACGGTACTGAGGATCAGGCTGGGATTGCGGGTGAGCGCCCAGAGGTCGTTGTCGATCAGCTGCCAGAGGTCATCGTTCTGGCTGGTCCAGCGAATCGACTGGTCGAAAGCCAGTTCGCGCAGGGTGTCGGGCGTGAGGGCGGGGCGATCGGATGCAGGTGCCAAAGGAACCTCTCTTCTGAACCGGTGAGCGCTGTCTCGTCCAGCATAGGCCTTGCGCGTAGCGGGGATAACCCTCAGCGGCGCGGCCCGGCCTCGGGTTGTGGCACATCCTGCGATGTTGCCGGTTCTTCGGCTATGGTCTCGGCGGCCTGCCGCTGGTCATCACGATCAGCCTCGAGCCCTTGTTGCTCTTCAGTGTGCTTCGGGTCGTACTGCAGCTCGATGAACACCGGGAAATGATCGGAGCCGATGTCCGGCAGGCGCAGCAGGCGGACGAAACGGAAGTGCGCACTGTGAAAGAAGTGGTCCAGCGGCCAGCGCAGGAACCAGTGATGGGCATGGAAGGTGTTGTACATGCCGCGGCCCACGCGTGGGTCCAGCAGCCCGCTGATCTTGCGGAACAGCCGGGTGGTCGGCGACCAGGCCACATCGTTGAGGTCGCCGGTCACGATGATCGGGTCATCGCTGTGCTGGATGCTTCTGGCCACCACCAGCAGTTCCACGTCGCGCTCGGTGGACTCGTCGTTCTCCGTGGGGCTGGGCGGTGCCGGATGCAGGAAATGCATGCGCACCGAAAGGCTGTCATCGACACGCACCCGGGCATGCATGGAGGGTACGTCGTTTTCCACCAGGAACTTGAGTTCCGGCTCCTCCAGCGGCAGGCGCGAATACACGTGCATGCCGTAGAGGTTGTCCTGCGGGCAGCGAATACTGTGGGGATAGTCGTCGCTCAGCTGGTCCAGGTGTGCTTCCCACCAAGAGTCGGTTTCCAGCGTCACCAGCACGTCGGGTCGGTACTCGTGCACCAGCGCCAGCAGGCGCTCGGCCTGGCGATTCGGCCCCAGCACGTTGGTGGCCATCACGCGGATGCGTGGCCCCGGGGCGTCTGGCTCGGCACGTAACACCTCGTTGCGCCACAGGCGGGTGTAGGGCGCGATCCACCAGAGCTGATAGATCAGGCAGGCGGCGCTGGTCAGCGAGGCGAGCAGGTGCCAGGGCTGGCCATAGTCCAGCAGCGGCGCCTGCGCGACCAGCAGTACCGCCAGCAGTGTGGCGAGCTGCAGGCGTGGAAACTCCCATACGCGCACCCACCAGGCGCGATGCCGCCAGAGAGGCAGCAGTGTGACGAATGCGAAAAGGCCTGTGCTGGCCAGCAATATCCCTTCGAGCATGACGTTTCCCATTGTCGGCCGATCGTTACGGCGGCGGCCTTGCACATCGACGGGCAAGGGCCGAGGCATTCGACAGGCAAACAGGCGAAGCGTCGCAAGAAAAAAACAGGCCCCGATTGGACGGGGCCTGTCTGGGCGGTTAGTTCTCCGCTGACAGCATGCCGCTGGTCAGTGCCGGCAGGTGCTCGGGCTGGCACAGACTGTTCGCGCCTTGCAGGTACGGCTGCAGGATCGGCGCCATGCCCTTGAGGGTCTGTACCGGCAGCGCCGAGGTGAAGCGGAAGCTGTCGGCGGCCCGGCCCGGCACATAGGCCGTCAGCGTGCCGAAGTGATTCGGCCCCAGATAGAAGACGAAGGTGGCGGTGCGGTTCAGCGCCAGCGAACTGATCAGCCGGCCGCCGGCGCCGACGCTCTGGATGCGGTTGTCGCCGGTCCCGGTCTTGCCACCGATGCGCAGCGCGCTGCCATCCTCCTGCTTGAAGGCACCTTGCAAACGCCGCGCCGTGCCACCTTCGACCACATTGGCCAGCGCATCCTGCAGCGCCCGTGCGACTTCCACCGGCATCACGCGCTTGCCGGACCCGGCCACGAAGCCCAAGCGCGTCTCGTATGGCGTGCCCTCGGCGAAGTGCAGGTTGTCGATACGCACGCTGGGCAGGCGGACACCGTCGTTGAGGATGATGCCCATCAGCTCGGCCAGCGCGGCCGGCCGGTCTCCGGAACTGCCAAGCGCGGTAGCCAGCGACGGCACCAGGTTGTCGAACGGATAGCCGAGGCGCTGCCAGCGCCGATGGATATCGGTGAAGGCTTCCACCTCCAGCATGATGCGGATGCGACTGTCGCGCGCGCTCTTGTGGCGGCTGCGGAACAGCCAGCCATAGACTTCCTGACGCTCGGCGCGGCTGTCGGCGACCACTTCGGAGAGCGTTGCCTGCGGGTTGGCGATCAGATAGCCGAGCAGCCACAGGTCCAGCGGATGGGTGCGGGCGATATAGGCCTGATCGGGCAGGCTGTAGGCGCCCGGACCGTAACGGGTGTATAGCGAATCGAGTTCCTTCTCGCTTAGGGCCGCATCCGGCAGGTGCTGCTTGAGGAAGCGGTCGAACACTGCGCGTTCGGCATCCGGCATCAGGTAGCGATGCACGGCAGCCAGGCGTACGGGCGTCGGGCGCATGCCCTGAAGGAAGGTCTCGATACGCTCGTCGGCGCTCTTGTTGCGGTATTTCTTCCAGAACCGCTGCAGAAACACCGAGCCCTCGCGGTCGGCGAAGCGGGTCAGGTATTCCTGGCGGCGCGGGTCCTTGTCGTCTCTCAGCAGCTCGGCGCTGTTGATGGTTTCGTAGGTGCTGTAGCTGACCAGATCGCGCATCAGGCGCACGAAGGGCAGGTTGATCGACTCGCGCAGCGACTCGCGCACCGTGGGAATGCGCCCGTCGTCTTCGCGGCGGAAGTTGCCGAAGCGGTGCATGCCGGCGCCGGTGAAGAAGCGCTCGGCCGGGCTCGCCGAGTAGCGGCGCTCCAATGCGGCATCGAGCATGCGCTCCAGGCTGCGGTCGTTATTGGTTGCCAGATAGTCGATGGCCCAGCGGCTGAGGTTGGCTCGCGCGTCGATCTTGCGCAGTTCGCTCGCGCTGAGTTCGGAATAGCGCTGGTGCAGCTCGGCGATGACTTCCAGGTAGGTAGTCAGCACCCGCAGCTTGGCCGTCGAGCCCAGTTCCAGCTTGCTGCCTTCGTTGATGTCGAACGGCTGGTTGGTGTTGTCGGTCTGCACCCGCACACGGAAGCCTTCTTCGCCGCGCTCGAACAACGTGAAGCTGTAGCGCACGTCGCCGGTCTTCTCCGGCGAGAGCATGCGGTCGCCGAACAGACCGACCGACTCGGCGAAGGCCGGATCGGCCAGGCGCACCAGGTATTCGCTGATCTGGCTCTGCAGATCACCCTGCAACGACGTACTGGCGGTGAGGTCCAGCCGGTCCAGGTCATACAGCGGCAGGCCTAGCAGACCGGCCAGGCGCATGCGCGCCACGGTGATGCCCTTGGTGGCTTCCACGGGCTGAATCGCCGCGTCGCGATTGGGGTTCTGCGCCACGACGCGCTGGCTCAGCGCGGCATCGCGCAGGGCCGTGTCGATGATGCCGCCGTTGGCCAGCAGGCGAATATGGCTGTCGGTCAGGGCCGCCATTTCCTCGCGGCCCGCGCCCAGGTAATAGGAGGGCCGGCGCTGAGCGATCAGCAGCGACAGTACCTGACGCAGCGCCAGGCCACGGGCCTGCTGGTCGACCGCTTCCGGGCTGCGCGGATCGAGCAGGCGGTTGACCTCGCGGAAGTCGGCACCGAACCAGAGCCGCAGGCCGTCGGCGATACCGTGCACTTCGCCGTGACCCGGTGCGGCGGAAAGCGGCACGCTGTTGAGGTAGTCACGCACGATGCGCTGGCGGGTGGCGAGCGTCTGCGGACCTTCGCGGTAGGTCCGTACGCTGGCGGAGACCATCTGCCGGATCTTTTCCTGCGGATCACCGGTGCGCCCCTCGGGGGAGTGACGATACTTTTCCACCTGAGTGGCCAGGGTGCTGCCGCCAGCGGCCTGGCCGCCGAGGCCCAGGCGCTTTTCCAGCTGGCTGATGGCAGCCTTGGTGAACCGTGGCCAGTCCACCGCCGGGTTGGCGTTCGGCCGGCTGGCGTCGAGCAGGCCACGATCCTCGATGAACAGCAGGCTCATCACCACGAGCGGGGGGATGTCCTCGAAACGTTCGTAGTACTGACGAGGATAGCTGTTGGTATAGAGCGGCAGCCCACGGCAGTCGTTGATCGTCAGCCCGGCCTGGGATTCTTCCGGGTAGGGCGGGAAGAAGCCGCGGCTGGTGTAATCCAGCAGCGCGCGCGAGAAGCGCGCCTGTTCCTCGATGCGGAAATTGCGCTGCACCAGCCGTTCGATGAAATTAGGTAGATCGACGTAACCCAGTCGACGATCGAAGGGGCCATCCTCGGGAAACTGGATGCGCGGACTCGGCCCGGGCTTGACGGTGTAATCCAGGTCGGCGGCATAGCGGCTCAGCCACTGCGACTGCCAGCGTGAACTCTCCAGCTCCTGCCAGCCGAGATAGCCGCCACCGGCCAGCAATGAAACGCCCACGAGCAGCGCCAGACGCCGCGCCGTCTTGCGACGGCCCTTGCCGGATGTACGGGATGATGCAGGGGAGGGGGCGCGCGTGTTACGCCCATCCTGGGGTGTCTTGTCGGATCGCCATACTGCGCCCATGTGTGCCTGGCTTCCTAGCAGTTCTCTACGCCAAGCATAGTCGGCGCGCGGGGCTTAAGCGATGCCCGTTTGACGAACGGAACGGCTCAAGAATGCCCTTGCGCGGGCTGTGGTTGCCTGTCATCGCCATCGCTCGCTACCGTAGCGCGGGTCAGCAACGAAACGATGGACGCCGGACGATGACGCGACGCACATGAACGACAAGGATTGGGTCAGGCGCCCGCACGAACCGGGGCGGCTCGAGCGACTGGAGGCCTACTTCGCCGGTTACGGATTCGCTCCTCACCGGCACGACACCTATGCCATCGGTTGTACGCTGGCGGGCCTGCATCGTTTCAACTACCGCAAGTGCGCGCGCCACAGCCTGCCGGGCGACACCTTCGTGCTGCATCCGGACGAGCTGCACGATGGCGAGGCCGGTAATGAAGCGGGGTTCCGCTACCGCATCGTCTACATCGAGCCCGCCTTGTTGCAGGGCCCGCTGGGCGGCCAGCCGCTGCCCTTCATCGACGAAGGCGTATCCCGCGACCCGCGCCTGCAGCGAGCCATTGGCAGCCTGTTGCAGTGTCTGGACCGGCCACTCGAGGTGTTGGAGGAAGAGGATGCGCTATACGACCTCGCTCAGGTGATGGCCTCGATCGCCGGGACGAAGGGGCGGCGGCGCAGCGTCGATTTCCGCGCGGCCGAGCGGGCCCGGGATTACATCCACGAATT
>Ga0116211_1000545_pt1 | contig 19874 bp, 17 predicted proteins | sample SaghotsprinmetaG_FD_94484 | JGI IMG/M metagenome (GOLD analysis project Ga0116211, IMG submission 94484) | Hot spring microbial communities from South Africa to study Microbial Dark Matter (Phase II) - Sagole hot spring metaG | ecosystem: Environmental > Aquatic > Thermal springs > Hot (42-90C) ... | reverse complement strand
TGACGATGCGCGCGGTGGAAACGGCGCACGATCCGGACCAACCGGCTGGACTCGTCCTCGAAGAATTACGCAAAGGTTTTTGGCACGAAGATCACGTGCTGCGCCTGGCCGAAGTCAAAGTCAATAAAACTTAACCCATCCTAAGCAATCATGAACGACATCATCATCGGTATCGACCTCGGCACCACGAATTCCGAAGTCGCCATCGTCGAAAACGGTAAAGTGCGCGTCATCGCGAGCGAAGACGGCAAAAAAATCCTCCCCTCGTTCGTCGGCCTGGACGACAGCGGCCATATCTTGGTCGGCGAGGCGGCGCGCAACCAGTACTTGGTTTATCCCGAACGCACCCTCAAATCCATCAAGCGATTGATGGGGCAAGACACCCACGTCACGCTCGGCGATCACACCTATACCCCGCAGGAAATTTCTGCGATCATCCTCAAACGCCTCAAAACCATCGCCGAACAGGATGTGGGACGTCCGATCGACAAAGCGGTGATCACCGTGCCGGCTTATTTTTCCGACGCTCAGCGGCAAGCCACGCGCGAAGCCGGAGAAATCGCCGGTTTACAAGTCGTACGGATCATCAACGAACCCACCGCTGCGGCGTTGGCCTACGGCGCGCATCACACTAAAACGCAGCGCATGCTCGTCTATGATTTGGGCGGCGGCACGTTCGACGTATCGGTGGTGAACGTACAAAACGGTGTGATCGAAGTGCTGGCCAGTCATGGCGACAATCACTTGGGTGGCGATGATTTCGACCAGCAAATCATCGACTATCTGGTCGAACATCTCGAAACGACTCATTCGATCGACGCGCGGGCGCACCCTAAGGCGATGGCGCGCATTGCGCGCGCGGCGGAAAACGCCAAACATTTACTATCCGATCAACCATACGTACAAATCGAGGAAGAATACCTGCTCGAACACGATGGCGTAGCGGTTCATTTGTCCGTGGAATTGTCGCGCGCCGATTACGAAGACATGATCGCCGATTACATCGACGCAACGATGAACGCCCTGCATATCGCGTTGAAAGGCGCGAAATTGACGGTTTCGGACATCGACGAAATCCTGCTCGTCGGCGGCGCGACACGCACGCCGTGTATCAGGGAACGTTTGTTCGGCGAATTCGGCTTCGAACCGCATGGTGAAGTCGATCCCGATCTATGCGTGGCGATGGGCGCGGCGATGCAAGCGGCAATCATCGCCGGCCAGCAAGTCGATACCGTATTGATCGACGTCACGCCTTATACCTACGGCACCAGCGCGATCGGGGAACTACATGGCGAGTTTTATCCCTTCGTCTATGTGCCGATCATTCATAAAAACAGCGTGCTGCCGATCCGTAAAACCGAAGCCTTCATGACCTCTCATGATGGACAGGAGGCCGTGCTCGTCAATGTCTACCAAGGCGAGGATCCCGACGCACTGAAGAACGTCAAAATCGGCGAATTCCGCGTCGAAGGTCTACGCGACGTCGAAGCGGGCAATATCATCACCGTGACGTTGGATCTGGATCTCAATGGCATCCTGCACGTTTCGGCCTGTGAAAAAGCCACGGGCTTGGAAAAATCGATCACCATTCAAAACGCCTTGTCGCGGATCGAGGGCAATGCCTTGGACACGGCGAAACAGCGCATCACGCAATTGTTCGGAATTGTTCCACCCGTCGAGTCTTTCGAACAACCCGTCGCGCCAGAAATCACCGCAGCGCGCGAATTGATCGCACGGGCGGAAAATTTGTTCGAGCGCGTCTCCGCCGAAGACAAGGAAGACATGGTCAATCTGATCGAAGTCATCACCACGTGCATCGAAACGAGCGACCTCGCCGGGTTACAACAACCGGTCGAACAATTGAGCGACATCGTTTACTACTTGGAATCTTGATGGAGCGTTGTCCTTGTTGTCAGGCGCGACTCAATGGTCCGCTATGCGGACGTTGTCAGGCCGATTTATCATTGATCTTGGCCACGGAGCGCGCCGCGCGTTTTTGGTTGGGCTGCGCAATACAACACTGGCAAGCGGGCCACTATGAAACGAGCGTCGCCGCGCTGGAAACCTCGCTGCAACTCCATCCCACGCCGTTGGCGCGCGCGCTGCGGCACTTCATCGTCGAAACGCAATCCCGCGACATCGCGCGGCTACTCGCCAATCGGCAATGGTTGACGGCGAAACGGCGGCTCTATCAATTACGCCGGCTACATCCGCATAGCCCATTGTTACGCCAACTCGATCGTTTCAGCGACCACCTGTTGGTAAGCCTCTCTCAACCCGCCATGCTTCAATAAGCCAATTCTCATCATGCTTCTCTTTGAGTCTCCCGGTGCATTGCGCGAGCAACTTTCGGCATGGCGACGCAGCAATCAAACCTTGGCCTTGGTGCCGACCATGGGCTGCTTGCACGCCGGACACATGCTTTTGGTAGAACGCGCGCGTGCGACCGCCGAACGCGTCGTCGTCAGTCTATTCGTCAACCCGACACAATTCGCCGCTGGCGAGGATTACGAACGTTATCCGCGCACGTTTGCTGAAGATAGCCAATTGCTGCGCGAGGCCGGCGTTGATGCCTTGTTCGCACCGAGCGTCGATGCCATGTATCCGCCGCATCATGCGACGACAGTCAGCGTACGCGGTTTGTCCGACCTCTATTGCGGCGCGTTCCGTCCCGGTCATTTCCAAGGCGTCGCCACCGTCGTCAACATGCTGTTCAACCTCATCCAACCCGATTACGCACTGTTCGGTGAAAAAGATTATCAGCAATGGCATATCATTCGACGCATGGTCGAGGATTTACTATTGCCGGTACAGATCATTCCAGTGCCGACGGTGCGCGAAGCCGATGGCTTGGCGTTGAGTTCCCGTAATCGCTATTTGACGGCAGAACAGCGCGCCATTGCGCCGCGGCTGTATCAAACGCTGTGCGAAGCTCGTCATACTATCGTGGCCGGCATGCGTGACTATCCGGCACTGGCAGCACAATACCAAGAAAAGTTGCGCAATCATGGCCTGCAACCGGATTATTTCGCGATCGCGCGGCGCAGTGATTTACTGCCCGCAACACCTTGCGATACACAATTAGTCTTGTTGACCGCTGCGCGGCTGGGTGAAACGCGCTTGATCGATAATCTGCAAGTGGATATTTAAGCTTACGCTTGGGTTAGAGCATGGGGACCATAAAAATGCTCTTTGTGAAAGGGATTTTGTGGAAGCGATGCCTTCATCACGACCGGTTCTCTCGTTCCGGAACTCCAGCGTGGGAATGATAAATAGTTCGTCCAGTAGCAGCCCCAGACGCGTCGAGCGACAGGGCATGGTGTGTCTCTTTGGTAGGTGCCGAAAGTTTCCATGTCACGGGCTTGTAAAACAAATCGCCGTGTACATTTTGATTTGGCTTGAAAATTCAGAGAGAAAAAAGTGAATCATCCGAAACGATTGATGGCCATCGGCAGTGTATTGACCCTACTGACCTTGCTGGCTGCGTGGGGGGTGATGCGCTTACATCAAGCCGAGAGCTTCCCTTCTGCGCTGAATTATCGCGTGGACGATTTGCCGAAGGCTTCGGCACCGTCACCTACGCATTATCCTATCGACGCGTTACAGCGTTATACCGTGACCTTGGCGACGGGCGATGAATACGCATTACACGTCGCGCGTTATCACGATGCCGCCCAACAGGAAGCATCGGCGATCGTTTTCGTACCGGAAGCAGGGCAAGCGGAAGCCAAGCGCCGCGAAGCCTGGCAACACGCCGCGCAAGCGATCGTGCAACATACCGAACCCGAGGATTTATTCCTCGCCTGGTGGGACAACAGCCAGCGCATCGAATTGTTTACGGGGCGGCGTGTTTGGAATAAACAGCCTAGCGCCGCGAACTGGTCCGACACAGAGCAAGCGGTGTGGCGCGAGCTTGCCGGCGGTTTCGCCACGGATGAAACCGCCGCGCGGCAATTGGCCAAGTGGCTAGCCATGCCGGCAAACGAAGCGCTCGCTGATATGGCGCGCTTTTTCGATAAACAGCGCGCCGTTTATCTCCTGGTCACGGCGGACGATTTGGCGCGCTGGCCGGAAGTTGCGCGCTTGACTGCACCGGCGCCGACGTTCGAGTCGCAGGCGTTCCAATCCAATCACGATTGGCATGGTTTGATCAAACAAGTGCGGCGCTGGGCGCTGAGTGGTGCTACGCCATCCACTTATCTACTGCAACCGCTCGAAGGTTTGGCAGTGCGCGCGTGGCGTGCCGTCGACCCCGCCAGCGCCGCGAGTTTGTGGGCAGAGGCGCTGCCCTTCGTCAGCATCGACGAGCAAACCAAGCAAGAAGCGCCGTTGACCTTGGTCTATCAAAGCCCGTGGGCGCATTACCTGTCGATTTATCGACTCCACGCGCGACCGTGACGGCGCTATTTCCATAAGCCCCATAACGCGCTGTAATCATCGGTCCACGGCTTGACGTCGAACACCAACGGCAATTTGCGCCATGCGCCACTGTCGCGCAAGGGTGCCAATAGCGCCGCCTCGCGCGCCAACACCACCCAATCGGCATCGACAATCAAAAAGTGATCGGGCGGCGCCGTATATTCCTGCAACAGCCCGGCGACGTGCTGCGCTTCGGCATAAGCGCCAAGGAGTTTTTTCAACGCGAGATGGCGATTTGTGATGTGCAATGCGAGCAGGCCTTCGCGCTTGAGTTTTCGCCAATACACCTCCAAAGCTTCCGTCGTCAACAAGTGCGTTGGGATAGCATCGGAACTGAACGCATCCAAGACCAAGAGATCGAATGTGTCGTCGGGCACGCGTTGTAACGACAAACGCGCGTCGCCGAGTTCGATCGCGGCTTGTGGCAAGCAATCGGCCAGATAGCTGAAATAACGGGGATCGCGCGCCAAACGCACCACGGTCGGATCGATCTCGTAGAACGTCCATTGTTGTCCCGCTCGCGCGTAGCACGCCAAAGCCCCCGTCCCCAATCCGACGACGCCGATGCGCCAGTGTTGGCTTGTTGCGGCATAGCGCGCGAACAACTGCCCGATTGGACCGGGTTGACTGTAGTACAACCACGGGACGCGCTTGAATTCCTCGGTCAAGCGTTGCGCACCGTGCTTGGTCGTGCCGTGGTACAGCTCGTGATAACGCTCCGGTGCGCCGCGTTCATCGGTCATCACGCTGGCGCGCACCGCGTGCACGCCGAAAAACGTACGTTCCCGCTCCAAAACGTCCGACAGCGATGCGTGCAAACCCAAAGCCAATGCCAATAACGCCCCGGCGAAACTTCCCATAGCCCATGGCGACGCGCGCAAGCTATAACTGAACCCTGTCAGCAAGATCAACGCAACACCGAGTGCATCGAGATGCAAGGCGGTATCGACCCGCGCATCGATCAGCCCCGCGCCGGCCAGTAATAGCAAGGTCGGCCAGAATTCGCGCGCTGTTTCGCGCCAGGTGCGGCCAACCATCGACCCACCGGGACGCAACAGCAAGGCCAACACGATCATCAACGGGTATTCGTGGATATCGTCGAACAACAGCGGCGCCAGTAAGCCGTTGAACACGCCACCGAGCAAACCGCCCAACGACAGCAGCAAATAAAACAGCGTTAAATGCTGGGGATCGGGGCGTTGTCGCGCCAATTCACCGTGACACACCATACACGCCAACCAGAACGCGACGAGATGCAGCGTCAATTGCCCGCTCAAGGTCAACAGCGAGGGATTGATGAATGCAAAGGCAATCAAAGGCAGCAACCACAAAGCTTGTAGCGTCATGGCATGCGGCAATATGCGCGGATTCCAGTGCGAAAACGCCAACATGAAGCTCGACAAATACAAGGCCAGCGGGATGATCCACAGCAGAGGCACCGCCGCAACGTCGGTACTGATGAAATGCGTGACGCCCAGCAGCAAGCTCGACGGCACCGCGCTCAACAACAGCCAGTGCGCGCCGCGGCGCGCTGGGATTCGGGAGTCCTGCGTTTCGACGCAAGCAACGGGCGTATCGACTGCGCCGCCGCGCCACACCACGGCTCCACACCCTGCGATCAGTGCGCCGAGTAGCAGATACGCGCCGTTCCATAGCACGAGCTGTTCGGAAACGCGCCAATGCGGTTCGATCACAAACGGATAAGCGAGCAAGGCGAGGAGACTGCCGGCATTGCTCGCCACGTAAAGGAAATACGGATCGCCGCTCGCGCGATGTCTCGCCGACACGAACCAGCGCTGCAACAACGGCGCGGTCGTCGCCAATGCGAAAAACGGCATGCCGAGCGACCCGAACAGCATGCCCAACAGCCAGCTCACGGGTTGTTCACTCGGCGGCGTGCTCGCCGACAACGCGACCGGCCAACTCACCCCACTCAGCAACAAGATCGCGCCGTGGATCAGGATTTGCCGACGCACGTTGCAACGCGAAGCAAGCAGATGGGCGTAAGCATAACCCGCGAACAGCATGGTTTGATAAAACACCATACAGGTGTTCCATACCGCCGGCGAACCGCCCAGCATCGGCAACAGCAATTTGCCGAAGACCAGTTGCACGCTGAACAACAACAACGCACTGAGCAGCAACGTCAGTGCGAATAACAAGGCGAGGGAGTGATCGCGCGACCGGGCGCCAAGAGAAAATATTTTCATACCGAGCTCGAGCAAATTGCCTCATTCACGACACGAGACATGACGAAGACAAGAGATAATGAATAGGGTTTCAGACAGCGGGAACGCAGCACCCGTGGGCAATGATTTCTATGGCGGGCAACACGCTACACCTTTTATAAATCCCGTGTTATTTAATCGGATTTTAATTATAAAGCCCTGTGCAAACAGATTGAATCCATAAACTGCTGTAAATCGGGGTAATAGATAGCTGTTGCAGTCAATCCATCTCGGACACTTCGTTAAAAGTGTAGGGCACCGGACGATTGCATAGACGTTCGCCGTCATGCACTTTTCGTCAGTCGCGAAGCGATGCGTGACCTGATCGATTGAGCCCGTAAACTGCTGTAAATGGCGAGGTGGGTAGCCACTGCGGTTCGATTTGCCGAATTCGTTTGTCAAAAAACTGGGCCCATAAAAAAGCCCCCGCCGCTCGCTGGGAGCTAGGCGGGGGCAGTGGATATCAAGCAGAGCAATGAGGAGAGGAGGTTCTGCTTGCTGGCACAAAACCAGGAAAGCGCCACTCACACAACAATCATTCTTCTACGCTACCAAACGCTGAAGCGTATTTGGAAAGTCCACGGCGTGGAAACAAATAGCTGAAAATAGTCGCGCCAGAAAATAAAATTGGCGCGGCGATGAACTCACCGGATACAAAGCTCCAGATGCCAGCGATACATAGCGTGCCGACAATCACGTCTCTGTTAAAATCGTTCATGGTCAATCTCCTTGCCAGTTGATGAAGCGACGATTGGAACGCAAATAATGACGTCAAGATCTTGACAAAAAAATATTTTGCGTTCCGTCGATTGGAACTATACGCTTGTCATTTTTTGGATACAATATCGAATAAAATAAATAAATTGTTTTCATTTAGGAAATAATACAATGGACAAGCTCACGAGCATGTTGGTTTTTACCAAGGTCGCCAAAGCCGGTAGTTTTGCTGCGGGCGCGCGCGACATGGGATTGTCGCGCGCGATGGCCACCAAACACATCATGCATCTCGAAAATCTCCTCGGCATGAGGCTGTTCAATCGCACCACGCGGAGTTTGAGTTTGACCGAAGCGGGCGCTTCGTATTTGGAACGTTGTACGCAAATTTTGGCAGAAATTGCAGAAATGGAGGATGCGGTTACCCACTTGCAAACCGAGCCGCGCGGCACATTGAAAATCAGCACACCGCCGTTCATCGGCGCGGCGCATATCGCGCCGGCGATTGCGGAATTCATGCTGCGCTATCCTGATCTATCGGTGGAAATGATCATTCAAAGCACTATGGCCGATATCGTCGATGAAGGGATCGATGTCGCGATTTTGTTGGGGACGCTCGAAGATACTAGTTTGGTCGCGCGTAAATTGGCGAGTTCGCCGGTGATTTTATGCGGTGCGCCGAGTTATTTTGAACAATACGGCAAGCCAGAGAAACCAGAAGACTTACTCAAGCACAGTTGTCTCGTCAACTGGACAGTGCCGCCACGCGATCAATGGCGTTTTCGCGGCAAGGATGGCGAATTTCGCATCAAGGTTGCTGGACGAATCCGCGCCAATTCGGCGACGCCGATTCGTATCGCGGCGTTACAGGGCTTGGGATTGTTGATGATGCCAACGTATGTCGTGGGGCTGGACATCAAAAAAGGCCGTTTGGTCACGGCGCTTGATGAATACATGCCGTCACCGATGGACGTGCACGCGATTTATCCGCATCGCAAATATTTGTCGGCCAAGGTTCGGGTGTTTTTAGATTTTCTGCAACCCTGGTTGCAAGAACGCTTGAGTTTGGCGGAGCAGGGGAAGGTGTGACGGCCTTCCTTGGCCAAGGAGAGTAAACGGCGTGTCAGGCTTCGAGAACGAACTCCTGGCGCAGTTTTTTCATCGCGTTGTTTTCCAATTGCCGAATGCGCTCGGCGGACACTTGATAGCGCTCGGCCAGTTCGTGCAGCGTGCTTTTTTCTTCGGCCAGCCAGCGGCTGGTGACGATGTCGCGGCTGCGCGGATCTAAGCGCGCCATCGCTTGTTCCAAACGCGATTCTTCGTGTTGTTTCCAGTCCTCGTTTTCCAGCAATAACGCCGGGTCGTTGCCGGCTTGTTCCAAATAATGCGCCGGCGCGCCATAGCCTTCGTCGTGCGGGTCTTCATCGACCGGCGGATCGAATGACACGTCGCGGCTGTCCATGCGCATTTCCATTTCGTACACGGTTTCGACTTTGACACCCAAATCGTTGGCGATGTCTTGCGCTTCTTGCTGATTCAACCAGCCCAAATGCTTTTTTGCCTTGCGTAGGTTGAAAAACAATTTGCGCTGCGCTTTCGTCGTGACCATTTTGACGATGCGCCAGTTTTTGATCACGTATTCGTGAATTTCGGCGCGAATCCAATGCACTGCAAAGGAAATCAAACGCACTCCCAACGATGGGTCGTAGCGTTTGACGGCTTTCATCAAGCCGATGTTGCCTTCTTGGACGATGTCGGGCAGGGGGAGACCATAACCGACATAACCGCGCGCCACGTGCACGACGAAGCGCAGATTGGCCATTACCAATTGCCGCGCGGCGTCCAAATCGTTGTGTTGATGGAAACGCATGGCCAGTTCGCGCTCTTCTTCTTCGCTGAGTCGCGGCATTTGGCTGACGACGTCCAGATAAGCATCGAATGAACCCACGGATAAGTTTATTGGTAAAGCCAGAGCATGCGTCATAAATCCCTCCCTCTATTTTGCTGTTGATTAGCAACAGTTTAGCACTCTTGCAGAGAGAGTGCTAATTTTTTGCAGTTTCCCGTTTGCGCTATTGCATTAGCTGGTTGGTGAGGGGGTGGTAAGCAATTTGGCGTGGGCGGCGGCGAGACGGGCGATTGGGATGCGCGGCGTCGAACACGACACGTAATCTAAACCGATTGTATGACAAAAACGAATCGCCGCCGGGTGGCCGCCTTGTTCGCCGCAAATGCCGATGCGCAGATCGGCGCGGCGCGCGCGACCTGCTTGTACCGCCCAGCGCATCAATTGACCGACGCCTTGTTCGTCGAGGACTTCGAACGGGTTGTCGGTCAAAATGCCCAGTTCGTTGTACAGCGGCAGGAATTTGTTTTCCGCGTCCTCGCGCGAGAACGAGAACGTCGCTTGCGTGAGGTCGTTGGTGCCGAACGAGAAAAACTCCGCGACTTCGGCGAGTTGCTCCGCGCCTAAGCAGCCACGCACCGTTTCCAGCATCGAGCCGAAGCGATAGTCCAGTGTGACGCGGTATTGGCTTTCGATCGCTTGTTGCAATTCCAGCGCCATCTTTTGCACCGTTTTCAATTCGGCAGCGTTGATGACCTGCGGTGCCATGATTTCCGGCTGGATTTTGATCCGTTTTCTCACGCATTGCGCGGCTGCTTCGAGAATCGCGCGGATTTGCATGCGATAGATTTCCGGATAACTCACGCCCAGACGCACGCCGCGATGGCCGAGCATCGGGTTGACTTCGGCGAGTTCGCGCACTTTGCGCAACATGCGTTCGTTTTTGACGATGGCGCGGTCGATGGTGTCTTCATCGACCACTGCCATGCCGCCCGTCGCCATGCCTTTGACACTGTCGGAGAGCACGCGTAAGCCACGGCTGATGGTTTTGTACTGCTTGAGCGCTGCGATGTCGTCGAGTAGTTCGCGTTCACTCGGCAAGAATTCGTGCATCGGCGGATCGAGCAAACGCACGGTCACGGAATGCGGCGACATCGCTTCGAAAATCTGGCAGAAGTCCTCGCGTTGAATCGGGAATAGTTTGTCGAGCGCCGCTTCGCGTTCCTCGCGGCTGTCGGCGATGATCATGTCGATGACCAGTGGCAGGCGATCGCTGGCGTTGAACATGCGTTCGGTTCGGCACAATCCGATGCCGTGCGCGCCATAACTTGCCGCTAAGCGCGCCGCTTCCGGTGTATCGGCATTGGCGTGGACTTTGATGTCGGCTATTTCATCGGCCCACGCCAACAAAGTTTTCAGCTCATCGGAGAAGGTCGGTGCGATCATCGGGATTTCGCCGAGGAAAATCCGGCCGCTGCCGCCGTCGATGGTGATGATATCGCCTTCGCGTAGCAAGGTTTCGCCGATCAACGCGACGCGCTGTTTGACGTCGATTTTGATCGACTCGGCGCCGGCGACGCAGGCTTTCCCCATGCCGCGCGCGACGACCGCCGCGTGTGAGGTTTTACCGCCGCGGCTGGTCAGAATACCTTGTGCGGCGAAGAAACCGTGGATGTCTTCGGGTTTGGTTTCCTCACGCAGCAAAATCACACGGCGGCCAGCGCGTCCCAAGCGCTCGGCGCTGTCAGCGTCGAACACACATTGACCGCATGCTGCGCCCGGTGAGGCGGGCAAGCCTATCGCAACCGGCTCAGGAATATGGCGTGGATCGAGTTGCGGGTGCAGCAATTGCTCCAAAAGTTCCGGTTGGATGCGCAGCAACGCGCGCTGTTTGTCAATCAAGCCTTCGCGCACCATTTCCACCGACGTACGCACCATGGCGCTGGCGTTCATTTTGCCGTTGCGCGTCTGCAAGCAATACAGCACCCCTTTTTCGATCGTGTATTCGTAGTCTTGGACTTCGCGATAATGCGCTTCCAATTTATTGCGCAGCTGTACCAGTTGTCGATATTGCTCAGGCATTTCCCGCGCCATGTCTTGCACGGGTTTCGGCGTGCGGATGCCCGCGACGACGTCTTCGCCTTGTGCGTTGACCAGGTATTCGCCATACATTTCATTGGCGCCGGTGGCAGGATTGCGCGTGAAACCGACGCCGGTGGCGCTATCGTTGCCGAGGTTGCCGAAGACCATAGTCACGATGTTGACCGCGGTACCGTTTGCAATATCGGGCGTGATGTGGAATTCGCGGCGATAATCGACCGCGCGTTTGCCGAGCCAGGAATTGAACACCGCTTTGATCGCCAATTCCAATTGCAGATACACGTCTTCCGGGAAGGGTTGGCCGGTTTCTTCGCGTACTACTTGCAAAAATGCTTCGCTGATCGCGCGCAAATGATCGGCATCAAGGCCCACGTCGGCTTTGATGCCGGCTTGCCGCTTGACGGCTTCGAAATGCACGTCGAAGCGTTCATCAGAAATGCCGAGCGCGACTTTGCCGAACAGTTGAATGAAGCGGCGATAAGCATCGTAGGCAAATCGCGGGTTTTGTGTTTGCTGGATCAAACCTTGCAAGGTGTCTTGATTGAGACCGAGATTCAAGATGGTATCCATCATGCCAGGCATCGAGATCGCCGAGCCGGAACGCACCGACACCAACAGCGGATTGATACTGCCGCCAAAGCGTTTGCCGGTAACGCGCTCGATGCGCGCGATTTGTTCTTTGATTTCTTCGAACATCCCTTCTGGAAATTGCTTATTTTCCAGATAGTGCAGACATGCCTCGGTAGTAATGACGAAACCGGGCGGTACATTCAAGCCAATCTGCGTCATTTCGCAAAGATTGGCGCCTTTGCCGCCCAAAAGTTTTTTGTTTTTGCTGTCGCCCTCTTCGAAGGCATAGGTGTAACGGGTGGACATAATTGAATGCTCCATTAATAACTGGTGACAGTGGGTCTTGCGGCGTAGTCTGTTTTATTGTTGGCAATGCCGCGCGGCGGATATTTTACGTCTTCGGCGGGAATCGTGCCGTAGGGATTGCGCGGACGATGTAGTGAATTTATTTGAGCACATCGAAAAACCCTGATTCCTTTAGATTTTCCGGCGAAAGCCGGAAATAAATCGCCCCGGATTTTGAGGAGGCTCTAACTCTTGACCCATCTTTAATTTGACTGTGTCAATAAAAGGATAGAACTGCCGAGAGCCTGCCCGAGAGCGCCTACCAGACCGTGCGTTGGCGCGAGGACACGCACAACACCTTGACCTCCCACTTTGCGGCGGTTCGGGGTGCGCATTGCCTACAAGGACTATTCGCGCAGTACCTTGCGACCCGAACAAGCAGGAGTTTGGCTTGGGGCAGTACAAAAGGCGCAACGGGCGGGGTCTTCACCACCCCGCCACCCTTTGCATCGCGGCTTACGGATTCCTGCTGCATCAGCGCCTCACGCAGGGCAATAAAAAAACGCCGCTCGACCCCCAGCGCCTGGCCTACCCGAAGGTATTGTCCCTCGCGGCGGCGGGAAGAGCACAGCGGCCTGTGCCGGATTCGATCGCCTCGCTGCGGCAGCTCATCGCAGGGAGGCAATCGAACGGACATTACTCGGGTCAATCGCTTTGCTGAAGTAGAAGCGGAGACATCCGACCTGGAAAGTGCGTTTCTAGGTGGTTCCCTGTTACTATAAGAGAGTTTGCAATTTCCCGGAGGAGTACCGCTTTGACGCAAATTCAGGATATCACCAGCCCCATGACGCGCGTTGAACGCCGCGCCACGCTCGCGCTCGCCAGTATCTATGCGCTGCGCATGCTGGGTTTGTTCATGATTTTGCCGGTGTTGTCGCTATTCGCCGAAGGTTTGACTGGCTCGACGCCTTTTTTGACCGGTTTGGCGCTGAGTATTTATGGCTTGACCCAAGCAATCTTGCAGATTCCTTTCGGCTTATGGTCCGATCGCTATGGGCGCAAGCGCGTCATCATTGCCGGTTTGCTGCTGTTTGCGCTCGGTAGTGTTGTTGCCGCGTTGTCCACGACGATTTATGGCGTTCTCGCCGGACGTGCGTTGCAAGGTGCCGGTGCGGTTGCGGCAGCGGTCATGGCGTTGGTCGCGGATTTGACGCAAGAAGTCCATCGTACCAAGGCGATGGCGGTGATCGGCGCGAGCATCGCGCTGGCTTTTGCGGTCGCCGTGACCATAGGGCCCGTCATCGCCGGTTGGGCTGGCATTTCGGGACTGTTCTGGAGTACTGCGCTGCTCGCTGTAGCAGGGATCGCTGTGGTGCGTTATGTCGTACCCGATCCTCCTCATAGTCGCTTGCATCGCGATGCGGAGGTTGTGCCGGCGCAATTCCATGAAGTCCTGACTCACGCTGATCTACTGCGGCTCAATTTCGGTATTTTCAGCCTGCATGCGATCCTCACCGCGCTGTTCGTGGTCACACCGTTGCTATTGCGCGACGCGGGCATTGCTAGCGCGTACCACGGCTGGGTTTACTTGCCGTTGCTGCTCAGCTCGCTGGCCCTGGCGGTGCCGCTAGTGATCATCGGCGAGAAGAAGCGCCGTTTGAAGCCGGTGTTTCTCGGCACCATAGCGCTGCTGACCGCCGCACAACTGGCGTTGTATGCGCTGCACGGGGATTTGTATGGTTTATTGATGGGATTGTGGCTGTTCTTCGCCGCGTTCAACTTATTGGAAGCCACGTTGCCGTCGTTGATTTCCAAAACTGCGCCCGCTGGTTATCGCGGAACGGCGATGGGTGTTTATTCGACGAGCCAGTTCGTCGGCGCCTTCGTTGGTGGTGCCCTGGGAGGGTGGCTGCTTGGACATGCCGATACTGGCGCAGTCTTTGTTGCGAATGCAATGATCGCATTGCTGTGGTGGTGGGTCGCTTTGATGATGACCCCACCGCGTTACGTGACGAATTTGCTGATTCCGATGGACGGCATCCCCGCGTCGCGGCACGGGGAGTTTGCCGACGCACTGATCGGCTTGGATGGTGTCAGCGAAGTGTGTCTACAATCAGACGAAAGAGTGGTGTATTTAAAAATCGATACACAGCGTATCGATCTTCCCACTTTACAGCGGTTTGTTGCGGCATGGTCGCAAGCCTGAGATTTTTTTATTGAGTTTGAGGAGCACGAAACATGGCCAGTAGAGGCATCAACAAAGTCATTCTGATTGGAAATTTGGGCGCCGATCCTGAAGTGCGCTATCTACCGAGCGGCGAGGCGGTGACCTCGATCCGACTCGCGACCTCGGAAAGCTGGAAAGACAAACAAACCGGCGAAATGCGCGACATAACCGAATGGCACCGCGTTGTTTTTTTCAACCGTGGCAATTACCGGCTCGCGGAAATCGCCGGCGAATATCTCCGCAAAGGCAGCCAAGTCTATGTCGAAGGCTCGCTGAGAACACGCAAATGGCAGGGTCAAGATGGCCAAGATCGTTATACGACCGAGATCGTCGCCAATGAAATGCAAATGCTCGGCAGTCGCGCGGCAGGCACCGCAACGTTCGCCGAAGGACAACCCGCCGCCGCAGCACGCGCCGCCGCACCGGCGCGTGCTACCAATCAGAACGCATCGCCCTTGCCGCCTTATGGTGACGTACCCCCCGGCCCACCATTGGGCGCGGACGAAGGCGCATTCGACGACGACATACCGTTTTAAGCGGCAGCGGACTGTACCGCTCGCAATGGATTGGACACTGATTTGCAGTTCATGCGGCTTTCCGGATGGCATAAGACTGCCGGGCTTCGATGGGCGACAGGAAACCCAGTTTTTCGAGACGCCAATGACGATTGTAGCGATCCCTGAACTCGGTTACGGCCTGACTCCATGCGCAGCGTTCGTCCCTTGCCGGCATGGGCGCCGGTGGCGCCAAACTCGGCCTTAAGTCCCTGGGCAATGGGCTGCAAGGCCGCGAAGCGATTGCCGATCTTCGTGGCATGGATGCCGACGAAGCCAGACGAAGCCAAGCGTCGAAGTGATCGACCGCCGAGAACCCCCACACCCAGCCGTCCTCGACGGTCTGGATGCGGATGCCGTCGGCGCCCCACATCCGGTTGGGCGCCTCGACCGGATCGTGCTCGCGCTCCTTGAGTCCGGCATCGATCCCGGCCAGCGCCCGCGACAGCGCATCGACCGACTCGCCGCCAAGCCAAGCGCAGCACGACTCGCTTCTTCTGCCCCAACGACCAGCGCTTGACCTCGGCCAGCGCACCCCGCGCAACCCCACCCACTTCACTCTCATTCAGCATTTCCCGCTCCTTTCTCAGACACGTCTATTTACCCCAATTTCGTGTCCAAAAGAATTACGGGCAGAGCAGATTGATCCAGTACTAAACTGGCGGCTTGTTGTTTGAATTTTGGGGTGTAAGTTTTGCGTTGACTCATGGCTTTGTATCCTCGATTGAGTGGTTGGTATAACTCCTATCCGTTTGTACAGATTCATTAGACCACTACACAGCGAACCGGAGATAACGGAAGAAGCTCAACAGAGGGCCCGCCTGATTCAAATCAGCCATACACCAGATTTGCTATTTCTCGCACTTCTCGCTAAGACATCTAAACTCACGAATGCTCGCCGCTCGATTGTTTCTTCGGTCGTTGCCAGCCGGGGACGCTTTGCTGTTTGACGCGCGATAACGTCAGTTGCTCCGGCGGTGCGTCGCGCGTGATCGTCGAACCGGCGCCGATCGTCGCGTTCTTGCCAACGGTGACCGGCGCGACAAGTTGTGTATCGGAGCCGATGAACGCACCGTCCTCGATGATGGTTTTGTGTTTGTTGGCGCCGTCGTAATTGCAGGTAATCGTGCCAGCGCCGATATTGACGTGGCGGCCCACAATACTATCGCCCACATAGCTCAAATGGTTAATTTTGCTACTCTGTGCTACCGTGGCGTTTTTGATTTCAACGAAATTGCCGATGTGCACGTGTTCGCCGAGATCGGTACCCGGACGAATGCGCGCGAACGGCCCGATACGGCAGCCGTGTCCGACGACGGCGTCTTCGATGACGCTATGCGGCAGAATCTCCACGTCATCGCCGAGGCGCGCGTCACGAATCACGCAATGTGCACCGATACAAACCCGATCGCCGAGATGGATATTGCCTTCTAAGATGACATCGACGTCGATTTCGACATCCGTGCCCAACGCCACGAGCTCGCCGCGCAAATCGAAACGCGCCGGATCGCGTAGTGTCACACCGCGCCGCATCAATGCCTCGGCGCATTGTCGCTGATAGAGCCGTTCCAATTCGGCGAGTTGTACTTTATCGTTGATGCCCAGCACTTCGCTGATTTCAGCGGGTTGCACGCTGGTGACGCGATGGCCATCGGCGACGGCCAGTTCCACGATGTCAGTCAGATAATATTCGCCTTGCGCATTGCGATTATCGAGACGGCGCAGCCAGTTTTTCAGGAGATCGCCGCGCGCCACCATGATGCCGGTGTTGATCTCGCTGAGGCGTTTTTCTTCGGGTGTCGCGTCTTTTTCTTCGACGATGCGGCAGATAGCGCCTTCGCTGTCGCGCACGATACGCCCATAGCCCGTAGGCTGCGGCACATTGACCGTCAACAGCGCCAATCCCGAAGATTGACGCGCCGCATCGAGCAAACGTTCGACGGTCGTCGAGCGCAACAATGGCACGTCGCCGTACAAAATCAACACCCACGCGACGTCGCGCAGCGCGTCATACGCTTGTAAGACCGCATGGCCGGTTCCCAATTGTTGCGCTTGTTCGATCCACTCGGCTTCGAGCGACGCCAGTTCCGCACGCACGCGTTCGGCGCCGTGGCCATATATGATATGGATGCGGTTGTTCGGCAATTGGCGCGCGAGGTCATAGACGTGGGTCAATAAAGGTTTGCCGGCCAAACGATGCAAGATTTTCGGTTTTTCGGAACGCATGCGCGTGCCTTGCCCTGCGGCAAGAATGACAGTGTCGAGATACATACAAGGAATATTCCTCACACAGTGAAACGTATTGCGATCGGGGTGACAGTCTCTAAATCATGACCTTGGAGCTTTGTGAGGGGGGCTACTTTTGTCAACGCCATTCCCAAGCTCCAACCAAATTTGTCATCGCTTGCTGCAAAGTTGCCCCCAAACGTCCGGCGATACGATCCAGCAAGCGCTCTTGCTGCGTGAAATCGACGAGTTTCTCCGCGCCGATGATTTCGCGCGCGACATAATCAGCGCTACCCAAGCCATCGATCAAGCCCAGCTGCAATGCTTCCTTGCCCGTCCACACCAAGCCGGAAAACACATCGCTGCTTTCGACCAGGCGTTCACCGCGGCCTTGGCGTACCGCATCGATGAATTGCTGATGGACTTGTTGCAGCATGCGGCGCATATGCACGAGTTCGGTTTCATTTTGTGGCAGGAATGGGTCGAGCATCGCTTTGTGTTCGCCGGCAGTCAGCAAGCGGCGTTCGATACCGAGCTTTTGTAAGGATTCGACAAAACCAAAACCGTTCATCAACACACCAATTGAGCCGACGATACTGGCCGGATTGGCGTAGATTTTGTCGGCGGCGGCGGCGATGTAATAGCCGCCCGAAGCACAAATATCGGCGATGACGGCATAGAGCGGAATAGCGGGATGTTTGGTTTTCAAGCGACGAATTTCTTGATAAATCTCATCAGCTTGTACCGGACTGCCGCCGGGCGTGTTCAAGTGCAGAATCACGCCTTGAGTTTTCTTGTCCTTCAGCGCGTCGCGCAAACTTTCGATGATCATTTCCGCGCTGGCTTCATGATCTTGCGCGATCATGCCATCGATGTGAATGATCGCGGTATGCGGTTTGTTGGCATCGCCGAGATCACTGCTCAAGCGCGGTTGCGCGATCAGCCAAAGGAGGACCAATAGATAAGCGAGCAACGATAATTTGAAAAAAATGCTCCACCGCCGCGCGCGCCGTTGTTCGACCAGCGCGGCGAACGCCAGCTTTTCGATGACTTCGCGTTCCCACTGTGGTGGAGGCGTGGGGCAATCTGCAGATGAATGTGCAGAGGGAGATGTGTCAGACATCGTTGAGAATTCCTCCAAGGTAGATCAACATGCGAGAAAGCTGGATGGTGAACCAATGCCTTAGCTTGCAGTTAGACGTTGGCTCAGTGTACGGAATGCCTCGAAGCGCGCGAGTGCCGCGCCAGAATCGATCACGACTTGCGCCATACCTACCCCGCTTGCCAATGAATCGGTGAGGTCTGCGGCATAAATCGCCGCGCCGGCGTTCAACACTACAATATCGCGCGCTGGACCAGGTTGGCCAGACAACGCTTGGCGCAATAGTGCTAAGCTAGTCGTTGCGTCTGTGGCAGTGATCAGGGTGAGATCGCAGCGCTCCAGGCCAAATTGCTCTGGCGTGATCGTGTAATGGGTGATCAAATCGTCGTGCAGTTCGGCGACGCGCGTCGGCGCGGCAAGACTGATTTCATCCAAGCCATCTTCGGCGTGCACGATCAACGCATGACGCGCGCCGAGCCGTCTTAAGACGTGCGCCAAAGGATCCAACCACTCTGCTGCGTACACGCCCAGCAATTGATGTGGCGCGCGTGCCGGATTGACCAACGGACCGAGTAAATTGAACAAGGTGCGTACGCCCAGCTCGCGCCGTACGGCGCTGCTGTGCCGCAGCGCGGCGTGATAATGCGGGGCGAAGAGAAACCCTACGCCCAGTCGTCTGATACATTCTGCAACCTGTTCGGCGTCCAGTTCGATGCACACGCCCGCCGCTTCCAAAACATCGGCGCTGCCGCAATGGCTCGATACCGAACGATTGCCGTGTTTGGCGACGCGCCCGCCCGCCGCCGCGACGACAAAAGCGCTGGCGGTCGAGATATTGAACGTCTGTGCGCCATCACCACCTGTGCCGCAGGTATCAACGACGTGGGGACCTTCGATCGCGACCGGGGTGAGCCATTCGCGCAACACTTCCGCGGCCGTGGCGATTTCCTCGACGCTCTCGCCTTTACAGCGCAACGCGATCAAAAACGCCGCGATTTGCGCAGGCGTCGCATCGCCACGCAGAATCGTCTGCATGACTTCGCGCATCGTTTCAGGTGACAAATCGCGAGGGTCGAAGAGTTGTTGTAAGACGGTTTTGAATTCCATAATCGAGTCCAAGACCGGCGATGATTTACCCGGTTCTTTTGCGTTTAAACGGCACGATGTTCTTACCTTGCCGACAGGATGCCGGCGCTCCATGATAGAGATGTGGGATCGCTCCCTTGATCGCGACCTTTAACCACATCCATCGCGACGAGGGCGTCGCTCCCACAGAATGTGTTTTTATCATTCCCACGCTCCAGCGTGGGAATGAAGAAGTAGGTCTGAATTTGTAAAGCGCATTATCTTCAACCCACCCATTTCCGCGCATTGGCAAAAAAACGCAGCCACGGCGCATTTTCCCCCCAGTCATCGGGATGCCAAGAATACTGTACCGTACGAAAACAGCGTTCCGGGTGCGGCATCATGATCGTCACGCGGCCATCGTAAGTCGTCATACCGGTAATGCCATCGGGTGATCCATTGGGATTATACGGAAAGCGTTCGGTTTTTCGGCCATAGTGATCGACATAACACAGGCTAACCAAGTACCGCGCCCATG
>Ga0116211_1000538_pt1 | contig 20050 bp, 18 predicted proteins | sample SaghotsprinmetaG_FD_94484 | JGI IMG/M metagenome (GOLD analysis project Ga0116211, IMG submission 94484) | Hot spring microbial communities from South Africa to study Microbial Dark Matter (Phase II) - Sagole hot spring metaG | ecosystem: Environmental > Aquatic > Thermal springs > Hot (42-90C) ... | reverse complement strand
CTTCGCAAGCCACTTCATCCAGAACGGCGGCAACATCCTGACTCTGCAAAAGATCCTGGGGCACTCCAGCTTGGCCATGACCATGCGCTATGCGCACTTGGCGCCGGATCATCTGCAGGATGCTGTGAGGTTTGCACCTAAGACGATCCTTTAAAAGGATCTGTCTGTTTTCATCCAATAGAAGGCGTTGATTTGTTCGGATGGCTTTTTCCCCCCTAGAAATCGCTCTCCCGCCTCAACTATAAAATCCAAGGCGTTCACGGGACGATAGTATTTGCTGTTGGGTGCATCAAACGAACGTTTGCTCCGCACGAAAATACCTGTTTCGACCAGTGCGTCGACTACTTCTGTGGTCGCCTGCATGGTGTTGCGGTACGGGGAGTCTTTAGGTAGAAAACACATGCGTATTAGCGGATCTAGTGATGCGATCTGATCAATAGAGAATTTGTCGAGTGCTTGCTGGCGTGCATTGATTGCCATGCTGACCAGTGAGGCGTTCATGCAGTAATCGACCAGTCTTACAAGGTCAATATAGGCCCCTGGGCCTCCGTGAGGCAGCCGAACCCGCATTCCGTCTTCGCTGAGAAGTGATGGGTGTGACGGTAAATCGCTTGCACTGTCCTGATGATCTATCAGCTTTTTATAGCTTTCAAAAGGTAGGACAGCGAATAGAGGTTTTTGGTTTTGATCCAAGATAAATTGCACTGCATGATTCATGATTGATCTCCATTTCGTTTGTATAAATAATATAAACGAAATAAATTAAAAATCAATCGGTTTCCTCCCGTCTTCGACGCATTTTCGACACCCAAAGAAAAACCCCTGACTTTCTCTAGGAAAATCAGGGGTTTATTTGGTGGCGGGTGGTTCCCGCCCGAAAAACCGTCTACCTAGATTAGATAGCACTTCTGCGGGGTGTTGCGGGCTTGCTCGGAGTTATCCGGAATTTCCGGATAACTGGGGTCTCTGCCACTCGTCACAGATCCAGCTCCGCGCCACGAATCCTGAGCCATTCTTTTCGCTCGCGGTAATCCGGCAGCACCTTGTCCACCTCGTTCCAGAACGCCTCCGAATGGTCTCGGTGGTGCATATGGCACAGCTCGTGGACGATGATGTAGTCGATGATGGTCAAAGGAGCCATCAAGCACTTCCAGTGGAAATGCAGATCACCGCGCGGGGTGCACGACGCCCATCGGTAACCCAGATCCTTGATCTGAATGTCGCCTGCCGTCACGCCCACCTTGGCCGCGAAGCACACCACGCGCTTCTGAATCCGGGGCAAGCCTTTGGTCTTGTAGAAAGCCTCGAACACTTGATGCGCGGCATCCTGGCCACCATGCTCGACAACCTCACGCAGCAGGTTGAATCGACCGTCTTTCAACTTGAGTGGTTCGTCTTGCTCGGCCACCAGTTGCAGCCGGTAGCAGCTGCCCAAGTAGAGGAAAGTCTCACCGCTGACCCACTCGCGCGTGACGCGAGTGGCATTGAGGTCACGCCATTCCGCCAAATTGCGGTAGATCCACATCCGCTTGGCTAGAACGGTTTCATCTACCTGCTCGGGCGTCATCCGCTTAGGCGGGCGAACGGTGATGATCCCGTCGCGCTCGATCACGATGTCTGTGGTCTGGCGGTCTGATCCCGGCAGCAGCTGGTATTCGATATCACGCACTTGACGGAGTTGCATCACGCTCCCCCTGACCGTGCCATATTGACCAGTTCCTCGTGGCGGTTCTTGGCCAGCTTCATGACCTCCACGGCCACACGCTCACGATTGAGCTTCAGTTCCTCGATGCCCGTCTTGGCGATTTCGGTCTTGATCAAACCGCGCACGCGCTTCTGTTTATCGGGGTTCTGCCAGAAATCGATGCTGGCAATGGTTTCTTGCAGTATTTCCACGATGGTCTCCATCAATGCCTTGAATGCAGGCTTGTCTGCATCATTGATGGAACCACTGGCGAAGCCAAGCTGCACGATGTATTCGTAGAAGGTCGTCGCCTCCTTGCTCATGCCGTCCTCACCCCGCTGACGGCCCGACATGGCTTCCTTGCGCAGCTCTGCCAATTTTTCGGCCAGCAGATCCCATTCGTCGTGGTGTTTCTCGATCAGCGCATCGACTTTTTCCGACAGGCTCTTGTAGAAGGCCGGATCTTCGTCGTGGTGAACGGTGCAGTGCTTGCGGATGGCGTGTTCCATCTCGCTGGCCTTGGCCTCGTTGTTCTGGCCCGCATGGGCGGCCAGTTTGTCGAGGAAGTCCTCTGCCAGCAGCTCGACCGGTGGCACCTTGGGGTTGATGCCCAGACTGATCAGGTGCTCGTTGATCAGCGACTTCACCTTTTCGCCAGCGCTGCCGAGGTCCAGGCTAGTGTCCTTGTAACGCTCCTTGGTCACATGCAGGATGTAGCCGAACCGCTTCGCAGGCACGCGGTAAGTCTGAGCTGACGCGTTGGGCAGGATGATGTCCAAGCTCATCAAGAACTTCTTGAAGTAGACCTCAAAATCCGCGCGCTTCTTGTCGTCCTTGAGCGCCTTCACCGCTTCGTGCACTACGGCAGCCTCGGCATCCAGATTGGGCAACTCGCCGTTGACGAAGGCTTTGATCTGTTTGATGCCGAGCGCCGCGAAGTGCTGAAGAAGACGCTGGTAGCGCTCTTCCAGTACCGGCAGTTCCGACGCGATGTTTTTCATCCCGTCGTGCAGTTCTTGCAACTCGTCGCTGGCCGCGTAAAGGGTCAAGGCATCGGTCAGGTGGTTGGCCAGGCCAATGTAGTCGACGATGTGACCGCGTTGCTTACCCTTCTTCACGCGATTGGTGCGGGCGATGGCTTGCAGCAGGGTGTGCTCGCGCAGCTTCTTGTCGATGTACACCACCTGCTCGATGGGCGCATCGAAGCCCGTGAGCAGCATGTCGCACACGATCAAGAAGGCAATGCCGGTGTATTCCTTGTCCGGATCTTCAAAATCGAAACTGCGGCAGAAGTTCTCCACCGCGTTCATGCGCTGGGCTTCCTTGCGCGCCTGGCTGATGTAAGCCGCTTCATTGGTGCCGTCCGACGACACCACCACGGCTGTTTTGAGAAAGCGCAGGCGCTGGATCAGATCGCTATCCGGCGAGGCCTTGGCCTCCTCACGGGCCAAGCGCTCTGCCAATGCGGCCTTGATGCCGTTCTGGTAGCGAATGCACGCCAGTTTGGAATGGCACACCACCTGCGCCTTGAAACCGTTGGGCAGGATGTTGTCGACATAATGCGCCACCATGTCACGCGCAATCGCGGTGATGCGGTTTTCGGCCTCCAGAATGTCGCCGGTCGCGCCATACTTCTTCTTGATCGCCAGCAGTTCTTCTTCGCTGCGATCGCGGAACAGGTCTTCAAAGGCTTCGTCGAAAGCGTGTTTTTCGTTCAGCGCATTGTCGGCCGTCTTGCCTTCATACAGGATTTGCAGCGTGGCCCCGTCGTTCACCGCATCCATCAGTCGATAGGTGTCGATGTACTCGCCAAAGCGCTTTTGGGTCTTTTTCTCACCGTGGCGCTCCGTGATCAGCGGCGTGCCGGTGAAGGCGATGCGCGTGGCGTTGGGGAATGCCTCGAACAGGTTGTCGCCCAGGTCCGAGCTTTGCGTGCGGTGGGCTTCGTCGATCATCAGGATGATGCGGTTCGACGTGTTGACCACGCCGAAAGTCTTGCCTGCAGGCATGGCCAGGTAAGTACCCAGTGCCTCCGCCACGGTGTTGGTCAGCGTCTGCTTGTGCTCCTGGAACTTGTGGATCATCACCATGCTGATGTCCGAACTGTCTGTCGCCAGATGCTGACGCAGGCCCGCCCGGGTTTCGATCACATTCACCCGTCCGCCAATCAACGTCGCGGTGTCGCCCAGTTGTTCTTCCAGGTCTTGCCGGTCATTCACCAGCACGATCTTGTAATCGGCAAGGTCACGGTTGGCACGCAGCATTCGCGCCAGAAACACCATGGTCAGTGATTTGCCCGAGCCTTGCGTGTGCCACACCACGCCGCTGCGCTCGGTGGCGGTTTCGCCGGTACGCAAGCGTTCAACAATCTTGCTGGCAGCGCGGAATTGCTGATAGCGGCACACTACCTTCACCCGTGGGCCGCCATCGGTATCCATGAACACAGAGCTGGTGCGTAGGATCTGCAGCAGGTTGGCCTTGTTCAACATTCCGGCAATCAACTGCTGTTGGGCATTCAGGCCTTCGAGCGCGGAATCGTCAGCGGGGTGGAGCGTCTTCCAGGCATAGAAATGCTCTTCGCCCGAGGTGATGGTGCCGTAGTCGGCTTCCAGCCCGCAGCTGCGCACCAGCATCAGGCTGCTGTAGAACAGTCGGGGCTCACCTTCCTTCAGACCGGAGGCTTCTGTCTCCTTGCGGCGGCGCATGTAGCGCTGCAGTTGCACATAGGCTTCCTGCATCGGGTTGGCGCAGGTTTCCGAGCCTTTCTTGCACTCCACCACCACCAGCGGGATGCCGTTCACGAACAGCACGATGTCCGCGATGATGAAAGCCTTCACGCAGCCCGGCGTGTCGATGCGGAACTGGTTGATGGCGTGGAACTGGTTATTCGCCGGGTTGTGGAAGTCGATCAGCCGCACCACCGGGTCAGCTTCGCCCGTGAGCTCGTTCAGATCGGTCTGCGCCTTGAATAGCATCGCCTGCACGGCCTCATTGGCTTCCAGCAGGGTACGGTTGGGGTGGCGCAGCAATTGGCTGCGCAGGTCTTCCAACTGACGGTCGGTCAGCCATTCACGTCCATCGTCGGTGCGGTTGATGGCACGCACGGCACGGTTGAACACCTCCGGCAACAAGCATTGGCGGAAGTTGGCGCGCAGGCTGGGGGTCGCATCCTGGGGTACGCCCGTGCCCTGGTCGATGATCGTCCATCCCAGCTCAGCCAGTTGTTGCAAAAAGGGGCGTTCGACCTCCGTGTATTCGCTCACGCCGCCCCCTCAAGCCAGCGCGGTGGCGGGCTGTGTCAGGCGCTCCAGGGCAATGCCCAGCGCTCGGTCGTCAAACAGGCGATCCTTGCGGGCAGCGGCATCCTGGCCGCCACGCCAGTGGCGCAGCCCTTCACGCAAGGCGGGCACAGTGGGCGCAACACCTTCACGAGCCAACAGCCAATCCACGGTGGCCAGCAGCTCCATGCCGAAGGGCGATTCAAAGCCATCAATGAGCGCGGCGGTGGACTCCAACGCTTGCGTGTAGGCCTTGGCCTCACTCTTGAGATAGGTCTGCACAAAAGCCTTACGCTCGTCGTCGAACCAGATTACGTCCAGTGGGTCGGCGTCGCTGATGCGCTTCTCAGAATGCAGGTAGCTGCCATCCAGATTGTTCAGCAAATGATCGAGCCGGTTGGCGTATGGGCCGTACTTATGCGGCGCGAACTGTAGATTCAGCGGGTTGTCGCCGGGGTTGTAGCGCTCGATGGCCCGCTCCAGAAACCACGCCAGTTTCTGGATCTCCAGCAGACTGCACTCCATGCCGAGCACCCAGTAGCGGCGCACCAGTTCGGCAATCAGCGCGCGAGCGGGGGTCAGCTTCTCGACACCAGCGCGCTTGGCCACGTTCTGGTACTGCTTGGTGGGCTCGAACACCAGGATGGTGATGTCCAGATCGCCCAGCGCCCGCTCAATCTGTTCGCGCACCTCGGCCCATTCCAGGCCACCATTGCCCGCGCCAAGCGGCGGGATGGCGATGGACTTGACCTGATGCTCAATCAGAAAGCGCCGCAAGTCCTGCAGGCCTTCGACCACCCATTCCATGCGCGATGGCGCACGCCAGTGCTGCTTGGTGGGGAAGTTGATGATCCAGCGCGGGCCGTCGAGTTCTTGCACCGGCGTGACGAACATCTTGCCGGTCTGCACTCCCTTGGCCTTGCAGGCGGCGGCGTAGCGGCGGAAGTTCTCGTCGAAACGCTCCTTGAACATCAGCGCGATGCCTTTGCCCATCACCCCAACGGTGTTGACGGTGTTGACCAGCGCCTCGGCGCGAGCCTCCAGCAAATTGCCTTGAGTGAATGTAATCATCAGAAATACCACCCTGTTCGGGCATAAACCGGCAGGTTCAGATTGCGGGCCTGAATCTCCTGTTCAATGCTTTGTTTCAATGCTTCCGTGTAGCACACGATGCCGAGAAGTCCGCTGACCGGCAAGTGCTGGTGAATCAGCGCTTCGGCCTGGTAGCGCTCGAATTTTGCTGGGTCTTCCGGGTCCCGCTTGAAGTCCCGAGCTTGTAATAACGGCCAATCAATCTTGTCGAGATCGGTCAGGTCGGCGTAAAAATCCGCCCACTGGTAATAGGCGTGGCTGTCGGTGAACAAAAACGGCAAGCCCAACCCAGCGATGTGGTGCAGGCTGGACACCAGAATCACGATTTCTTCATTCGGCCGCCTCTGAATACCGCCCCAGCCGGTGTGGATGTTGCGCAGCATGGGCGAAAACGGCGTGAAGTAGAACGGCACATAGTCGTTCAGCAAGCCGCCCGGCGGTAGCGGCACCGGGTGATTGGCACGCTTGTCGATCAGCTCTTGGTTGCCGATGTTTACCCAGTCCGGCGCCTTCACCGCGCTGTTGCCGCAATGCAGTCCTTCGTCCAGAATCCATGGCAGATTGTCACGGTGGACAATTCGCCAGATCAGTGCTTTTTCTGGATTGAGACTTGTGTAGAGCATCAGACAAACATTCCTGAATTGACCACTACATCAAGTTTCAGCCCAAGGTCATCAATGATTTCCTCTACTTGATTGGCTACTGCATCGCTTGGGACGAAGATTTTGAAGAATTGATCTACTGCTACAGGCCTTGGGGAAAGACACTCGGCCATACATACACTTTTACATTCGGGATCGTGATAGTCCCGAATATTCATGGTCTCCCAATCAATGGCCTCTAGGCCGGGCTGATAGTCAAGTAGCTGTGGGGCCGTATTGGCCAAAGGATGTCGTGGAATGACTTTCCAGTTTTCGCGCTGTGCCACGTTGCGGTGAACAGCAATAAGTACGAACTCATCGTCAGGACGATCGGCTTGCACTCGACCGTCAAAAGGATTGCGAGCAAACCAATGGAAAGGCACATATTCCTCTAGGCCGTGCCCTCTCCGTCCCTCAATGATCTCCTGATCAGCAACATCTTCAAAATCTTCCAAGTGCGACCGAGGTAACAAACCAACGTCAAGAATGCTACGCATGTTCTCGAGGCTGGTCAGGTGATAGATGAGCTTCTGATCTTTGATGTCAGGCATCTGAACCCCCTTGGTCGAAATTAGGCCCCGTCACTTTGCCGGTGAGCAGGTCGTGCATTAGGCCGGTCTTCTGATTACGCAACTTGCCGGCCTCTGCCTTCATTTGTTCAATTCGGCAATTAGCAGCGGATATCCGCTCAATGATTGCCTGCTGCTCTTCCCTCGATGGCAACGCAATCGGATAGGCATTCAGTTGGGTCGAATTGATTGAAGCGAGGTTAGTAGATTGTTTGGAGCTAATCAGGAAATACTTTTTGCCAAAGCTGGATTCGGAATAGAAGGCCAAGAAATACGGCAGTAAGCTTGAAGTGTCTGTCCGAACGCGGAAGACATGATTCTGATGTACGCAGTCCTCAATTTCGCCAGACCACACAGCACCGCGCCCAAGCTTGTCGAAGTCGCCTCCTTCATTCATAAGCACATCGCCAACTTGCAGCCGAAGCTGTTCAAGTTCCTTGCGGGTCACTCGAACGGTCTTGATTTCGGCTAAATCGAGATAGCCGTCTTGAACATTTGCTACGCGAAGGTACGGAACCTCAAGTCCACCGGAGCCGCTCTCCTTTGAGCCAAGCGTCACCCCGGAAACGATCCTGGCCATTGAGCCAAGATTTCGCACAGCCCATTGTTTCGGAATCCACCCGATCGCCGTTTCCTGATACAGCTCCGGGGCCTGTTCACGCGGCGGTCGCAGTTGGCCGTTGGGCAGCACACCACGGGTGAACAGGTCGTGCATCAGGCCGGCCTTGATCTGCTGGTATTTGGCGATCAGGGTTTCGGTTTTTTCGATGGCGGTGTCGATGCCAGTGAGGATAGTGGCGATGCGCTGCTGAATCGTCCGCTGCTTTGGGTAGCGCAGCTTCAGCAGCCGACCCAGATCCTTTGGAACGTGAGGAACACCGGTGCCTGTACGGCGGTGCTGAATCCAACCGAACCGTTCGGACAATGCGTAGTACAGATATTTGGGCTCAACCTTGTCGCTCGGCGAGAGCTTGGAAACCGTCGAGGCCACCACCCCTTGGCGGCCATAGCCCACCAAACCAGAGCGCTCACCATCCCACAGCATCAAGGTGTCAGTGCTTTTCGCGATGACCGCGAGTCGGGTAGCGGCAAAGCCATCGTCACCGCCCTCTAGGCCCGATGCACCCAAGTAAGGGGCGTAACCATCACCATTGAACGGTGATGTGTCAACCTTCCGGCCTTTTTGAAAGGTCGCCAGTTGGGATAGGGGCGATTCAACCCACTCACTCATACCCCAACTCCACCAGGAAGTCCTGCAGCGCCTTCGCCGCTTCATCCCGCTCGGTCTCAATCTGCTTGGCCGTGACGGCGTACTTGCCCCACAGGTTTTCGACGGCGGCAATGCAAGCGCGTTGATCCGCCCGCAGATACTGCCGGTAGCTCTCGAACAGCAGCTTGCCCAAGCGTTCGACGATGACCTGCCGAGCCTCGTCCTTGCTGATCTTGAGGCGGGCCTGCTCCACCAGCTCGTCCTTCTTGGCCTCGGTGGACTTGATGGCGGCCTTCAGGGTTTTGGCTTCGTCTTCCAGCGCCTTGTGCGTGGTGAGCTTGGCTTCGATACGTTCGGCAGTGGCCTTGGCCTGCTGGCCAGCGGCCATGGCGGCTTCGATCACTGAAGCGAACGTGGACGCGTGGCCGACAGAGGCGGCAAGATCGAGGACGCGCTGGCCGTTGGCGAACTGCGCCTCCTTGGCAGTGAAACCATCGCTGCAGTGGTGCGCCTTGTCCGTGCCCTTGGGCAAACGCCCTGCCACCTTGATCTCGGTGAACAAGTCACCCACGGCGCCCTTGAGCGTCTTGAGCTGCGCCTTCCATTCTGCGTTGGCTTCCTTGAGTTCGTCCTTGAGGGTTTTCACCTCCTCGGCAGGCAGCACCCCGGTGTCGTCGGCATCTTCAAAATCCTCTTCACTGGCGGCGGCGAACAGGGCTTGCAACTCGGCCAGGCGGGCGTGCTGGGTTTCGAGCTCAGCCAGCACCTCGGGGAACTGGCTTTGCAGAATGTCTTCATCCGGAATCAGCTCCGGGCCCCAACCACTGGCCGCGATGGATTTGAAATCGGACACCAGCCCTTTGTAGTAGTTGGCAAAAGCGCCGCGTACCTGATAGCGGTTGAGTAAGTGCTGCCCTGCAAACGTACGCTCGATACTGTCCAGCAGCGTGGCGCGCACGGCGTAGACGTTGCGGCCGGTGGCGTGTTGGTTGTCCGCATCCGGTGCCAGCGCCTCGATGACGGGCAGGTGCTGTTGCCACCAGTCGGCCAGATCGGTCATGAACTGGGCGTGTCGCTGGGTGACGCTGGTGTGGCTGTTGATGTGCGGGGCAATGTCGCGCTTGTCGGACAGGGGGTTGGCAAAGTCGGCATACCAAATGCCGTGCGTGGCCGAGGAACGGGGCACAAAGACGCTTTCGCGCAGGCCCGCGTAGTTCTGCCAGAAGTGGCCAAGGGCATCGACTTCGCTGACTGGCACGCCACCGTGCAGATGGGCACGCACGTCGTGCGGCTCCGGCGGCGGGGCGTTGTCCACATAGCGGCGGATGTTGCAGTTGTAGTCTTCCGCCTTGATGTCGGCCACCGGCACACGTTTGGCGTAACCGTCGATGTTCTGCCCGGCGCGATAAGCGTGCACGATCTTGTCGATGTCTTCCGGACGCAGGTGGTTTTGCGCCTTGCCTTCACGGTATTCGCGGTCGGCATTGATGAACAGAACGTGATCGCGCTGCTGGGCTCCGTCCTTGTTCAGCACCAGGATGCAGGCCGGGATGCCGGTGCCGTAGAACAGGTTACTGGGCAGGCCGATGACGGCCTCGAGGTAACCCCGACCGATGAAATACTGGCGCGCCTCGCGCTCTTCACCGCCCCGGAACAGCACGCCGTGCGGCATGACGGTAGCCATGCGGCCATTGCTCTTGAGCACGGCCAGCATGTGCTGCACGAACATCAGGTCGGCTTTTTTGCCTTTTTCCGGCATCCAGACGTGGAAGCGCCCGGGGTAGGCAATGGGCTCCTTCTTCTTGGCACCGCTGCCGTCGTCCTTGGATTTGGTCTTGGCGTAGTTCTGGCTGAAGGGCGGATTGGCGAGCACACGGTCGAAGCGGCGCAGCTCGTTGTTTTCGTCTTTGTGCTGCGGGTCGGCCAGGGTGTCGGCGTTGCGGATGTCGGCGTGCGAGATGCCGTGCAGCAGCATGTTCATCTTGCAGATGGACCAGGTGGTGCCCATCTTTTCTTGCCCGTTGAGTGACAACTCGGCAGCATCGGCCCCGCATTCGCGAAGGTAGTCGCGGGCCTGGATCAGCATGCCCCCCGACCCAACGGTCGGGTCGTACACGCTCATGTTTTCTTTGGGGTCGCAGATTTCGACGCAGATGCGTACGACCTCGGCCGGGGTGTAGAACTCGCCCGCCTTCTTGCCCGCCGAATCGGCAAAGTGCTTGATCAGCCATTCATAGGCGGCACCGAGCAGATCGGGGAATTCGAAATCATCATCCCGCAGCGGGATCTTTTCGAAGTTCTGGATGAAGTCGACCAAGGTGTCGTCATCCAGCGTGTTCTGGCCGATCTTGCGGTTGAAGTTGATGGTGCCCTTGAGTACATCCTGCAAGGCGTCGGGGTTTTCTTCTTCCAGGGCTTCCAGCGCCTTGTTGAGCGTGGAGCCGACGTTTTCCTTGACGTGCTTGAGCGCAGGTTGTGTGTTGCCTGCACCGTCTACCCATGGGTCATTCCAGCGGGCGCGTGGCGGCACGTAGAAGTATTTGCCCGAGTACTGATCCGGGTCTTCGAGGTTGAGAGCGATGTCGGCCTCTGACAGGCCTGCCGCCTTGCCTTCCTTCTTGATCTCTTCCCGACGCTGATCGAACAGATCGCTGGCGCGCTTGAGGAACAGCATGCCGAAGATGTATTCCTTGTACTCGCTGGCATCCATGTTGCCGCGCAGGTCGTCGCATGCAGTGAGCAGCAGGCTTTCCAGGCGGGCGAGTGTGAGTTTGGCGGAAGGCATCGTTTAGTCTGTTCCTCGGTTCTTGTTGTCTCTGCAACTCAATCCAGTACCACCAGAAATTCGGTGGCCAGCGCAGTGGGGCGGGTTTGCCGGGCATTTTTGGTCAAAGCCACCAGCCCGTAGCCCTCCATCATCCGCAGCGTGCGCGACAGGTTGGGCACCTGCCGCCCCGACAGCGCCGCCAGTTCGGTCATTGTCTTAGGCTTGGCCTGCCGAATCAGCCGCAGCAACGCCCGGTTGTCCTCCGACAAGACCGCCGCCAGCGTGGCCATCGACGGAAACCAGACCGTGGGCACCTGCTTGCCTGAAACCGTGGCATCAGGCGCATCAGTGGAGCGAATTCCGACTACACAACGCTTCATGGCGAATGGTTCTGGATTAACAGAAAATTGCCTTCCATTGTATCAGTCCGACACAACTATTACGAGGGGCTGGAGAGCCAGATTTCTAATCATCTTCGCTTGGGTTCTTGATCGTTCAGCGCGTGAATGGGGATGTCATCAATCAACCCGGAGCCCACCATGACCACCCAGCCCGCCGCCCTCGACACGTACCTCCAGCGCCTACCGCTGATCCTCGACAAGATCGAAGCCCTGCGCCAACTGGCCGATAACCACTTCGGCCACGACCCGGACGCCATCCATTGGGGCCACGTCGGTGACCTCGGGCGGGTGGATCAGGCGCTGGACGACCTGCTGGCGATCTTCGATGGACAGACCAAGTGAGGGAGGCGACGGTGGAAACCCTACTCAAACTCTCCCCGGCCCAAAGCCTGCTGCTGCGCACTGCCGCCCGCCGTCCTGATCGGCGCGTGATCCCGCCCGACACCCTGCGGGGCGGCGCACGGGTCAAGGTGCTGACCTCACTGCTGCAGCGCGGGTGGATCGAGCCTGCCGACGACGCGGGCTACGCGGCCATCGGCCAGCAGCGGCCCGTGCCGCCGGATGACGTCCAGCCGATGGACACCATCGACGATCTCCAACTTCTGGAGGGCATCCCGGTCCGCCCGGGCACCAAGCTGGCCGCACTGGTGATGGCGCTGCGCCGCCCGCAAGGCGCGACCAGCCTGCAACTGATGCTGGCTACTGGTTGGCAGCCGCACACCGTGCGCGGTGCCATCTCCGGGATGCTGCGCAAGAAGCTGGGCTTGAACGTGGTGCTGGCGCACAAGGATTCCGGCGAGCGGGTGTATCGGGTGGTCTGATCATCACCGGCAGGGAGTGAATTCAGCTCACGCCCTTGTCGTAAGGGACTCCAAATCCTGGACACCCTCGGTGGCCGATTTCACCCGACCGGGATACAAACCTGCGAACTCGGTACGCACCCTAGTTCGCACCTTCCGTATTCCTCGCCATCCTGCGAACGCCAGTGCTGACGTGGGATTTGGCCCGCAAGCCCACGCCGCCGAGTGCGAACCGCAAACCCTGCAAACCTTGTTTTCTGGTCGGACGGTAGCGAAATGCTGCGCTGTCGCCCCCCGTATTGGTTTTCGGCCAGGAAGGACCCCTTTCGCCTGGGCGGGTCGCGGCTTCCCGGTACGGCCAGCATCAACACTCGCGGGAGGTGAGCATTCCCAATGCTCACCCTCTCTTTAGAGAGGAAACACCGGGAAGTCGGGAATGCGTTGATTTAATTGGGTTTTAATCCTTCCCGGCTCCGCTGGAAACGATTTGCCCCGGGAACGATTTAAACCCTTGTGTTTGCTGGCGGTAAATCGTTCCCACCCCTTGCGCGTTCCCGGTGGGAAAGCGAGAAGCCGGGAACGATTGTCTGGGCTGGGAAGCATTACTCGGCAACCGGCCGACCGGCACTGGAGCGGGTCAGGTGGCCGGTGACGAATACCGCCTGACCTTGGGCGACCGGGCCATCGGGCACGTCGAGCCACTTCACCAGTTTGGAGCCGTCGGCCATGGCGGTGACCAGTTCACCCTGTGCCAGCAAGGCATCCACCCAGCCGGTGAGCCGGTGCTTGCCGATGGCGTGGAAGGTTTCGGGCAGTTCGTGGCGGCGCTCGTACAGGCCATTGCCGCCGGTCTTGGTGTAGGGCTGGCCATCCCGCGCGGCACGAGCGATGGCGGATTTCAGCGCGGGCAGCAGGTCATCTGGCTCCGGTCGGGTCTGGCGCAGACGGTCGCTGCAATCGACCAGCAAGCCGCTGGTGCTGCGTAGGAAGGTGGTCACGCGCAGGTTGGCGCGGCCATTGGCTTTGACCACGCCGCCCATCACCACGCGGCCGCGCTCAAAGGGTTCTCCCATCGCCTCACAGAGTTTCTTGGCCTGATCTTCCTTGGGGTGCCACAGGGCATAGACCGCTCGCACGCCATCGACCAGACCACCTGTGCCTCGGATCGCCTCGCGGGCCTGCTCAGGCGTGGAGGCTTCGCGCTTGGCAAAGTGGTGCGACACGATGACAGAGGCACCCGTGCTGGCCGCCAGCGCCGCCAAGCGCGAGCAGACGAACTGGGCGTTCTCCGGCACGTTTAAATCCAGCGCACACAGGGGCTGCAGCGGATCGAGCACCACCAGGCACAGGCCGGGCATGGCCTTGAGTTGCCGCTCCAGATCCATCCACGCAGCCGTGGTCGCGGGGCCTCGGGTGGCCGGGTCGGGTGCGAACAGGGGCACGGCTCCACCGGCATCGGGCAGAGGCAGCACGTACAGGCGATCCGGAATCGGCCCGAGGGCGTTGAGCCGGTTGTGCACCTCGATGGCGTCGTCCTCGGCGGTGATGTAGATCGCCTTGCCGTGGCCTGCCAGCGCGCCGCCGAACAGTGTGGGGGCATTGGCCCAGACACCGTCGAAAGCTGCGACTTCACGCGTGAGCGCCAGCAGCAGGAAAGATTTGCCGACCCCGCCCGCAGCGGCGATCAGCGCGGCTTGCGCCTGGGGGAACACCCCTTCGACCAGCCAGCGGCGTTGTTGGGGCTGCCCGATGAAACGATCTGCCGCCCGCCAGCGGGTGATGTCCAACGCCGGGGCGGCGGCAATCTCGGTGACCGGCAAGGATGTGCGCAGCAGCGCTTCGACATCACAGCCTTCCGCCACAGCATCGGCCGCATCCCACTTGGCGGGCTTGTCCTGCGGCACATGAACACGGCGGACCATGGCACCGATGCTCACCAGTTTCTGGATGACGGCAGCAGCATAGCGCGCACCCGCTTCATCGTGATCGGGCCAGACGGCAACCGTCTTGCCTGCCAGCGGCGTCCAGTCGGTTTTGTCGAGAGCCGTGGCCGCGCCACCCATGGCGGTGGTGGCTGCGATGCCCAATTGCATCAAGGCATCGGCACATTTTTCACCTTCGACCAGCACCACGGCATCCACTGCTGCGATGACTGGCAGGTTGTAGAGTGGACGCGGGTCCGGCATTCGCATGGCCCGCGCTCGCACATCCCAAGGACGGTACTGTTTGCCGCTGGGTGTATCGTGCCGATACACGCAGGCCAGCAGACTGCCATCGGCCGCCAGGTAATCCCATTTGCCGGTGTGGGGGTCAAGCTCGTCATAGGCACGGCTGGTGTGCAGCGCTGGCGCTGCGGCGATGCGCGGCACCATCAGCCAATCGCCCGCGTCCTCCAATAGATTGCTGAAATCGACGGGGAGCGTGTAACCCCGCGTGCTGGCCCACAGCGCCAGCACATCGCCTGACTCGCCGGTGGCGAAGTCGATCCACACGCCGCGTTTGTGGCCCTCCAGTTCAACCACCAGACTGTCGCCCGGTTCACCTTGCAGATTGCCGATGTAGAACTGGCTGCCGCGCCGTTTGCCGCGTGGAAACAGATAAATCAGCACCGACTCCAATTGGTCCAGCAATCGAGAGCGGATTTCATCCTTGTTATGGCGCGGCAGGATGAGGTCGGCGGCATCGTTGAAATCAAAGAAGGGATGGTGGGTTGCCGTGGCAGCCTGGGTTGTGGTCGCCATCATTGCGTGTGCTCCGCATCCAGCCGTGCCTTGAACCAGTCGCCATTGGCGCGCACGCAGTAGTAGGCGCGACCGGGGCCGGTGTCTTTGGTGTCGGGCACGATCCATAACTGTTCGCGGGCGTCGTAATGCCAGCTGCCCGGGCCGAACATCTTGTCGAGCATCGCTTCGATGCCGTGTTCGGCAATGTGGCCACGCAGTTGCCGGGTGAGGTTGTCGCGCTGGCGGCGTTGGGCGCGGTTCATTGCCAGATCCCTTCGCTGATGGACTGGCCGGCGGTGCAACGGCGGGTGCGCTGTGCCTCGTGTGCCGACACATCATCCATGCGGTACAGCACCCGGCTGCCCAGTTTGAGGAAGGTGGGGCCATTGCCGGTCATGCGCCAGCGCTCGAGGGTTTTTTCAGAAAGGCCCCAGCGGGCAGCGAGCGTGCGCGGGGTAATCAGTTCGGGCGGCGTGTTTTGCATCGGAATCTCCTGTCGTCATTGGGGGACGCCGTCCTGCTGTGAGGGATGGGCGCCCGCGATGAGGAGATTCTTCGCCTGCTGATTTCTGAAGGCAAATGGCCAAAATTCGCTTTTGTACCAAACGGCCACCAATAGCCCCAGCCATTACTCTATATTGCTATCTGCTTCAGGGCTTTTTTACAACAGTGGCCCCGATATAGCGCTTGCCTGAGGCTGGATCGTGCCCGCAAACCCTCAGCGGCCCGCTGCGCCCTGATCGACCTGAACTGTCTCTGCGCGGACCATTACTCCTGTCTGAACCATCCTCTCTCGACAGGAGCCCAACGTGAATCTGATCCGCCGCAGCAAAAAATCCACCGATACCACAGCCCATGCCGAATCGCCCCTGAATGAAATCGGGGATGTCAGTGCTGTGGCGCAAATGTTTGACCGCCTACGCCAACAGAACGCCCAGTACGAACAGGCCATTGCGGCATTGGTCGCGGCCAATCGCATCAGCAACGGCTGGGACAAGCCCGCCGAGCCGGAGATGACGCTGACCATCCAGCGCGAAGTATTGCTGGCCTTGGGCGATACAGAGGCACTGGCTAAATTCGATCAGGAACACCAGCAGGCATTGGCACAGGAACAAGCTGCGCGTGTGAAGGCCACGCAGCAGGTGCTGGAAGCGCCGACCCGCGTCAAGGCACTGGAGCAGTACATCAATGATCTGGCCGGGCAGATGGAGGACTGCTACGACCAGATCTTTGTCGAGCGCGAAGCGGAGCGGATATTTGCTCCCAGTGCCCGGCGCATGGTCGCCGCCGCAAAGGTTTTCGTGCAGGCGTGGCGGGAAATGCAAACCGTGGAAGCCGTCCTGCTCAGCCGGATTCGGCTGTCTCAATACAGCGTCACCGGCGAATACCGTAGGTGGCCGACACTGGAACTCATTGGCACCATCAACGCCGGTGATTTGCTGCCCACGCTGATTGAAGGCATTTCGCTTGATGAGATCAAAACCATCAACCAAGAGTTTTCATCGCTCGATGATGATCTGTTGCGGGAGTTTGACAGCGAGCTTCGCAAAGTCGGATTCGATAGCCGCGGGATCAAGGTCTACCACGCCAAGGCCAAGGACGACGAGCGCCGCATCCATGCGCCCGATCCCAATCCACCGAAGAAGCATCTCGGTCATGGCACGGGCCTGTCGACTGTCGTGCGCTTGGACGTGTGAGGGTGGCCGCTATGGAAATCCAGCCTTCTCGCCAGCACCGACCAGATCGCTTCGGGCCGCTGTCACCGCGTATCTCACCGGGGCCAGAGGGGCTGGAGCGCCAGCCCATCCGACAGCAGTTGTTGCCACCGGCGGCGCACGCCGCCATCACGCGCGATGACGGCATCGGTGTAGTGCCTTCCGTGTCGCCCGCCTCGTGGAGTGAGACATCGATCAGCGTACCGGGCAGGCCATCGCCATCCACCATGCGCCGACCACGGCGAGTACGAGTCAAGTTGCCGTGGTGGTGGCCATGGTTTCTCGCCGCCGAACGGATCGACCGGCGTCTGCGCCGTTGGTGGCAGAAGCACATCCAGCGCCCGCCACGTCGGCATCGCCGCAGGTGAAAGGGGTCCTTCCTGGCTGAAAACCAATACGGGGGGCGCGAGCGCGCTCCCTCGTCAGCGACAGATCCCGAAACCGGGTTACCACCCGAGGTTACCGGTTACCACCTGCTCGAAAGAGCGCGGTTTGACTTGGCTTCTGCCTGCCACAGCGCGTTCATGGACCTGTCTCAACCACAGGAGAAATTTGAAATGACGGTCACCCCTAACAGCAGCATCTCGGCCCAGCTGGCCGTGCTGCCATCCCTGCCGATGGCCGAGCTCTGGGCGCTATGGGATCAGCACTTCCCCCGGCGACCCAGCCATCGCAATCGCCATTACGTGGAATCGCGTCTGGCCTACCGCATTCAGGAGAAAGCCTACGGCGCGCTGCCCACCAACATCCGCAAGATGCTGGTCGAGGCCGGTGCCAAGCATTCCAAGATCAAATCTGCCGCCGGGCGCAATGCCCAGACCCTGCTGATGCCCGGCACCACCCTGATCCGCGAATGGGATGAGCGCCAACACCGAGTGACGGTCACGCCCGATGGCCTGTATGAACTCAACGGTCAGGTTTTCAAGAGCCTGTCTGCGGCAGCGCGCCACATTACCGGCACGCGCTGGAACGGGCCGAAGTTCTTTGGCCTGCGTGATGGCAAGGGGGATGATCAATGAACGCGCCATTGCTCGTGCCACCCAAACGCTGTGCCGTGTACTGCCGCGTCTCCAGTGACGAACGGCTGGATCAGTCCTTCAATTCCATCGACGCGCAGAAGGAAGCTGGCCACGCCTTTATCAAGAGCCAGAGCCACGAGGGTTGGATTGCCGTGGCCGACGACTACGACGATGGCGGTTTCTCCGGCGGCAACATGGAGCGTCCTGCCTTGAAGCGCCTGATGGCGGATATCCAGATGAGCAAGGTCGACATCGTGGTGGTCTACAAGATCGACCGCTTGTCGCGCTCTTTGGCCGATTTCGCGCGGATGGTCGATGTGTTTGATCGCCACCGGGTCAGCTTCAGCGCCGTCACGCAGCAGATCAACTCGGCCACGTCGATGGGCAGGCTGATGCTCAACGTGCTGCTGTCCTTCGCGCAGTTTGAACGCGAGGTCACCGGCGAGCGCATCCGCGACAAGATCGCCGCCAGCAAGGCCAAGGGGATGTGGATGGGCGGGCCGCTGCCGCTCGGGTACGACGTCGATAACCGACGGTTGGTGATCAACGAAGTTGAGGCCAAGCTGGTTCGCCGCATCTTCGATGACTTCGTGACCGTGCGCTCGGCCACCCTGATGGCCAAGGCTTACGGCGCGGAGGGCGTGGTTACCAAGGGTGGCAAGCCCTTCACCAAGCAGACCATATACAAGATGCTGCACAACCGGATGTACCTGGGCGAGATCGTCCACAAGGGCCAGAGCTTCCCCGGCCAGCATCAAGCCATCATCACACAGGCACAGTGGGATGCGGTGCACGCGCTGATCGCCACCGATGGCATCGAGCGCAGGCGCGAAACCAATGATCGGCAGAGCGAACCGGTGCTGCTGCGTGGCCTGCTGTTTACGTCCGATGGCGAACGGCTGGTGCCCAGCTACACGGTCAAGAAGGGCAAGACCTACCGCTATTACAGTCCGATCAAACACCGGCGCTTTGGCGCATGGGCCAGTCAACACGGCCCGTTGCCAGCCGTGCCTATTGAAGAGTTGGTCACGCAGCAGATCGTCGCCGCGCTGTCCGCGCCACACATTGTGCAGTCAGTATGGGACCGGATGCAGCACATTCGGCCAGACCTCACCGAACCGCAGGTTGTGCTGCCAATGCGCAATCTCGCCAACCTGTGGCGGGAGTTGTTTCCTGAGGAACAGTGCCGACTGGCGCACCTGCTGATCGAGCGCGTGGTGATTGCCGACGGCGGGCTGGAAATCAACTGGCGCGATCATGGCTGGCAGGCGCTGGCCGGGGAGTTGATACCCGGCACCATTGGTGCAGAACTGCAGGAATGGGAACAGCAGGAGGTCGAGGCATGAAACCGAAAGTCCAGCCCTTGGGCGCAGCCATTGCCCGCGAACGCCGGGATGGCGGGCAGGTGAAGTTGTCGACCTTCATCCCGCTGAAGATCAGGAAGCGCGGTGCCAGCAAGGTGGTGGTGCGGCCGGATGGGGCGATCGAATCGCCGGGCAAAGTCGCCAGTCAGATTGACCAGCCCTTGCTGGTGGCCCTGACGCGGGCCTTCTACTGGCAGCAACTGCTGGACGATGGCGTGGTCGGCAGCGGCAGCGAAATCGCCCAACGCGAAGGCCTGCACCACTCGACGGTCAACGAGCTGTTGCGTTTGACCCTGCTGGAGCCTGCCATCATCCGGACCATCCTGGCCGGGCAGCAGCCCCGGTGCATGAGCCTGCTGTGGTTCCAGCGCAATCCGCTGCCGACCGACTGGATGGTGCAGCGCGAGGTGGTCACGGCGTTTGATGCCTGACCGGCCACCTTGGTTGACGATGAACCGACGCGCGTAAGTTGTTGATTTTGCGAGAGCCAAAACTGCGCCTACCCGCAGATCAAACGGAGAATAGAGACAGACTTGGAGCCAGAAACGCTGAAAACCGGGCGTTTCGGCAGACCGCCACCCGCAGCACAAGTGGCCGGAACCCCGCGTGGCGCGGGGATTTCAGGCAAGAAAAAGGGCCCGGAGATGATCCGAGCCCTTGTGTATGGTGGAGTCGGGGGGATTTGAACCCCCGTCCGCCAGTTCTCCACTGTCGGTACTACATGCTTAGCCGTGTCTATTGAGTTAATCCGCAGCCGCCCGACGGGCAGGGTGCTTTGGACGAGTTG
>Ga0116211_1000520_pt1 | contig 20411 bp, 15 predicted proteins | sample SaghotsprinmetaG_FD_94484 | JGI IMG/M metagenome (GOLD analysis project Ga0116211, IMG submission 94484) | Hot spring microbial communities from South Africa to study Microbial Dark Matter (Phase II) - Sagole hot spring metaG | ecosystem: Environmental > Aquatic > Thermal springs > Hot (42-90C) ... | reverse complement strand
GGCTGCGCCGACGACGCGGCGCTGGCGGCGCTCGGCGAAGAGCTCGTCGACCGTTTCGGGCCGTTACCCGATGCGGCACGTGCGCTCCTTGCCGCGCACCGCCTGCGCTGGCGCGCGCGCGCCGTCGGCGTCGCGCGCCTGGACGCCACCCCCGAGGCGATCGTCTTCCATTTCGTGCCGAACCCGCCCGACGCAGGCCGGCGCGCGCTTGCCCTCGCGCAAGGGCGCACGGATGCGCGGCTGCTGCCGCCCCACCGCTTGCGCGTGGCCGCGCGGCACCCCGCCTGGCCCGAACGCGCGCAGGCGGCCGAAGTGCTGCTCGACGAGCTCGCCCCGTGAACCTCGTCGTGCAGGGGGCCCCGCTCGCGCACGACACTCTGAGCGAGCTCGCGGCGATGGTGGAAGCAAACCACGTCGTCACCCTCGCCCCCGGTGCATGGCGCCTCACGGGCGTGCGCGAGACCGCCGCGGTCGAAGCCTGGTGCGCCGAGCGCGCGCTCGACTGCGCCTGGGTGCCCGAGACACGGCGGCTCGCCGATTTGCGCCTCGTCGCGCTCGACATGGATTCGACGCTCGTCACCGTCGAGTCGATCGACGAGCTCGCCGAGTTCGTCGGCGCGCGCGAGGCGGTGGCTGCGCTCACCGAGCGGGCGATGCGCGGCGAATTGGCCTACGGCGAGGCGTTGGCGCAGCGCCTTGCGCTGCTTGCGGGCCTGGAGGTGGCCGCCCTCGAGCGCGTCTGCAAGGAGCGCTTGCACTTGTCGCCCGGCGCCGAGCGACTGGTCGCGCGCTGCCGGTCGCTGCGCGTGCACACGCTGCTCGTCTCGGGTAGTTTTGCGTTCTTCACTGACTGGCTGCGAACGCGCCTGGGCATCGACGAAGCGCTCGCGAACCTGCCCGAAGTGCGGGACGGCAGGCTCACGGGGCGGCTTGCCGCGCCGCTCGTCGATGCGGCGGCCAAGGCCGCCAAGCTCGCCGAGGTCATGCGGCGCGAGGGTCTAGAGGCCGCCCAAGTGCTCGCTGTCGGCGATGGAGCGAACGACCTGCCGATGATGGCGCTTGCCGGCGTATCCGTCGCCTACCGCGCCAAGCCAGTGGTGCGCGATCGCGCGACCCATGCGCTCGATCACGCCCCGCTGGACGGCGTACTCAACCTGTATCTGTAAGCTCCGATGTAAGCGGAGGAGGACGACCAAGGAGGACAAACATGAGTGAGACGATCAAGTACGTGCTCGACGAGGCGCGCATCCCCACGCGCTGGTACAACCTGATGGCCGACCTTCCGAGCCCGCCGCCCGCCGTGCTGCACCCGGGAACGAAGAAGCCGGTGGGACCGGAGGATCTCGCGCCGCTCTTTCCCATGGCGCTCATCGCGCAGGAGGTGACGACCGAGCGCGAAGTCGAGATCCCGGAGCCCGTGCGCGAGGTCTACCGCCAGTGGCGGCCGACGCCGCTTTTCCGCGCCCGGCGGCTGGAAAAAGCTCTGCAGACGCCTGCGCGCATCTACTACAAGTACGAGGGCGTCTCGCCGGTTGGCAGCCACAAGCCCAACACCGCGGTCGCGCAGGCTTTCTATAACCGCGAGGCGGGGGTCAAGAGGATCACCACCGAGACCGGCGCCGGCCAGTGGGGCTCGGCGCTCGCGTTCGCTGGTGCGCTCTTCGGCCTCGAGATCAAGGTGTACATGGTGCGCGTCTCGTACGAACAGAAACCGTACCGGCGCGCGCTCATGGAAACCTTCGGGGCGACCTGCGTGCCCTCGCCCTCGAACGAAACCCGGGCGGGTCGTAGCATCCTCGCCGAACGCCCCGATCACCCGGGTAGCCTCGGCATCGCCATCTCCGAGGCGGTCGAGGTCGCCGCCACCCACGACGACACCAAGTACGCCCTCGGATCGGTGCTCAACCACGTGCTCATGCACCAGACCGTCATCGGGCAGGAGGCGATGGCGCAGCTCGAGCTGGCGGACGACTGGCCGGACCTCGTGATCGGCTGCACGGGCGGCGGTTCGAACTTCGCGGGCCTCGCCTTCCCCTTTATCGGCGCGAGGCTGCGCGGCGGCCGCGCCTTGCGCGTGATCGCCGTCGAGCCCGCCGCCTGTCCTTCGCTCACGCGCGGCCGCTACGCGTACGACTTCGGCGACACCGGGCATCTCACCCCGCTCGTCAAGATGCACACGCTCGGCTCGACCTTCACGCCGCCGCCGGACCACGCCGGCGGCCTGCGCTACCACGGCATGTCACCCCTTGTCTCGCACTGCAAGGAGCTCGGCCTGATCGAAGCGCGCGCGTACACGCAGACCGAAGTGTTCGCCGCCGGTGCCCAGTTCGCACGCGCAGAAGGAATCCTGCCGGCCCCCGAGGCGAACCACGCGGTCAAGGCGGTGATCGACGAGGCGCTGCGCTGCCGCGCCGAGGGCCAGTCGCGCGCGATCCTGTTCAACCTGTGCGGACACGGACACTTCGACATGCAAGCCTACATCGACTACTTTTCCGGCCGCATGCGCGACCACCGCTTCGAGGAAAAAGAGTTCGAGGCGGCGCTTGCCGCGCTGCCGGCGGTGCCGGCCTGACCGACTGCGCGTGCGGTCCTCAGGGCCGCACCCTCCCGCCCGGCCGGTGCGCAACCGGTCGGGCGGTGCTGCCAAGCTCATCGGCTACCGGGCGCCCGATTACGAGCCCAAGGACACCGACGTCATCGCCCTGTTCCGCGTCACGCCGCAAGAAGGCGTCGATTACCGCCTGAGCGCGGAAGCCGGGACCGTGTTCATGGACTACATCCGGCGGCGCATGCAGCTTGCGCATTTTGCCAACGCCCGCTCGATCCGCAACGCGCTCGAGCGGGTGCGGCTGCGCCAGGCCAATCGGCTCTTTTTTTCCCGTGGCGCGCCGCTCACGCGCCAACAGATCATGACGATCGAGCCCCCCGATCTGATGCAAAGCCGAATCTACCGGGAGAAAGAAAGCTCCTCGACCCCGTGAGGAGGAAGGCGGCGCGCCCTCCTTCGGCCCCCGTCGGGCTGCCGCGCCAGCCGGGAGCGTATGTGCTGCTCCTTGTGCTTGCGCAGCCGCGCCTGCTCGCCGCCGGCCGCCTGGGTCGCCACCGCTACCCGTCCGGCGCTTACCTCTACGTGGGAAGCGCGCTCGGCGCGGGCGGTCTGCAGGCTCGCCTGCGGCGGCACCTCTCCCCCGGGCGCCGCCCGCGCTGGCATGTCGACCGGCTGCTTGCGGTCGCGCGGCCGCGCGCGCTTTTCGCCGTCGTCTCGCGAACGAGGCTCGAGTGCCGCTGGGCGCGCGCGCTCGTGCGCGCCGGCGCTTTGCCGGCAGTGCCGGGCTTCGGCGCCTCGGACTGCCGCTGCGCGACGCATCTTTTCCGCTGGCCGGAACCGCCCGAGCGCATCCCCGCCCCGCCGGGCGGCCGCCTGCTGCGGCGCTACAGCATACCGAGGTAACACGCGCGCAGCGACTCGTCGGCGAGCAGCTCGTCGCCGCGCCCGTGGCTCCAGACGCGCCCCTGCGAGAGGACGTAGTTGCGGTGCGCGAGGCGGAAGATCTGACCCACCTCCTGCTCGACCACGAGCAGGGGAACGCCCGCTTCATGGATGCGCGCGATCGTCTCGAACACTTCCGCGCGCACGCGCGGGGCAAGTCCAATCGAAGCTTCGTCGATCGCGAGCAGTTTCGCTTCGTACATGAGCGCGCGCGCCATCGCGAGCATCTGCTGCTCCCCGCCCGAGAGCGTGCCGGCGAGCTGGGAGGCGCGCTCGGCAAGGCGCGGGAAAAGGCCGTAGCAGCGCTCGAGGCGTGCGCGCGCGGCCGCCCGCGAGCCCGTCAGGTACGCGCCCGCCATCAGATTCTCGCGCACCGTCAAGTCGCGGAAGGGCCGCTGCCGGCCCGGACAGAGCGCGAAACCGCGCCGGCGGATGTCGTGCGGCTCGAGTCCGTCGATGCGCTCGCCCGCAAAATAGATCTCGCCCTCGAGCACGATGTCGCCGCGTGTCCCCCGGGCCAGGCGCCGCTCGAGGGCAATCAGCCCGGAGACGGCGCGCAGCACCGTCGATTTGCCCGCTCCGTTCGGACCGACCACGCCGACGATCTCGCCGGCGTCCACCGAGAGCGACACGCCGGCCAGGATGACCGCCTTGTCGTAGCGCACGCGGAGGTCGCGTACGTCAAGCAGCGGCACGGTCGCCTCCGCCTGCCAGGCCCGTGCCCGTGCCCAGGTACGCCTCGATCACCCGCTCGTCGCGGATCACCTCCTGCGGCGCGCCGTCGGCGATCAGCTCGCCGTGGTCGAGCACCAGCACCCGATCGACGATGCTCATCAGCTCCTTCAGCTTGTGCTCGATCATCAGGATCGCCGGCCCTTCCGAGTGCAGTCGGCCATAGCGCCCGCCCTTGTGGATGCGCTGGATCGACTGCACGAGCAGGCCCGAGTCCACCGGACCGATTCCGGCGAGCGGTTCGTCGAGCAACAGCAGTTCGGGCTCGGCGGCGAGCGCGCGCGCCACTTCGAGCCGCTTGAGTTCGCCCTGCGACAGGCCGGCGGCCGACTCGAGCGCGAGTTCGCCGATGCCCACGAACTCGAGCGCTTCCAACGCGCGTGCTTCGATCGTTTTCACCCACTCGCCGCGCGCCTTGGCGCGCGGCGCGAGCAGCGGAACCATCACGTTCGCGATCACCGGCAGGTGGCGGAACGGCCGCATGTTCTGGAACGTGCCGACCACGCCGCGGTTGGCGATCTCCCACGGCGGCCGCCCCGCGAGATCCTCCCCGCGCAAAAGGATACGGCCGGCGTCGGGGCGCAGGATGCCCGTGATCAGCCGCAGCAGCGTGGTCTTGCCCGACCCGTTGGGTCCGATGAGGCCGGTGATCTGGTCACGCCGCAGCTCGAAGCTGACGTTGTTGACGGCGACCAACCCGCCAAAGCGCTTGGTCAGGCCCTCGACGACGAGAAACGGTTCGGCCCTCACGCCGCGCCCGCTCGCTGTGCGGTTGCCTCCTCGCGCAGCTCGCGCCGGGATACCTTGCCGACGTCGGTCTTCGGCAGTTCGCCCCGGAACTCGACGATCTGCGGCACCTTGTACTCGGCCAGGCGCGCACTGCACCAGGCGCGGATCTCGTCCTCGCTCACCTTGCCCCGGGCGTCGGTCTTCAGCACGACGATGGCCTTGATGCGCTGGCCCACCGCCGGATCCGGCACGCCGATTACACCCGCCGCCTTCACATGCGGGTGTGCGTACAGCACGTCCTCGACGTCCTTTGCGAACACCGAGTAGCCGCGGTACTTGATGAGGTCCTTCGCGCGATCGTAAAAATGGAAATAACCCTCCTCGTCCATGCGCACGAGGTCGCCCGTGCGCAGCCAGCGGCGTCCGGCAACTTCGATGAACACGCGCGCGTTGTCCTCGGGGCGGTTCCAGTAACCCTGCATGACGCTCGGGCCCGCGAGCACGAGTTCGCCCACTTCGCCCAGCGGCACGGCTTGGCCGCCTTCGGGGTCGAGCACCGCGGCCCACATGTTCGGCACCGGGCAGCCGAAGGAGCCCGCCTTGGGCCGCTCGACAGGGTTGACGTGGCTGATCGCCGCTGTCTCGGTAAGGCCGTAACCCTCGAGGATCCCGGCACCCGTGCGACGCCTCCAGTCGCTCGCGGTCGTCTCGTGCAGTGTGTCGGCTCCCGAAAGGATCAGCTTCAGCCGGCGCCAGTCCACCTTGCTCGTGTCGCGATGGTCCTTCAGGTACTCGTAGAGCGTCGGCACACCGTAGAACAGGGTCACGCGGTGGCGCTCGATCGCTTCCAGCATCGCCTCGGTGTCGGGCGTGGTGAGCAGCACGAGCAGGTTGCGCTGCAACAGGCCGTTCAACATGATGACGACCTGCCCATAGATGTGGAAAAAGGGCAGGAAGGCGAGCGCCACTTCGCGCCCCGGCACGAGGCCGGGGAAGAGCGCGCGCGCGATCGTGCTCGCGGCGACCAGGTTCGCGTGGGTGAGCATCGCCCCTTTCGGGTTACCGGTGGTGCCGCCCGTGTAGGGAAGCGCGGCGAGGTCGCACGCCGGATCGATCGCGACGCGCGGCGGCGCGGGCGCGTGCGCAGCGAGCAGCTCGCTCCAGCGATACACCCCGGCGGCGCGCGGCAGCTGCACGCGCGCTCCGCTCCCGAACCAGCGGCCGAGCGGGGTCGTGACGAGCAACCGGCGGTGCGCGGGAAGGTACTCGTCCATCCCCGTAACGACGACCGCCTCCAGCGGGACCCCGCTACGCGCGAGCGTCTCGTAGAGGAGATCCTGGCACACGGCCACGCGCGCGCCGCTGTCCGACAGCTGGTGGCGCACTTCATGGCTCGTGTACACCGGGCTGATGGGGGTCACCACCGCCCCGCACTTGAGTGCCGCAAAGTACGCGATCACAAACTGGGGGCTGTTCACGAGAAAAAGGGCGACTCGGTCGCCCTTGCCCACGCCGAGGGCGGCAAAGGCCGCGGCGAGGCGGTCCGCGCCCTCGCGCAGCTCACGGTGCCGCACGCGACGCCCGTGGAACAGGATCGCCACGCACTCAGGCTCGGCGGCGGTCGCCTCGTCGAACAGATCGACGACGCTGCACGGCGGGATCTCGACCGATTCCGGCACACCCTCGGGGTAATGGCGCAACCAGGGTCGGGCAAGGTAACTGTCCAGTGCGGCCATGGCGTTCATCGCTTCCTCACGAACTCGCGGGTGGATTTGCGCTCCCAGACCGACTCAGCTGTCCGAGGGCGACACCTGCTGCGCGCGCGGACGGTCGGCCGGTGCGAGCGTGGCCTCGCAGATGCGGCAACTCGACCGCCAAGCGGGGTTTCGCTCCTTGCAGCGTGGACAGAGGGTCTCGATGCGGTCGCGCAGCCAGGGCACGAGCCCGCGCGGCATCACGAGCAGCACGACGAGCACGACGAGGGCAAAGACGAGCGTGCGCCGCTCGCCGAAGCCCTGAAAACCGCCGATCCATTCGGTCAGGGGGTACAGCACGAACACCGCAGTCACCGGTCCGTAGATGGTCGCGATGCCGCCGAAGATTCCCCAGATCACCGCCTGGAACGAGAGGACGGTCTCGAGAAGGAAAGGCGCCGCGACCCGCATGTAGTGGGCGAGCAGCGCACCGGCCAGGCCCGCGGCGGCGGCGGCGAGCGCAAACACGCCAAGCTTGTAGCGCGGCGTGTGGATGCCGGAGGCGCGGGCCGCAAGCTCGTCGTCCCGGATCGCGTGCAGGACGAGCCCGATACGCGAATTGCCGAGCTTCCAGAGCCCGAATACCACCGCAAGCATGCTGAGCACCGCGAGATAGTAGTTCCCGACCGGATGCGACGCGAGCCTCGGCACCCCGGCCAGTCCCAGCTCCCCGCCCGAGACCCCTGGCACCGCGAGCAGCACTCCGAGCGCGATCAGCGGAAAAGCGAGCGTCGCCAGCGACAGGTACGCGCCGCGCATGCGCAGGCAGACGTAGCCACTGGCGAGTCCGAGCAGCGCGGCGAAGGCGGTCGCCGCGACTACCGCGAGCGGCGCGGGAATGCCCAGCCGAACGGAAAGAATTGCCGAACAGTAGGCCGCCCCGCCGAAGAACAGCGCCTGGCCGAAGTTCACCTGACCCGAATAGCCGGCGAGCAAGTCCCAGCTTGCCGCAAAGATCGCAAATAGCGCCGTGAGCGTCACCACGCGCAGAACGTACGGGTCGGGGTAGACCGCCGGCAGCGCGAGCAGCGCGCCAACCCAGAGCGCAACGAGCGCACGCGAAGGTAACGCCAGCACGTCGTGCGCGAACAGCTTCACCAGCCAGCGCAGCACGTGCACGCTAGCGCTCCTCCTCGTACGCGACGCCGAACAGACCCTCCGGCCGCAGCCACAGGACGACGATCATGATGCTTAGCGCGACCGCCCCCTTCAGGAAGGCTCCCGCCGGCACCGCGAACACGGTGAGCGCCTCGACCAGCGCGATCAGGAAGGCGGCGAGGACGCTGCCGCCGAGGCTGCCCAGTCCTCCGACCACGACGATCGCCAGCATGATCACGAGCGGCGCGAGCCACATGAAAGGATCGACCACGAACACCGGGGCGACGATCACGCCAGCGAGCGCCGCGAGCGCCGCCGCCAGCACCGCCGCCGCCGCCGTGACACGGTGCACGTTCATGCCGAGGAGGCTCGCGATCTCTAAGTCGCTCGCGGCACTGCGGATCGCAAGACCGAGCCGCGTACGGTAGAGAAGCGCCCACATGCCAACGAGCGCCGCCGCGCCGACAAGGAAAATCAGCACGCGCTGCCAAGGCACGCTCGCACCCGCGACGCGAAACGCCCCTTCCAGCGTCGACGGCACACCGAGGTAGTGCCCGCCGAAAGCGTAAAGCAGCGACTCCTGCACGATCAGGGCGAGCGCGATCGTGGCGATCAGCACCGCGGATTCGTGCTGGCGCACCGGCTGGATCACCGCCCGATAGCAGGCGAGCGCCGCCGCGGTGACGAGGGCGACGGCAAGCACGCCCGCGGCAACGCCCGGCACTCCGGCTTTCGCGAACAGGGTGTAGAAAGCGTAGGCGGCAAGCATGTAGAACGCCGTGTGCGCGATGTTGACGATGCGCGCAACACCGAACACGAGCGAGAAACCGAGCGCGAGCATGGCGTACACGCTCCCGTTGACCAGCGTCGTGACGATGATGTCTTGCAACATGCGCGAAAAAAGCCGCGCGGCCGGCGACCGCGCGGCCCGCCGCCCTACCCCGCTGCGCTAACGCGCCGGCAGCCGGAAGGGCTGCATCCCCTTGATGTTCGGCGGCCAGAAAGCGACGAGCTTGCCTTCCTGCCACTGCACGCCGATGCCAAGCGACTTGCCGGGTCCCCACACCGGGTCATGTCGCTTGTCGAACTCGAGCACCGCAGCGTTGCCGACGTAACTCATTTTCTCGATCACCGGCACGAGGTCGTCGGACTTGAGCGAGTTCGCCTTTTCGATCGCTTCCTTGAGGATCATGATCGCGTCGTAGGTCGCCGCCGTGTACGCCGGCGTCTTCTTGTAGCGCTCGCGGAAGGCGCGCACCCACGCGACCGTCTTCGGCGTAATTTCCACTTCCGCGTAGGTGTTGAGCGTCGACAGGAAATTCGCCCTGCCCGCCGTCGCGCCCCAATACTCGTCCTTTTGCGCCTCGACGTTGATGCCAAAAGCGACCGCCTTCATGCCGCGCTCGCCCATCTGACGGCCGACGACGATACCCACCGGCCCCGACAGGATCGTGAACACGATGTCTGCCCCTGCGCGCTCGATCGCCGACAGTTCCGCGGTGACATCGGTCGCGGTCGCGGAGGGCTGCCACAAACCGACCATCTCCATCTTCATCGCGGGCAAGCTCTTGCGCGCCGCGGCGATCAGCGGCTCGGTCCACACCGCCTTCTCCGCGAGCACCGCCACCTTCGGCGTCGGCGTATTCAGTTGCGTGCGGATCTGGTCAGCGACCGCGTTCAGCACCGCGAACACGGTGCGCCCCAGATCGCTCGCCTTGGTCGGCGAGACGCGGAACCAGTACTTGTAGCGGGTGTAGTCGCGCTCGACGCGCAGCCCCAGTTCGTCGTGCGCGGCACCCACGCCGAGGAAAATCTTCTTGTGGTCCATCGCCACTTCCTGCATCGCGAACACCGCCTCGGAGCGGAACCCGCCGACGAGGAAGTCGACCCGATCGCGCGTGATCACGCGCTCGGCCGCGCTCTGCGCGTCGGGCACGGAGGTCATCTCGTTGGTGTCCGCGCGCACGAGTTCGACCATCAACTTGCGGCCGCCGACCGAGATGCCCCCCGCGCGGTTGATCTCGTCGCGCGCCATCTCGGCGCCCGCCCAATGGTTTTCTCCCTGGACGAAGGCCATCGGACCGAGGATCGCGATCTTGACCGTGTTCTGCCCGAATGCCGGGCCGGCGGCCCCGAGCAGGGCGAGCGTCGCGGCAAGGGCGATCGACAGACTGAAAGCAAAACGACGCGGCATGACGGTCTCCTCCTTTCCTCCTCCGGCGGGCCGCTTTGGCCCGATACTTGCGAGACTTGTCGGATTGTCGGACCATAAAAGCACGCTGTCAACGCATAAGATGAAACCGCCCTTCCAACCCCTGCGCAGGGCCCCCGCCTACCGGCAGGTCGCCGAGGCGATCGAGCGACGCATCCTCGCGGGCGAATTGCGGCCGGGCGAGCGGCTCGGGACCGAGGCGGAACTCGTGCGCCAATTCGGCGTTAACCGCTCGACGGTGCGCGAGGGGATCCGCGTGCTCGAGCACGAAGGATTGATCGGCCGAGAGGCGGGACGGCGACTGCGCGTCGAGCGGCCGCCGTACGAGGCGCTCGCGAGCCGCTGGAGCCGAGCGCTCCTCCTCCACGAAGTGAGCTTCCGCGAGCTCTACGAGGCCGCGCTCATCACCCATTGCGGCACGGCGCGCCTTGCAGCCGAGCGCGCAACCCCCGAATTGCTCGCCGAGCTCGAGGACAACCTCGCGCGCACCGAAGCGTCGCTCGCCGACGCGCGGGCCGTCGCGCGGCTCGATGCCGAGTTCCACGCCCTGGTCGCGCGCGCCGCCGGCAACCGCGTGCTGCAGATCGCGCGCGAACCGATGCACCTGCTCGTCGAGCCGACCACCGCGCATGTGTTGCAGCACGTCCCGGAGGGCGCGTTGCGCCTGGTCGAGGCGCACCGCCGCATCGTGCAGGCATTGCGCGCGCGCGACGCGCAGGCGGCTGCGCAGTGGGTGCGTCGGCATTTGGAAGATTGGCGTCGCGGCTTCGAACGCAGCGGCCGCCGCCTCGACGAGCCGATCGACCGGGCCTGCGCCGCGAGCCCCTAACCCCCGCCGTGCGTTCCGGGTGCGGCCGTCCCCGGCCACGGCGGACGCGGCCGCCTGGGCAGAAAATCGTCGGCGCGCGTTACAGGCGTAACGCCCGGTGCGGCGCTCCGAAAAAAACAGGCGTCCCTTTACCTCGGTTGCTTGCCTTCGAGCTCGCGCCAGCGGTAGTCGATCAGTTCGACGAGGACGCCGTTTGCGGCTTTCGGATGGATGAACGCGTACTCGCAGTCGCGAAACGGACGCGGTTCGCCCACGAAGGGATAGCCCTGCGCTTTCAGCTCGTGCATCGCCGCGCGGGTGTCGTCCACGTTGAACGAGACGAGCATCACGCCCTCGCCGCGCCGGGCGATGAATTTCGCCACTTCACCGTCGGGTGCGAGCGATGCGACGAGTTCGAAGCCGACCTCGCCGATCCAGTAACGGGCGACCCGGATCTTCTCCGCCTCGTCCACGTACTGGTCGTCGGGTGCGCTCTTGCCCAGGATCGGTTCCCAATGACGGCGCGCCGCCTCGAGGTCGCGCACCGCGATACAGATGTGGTCGATCTTGTTGACTTTCACGACGGGTGCTCCTTGCGCATCAGCTCGCGCACCGCTTCGCGCCGCACCTTACCGAGCGCGCTCTTTGGCAGGCTCTCGCACAGGCGCACGACCCGCGGGTGCTTGTAGCGGGCGATGCGCTCGGCGAGGAACGCTCTCAGTTCGCGCACCTCGAGGCGCACCCCGGGCCGCGGCACGACGGCCGCGGCGACCGCCTCGCCCCAGCGCGCATCGGGCACACCGATGACGCACACCTCGCCGACCGCCGGATGCTCGAGCAGGGCGTTCTCCACTTCGGCCGGATAGATGTTTTCTCCGCCGCTGATGATGAGTTCCTTGCGGCGCCCGACGACGGTGAGGTAGCCCTCGTTGTCGAGATAGCCGAGATCTCCGGAGTGGTACCAGCCGCCGGCGAAGGCGCCTGCCGTCTCGTGCGGCGCGTTCCAATAACCGTCGGCGAGGTTCGGCCCACGTACGAGGATCTCGCCCACCGTCCCGGGGGGTGCCTCCCGGCCCGACGAAGGATCGACGACGCGCAATTCGCAGTGCAGCGCCGCCGCACCGGCCGAGCCCGCCTTGGCGAGGGCCTGCTCGGCGCGCACGTACGCGGCGATAGGGCAGGTCTCGGTCGCGCCGTACACCTGCACGACCGGAACCCCGCGCGCCGATACGCGGCGTATGAAGTTGGCGGTGACGATGGTCGACCCCGTCGTGATCATGCGCAGCGTCGAGAGATCCGCGCTCTCCCAGTCGGCGAGCTCCATGAGCGCGACCAGCTGCGCCGGCACGAGCACCGCCAGCGTCACGCGCTCGGCCGCGATCGCGGCCAGCGTCTCGCGTGCTTCGAACTTCGCGTGCAAAACAACGGTGGCGCCGGCGTGCAGCGCCGGCGTCGTCTGGATGTTCAGTCCACCGACGTGAAAGAGCGGCAGGGTGGTGAGCACCCGGTCCGCGCTCGTGAGGTCGTGCAAGTGCGCGCTATTGACCGCGTTCCACTGGATGGCGCGCTGCGAAAGCACCACGCCTTTGGGCGCACCGGTGGAGCCCGACGTGTAAGAAATGAGCACCGCCACATCCGGACCGCCGCGCGCGCCCGGTGCCGGCCCCTCGCGCTCGAGCTCGGAAAGCGGATAGCGCCGCACTTCGCCAGCCGCGTTGCGTGCCGTCTCGGCGAACGTCTCCTCGACGAAAAGGGCCACCGGCCGGCAGTCGGCGAGCACGCGCGCAAGTTCCGGCACCGCAAGACGCCAGTTGAGTGGCACGAAAATCGCACCCACCCGGGCGCAGGCGAAAAAGAGCGCGAGCGCCGACGGGTCGTTCAGTCCGAGGAAGGCGACGCGCTCGCCGACACCCACCCCGCAGCGGGCGAGCGCCGCCGCGGCGCGGCGCACCGCGACCGCGAAGGCCGCGTAATCGAGCGAGCGGCCCTGCCAGCGCAGCGCGGGCCGGCTGGGGCCGAAGCGGGCGTTACGCTCGACCCAGGTCGAGAGGTCCACGCGCCCTCAACCGTCAGCGACCGAAATCGCCCACGCGACCGGCACGCCACCGCCAGCGCAGCCGGTGCCTCGTTTTCGCCCGCCCTGACGCGAGGGGCCCGGCAAAGGCTTGCCCCCTGCCGCCGCCCACGACCCGTAGAGCGGCCGCTGCGGCCCGCGCTCGATCGGATTCCCCACCGCCAGCGCAGGTGCCCTCACCAAGGCTAGCCGCGTCGCCCGCGCAGCTCGTTCGCCACCACGAGCGCGAGCACGCACGAGGCGATGCGGCTCTCGACCGAGTCGCCGCGATTGCTGAGCACGATCGGTGCGCGGCCACCGACGACGACACCGCCGGAGATCGCATCCGAAAGATGCTCGAGCTGCTTGGCGAGCATATTGCCCGACTCGAGATCCGGCGCGAGCAGGATGTCGGCGTGGCCCGCGACCGCGGACTTCAGGCCCGCGGCGCGCGCAGCGACGAGCGAGACCGCGTTGTCGAAACCGAGCGGGCCGTCGAGCAGGCCGCCTGCGATCTGGCCGCGGTCGGCCATTTTGCAAAGGGCTGCGGCATCGAGAGTCGCGCGCATACGCGGGGTGACGGTCTCGACGCCGGCGAGGATCGCCACTTTGGGCTCGGGCACGCCCATCAAATGAGCAAAATCGATCGCGTTCTGAACGATTTCGGCCTTGTGCGCGAGCGTCGGTTCGATATTCACCATCATGTCGGTGATGTATAACGGCCGTGGGTAAGTCGGAACATCGATGTAGAGCACGTGCGAAAGGCGCCGCCCGTCGCGCAGCCCTCCCACGATCGCCGCCCGCAGCAGTTCGTCGGTGGCCACCGCCCCCTGCACGAGCGCCTCGGCGTCGCCGCCGGCGACGAGTGCGACCGCCTGTGCGGCAGCCGCCCGCTCGTGCGGCGCGTCGACGAGGCGCAGGCCCGTGAGCTTTACCCCGTGGCGCTCGGCGAGCGCGCGTACCTGGGCCTCGGCACCCAGGAGCAGCGGCTCCATCAGGCCCGCTTCCTTCACCGCGACCGCCGTTTGCAGCGTGGCCAGATCGAGCGGCGCAACGAACACCGCGCGCACCGGACGCAACCCTTTCGCACGCCCGAACAACCGCCGGTAGCGCGCATCCCGGTCCGAAATCGTGATCTCGGGCATCGCCACGCGCGGCCGCTTGATCTTCTCGGTCGGCGCAAGCACCTCGGCCTCGCCGCTGATCACCTTCAGTCCGTCCTGGTTCGTGCACAGGCAGTCGAAGAGCATGTGCTTGTTGTGCTCGAACTTGTGCGTGCACGTGAGCGTCACGGTGATCGTGTCGCCGACCTTGACCGGGCGCGAGAACTTGAGCGTCTGGCGGATGTAGATGGTGCCCGGGCCGGGAAACTGCGTGCCGAGCACCGTCGAGATGAGCGCCCCGCCCCACATGCCGTGCGCGATCACCTCGTGGAACATCGACGAGCGTGCATATTCGGGGTCGACGTGCGCGGGATTGACGTCGCCCGACATGATCGCAAAGAGCTGGATGTCCTCCGGCTGCAGCGTGCGGACGAGATTGGCCGAGTCGCCGACCTGGATTTCATCGAAGGTCCGGTTTTCGATGTGGTCGGAGGCGGCCGCGTACGATGCGCCAGCGGGATCGTTCATGGCTTTGAGGACCGCGTCACTCGTGTCATCGGCCCAATCTAACGCGTTTTGCGCCGCAACACTAGCGCACTGCTCGCACTCAAGCGCCCTCCACCCAGCGCCGCGCGTTGCGAAACAGTCGCATCCAGGGTGAATCCTCCGGCGCACCGGGCGGCGCCCAGCTCATCTGTACGCTGCGGAAAACGCGCTCGGGGTGCGGCATGACGATCGTGACACGGCCATCGGGCGTCGTCAGGCCCGTAATCCCTCCAGGCGACCCGTTCGGGTTTGCGGGGTAGGTCTCGGTGGGCTGACCGCGGTTGTCCACATAGCGCAGGCAGACGAGCGCCTCGGCGCGAGCGCGTGCGGCCTCGTTGGCGAAGCGCACCCGCCCCTCGCCGTGCGCGGTGGCCACCGGCAAGCGGCTTCCGGCCATGCCGTGAAAAAGGATCGATGGACTTGCCGGCACCTCCACCCTCACGAAACGCGCCTCGAACTGTTCGCTGCGGTTGCGCACAAAGAGCGGCCAGTCCGCAGCGCCGGGAATCAATTCCTTGAGCGCCGCGAGCATCTGGCAGCCGTTGCAGGAACCGAAGGCGAAGCGGTCGGCGCGGTGGAAAAAGCGCTCGAACTGCTCGCGGGCACGGGGATGGAAAAGGATCGTCTTCGCCCACCCCTGACCGGCACCCAGGACGTCGCCGTAAGAAAAACCGCCGCAGGCGGCAAGACCGTGGAAGGCGTCGAGCGAGACGCGCCCTTCGAGGACATCGGTCATGTGCACGTCCACGGCCTCGAAACCGGCCCGGTCGAACGCAGCCGCCATCTCCTGCTGGCTATTGACCCCCTGCTCGCGCAGGATCGCCACACGCGGTCGGGTCGTCGCCACCGCCGGCGCAGCTGGTGTGGGCTCCGGACCGTCCATTTCACTAAACGACAGTTCTGGGTCCGCGGCATCGAGCAGCGCGTCGTACTCCTCGCGCGCGCACTGCGGGTCGTCGCGAAGCGCGCGCAACCGGTAGCTCGTCTCGGACCAGAGGCGCTGCAGCTCGACGCGGCCTGCCGCGTAGAGAGGGCGATTGTTGCGCAGCAGCCGCAGTTCGTCCCGCGCGTTCAGGCTGCCCACCAGGTGCGCGCAGTCGCCGAGGCCATGGTCGCGCAGGATCGAGAGCACCCGTTCCCGGTCGGCGCGCCTGATCTGCACGAGCGCACCCGCTTCTTCGGCGAAAAGCGCGGCGAGCGCTCGCTCGTGCGCCCGACCGGCCAGTTGGAGCTCGTCGCCGCGCTTGAATGCATCGACCTCGTCGCCCCCCTCGGCGACGAGGGGATCGAGGCAAAGCGTGACTCCGCAATGTCCGGCGAAGGCCATCTCGCACGCGCAGACGAAGAGTCCCCCATCCGAGCGGTCGTGGTAGGCGAGAACGAGCTCCTCGCCAGCGAGCCGCTGCACGGCCGCGAAGAAGGCCCGCACGCGTGCAGGATCCTCCACGTCGGGCGGATCTGCGCCCAGCGCCCCGTAGACTTGCGCAAGGATCGAAGCGCCCAAGCGGTTGCGGCCATCGCCCAGATCGATGAGCCAGATTTCCGTCTCGCCGCAATCGGTGCGCAGTTGGGGCGTGAGCGTCGCGCGGGCGTCTTCGCAGGGTGCAAACGCGGTGACGACCAGCGAAAGCGGCGCGCGCACCTCGTGACCGTCCCAGGCCGTGCGCATCGACAGCGAATCCTTTCCGACCGGAATCGAGACGCCGAGCGCGACGCAGTAGTCGGACGCTGCGCGCACCGCATCCCAGAGCGCGGCGTCGTCTTCCGGCGTGCCGGCGGCGGCCATCCAGTTCGCCGAAAGCTTGACGCGCGCAAGCCCTGCGACGCGGGCCGCGGCAAGGTTCGTGATCGCTTCGGTGACCGCCAGGCGCACCGACGCCGCAGGGTCGAGCAGCGCCACGGGCGGGCGCTCCCCGAGCGCGAACGCCTCCCCTGCGTAACCGTCGAAGTCGAGTAGCGTGACCGCGCAATCGGCGACCGGCACCTGCCAGGGTCCGACATAGGGATCGCGCGCGCACAGGCCGCCGACGGTGCGGTCGGCGATCGAAAGGAGGAAGCCCTTGTCGGCGACGGCCGGATGCCGCAGCACGCGGCCCACGGCCTCGCCAAGCTCGACGCGCGCCAAGTCGAAGCGCGCGCGCGACCGTTCCTTGCGCTGCGCCGTACGCTCCAGCCGCGGCGGCCGTCCGAGAATCACCTCGAGCGGGACGTCGACCACCGTCTCGCCGCCGCGCGAGTCTGTCACGAGGAGACGACCGTCGGCGGTCGTCTCGCCCACCACCGCGACCGGACAGCGCTCGCGCGCGCAGATCGCGCGCAGGCGCTCGAGGTCCGATGGCGCGACCGCGAGCACGTAGCGCTCCTGCGCCTCGTTGCACCAGATCTCGCGCGGCGACAGACTGGAATCGCCCGTGGGCACCGCGCGCAAATCGATGCGGGCGCCAAGCCCGGCGGCGTGCACCAACTCCGGCAGCGCATTCGACAGTCCGCCCGCGCCGACGTCGTGGATCGAGAGGATCGGGTTCGCCTCGCCCATCTGCCAGCAGCGGTCGATCACCTCCTGCGCCCGCCGCTGCATCTCGGCGTTCGCTCGCTGCACCGAGTCGAAATCGAGCTCGGCGAGGTTGACCCCCGTGCCGAGCGAGGACGCAGCGCCGCCGCCCAGGCCAATGCGCAGGCCGGGCCCGCCCAGCTGCACGAGCAGCGCCCCCGCCGGCACCGGGGCCTTGCGCGCCTGGCTCGCAAGGACGTTGCCAAGGCCGCCCGCGAGCATGATCGGCTTGTGGTAGCCGCGCCAGCCGTCCGGCTCGCGCTGCTCGAAGGTACGGAAGAAGCCGGCGAGCATAGGACGGCCGAACTCGTTCGCAAAAGAGGCGGCGCCGATCGGTCCCTCCAGCATGATGCGCAGCGCACTGGCGATTCGATCCGGTGTCCCGGGATCCTGCGCTTCCCACGGCTGCAGCGCCCCCGGGATCCGCAGGTGCGACACCGCGTAGCCGGCCAAGCCCGCTTTCGGACGTGCGCCACGGCCCGTCGCCGCCTCGTCGCGGATCTCGCCGCCCACGCCGGTGGCAGCACCGGGAAAAGGGGCGATCGCGGTCGGATGGTTGTGCGTCTCGCATTTCACGACCGCGTGCACGCGCAGCGGGTGGCGCCGATAAACGCCAGCGGCGTCCGGGTACCATGCCTGTGTTCGTCGGCCCTCGATCACCGCAGCATTGTCCGCGTAAGCGACGACCGTGCCCTGCGGCGAGGCCGCGTGCGTGCGCCGGATCATCGCAAAAAGCGACTCGTCGCACTTTTCACCGTCGAAGCGCCACGCGGCGTTGAAGATTTTGTGCCGGCAGTGCTCCGAGTTCACCTGCGCGAACATCGTCAGTTCGGCGTCGCTCGGTTCACGACCGAGCGCGCGGAAAGCCTGCACGAGATACGCGATTTCTTCGGCCGTAAGCGCAAGACCAAGTTCAGCGTTCGCGCGCCCGATCGCTTCGAGCGGCACGCGCGCGAGCGGCCGCGCAGGCACGTGCGCAAAAAGCGTCGCCATCTGCGCTTCCGCGGCGAGCACCGCCTCGGTCATGCGGTCGTGCAGCGCGGCGGCGACCACGCCCGGATCCGCACCCGGGCGCAGCGCTACCCAGTACGCGGTCGCCCGCTCGACGCGCCGCGCCTTCTCCAGTCCGCAGTGATGCAGGATCTCCGTCGCTTTGGACGACCAGGGCGAGACCGTGCCCGGGCGGGGCACGACGAGGAAAAGCGCAGCTCCCGCTGGCGGTGGAAGCGCCAGCTCGCCGTAGGCGAGCAGCCGATCGAGCCGCGCGCGCTCGTCCGCCTCGAGGGCTGCTTCCAGTTCTACGATGTGCCAGTGCTCCGCGCTGACGGCAAGGATCGCAGGGCAGGCGTCGCGCAGCTTCTCGAGACGGAACTCCGAGAGCGCGCGCCCGCCCCGAAGCACGAGCAGCTCTGGCATCGGACCGGCGCAAAAAAAGCGATTTTACTCTGCGCAGGATGCGTCACTGGCTCAACGTCGGTGCGGCGAGAGTACCTCCGAGGGAGAAGGTTTCGCGTATCAGCCTTGCCGGCGTGCGCAATTCCGCGAACAGGCGCCCCGACACGGCTCCCGCCGGCACCGCCTCGAAGGTTCCCCCGATGTTGAGGGCACCGGCCTCGAGTGCGATCCCGCGCAGCTGCACCCTCTCCCGCTCCCAGCTCACCTGCGCGGCAAGGATATTGAACGGGGTGCGACCCCCGCTCTGCACGCCACGACTCTGGATCGCGCGCACGAAGTCAAAGCTGCCGACCGTTCCCTTTTCCACGCGCACTGCGCCCTGCAGCCGCGCGCTCTCGGTGAGTCGGCTCGGCTCCCGCGCCGACATCGTAAACGTGCCCGAGCCCTCGAGTCGCCCTTCGGAGACAAGCGCAGGCGCGAAGACCGCAGCGTTGATGTTCTTTGCCTGCAACGTGCCCGTGAAGCTCCAGACCGGGTGCCAGCGCAGCTCACCGCGCCCCTCGATCACGCCGTCGAGCACGCGCCCGTCGAACTGCCCGATCGTGAACGCGTCGGCGCCAAGCCGCCCCTGCGCCGCGAAGGTGCGCAGCGCGAGCGCCGGAGCAAAAGGCAGCACGAAACGCTCGGCGGTGACTTCCACCCTCGCTTGGCCGCTGTCGCGGACGATCTTCGCGTACAGTTTTTCCGGTCCGCGCAGCTCGACGCGTTGGAGCGCACGGTCGGGGCCGAAAATCGCCTCCACATCGAGCTGCGGCAGCTCGAGCGGTCCCTCCAGGCGCAGCCGAGCGGCACGAATCTCGCCGATGCGCAACTCGCCTCCGCGCAGCCGACCGAGGAGCGCCTCGGCGACTGCAGCTTGCTCAAGCACCGCTTCTTCGAGCTGCAGCCAGGCGATGTCTGTGGCGCCACCCCCCAGCGCCGCCAGCCCGACACCCGCGCGCACCCGCTCGGCCTTCAGCATCCGTCCGACGCTGACCCCCTCGAAGCGCAACTGGATCCCGCCCCAGAGCGAAAAGCGCGCATTGCCGATGCGCACGGGTAAGCCGAACGCCTCGGACGCGAGCCGCTCGTAATCGGCTGCCGGCTGGGGTATGAAGTGCACCGCAGTCAGTCCTGCAGCCAACACCGTAAACAGCGCCACAGCCACCGAACGACCCCAGCGGCGCGGCCTGGCGGCCGGCGGCGCCCGGCCGATCGCCGCGCTCGCATGCTCCGAGCGCTGCCGCGCGGCGACCCGCTCGGCTCTGTGCCGCAGTTCCTGCCCCCCGAGATCGCCCGCGGGTTCCGGCACCTCGGCCGGCACCTGATCGCGGGCCGCCGCCAGTGCCTCGAGCGCCTCTCGCTTGCGCGCTTCGACCTCCCGTAGGCGGCGCTCCTCCTCCTCGCGCGCCCGCCGGTCGGCCTCCTCGAGGAGTCGCCGCTCTTCCTCCAGCCGGCGGCGGCGTTCCTCGGCTTCCCGCGCCAGCATCTCCTCCGCCTCACGCTGGCGCCGTGCCTCTTCTTCTCGCTGCCTGCGCGCGCCTTCTTCTTTCCGGCGTCGGAGTTCCTCTTCGCGGGCGCGGCGCTCCTCCTCCTCGCGGCGGGCGAATGCCTCAAAGTCGGCAAGAAGCGCGTCCTCCGATGGAACCGCCGAATCCAAAGCGCCGGCCGGTGGGGATCCGGCAACCGGAGGTCCTCCTGCGATGGTCGTAACGATCTGCGTTTCGGCGCCGTGGAGATCCGCCACGGCGGCCGCTCCCTCCCTTGCGCCGCGTTCAGCCTCCTCGCGCGCACGACGCTCCTCCTCCAGCCGCGCACGAAGCTCCTCCTGCTCGCGCCTGGCCCTCTCCTCGGCCTCGCGCCGCACACGCTCGGCTTCCTCGCGCGCACGATGCTCCTCC
>Ga0116211_1000516_pt1 | contig 20499 bp, 13 predicted proteins | sample SaghotsprinmetaG_FD_94484 | JGI IMG/M metagenome (GOLD analysis project Ga0116211, IMG submission 94484) | Hot spring microbial communities from South Africa to study Microbial Dark Matter (Phase II) - Sagole hot spring metaG | ecosystem: Environmental > Aquatic > Thermal springs > Hot (42-90C) ... | reverse complement strand
TGTGATTTCATTCCCATATCGTTTAGATACTTTAATATTACTAAAGCCTCCTGTTCTCTATCAGATATGATGAGGGTGTTAAAGGGTAGAATCTTACAAAACAGTTCATCCTCTGACCTGTTTTTTGGGATTAAAAAGGGGATGGTGAATTTAAAAGAAGAGCCTTTTTTAAATTGGCTTTCAATCTTAATATCACCACCCATCAATTCAATGAGTTTTTTTGATATGTAAAGGCCAAGCCCTGTGCCTGCATGTTGACGAGAAGAAGAGCTATCTGCCTGAACAAAGGGTTGAAAGATTCGTGATAACGTTTTTTCATCCATACCAATACCAGTATCGGTTATCTCAAAACGGAGCGTGACTATACCAAGTGCTTTATTAAAGTTGTCTTCTTCATCTTCAACATTAACTTCTATCAAAACATAGCCTTCATCTGTGAATTTGATTGCATTGTTAATCAAATTAAGCAAAATCTGCTTTGTCCTATTTTGAGGACCTTCTAACTTTGAAGGAATATTTTTGTCTATATAAACAGCAAGTTGAAGCCCTTTCTCATAAGCCTTTGCACTAAATACATCAACAGCATTCTCTATAAGTTCCCTTGTTTCAAACAAGTCATGGTCTATGGTTAATTTGCCTGCCTCAATCTTTGAGAAATCAAGTATATCGTTTATGATTCCAAGCAGTGTATTTGATGAGTCTTTTAATGTTTTCAGCAGATTAGATTGCTCATTATTTAATCCACTGTAAGCCAGCAGATCAATAATCCCAATTATGCCATTAAGGGGAGTCCTTATCTCGTGGCTCATGTTTGCAACAAATTCTGATTTTAATCGAGAAGCCTCAATTGCCTTCTCCCTTGTAATAATCAATTCTCGTTCTAATCGATTTCTTTCAGTAATATCTCTTACTGTCAATACAGCAATAGGTCTATTTTCAAAGATAGTTGAACTCATAGAAATTTCTACGGGAAATTCGGTGCTATTTTGTCTTTGGTTTTTTGTCCTAAAGGAAATAACCTTTTCAGGTTCGTTCAGCAGGGTTTTAATATTTTCTGAAAAAATCTGATTATCGGCATCAAGGCAAATTATTTTTATGTCTCTATTTACTAATTCATCTTTACTGTATCCATAGACTAAACAAGCCCTTTGGTTTACATCAATAACCTTCATACTGTAAGGATTTATCAGAAAGATACTTTCACCTGCCTTGTCAAGGGCATTTCTAAAGAGCCTAACATCTTCAAGGGCTTTCTTTTGTAAACTAATATCCTCAATGATATTAAGGGCATATATCGAAGGTTCATCACCAAATTCAATAAGTGAAATATTAAGCTTGACCCAAATAATCTCACCATCTTTTCTGATATATCTTTTTTCAAAATATGCATAATCATATTCACCATTAAGAAGCCCTTTGATGTACTTTTCTGATATGTATGTATCATCAGGGTGGGTCACATCAAACACTGTGAGGTTTAAAAGTTCATCTCTTGTATATTGAAGCATGCTACAAAGACTATTATTTACCTTGATAAATTTAAAGTTATTAATATTAACCATTGATTTTCCAAGGGGACTTTCATCAAAAATCCTTTGATAGAGCACTTCTTGACTTGATATGATTGTTTCCATCCTTTTGATGTTAGTAATATCAAGCATTATCCCTATAATCCCTGCTTTGTTTCCATACGCGTCGAAATAAACTGATTTATTAAAAAATACATCGTGCAGACTCCCATCGGAATAGACAATCTTTGATTCATAAGTTTGAGTGCCACCTTTTTCTAATAACTCCAAATCTGCCTTGTTATAAATATCTGCATATTTTTTTGGAGTAATTTCATAGACTGTCTTGCCAATAATATCTTCACTTTTTGACCCTATGAATTTTTCAAACTCTTTGTTACATCCTCTAAATCTAAAACTTGAATCCTTATAGAATATAGGGCTCGGTATGGTGTTTATTAATGTTTGAAAGAAATTAAGCTGTTGCCTTAATTCTGTCTCTGCCTTTTTTTGCCATGATATGTCAGTAATTGATAAAACAATACCTTTCAGTGGTAATTGTTTATCAAGTGCAGTTGCCTCTATATGAACATCAACAGTTGAACCGCTTGCATTAATCAAAAGGGTATCAAATTTAATAAGTTCTTCCTCCATTAATTTTGAGGGGAAGAAGTGTTTAATGTCTTTATAACCTTCTGACACTTTAAAAAAGGAGTTAATATCAATAGTGTTTAGATCTACATTATTTTTGATTCCAAAGAGGCTGAGGGCATAATCATTACACCATTTAATATTATCTCTTTCTAACAAGAGCAGACCGACAGGTGTCGCATATATTATCTTTCTGATTAGTTCGTCTTTTTCAGATAAAACTTGCTCGTGTAGTTTGCAAAGTGCCTTATATTCTGTAATTAATTTTAATAAAGTTTTTTTAAACCAATTTATGGTATAAAAAAAACTCACAATAAAACATGCAGTAAGGGAAAAAATGATTAAAACCGTTGCTACTTCTATATAATTGACAAGTTCATGTTTTAATAGGTGAATTATAAGAAATGATAGCAGTGCAATTTGCAAAAAAACTGCTGGTATGGCGAAAAAAAGGGAAAAAATCTTTATTTTCTTTCTAAATTGATCTTTTTCAATGTTCATAAAAAAAATAACTATAAAAAACTTCTTTAATCCTCAAAGGTGACTCTTAAGACTTCCTCTATAGTCGTTAGTCCCTGTTCAATCTTATTTATTCCTGTTTGTCTTAATGTCGACATCCCCGATTTTATAGCTAATTTTTTTATCTCTGCGGCAGAGGCACCTTGTAATATAAGCTCTTTTATCTCATCATTAACGGTCATTATCTCATGAATTGCAAGCCTTCCTTTATAGCCTGTATTATTACATTCAGGGCATCCCTTACCAATATAGCACTTAATCGTCCTTGCCCTCTCAGGGGAACAGCCTAATTTAATCAATACATTCTCAGAAACATTATCTTCAGTTTTACAAGTAGGACAAATTCTCCGAGCCAATCTCTGGGCAAGTATGAGTATTACAGAGGTTGATATTAAGACAGGCTCAATACCCATGTTTATTAATCTTGTTACTGTGCTTGGGGCATCATTTGTATGGAGTGTGCTTAAAACCAAATGGCCTGTTAATGCAGCCTTTATAGCAATCTCTGCAGTCTCAAAGTCTCTTATCTCTCCAACAAGTATTATATCAGGGTCTTGTCTCAAAAAAGATCTGAGGACTGCTGCAAAATTGAGTCCAATGTCTTCTTTCATCTGAACTTGATTAATCCCGAAAAAGTTGTACTCTACAGGGTCTTCAGCAGTCATTATATTTACACCTGGTTTGTTCAAATGGGATAAGGCAGAGTAGAGAGTTGTAGTCTTTCCACTCCCTGTTGGACCTGTAACGAGTATCATACCATAAGGTTTTTCAATAGCTTCAAGAAAATCGAGTAATTGCTTTTCATCAAAACCTAATTTCCCCATCTCAAGCTGGAGGTTAGATTTATCAAGCAACCTCATAACTATCTTTTCTCCAAATATAGTTGGTAAAGTTGAGACTCGAAAGTCTATTTCCCTATCATTACCAATCTTAAGTTTAATCCTACCGTCTTGTGGCAGTCTCCTTTCAGATATATCAAGGTGAGACATAATCTTTATCCTTGATGTCATAGCATTTTTCATCTTTACAGGAAGTTTAAGAACTGGCTGTAAAACTCCATCAATCCTATATCTGACCCTAATCATCTCTTCTGAAGGTTCAATATGTATATCACTTGCCCTTGACCTCAAGGCATTAAGAAGAATTCCATTTACAAGCTTGACAATAGGGGCATCAACCTGTTCAACAGGTGCCTCATCTTTTTCTTCAACAACAGTCATCTCTTCCATTGCACTACCGATGACCTTTGAGAGGTCTTCAACCTCTGCATCATCTTTTGGTTTTATCCCCTGCTTTGCTTTTTGATCTGTGCCTAATTTAATGGCATCTTTTTGTGGATAGTATTTTTCAATGGCTGATAAAATGGACGACTCTGATGCTACATAGACAGAAACCTTCATACTTGTAATGAACTTTATATCATCTATTGCAAGGGTGTTTGATGGGTCTGAAACAGCTATTTTAAGAGCACCGCCTTCTTTGGATATAGGTATTAATTGGTATCTCTTTGCAGTCTCATAGGGGATTAGTTTTAAAAGGGTTGTATCAATTCTCTGCTCAGATAAATTTATTGCAGGAACGCTATATTGTCTGCTTAAAAATGTTATAAGACTTTCTTCACTGATATGACCCAATTTGACCATAACAGAGCCAAGTCTCTTGCCTTCGAGCCTTTGTGTTTTGATTGCCTCGTTAAGTTGTTCCTCATTAACAAGGTTTGCTTTTAAAAGTAGTTGTCCTAATAGTGGTGTTCCTATAGACATAGAATAAAATAACCGAATTGTAATAATATGTCAATTTTTACTATTGACAGTAGTTATTAACTAGTTGTTTAATTACAACTATCAAAAAACTAATAATCCTTTGAAAGATGTCAAAAAAATATAATGAATAAGACCAAAATCAAAAAAGAGAATAAGCCTGTATATACTATTGGAATTGTTTCTGAAATGATTGGTGTGACAGAACAAACTATAAGGCTTTATGAGAAAAAAGGACTAATTAAACCTGCAAGACGCAATAAGCATAGGTATTTTTCAGACAACGATGTAGCATGGTTAATGTGTATAAGAGATGCAATCCACAAGGACAAGATTAGCATTGAAGGGCTCATAAAACTCCTACATTATGCACCTTGCTGGGAAATTCGAGAATGTCCTGATATGATCAAAAGAAAATGTTGTGCCTTTTATCAACAAAATATACCCTGTTGGGAGGCAAAGAATAAACAATGCACTTTGGCATTGAAAGAGGGTTGTGAAAATTGTTCAATTTACAAGATTGCTATGGTCAAGAAGGCAAAAGGAATTAATACAATTAAGGAGGAGAATGACTATGTCAAAAGAAATCAAACAGACTTCTCTAAAAGAAGACAGGCGACTACGAATGGTTGATAGGACAATGAGGATTTATGGTAATGAACCTCATGCACTTATTGAGACTTTACATGCAGTTCAGGAGTCTTATGGATTTATTGACACAGACTTAATGCAGTATGTGGCAGAGAAACTTGGTGTGCCGTTAAGTAAAGTATATGGCGTTGCAACCTTTTATCACTTTTTCACACTCAAACCACAAGGAGAACATACATGTGTTGTCTGCACGGGGACAGCATGTTACATAAGTGGTGCTAAGGCAATTATGGATGATTTTGCTAAAAAATATGACCTATTACCAGGTGAGACTACAAAAGATAACAAGTTGTCGCTACTGACTGCCCGTTGCCTTGGTGCGTGTGGACTTGCCCCTGCAATAGTTTTTGATGGTGTAGTAGCAGGAAAGCAGACTCCAGAGACTGTAAGTAATACCATAGAAAGGTGGTTTAAAAATGAACTTTGAGGAACTCCATGAAATCGCAAAGATTGAAAATGAAAAAAGGGCACAATTTGAGTATTCAATAAATGTCTGTGTTGCTGCAGGCTGTATGTCTTGTGGTAGTCTTGAATTGCTAACCTCCTTTAAAAAGGAGATAGAGAGAAGGGGGATTGAAAATTGGTGTAAAGCTAAAGGAGTTGGCTGTCTTGGATTATGCAGTGCAGGTCCTTTAGTTTCTGTTCAAAGATACGACCAAAAATCTGAAGTCATCTATAAGTCTGTCACACTTGATAATGTCCATGAAATAGTAGATGCCTTAACTGGCGAGCCTGTGGGCAGACTTGCCTGTTCTAAAGAAATGTCTTTCTTTAAGAATCAACAAAAGATAGTCCTTGAAAACTTTGGCAATATAGACCCAGAAAAGATTGAAGAGTATATTGCGGTAGGTGGATATGAACCACTCTACACAGTCTTAAGAGAGATGTCTCCTGCTAATGTAATAGAACAAATTGTAAAAAGTGGTTTAAGAGGAAGAGGAGGAGGGGGTTATCCAACAGGTCTAAAGTGGACTACTGTAATGAAGGCATCAGGAAATCAAAAATATATAATTTGCAATGCCGATGAAGGTGACCCTGGTGCATTTATGGATAGGAGTGTCCTTGAGAGTGATCCTCATAGGGTACTTGAAGGTATGGCAATTGCTGGTTATGCAGTTGGGGCTGACAAGGGGTTTATTTATGTAAGGGCTGAATACCCTCTTGCTATTAGAAGGCTTAAAAAGGCTATCACACAAGCTGAGCAGCTTGGTGTGCTTGGTAGAGGCATATTTAACACACCCTTTAACTTTGATATAAAGTTAAGACTTGGTGCAGGTGCTTTTGTATGTGGAGAAGAGACTGCTTTGATTTCATCTATTGAAGGGAGTAGAGGAAATCCTCGTCCAAGACCACCGTATCCTGCTGAATATGGATTGTGGGGTAGTCCAACATTAATTAATAATGTTGAAACCTTTGCAAATATACCCGCTATTATAAGGAATGGAAGTGCTTGGTTTGCAAGCATTGGGACTGAGAAGAGTAAAGGGACAAAGGTCTTTGCCCTTGCAGGAAGGATTAATAATACTGGACTTATAGAAGTGCCAATGGGAACTACTCTAAGGGAGATTGTATTTAATATTGGTGGTGGTATCCCAGAGGGCAGCAAATTTAAGGCAGTTCAGACTGGTGGACCATCAGGTGGATGTATTACATCAGATTATCTTGATACCCCTGCAGATTATGAGTCTCTGACGAAACTTGGTTCTATAATGGGATCTGGAGGTATGATAGTTATGGATGACACATCTTGTATGGTGGATGTTGCAAAATTCTTTGTTGAATTTTGTATGACTGAATCTTGCGGCAAGTGTGTCCCCTGTAGAGATGGTTCAGCCCAGATGTATCATCTTCTAAGTAAGATTACAAGCGGTGAAGGAAATATAAATGATATTCATATGCTTGAAAAGCTTAGTGATCTAATCAACAACACAAGCCTTTGTGGACTTGGTATGACAATGCCTAACCCAGTAGTAAGTACTATGCACTTTTTTAAAGACGAATATCTTGCCCATGTTCATGACAAGATATGTCCTGCAGGTGTTTGTAATATGAAGAGAGGAGGGCGCAAATGAAGAAAGTATCACAGATACAGACACTGATTATTGATGGCAAAGAGGTTGGAGGCAAGAGTGATGAGTCTATTCTGCAGGTAGCAAAAGAAAATGACATTTTTATCCCCACTCTTTGTTATCTTGAAGGTCTTAGTGACTATGGTGGATGTAGGATGTGCATAGTTGAGGTCAAAGGTATGCCAAGACTTGTCCCTGCTTGCACAACACTAATTCGTGAAGGCATGGAAGTAACCACAAATTCTGAAAAGATACATAATTACCGTTTAAGTATCCTTGCCCTTTTATTTACAGAAAGAAATCATATTTGCTCAGCTTGTGTTTCAAATGGTCATTGTGAACTACAAACCCTTGCCCTCAAATTGGGGTTGACGCATGTTGAATTTCCATACATTTTTCCTAAAATGCCTGTTGATGCAACTCATGATAGATTTATTGCAGATCATAATAGATGTGTCCTTTGCGGAAGATGTGTGAGAGCCTGTCATGAGGTTGAAGGTGCACACACAAAAGATATAATGGGTAGAGGAATTACATCAAGAGTAATAACCGATTTGAAAGAATCATGGGGTTCTTCAAAGACATGCACAAGTTGTGGTAAATGTGTTCATGTGTGCCCAACGGGGGCTCTTACAGAAAAAGGCAAGTCAGTAGCTGAGATGGAGAAGAGAAGACAGTTTCTACCCTACCTTAAGCTTATGAGAGAAAGGAGATAATAAAATATGGAAAAAGTAAAGATCGCTACATCATGGCTTGATGGATGTTCAGGCTGTCATATGTCTTTGCTTGATATTGACGAGAGGATACTTACTCTTTTAGAGTCTGCAGATATAGTATATGGACCATTGGTTGACTTCAAAGATTATCCACAAGGAGTAGATGTTGCAATAGTAGAAGGTGCAGTCAGTAGTGATGAGGATGAAGAAAAGATAACTAAAATCAGAAAACTTACTAAGATATTGGTCTCTTTTGGTGATTGTGCAATCACTGCAAACATACCTGGCATGAGAAACTACTTCCCTACTAAGGAACTCTATGAAAGAGCCTATTTTGAAAATGCTGATCTCAATCAGAAAAGACCAAGTATAAGGATACCTCATCTCCTTTCTCATGCAAGACCTATTCATGAAGTAGTAACAGTAGATGTCTTTTTGCCAGGTTGTCCACCACCTGCTGATGTTATTTTCTATTCACTTTCAGAGTTGATTAATGGACGATTACCTGATTTGAAAGGCAAGACAAGGTTTGGAAGATAAATAAGGAGGATGAAAATGTCTCGTGAATTAGTAATTGATCCTGTAACAAGGATAGAAGGGCATGGCAAGGTAACACTTTTTTTTGATGATAAAAATGAGGTCAAAGATGCCCAATTTGCAGTAACACAATTTAGAGGTTTTGAAAAGTTCGTAGAAGGTCGTCCTTTTACTGAAATGCCTTCTATTGTTGAGAGGATATGTGGTATTTGTCCTGTCAGTCATTCACTCGCTGCATCAAAGGCATGTGATTCAATACTTGGGGTAAGGATCCCCAGTCCAGCAAAAAAAATAAGACAACTTCTTAATTGTGGAGAGTTTATACAATCTCATGCACTTAGTTTCTTTCACCTTTCCTCTCCAGATTTTCTTATAGGTTTTGACTCTGATCCTTCTATAAGAAATATTGTTGGTGTAGTAAACAAAAATCCTCAACTTGCAAAAAACGGTATAAGGCTTAGACAGATTGGTGGTCATATTGTTGAATGGCTTGGGAAAAAGAGGGTTCACCCCGCTTGGGTTGTCCCTGGTGGTGTAAATGAATGCCTCTCAGAAGAACACAAAGACATGATGTTAAAGGAAATTCCAGAGGCTAAGGAGATTATTTTAAACACATTAAAATTATTTAAAGGTATGATTGAGGATTTTAGGAAAGAAATCAGGACATTTGGAAACTTCCCTTCCATGTTTTTAGGACTGGTTGATGCTGAGGGCAATTGGGAGATTACAGATGGATATTTAAGGTTTATAGATTCGAAAGGCAATATTGTCGCAGATATGATTGAACCATCAAAGTATAAAGAATTTATTGGAGAGTCAGTAGAGGAATTCTCCTATTTAAAATCTCCATATTACAAAAAGATTGGTTATCCTGAAGGTATTTACAGGGTTGGTCCAGCAGCGAGACTTAATGTTTGTAATGGTTTTAGTACACCCCTTGCAGATAAGGAATGGGCAGAGTTTAAAGAACTTGAAAGAGGACCAGTGCTAAGTTCATTTCACAATCATTATGCAAGACTCATTGAAATCCTTGCTGTCATAGAGCTTGAAGAGAAATTGTTAAATGACCCTGACATATTGGATACACACATAAGGGCATATGCAGATGTAAATGAATATGAAGGTGTTGGTTGTGTAGAGGCACCAAGAGGCACTTTATTTCATCATTATAAGGTTGACAAATATGGTTTGATAGAATGGGCAAACATGATTGTTGCAACAGGTAATAACAACCTTGCAATTAATAAAAGTGTCCTTCAAGTAGCTCAACATTATATGACTGGCACAGAGATAACTGAAGCAATGATTAATAGGGTAGAAGGCGTCATAAGGGCTTATGACCCATGTCTTAGCTGTTCAACACATGCAATAGGTATGATGCCACTTAAATTCACCCTGATTGACAGTGATGGGAAGATTATAAAAGAGATTACCAGGGGATAAGTATTTCCCACAATTACAGCGATAAGGATGGGGCTCTGAAGTGAATAGCGATGTCTTGGCAGCAGTTCTTTGCGACTGGAGCGTTAAACAGCCGCAAGTGTTTGAACCCGAAGGAACGGGCACCCCAAAAAGTCACAAGACTTTTTGGGGTGGTAGTTGAGTTTTGCGGCTGTAGCAAAAGGAGCATTAGAACTGTCAAAACATAGCTCCTGAACGAAAGAGACTTATCCTTATCACTGGATCTCGGTATGTTTGTGCCTGATAATTCCATCGCACTTGTAGGGTATGGGAATACATTAAGAGGTGATGATGGAGCAGGTATTGTTACAGCAAGGCTTACAGCAGGTCTATCAAAAAATCTGCCTGTAAGCCTTTTTGAATTTCAGCAACTGACCATTGAACTGGCAGATTTATTAAAAGATTTCAAGGTAATCATTTTTTTTGATTGTTCTGTAAATATAAGAGACGGTAGTTTCTCTATCACCTCTATTGAACCATCCGATAGGATTTACAGTTTATCTATCTCCCACTATCTTAAACCTCAAGACCTGATTATTTGTATAAAAAAACTTTATGGAACAAATCCTATCGCCTTTTTATGTCAAATTGGTGGTAAGGATTTTGATATTGGCATAAGGTTGTCAGATAAAGTTATTAGAGCAGTCAAAGATGCCTCAAAAAAGGTCTATGAAGATATAATAAAACCAGAATTGTCATTAGCTAAAAAATCATAATTAACCAATCAGGGATTTTTTATCTGACAATTCTAAGTTTATTGTTAATATTTTGAGTTAATCATTCACTAAGTCACTCCTTTAGGAAGGCATTTATCATTTTTCCCAAAATCAGCGATAGAACTTAAAAGCTTAGTAAAATCAGCAAGTAAGATAAGAAGGGCTGGTGTGGAATTTTTATACGACACCTTATAAAAAAAGTTCCTATGGCTTTGTCAAAAGGCATTGTTTTAGATGTATAAATCAAAATTATAAATAAAATTTGTCGATTATAAAAATCCTGAACCCGCCCTTCCTAAGCGCTATTTTAAGGATTTTTCTTTACCCTAATTGTGTCATGGATTATATTAAATTATCCACAAAGCTGGGCAGTAAGTTGATGGTACTGAAGGCTTCTATTTCTTATCTCCTTTACAAGGTCCTGAGCCTTTGATTGAATTTTTACCTCAAGGGATGAGAATTTATCAATTAATAATTTTTCATCTTCCTTCTCAATCTTACCATCTATCAGCAATCTTAAATAATCCACTAATTCCTTTATATTGTCATCATCACTGCTGTCAATTTTTAGTCTCTTTGAAAATCGCTCAATAGACTTGCTGAGATTGTCAATCTGTATAAATAACTGTTCCTTTTGCTGTTTATGGGTAACTTCTTCTAAAATGGCTTTATTTAAAGCCTTTATCTGATTTTTCCAGTGTGTAATCTGGTCTGTAAAGGTAGTTTCTTCTGTTTCCTTGATTTGATAGGACTTCTTGAGATTTTCAATCTGTCTATCGATCTCACTGTAACTTATCATAGCATCAATCTTGAGCATTGTAAGCGCATCATCTCTAAGTGTTTCATAAAAGGAAATAATATACTGTAAAAGCCCCGACTCCTTGTAGTTAATCTTACTGTAATAATTTATAGAGGCAATTATCCTTTCTGGTGATATCTTTGTAAAGGATTCAAGCAACAGTTCTGGTATTGGTCTTTGCGCCCAGTGATTAATATATTTGTCCTTATTCCATCCTATTACCTCATAAGCCTTGATTTTATGAGAATCAGAGATAGATACCTCTCCAAGATATCTGCTTTTAATGTATTGACCAGCCTTCAATACTGTCTCTTGCCCTGCTGAAATCCATGTGTCAAAGAGCTTATTGGCAGGCTCTAACTCTTCAGCAATCCTGACAGTCTCACCCATAACAGTATATTGAATCCTCTTTTTTGAACCCATATTACCTGCATAAACTAATCCTGAGTTTATTCCCATCCTTGCAGTTATATTAACGCCATATTTTATTAATATCATCTTCTGGATTATTTTTAATTCCTCTTGCTGCAAAAGGGCTGAATAACAGGCTTTGTAGTGATGATTGCTGTCTTCAAGGGGTGCGCCAAAAACTGCCTTTATGGCATCACCTTCATATTTATCTACATATCCATCAAAGGACATGATGATGTTGCTCATTGAGGATAGGTAGACATTCAATATCCTTGCGAGTTCCTGTGCTGTCACACCTTCAGAGATTGTAGTAAAGCCTGAAACATCTGAAGAAAAAACTGTGGCATCTTTTATCTCTCCTGCAAGGGAAAGGCTGTCTTTTCTCTGAACCATTATCTTCAACACCTCTGGTGATACCATTGTAGAAAAGATCTTCTTAACCTTCATTCTCTCTCGATATTCATCAAAGTATCTCAAAAAAACAGCCATTGAATAAGGCAAAAACAATGAGACAAGTGGCGTTGACACAGTGATAACAATTCCTTGTTTTGAAAATAATGTCCATGTAATTAGACAATGTAATGATGCAATTAGCAGGGTTATTGCCAATCCGATAATAGGCTTGTATCTAAAGGCAACAAAAAGTATGACAAGTATATATATTGCAAAGATTGAATACATGAGGTATGAAGGTATTTCCCTGATGAAAGAACCTGTGATTATTGTGTTGACTACCTGCGGGACAAGGTCAAGCATGGGATGACGCTCCATAAAAGGAGATGGATTCTGCGAGGTAAGCCCTGTGGCAGTCAATCCATAAAAAACCACCTTGCCGTGTAGGAAGGTCGGGTTTATTCTAAATTCTTTACCGTCTATCTTGAGTATCTTTGTCTGTTCAAAATAAAGTGGTCTAAGGTCTTCAATCTTTTTTGAATGATTTATGTAATAAACCATCTGGTTATAACTATCTTTGACAATACCTTGTTCTTCAGAGGAGAGGGTTATTTGATTTTTTTTGATTAATTCGTCAAATTCTAAAATTTTTCCATCAAAGAGATATTGCTTTACAGCAAGGTTATTTATGAATATCTGTCTTGCCATATGTAAAAAGTCCTTATTGTTTACATCAAGTCCGAGTGATTGAAGGATTTCTTCAGGCTTATGCCCTGTATTTGCAAAATAATAATCCATCAAAAAAGCAAGGAAAACAATTGTTGCCTTTGCTGTGGCTTGTTCTTTATTTAAAATTCCCTTAGAGTTGCTTATTTTTACAAGATAATCAAGTATTGCCATAGGATTATTCAATTGTGCCAGATTAACACCTTTAAGGCTATCTTTTAAGTGATCAACAATAATAAACGATGAAAGTAGATTAAAGGGAATATGGACAAAAGAGCCTGAATATTTACCTGTCCAATTGATAGTAACCTCTCCATGTTTATTTACTGGTATAGAGATGATTTTGTTTTTTGAGTATAATTTAATAGTCTCTTTGCTTAAGTCAATCTTATCTACTTCTTTGATTGCAGAGACTGCCTTGATTACTATGGAAGGCAATATTTCGCCCTTGTAATTTACAAAAAGTGGATACCTCCTTACAACACCATCACTATCAAAGGTGATTGCATTAGTCCCTACACCTGCTATGTTTTGCTGAATCTCTCTGTGAGGTTCAATAATTGACTCTGACATTAAGAAAACAGGGGCAGTATCTTTTTGGGTATCTCCTGGCAAATCCTCTGCCTTTGTTAAAGTGCCACTTTTTAGTCTTGTTATTGATGAAAAATAGACATAGTCATTCATCCTCTCTAATTGCTTGATGAGATTATAGGGGTTTCTTTGTTGAATGATCTCTGAGAGGATATTTTTTTGTTTTATTAAGGACTCTTCTTCAGTTGTGATTGTAATTTGAGGGATTTCTGAAAAATCCATGTCAATGACAAATAGGTATCCAACATTGTGTTTGTGTAGGTGTTCAAACATAAGACTATGAATAGACCAATTCCATGGCCATCTGCCTATGCTTTCTATGGCTGGGTCATCAATGTCAATGGTTACAATGTCTTGACTAATTGGAATAGATGGTCGATACAAAAAGCTATAATCAAAAATCTTGTTGTCGATGGACTGTAATATACCAGATGTATAAAGCAACGATATTAGTAACCAAAGTGTTACAGCTATATGTAATAGATATTTCTTCATTTCTTTGTTTGAATATACTCTCCCTGCCATTGTGGCCCAGGTGGGCTTTGCTTGTATTCTTCAATCCTTTTTATCATCTCTTTAAGCGGCTGGTCATCCATATGTATACCTTTTTTGAATATTTCCTCAGCCTTTAGCCAATCTCTTTGCCAATAGGCATGTAGCCCCTTTTCAAAGATTTCAATCAAGCCCTTATTTTCTGGTTCACCAACCAAAGAGAGGAGATTGAAATAATCTTTAGGTTTTAAGTTTTTGACAAATCCCTTACATTTATTCCTGTATTGGTCATATATTTTCATCAATTCCTTTGAGACAACATCTTCACTGGCGTTAATAAAGGTCTTGAATAAATCTTTTTTCAGAAGGTCAATCATATTTTGATATCGCACTGAAAGTAAATTTGCCCTTGTCTTTAGGGCATTAACCTTATCTGAAGACTCATTACTATTATTTTGAGATAGCGTTAAAAGACTGTCCTTGATTTCTGTAATATAATCTTTGATGGAGTCTGTTTGTGATGACAGAGTGAGGTTAAATAATGAAATGGCGTCTTTACGAAGTTTAACTAACTCTAATATAATCTCAAGGCTAATTATAAAGAGAGCCATATCATAAGAAGCCTTAAAAAATCCTGCAATATCTTTCGCAAGAGGGATATCAAGTCTTTCGTACTTATGAGTCCAATAATCTCCGAGATAGATTATCCCTTCTCCTTGAATATTTACCCAAAAGGAATCAATAAAAGAAGGAATAGGTTTATCCCTCATAAATTCCCTATACGCATCTGCCTTCCAGCCTATTACATCATAAATCATCGTTGGGACAGTCTTGCCTTTAAGGAGTATCTTATCAAGTGGTCGTGAGTAAACATAGTCTTTGAGCAAACTAACTGTCTCTTCACTTGTAATGGCAAAGTTTGATTCATAGATGCTATTTGCTGCCATAAAACGGGCTGACATGTTTACGGAATCGCCCATGACTGTGTATTGAAATTTTTTATCTGAACCCATATTACCTGCAGATACGTACCCTGCATTAAAACCAATAGATACCTTTGGCAAAATGTTGTAACGACTCTTCATAGTGTATTTAAAGGTCTCAATAAAAAACCTCTGTTGTAAAGAGGCAAAGGAGCATTTGATACAACTATCTGAATCTTCAAGAGGAACCCCAAAGTCTGCCATTATGACTGCGCCTTCATATTTATCAATATATCCATTATATTCAATAATGACATCACTCATAGGTGTAAGATAATTGCTCAAAAACACGGGAAGTTGTTCAGGACTAAAGGTGTGTGCAATCTGATCAATGGCATCTATCTTTGAAAAATATGTAGTGGCAAACCGCCTCTCACCTGTTAGGGCGAACTTTTCTGGATTATTCTCCATAAAGGTAAGGACTGCAGGTGAGACCATATTGCTGAATATGCTTCTAATCTTTGTCTTTTCCCCATAGACCTTTATAAATTGCCTTAGTAGTGTGCTGATATAGGTGATTATCACTACTGTAACCACTGGGACATATTCAAGCCATTGGCCCTTGTCTATCCAAAAACGATAAGTCAAAAAGGTATAAATAAAGAGGCTTAAAATAGAAAATAATGTAAGGGCACTAACAGAGCGATAAACACCAATTAGAGATATTAAAAAAGCTGAAAGAATTACTGCTATCTCTTTCATATACACTGGGGGAAAATGCAAAAACTGACCTGTAAGCATCATATTTAATCCACTTGCATGATAAAAGACCATAGGGCAGTCTTTTTCAAAGGGCGTTGGATTGAGGTCAATGGTATTTTCCCCTGTAAGCCCCACAAGTACTGCCTTGTTTTTTAACATATAAGGTGATATAGATTGATTTATACCATTAATCTTTGCTGGGATCTTTGGGGGTAAGATGTATGGATAGATTGAATTAACTTCAAACTCACTCTTGTAATCATCAAAGAGATTTTCTAATTCTTTTGTCATTGGCAGGTTATGTAAATTTACAAACTCTGAAAACTTGACAGTCTTATTACCTTTGAAATATCCTTCCATTATAAGAATTAACCTTGAATTACTTATAATTTCCCTCAATTTATCAGGATGTAAAAAGCCTTTAAGACTATCTATTATCCTTTCGTCACTATAACCTTTTTTAAGATAGTCCATAATTACTCCTGCCATGGATATCTTTAAAGCCAATCCTTCAATCTCTTTTTCAGGCAGTAAGAAGTCTTCACTCATCGCTTTGGTTATTAATTCTAAATTCCTCTGAACGGTATTATCCTTTCTAAAAATCTGTCTTGCCAGATTAAATGCATGTAGATAGACAATATCTTTATAGGAGATGTGAATGAAGGAACTATCAAAGGTGCCAGGCCAATTAAGTAAAGCCTGAAAATTTTCATCAACAGGGATAATAAGGTCTTTTCTTTTGCCTTGTAGATTCAAATCCCTTAAAACTACTTCCTTGCCAGCATTAAAAGCAGTCTTGGTTATATCAAAGTCAGCTAAATGAGAAAACATCACCAATGTAAGCGGATTAAGTATATAACCGTTGTAATATCTAAACAGTATAAAATTCCTTACCGTTGAGTCTTTATTATAACCGGGCTGGGCAAATCCAAATCCTCTAGAAGAGGAAAGCAAATTATATATAGGCGGGTCAATATCAATTGACTTATATAAAAAACCCTCAATCTCCTTTGGTGCCTTAATGAGCATCCTCTCCATATAGGCAATGGATTGTCTCTTCTGATCAGAAAAACCACCTCGTAGCCTTGATACCTCCTTCATTATTTCATCTTTTGATAAACCTTTGTATGGATCCCTTGAAGAATAAGCTAAATAAACAACCCCTGACTGACTTATTGCCCTTTGGAATTCTCGGTCATTGTTTTTGATACTAAAAGAGTTATCCTTGTCAGATTTCTTCAAGGTGGCAGGTTCTTCTTCACTAAAGAATACATCATAGCCGATTGCAGAAACCTTAAAATACGATAGTGTATCCACCAAAATGGTCTGATAAAGTCTTGACCAGGGCCAATGTCCATAAAGAGATAAGGAAACATCGTCAAAATTTACAAGGACTATCTGATCTGATTTTTTTATCTCTGGTCTCAGCCTGTAACGAATATCAAGGGAAAGGAGTTCTAACTTTTCAAAAATGGCAAGCATATTCAACAATAGTGCAACAGATGCGCCAAAGGCACTAAAGATTAAGACTGTAATTAGTGGTGATGAAAACCTTCTGATAGATAAAACCTTTTTAATTGCATTAACAAGCCAATCTATCATTCCTTGATGTTTATAAAATATCTTTGAGGGTTAGCAAAATTTATACATCTGCAAGGGTGCTACCAAGCACCTGTTCAAGTGTGATTGTGCCGTTAATAGCTTTTTCAAGGGCATCCATCCTCAGTGTCCTCATGCCAGTTCTAAGTGCAACTTGTCTTAATTCATCGGTGCCAGCATTTTTGATTAAGAGATTTCGTAATTCTTTATTCATGAGCAATACTTCATATATTCCAATCCTTCCCTTATAGCCAGAACCATCACAACTCTCACATCCCCTACCTCTGTAAAGTTTAGTCCCTGCCTTTATATCACCCTTTGAGAGTTCCTCTTCTTCAGGGGTTGATGTATAGGTTTCTTTACACTTAGGGCATATCTTCCTTACTAGTCTTTGGGCACAAACAAGCACTAAGGAATCTGCAACAAGATAAGGCTCAACACCCATCTCGGTAAGCCTTGTGACAGTGCCAACTGCATCGTTTGTATGGAGGGTTGAAAATACCATATGGCCTGTAAGGGATGCCTCAACAGCAGTCTTTGCAGTCTCCTGATCTCTTATCTCTCCAACCAGTATGATATCAGGGTCATGACGCATAAAGGCACGCATTGCCTTTGCAAAGGTATATCCTGCCGCAGGGTGAATATTGCTTTGAATTATCTGCCCTCCAAGGGTGTATTCTACTGGATCCTCAGCAGTAACAATCTTAACATCAGGGGTATCAAGGGTTTTAAGTGCTGCAAAGAGTGCAGTTGACTTACCACTACCAGTTGGTCCTACATGAAGGAGTATCCCATAAGGGGAGTTAAGAGCTTCTTTATAAAGCTTCATATTATGGTCGCTAAAACCAAGCATATCAAGGTTTAAAATTGAACTCTTTTTGTCCAATATCCTCATAACCACATCTTCGCCATGAGGTGTTGGGACAGTAGATACACGAAGGTCTATCTCAATAGAGGGATTATATTTTGTAAAATCAATCCTACCGTCTTGAGGTTGTCTCTTTTCATCTATCCTCATGTCACACATAATCTTAAATCTTGTAATCAAGGCATCTTGGGCATATTTAGGCACCCTCATGACCTCTGTTAGATCTCCATCTATACGATACCTAATTCTCAGAAAGTCAAGTGTTGGTTCAAGGTGAATGTCACTGGTTCTCTTTTGAAAGGCCTCCTCTACAATCTTATTTGCAAGCATTACTACGGGGGCACTATTTTCATTAGCGTCATCCCTTGTTACCTCTGCCACCTCAATGGTGCTTTTATAGGTTTCCTTTACTTGATCGAGGATACTGCTAATGCCTATTTCTTCTTTTTCCTTTGCAATGACATAGAATTTATCAATTGCCGTAAAGAGACTCTGAACTGAACTCACCACAATCTTTATTTCTCTAATCTTGAAACGGGCATTTCTATAGATGCGAGTAATCTCATCAAGGGCTATGAAATCACGAGGTTCAGCCATAGCAATTGTAAATGTCTCATCGTCATATTTTAGAGGCAAGACCTTATAATTTTTGGCATAGGCAGGTTTTATATGTTTTAGTAATTCAGACGATAGGGGGTAATTGGTCACATCTTCATAAGGATAACCGAGAAATTCTGCTTTAACAGAGGCAAGTTTATCTTCGGAGATGCCAGATTCACTTAAAAGTTGTTCAAGGCTTTTTTTTTCCTTTGTTATCCTTTGGGTAATCTGAAGAAGTTTATCCTGAGTTATAATCTTATGTTCAATAAGAAGTTCTTCAAAACTCTTTCCTGAACCTTTTTTCTGAAAAGTCATGTGAACCTCTCAAAAATCAGGATTATTTTGTTTAACTTATTATTGACATCGTGATAGGGGATAATCTTCACATTGAGCATTAGCAAGTTAACAGTCATTTTATATCCCTTAGAAAAAACTTCTCTAATCTTTGTCTCCAATTCTGTCTCTGAGAAATTTGGAAATATCTGAAAAAAATCCTTTCCTACCATATCACTTACGCTAAATCTCATTCCGCTCATCATCTCAAGGAAGCGATTGACAGAATAAATAGTTAAATCAACATTAAGAATACAAATACCCTCTTCAATATCATCCATGATGTATTCTCTAAGAATACGCTCCTCTTCAATCTTCTGATAAAGAATTGCATTATTAACAGCAATACCGAGCAAAAAAGCTAATTGCTCCATAACTTCCACATCTTCTTCTGTAAAACCACCCTCTTTGTTAAGGGCTTGAAAAACCCCAAGGAGTCCATTTCTTGACTTGTTTGGGATTGGTATAACTAAAACACTCTTTGTTTTGTAGCCACTTATATCATCCCAACTGCTATCAAAGACCAAATAAGGGTCAATAGATTGAAGTTCATGTACATTGTAAGCATCTTTTATATTTAGAATCTTCTTAGTAATGGCTGTGTAACCAGCAAGACTGTTTTTATTAAGGGGGACACAAATCTCAACTAATTCACTTGCCTGTAGGACTTTCGAGAAAAGCTCTTGACAATGGTAATTTAGCATATAAAGGGTGCTTCTCTCTGCACCAATGGTCTTACGAATCTCCTCAACAACCTTTGTCAAAATTTCATCTATGCTTAGCGTCGAAAGGATTGTATTAAGAATGTCAAAAAATTGAGACTTGCTTACTATTGATGTATCTTTCTGTGATAAATGGCCCATTTAGATAGATTATAGCACAAAATAAAAAAAGTATAAAACTTTTTTATTACCTTAAAAAGCCCTTCCTAAGCGCTATTTTAAGGGGTCTTCCCAAAAATCGGCGATAGAACTTAAAAGTTAAGATAGGAAGGGCTGTTGAAGGATTTTTATACGACACCTTATAAAAAAAGTTTGTAGGGCTTTGTTATAAGGGGCATTGCATTATAATGAATAAAGCAAAATTATATATAAAATCTGTCGATTATAAAAATCCTGAAACAGCCCTTCCTAAGCGCAATTTTAAGGGGTCTTGCTCACTAATTGACAAATCATACGGTTATATTCACAATATTCATCATGAAAAAGAAGCTCCCCATTGGAATTAGTAATCTCAAAAAAATAATCACAGAAGGATATGTCTATGTTGATAAGACAAGATATGTCTATGACCTTGTAAATACTGGAGTTTATTATTTTCTCTCCCGTCCTCGTAGATTTGGCAAGTCTTTATTTATTGACACCCTAAAAGAAGCCTTTGAGGGCAATAAAGAGTTATTTAAAGGACTTTACAT
>Ga0116211_1000515_pt1 | contig 20566 bp, 20 predicted proteins | sample SaghotsprinmetaG_FD_94484 | JGI IMG/M metagenome (GOLD analysis project Ga0116211, IMG submission 94484) | Hot spring microbial communities from South Africa to study Microbial Dark Matter (Phase II) - Sagole hot spring metaG | ecosystem: Environmental > Aquatic > Thermal springs > Hot (42-90C) ... | reverse complement strand
TGGAATAATGGAATGATGGAATATTGGGTTAAGAAAAAGAATCAAGAAAAGACATACATTTTTTTATTCCCCATTATTCCATTTTTCCAACATTCCATTATTCCGGTTTTTATTTTCTCCCTTTCGCTAAGATGGCACAGGCCATGGCAGCGGCACCACTTGCCTGTGCAACCGTATCTGGAATATCCTTAGGCCCCTGACAACAGCCTGCTAAAAAGATACCCTCTACCCCTGTAAGAATTGGGTCCAGTCCAGGGGCTTCTGCATAGAAACGATCTGAAGAACTTTCCATCCCAAGCATTTTTTTGATGCCTTCGTCTTCTTTGCGTGGGATGAGACCCGAAGCAAGCACGACCAGGTCCGCTTCCAGTTCAATCGGCTCCCCTAAGAGGGTATCCTCAGCCCGCACCACCAGTTTCCCATTTCTTCGATAAACTTCCGAAGGGTTGGCTCTTCGGTAGATGATCTCCTCTTTTTGAACTCTCTCGTAAAACTCTTCGAATCCCTTTCCAAAAGCTCTTACATCCATGTAAAGAACGGTAATATGGGCGCCTGGTATTTTGTCTCTGACCAGATGGGCTTGCTTTGCAGTATACATACAGCATACCCTGGAACAGTATTCGTTTCCAACGCTTTTATCCCTTGAACCCACACAGTGAATAAAGACGATCTCTTTTGGCTTTTTGCCCTGGATCAGGATCTCCCCTTTGGTCGGGCCCGAGGCTGAACAGAGCCGCTCCATCTCAATTCCATGGAGGACATTAGGATAGACTCCATACCCGAATTCGGGCTTTGTCTTTGGATCAAAGGGATCGAAACCTGTTGCCAGGATAATGGCTCCCACGTGGAATTCGACGATCTCTTCTTTCATTTCGTAAACAATGGCTTTGGGTTGACAGTATCTGGCGCATTCTCCACAATCAGAGCATCCACCACAGTTGAGGCATCGTTTTGCATCTTCGATCGCCTCTTCCTTTGTGAGGCCCGGTCCAATAGGTTTAATCATATGGGGAAGAACTTCCCGCTCCTCCCTCTTATGGTCAGGCAGAAGGCTTCTCATGGAAGAGACCTGCTTTCCTTCAGATTCCCTTCCAAGGTGGAGGTCCTCTCCGCGGATCCATCGGTCAATGGAGATCGCCCCCTTTCTTCCTTGCGCCATGGCTTCAACGATGGTACCTGGTCCGGTCACCCCATCTCCGCCAGCAAAGATCCCTTTGAGATTCGTTTCAAGGGTAACAGGATCCACTTGGATCATTCCTCTGCGGTTTAATTTTAATTTCGGACATGATTTTGAAAGGATCCCGGCTCCCGTTGACCCAACGGCTAAAAAGATTGCGTTAAAATCTTTTTGAAGTGTTTCAAAGGGAAGGTTCACTCCCACTGCCGTGTTCAGCCGAACCTGAATTCCCATCTTTCCGATCACAGCAAGATCTCTCTCTATTACCTTGCGGGGCAACCGGTAAGAGGGAAATCCATGTGTGAGAAGGCCCCCCAGTTCATTTTTTGATTCGAAGAGAGTGACCTGATAGCCCATCCTTCTTAAATCAAAAGCGGCTGTCAGCCCAGCTGGACCTCCTCCAATAATGGCGATCTTTTGGGGTTTCTCTTCAGAGAGGGTGAAATCCGCTTCAGGTTCTTCGACATGGTCAACCAGGAATCTCTTGAGATTGCAAATGGATACAGGGTGATCGACTTCAATCCGTTTACATTCACTCTCACAAGGATGAGCGCAGACATAGGCGAGAATTCCAGGGAAGGGAAGGGTTTGTCTTACCAAGGCGAGGGCTTCTTTAAATTTCCCCTGTGAGATGAGGGCCACATAACCTTGTGCATTGCAATGGAGGGGGCAGGTAGCGGTACAGGGAGGAATGCCTCTACGGTCCATGGTGTATTTGAGAGGAACTGCTTGTGGAAAGGGGATATAGATCGCTTTTCTCATGCCCAGCCCCATATCGAATTCGTTGGGAAGGGAAACTGGACAATGGGATACGCAATCCGCGCAGGCCGTACATTTCGTAACATCAACGTAACGAGGCTTTTTTCTAACTGTGACCTTGAACTTTCCGGCCTTTCCCTCAATGCCAATCACCTCAGAATAGGTGAGGAGGTTGATATTGGGATGATTGGCTGTATCCACCATCTTCGGTGTAATGATGCAGGCAGAACAGTCCAGCGTCGGAAAGGTTTTGTCCAGCTGCGACATGTGACCGCCGATGGAGGGATCTTTCTCCACCAGATGGACCTTAAATCCCTTATCTGCAATGTCCAAGGCAGCCTGCATTCCGGCAATGCCAGCGCCAATGATGAGAGCTTCGGGAACCACTTTTTTGATCTCTTCGTTATTCATGTTAAATATATACCCTTCATGGAATGATGGAATATTGGAATATTGGAATGTTGGGGAAAACTATTCTTTCCAAATCGGTTTAAACCCTTTATTCCATTCTTCCAGTATTTCATTATTCCGATTGATTCATTTCAATTTCCCTATGAGCGCTGAGGCGATCGTGTTCTTCTGGATCTCTTTGGTGCCTTCATAGATTTCGGTGATCTTGGCATCGCGATAGAACCGCTCCACCTCATATTCCGTGATATATCCATAACCACCAAAGATCTGGATCGCCTCATCTGCCACTTCTACAGCCACTTTTCCTGCAAACATCTTTGCCATGGAGGTGAGTTTTGGATCAATCCTCCCCTGATCATAATTCCAAGCCGCCTTATAAGTGAGGAGCCTTGCCGTTTCCAGTTTTGTTGCCATGTCCGCCAGTTTGTGCTGAGTGATCTGAAAATCCACTATCTTTTTCCCAAACTGCTGGCGCTGCTTGGCATAATCGAGCGCCCGGTCAAAAGCGCCCTGTCCAATACCAAGGGCTTGGGCGGCGATCTCCACCCGGCTCTCATCAAAAAACTCAAGCACCTGATAGAAGCCTTTCCCCTCTTCGCCAAGCAGGTTCGTGATAGGGACACGGACATCACTGAAGGAGAGCTCTGCCGTGGAGGTCAGGCGGAGTCCCATTTTGGGAGTGATCTCTGTTGCATCCAACCCCTTCACCCCCTTTTCAACAATGATTGTGCACTGGCCCCGATAAGGTGGTTTTGCCTGAGGATCTGTTTGGCAGAGGACAATGAAGAAATCGGCAAGTAGCCCATTGGTAATAAACGTTTTGGTTCCGTTAATTACAAAGGAGTCCCCCTGTTTAACCGCTGTGGTCCCCATGAGTGTGATGTCGCTTCCATGGTCGGGTTCGGTGTAAGCGCCTCCGGAGATGTACTCTCCCCGGGTGACCGGGAGAAGATATTTCTTCTTCTGCTCTTCAGTTCCAAACCGGAGGACGACCTCAGAGGAGAAGTCGGTAAGGGTGACGGCAATGCCGACCCCTGAATCTTTCCGGCAGAATTCTTCAACCACAAGGGCGTTTTCCATGATGCCATAACCCTGCCCTCCATAGGCCTCAGGGAAATGGATACCGATAAACCCCAGTTTGCAAGCCTTCTTCCAGACCTCTTTCGGAAAAGTATGGGTCTGCTCCCATTCAAGGATTTTCTCCTTGTCATACTCCCCCTGAATAAATTCCCTTGCGGCTTTCTGAATATCTTTTTGCTCCTGGGTCAGTTCAAAGTCCATGGCTCACCTCGTTTCAGTTTGGAGTGATGAGTTCGTAGTTCGGAGTATTAAATTCTTTAAGTTTTACTCCGAACCACGAACTCCGAACTCAAAACTTTATTTTTTCAGCTCTTTGATCTTATCCTTAATCACCGGAACAATTTTGAACAGGTCAGCCACGATGCCATACTGGGCAACCCCAAAGATTGGGGCCTTGGGGTCTTTGTTGATAGCAATGATGGTCCCTGCTCCTTTCATTCCAGCAACATGCTGGAATGCGCCGCTGATCCCGATGGCAATGTAGACTTTCGGTTTTACGGTCTTTCCAGAAGTTCCCACCTGACAGCCTTTTGGGAGCCATTTCTTATCAACCACCGGTCTGGAGCAGGCAAGGACACCACCTATGGAATCAGCCAGTTCTTTCACCAGAGGTATATTTTCCGCATCTTTAATTCCTCTTCCAATGGCAATGAGGATGTCGGCCTGGGTGATATCCACTTCCCCTGCGGCTGCTTCGACATATTCAAGAAAACGTCTGGCCAGAGCTTCGTCTGTTAACGGGGAAGGAACGGTTAGTACTTCTCCAGAAAGAGGTGCCTTTTCTACCACTGGAAAGGCTCCTGCACGGACCGTGACCATATACTGGGGGGCTGATTTCAGAAAGGAAACGGCAGCATTGATCTTCCCCCCATAGATCTGACGGGTAAGCGCAAAGGTTCCATCCTTTGGATCAATCCCAATACAGTCGGTTGCGAGGGGTATCTTCAGATGTGTGGCCAGGCTTGGCGCAAAGTCCATTCCCTGAGCGGTATGACCAATCATCGTAAGCACGGGTTTTCTTTCAGTAAGGACTTGAATGAGGACCTTCTCGTAGGTTTCGGAATTATAATATTCGAGGCGAGGGTCTTCAATGAGAAGCACCCGGTTGACCTTCGGTTTAAGGGCTTCTGCCATATTTTTCACATCTTTCCCCAGGAGGGCGACCGATAATTCTCCGCCAATGCTTTCTGTAAGATCCCTTCCCTTGGAAAGCATCTCCCAGGTCACATCCCTCAATTCTCCACGGCGATGTTCTGCAACGACAATGATCTCTTTCATCAGGCCACCCCTCCTTTATCCTTCAGAATATCGAATACCTTCTGTGCTATCTCTTCCGGTTTTCCTTCAAGCATTGTTGCCCCTTCGCCAACCGGAGGCAAAAAGACCTTTTCCAGCTGGAGGTCGGAGCCTGCCAATCCGACGTCCTCGGGTTTAAGGTTGAGGTCCGAAGTTCCAAGGGCCTTGATCTCCTTTTTGGCGACTTTACGGATGCCCATAATGGAGACATATCGCGGTTCATTAATTCCTGTCTGGATGGTGAGGAGTGCAGGAAGATCCACCTCAACCACTTCCTCCAGACCTCCTTCCAGCTCACGATGGGCCTTAATCTTTTTATCCTGAACCTCTATATGGTTAACGATGGAGACATGAGGAATGCCTAACCTCTCCGCCATCACCACCCCCACCTGGCCATACCCGTCATCTTCTGCCTGGGTTCCGGTTAGGATGAGATCATAAGGTTTTGTACGAACGGCCTCTGCGAGGACCCGGGCAGTCGCAAAACCGTCTCCCCCTGCAAATGCAGGGTCAAAGAGACGGATGGCATCATCAGCGCCCATGGCGAGGCACTTTCTCAAAGATTCGTTTGAATCCTCGCCTCCGAGGGAGAAGACCGTAACGGTTCCACCTAACTTTTCTTTCAGCTGGATGGCTTCCTCAATGGCATAGTTGTCCCATTCATTCAGGTCGAATGCAAGCCCACTCTTATCGATATCTTTCCCCGATTTATCGATGGAAATATCGGCATCCGCTGTATCCGGGACCCTTTTAATGCAGACAATAATATTCATTCAGATTCCTCCTTTCTATAAGGCTTACGTTTTCTTTAATCTTTCCACCTTTGCCCAGCAGGCTCCTTCCCCAACGAGAGAGCAGGGCGAAGTAGTGGCGATCACCGAAGGAGCTATTTTTGAGGAGATCTTCACTTTCATCTTGAGCGATGCTCCCTCCTGGGTCGAGATTTGAACCACCTCTCCGTTTTCAATCCCAAGAGATCGTGCATCCTCGATGTTCATCTCCAGCGAAGGTTTCTGAAGGACCTTATTTAAGTTTTCGCTCCTCAAGCTGAGCCTGCCTGATTCGAAGAGAGAAGAGTTTTCAACGAGCCGGAAAGGATATTGATCCGGTTGGGTTAGGGATGGCCGTGTCGTTAACGGGATAAATTTTGCCTTTCCCGTCGGAAATCCATCACCATAAAGGTAACTCGATCCTTTAGGCCACTGCTCCCCATCCTGAATGGACTGATATTGAGGAATGGCCTTTGAGATCTCCGAAAAGAGTTCTTCCGGCGTTGATCCTTGGACCGGGTATTCCAGACGATGGAGAAGCTCTAAGAAAATCTCGAAATCGGATCTGGACTTTCCAGCAGGCAGGCGAAGCGGATGGAGGGCTTGGACCCTTCGCTCGAGGTTTGTATAGGTTCCAGATTTTTCAATAAACGAACAGGCCGGCAAGAGGGCGTGGGCTTCTTTCGCGACTCCGGTCGCGAAGAGATCTTGAACGACCAGAAGTTCAAGATTCTTTAAAAGTCCGGATGAGAGAACCAGGTCTTTTCCTATGAGGTAGAGGGCCTTAAGGTTCCCTTGTTCTACTTTTTTTAGGAGATCTTCGATGTTTCCTGCGCCAGAACCTAACCCCATATCCAGGGCACCCTGAGAGTTACATTTTTCAAGGAGCAGAAGAATGCCTGAAGATTTTTGAGCGATATGACCGGTCAGCAGAGTCAGATTGGAAGAAGCAATGGCAATGGCTTCGGCATCGGGATAAGACCAATGGTCTGACCCGATAAGAATCATCGCATTCTGGGCCTTTGCAAAGTTTTTTGCGGCTCTCTCAATTTGAACCCTCGTCTCATCCGAGAAGCGGCCCAGAGCTTCCAGATACTCACCCTGTTTTTGGCGAAGTGACTCAATCCCTTCGGTCTTCTCATTGAGAAATCCATTCTGCTCAAGTCCTTCTTTCAGAAGGATTCCGATCATCCCATTGATCAATGCAAGCTCCTCTCCTGGTTTGCTCAGCAGTGTGATCGAAGGGGGAGAAAGGGGGGATATCTGGGTATTACGGCTCAGCCCAATATCGGAACTTCCAAGCACAATCAGTTGTGCCTTCTTCTTGCGAATGGCAAGATGGATCTCGTTTTTGACAATGGGGTGGGTGTTTGCCGGATCAACCCCGATGATTAAGATCGAATCGGCTTCTCGGATCTCCTCGATGGAGTTGGTGGAAGAACCATAACCCAGGGTCTTAAAGAGTCCAGTGGCAAGCCCCTGGGCGCTCCTGTTTCCATCGAGGACAATCTGATCAGAACCGATCGCTTCCTTAAAGAGTTTGCGAAGGAGATAGTACTCTTCATTGGTGAGACGACTGGAGACGATGGCTCCGATACTCTGTGGGCCATATTTTCCCTTGATGGCTTCACCCTTTTGGGCGATATACTCTAAAGCCTCTTTCCAAGAAACCTCTTGAAGATTGTTGTTCACCCTTAACATCGGAGCCTTGAGCCTTTCAGGGTGATCCACCCAGTCCCAGCCAAATCTTCCTTTGACACAGAGGTTCCCATCATTCGGGCCCTGCACAGGATGGGAATCCACCCTTTTGATCTCCCCTTCTTTGGAGCCGATGGTGAGCAGACATCCACATCCGCAGTAAGGACAGGGGGTGGTGGTTTCCGTAAGCTCCCAGGTTTTGGTCTTGTAGTCAAAACAGTTGCTGGTGATTGCCCCCACCGGGCAGGTGTCAAGACACTGGCCACAGAATTCACATTGGAGAGGACGATGAAAGTCTGTGTCAATGATGGAGCGGATCCCTCTGCGTGTAAAAGAGAGTTCTCCCACCCCCTGAATTTCATCGCAGATTCGAACACAGCGGCCACAGAGGATGCACTTGTTTCCATCCCTTTGCAGAAGAGGGGAGAGGTCATCCGGAGGAAAGGAGATGGGGTCCCAGGGGTAGAGGGTGTCCTGCACCCCATATTCGTAGACCAGATCCTGGAGCTCACATTCCCCTTCTTTCTCACATCGCGGACAGATCATGGGATGATTGAGCAGAATGAGCTGAAGTTGAATCTTACGAGATTCGATGATTTGCGGGGATTGGGTGAGAATATCCATCCCATTTTTGGCCGGGGTGAAACAGGAGGGCAGGAGTTCTTTTTTGCCTTTCTCCTGTACCATACAGAGCCTGCAGGCGCCGAAGGGAATGAGCCTTCGATCATTGCAGAGAGAGGGAACCCGAATGCCAGCCTTTTCAGCCGCTTCAAGGATTGTTTTACCCCTTTCGATCTCCACCGGGATACCGTCAATTGTCAGTTTTATCATTTGGTTTGCCATCAAATCTTGTCATGCTGAACTTGTTTCAGCATCTCCTTTTTCAAAAACGCTCACTTAAATCCTTCCAATCAGGATTAAAAAACGAGTTACTAAATTAATCTTCCAATCTCTATGCCAATTCTTTAATTGCTTCTCCCTCTCCAGCGCAGTGTAAATATTTTCTGTTGCTTCGTAATAGACCATCTTTGTGAGATCATATGTCTTGGTAACTCCTTCTACGAGCTTGTTTTTGTATTCAAATACTCTTCGTTCGAGGTCATTCATTACGCCAATTTAAAGAACGGTAGTGCCTTTATTTGTAAGGATATAAACGTAATATTAGTTTGCTTCCTTACTCATATGAGATCCTGAAACAAGTTCAGGATAACAGCCCAAGAGGGCTGATACATCTATTCGATGGCCCAAAACTTACAGGCCTGGATGCATGAACGGCACCGAATGCATTTCTCCAGATCAATCACAGCGACAGCCTTTTTCTCCCATGTAATGGCATCCGAAGGGCATGCCTTTTTACAGAGGCCGCACATCTTACATTTTTCAGGAATGACTTGAAACTTAATCAGATCCGCACAGACCAGAGATGGGCACCGCTTATCAAGGATATGTGCTTCATACTCATGGCGGAAATAGCGGATCGTTGAGAGCACGGGATTGGGAGCCGATTTTCCCAAGCCGCAGTGGGAAGTCTCTTTGATATGGTTCCCAAGCTGTTCGAGAAGATCAATGTCCTCAATCCTTCCTTCCCCATGAATGATCCGGTGTAAAATATTGAGCATCACTTTGATTCCAATTCGACAGGGAACGCATTTGCCACAGGACTCATCCACGGAAAAGTCGGTGAAAAATCTGGCGGTATCCACCATGCAGGTCATATCGTTCATGACGACCAATCCGCCGGAGCCCATCATGGCGCCCGCCTCGTCAAGTGAGTCAAAGTCCACTTCCGTATCAAGCAGTGAAGCGGGCAAACAGGCCCCGGAGGGTCCACCAATCTGAACCGCTTTGTACTCTCGTTTATCTGGGATGCCTCCTCCGATATCGAAGACGATCTTTCGGAGTGTGGTGCCCATGGGGACTTCAATCAGCCCAACATTTTGTATGGCACCGGTCAGAGCAAACACTTTGGTTCCTTTTGATCCTGTCGTGCCCATGGAGGCGAACCAGGTACTTCCGTGAAGAAGAATGGAGGGGACATTGGCAAAGGTCTCCACGTTATTGAGAACCGTGGGCTGTCCCCAAAGCCCGGCCTCGGTTGATCGAGGAGGCTTGATTCTCGGCATGCCCCGCTTCCCCTCAAGGGAGTACATCAAGGCCGTGGATTCACCACAGACAAAAGCACCGGCACCGGGATAGATGCCAATATCGAAATCGAATCCTGAACCGAAGATGTCTTTTCCCAACAGCCCGTAGTTTCTGGCCTGCTCAATGGCAATGTTGAGGCGATGGATGGCCAGCGGGTATTCGGCTCTCACGTAGATGTAACCCTGGTGCGAGTCAATGGCATAACCACAGATGATCATGCCTTCAAGGACTGAGTGTGGGTCGGCCTCCAAGATGGAACGGTCCATAAAAGCACCCGGGTCCCCTTCATCTCCATTGCAGATGACATATTTGGGGAAGGCGGTGTACCGCCTCCCTTCCTCCCATTTCTTGCCGGTTGGAAACCCTGCTCCTCCGCGGCCCCTCAATCCAGAGCGTTTCACTTCTTCAATGACCTCTTCAGGTTTCATGGAGGTGAGGACTTTGTGGAGAGCGGAATACCCATCCCGGGCAATATATTCATTGATATTTTCTGCGTCAATCAAACCTCGGTTCCGGAGCGCCCTTAAGACCTGATGCTGAAAGAACGGAATGTCTTTCATGAGCGGAACCTTCTCTTTAATAGATGGAGCCGTATAGAGAAACTTCTGGACCGGACGTCCTTTAAGAAAATGTTCCTCCACCAGAAAGGGGATATCTTCCGGAGTTAACTTTTTGTAGAAGATCCCTTCTGGATAGACCACGAGAATGGGTCCTTCCGCACAAAATCCGTTACAGCCGGTAATGACGACCTGCACTTCATCAGAAAGACCACGGTTTTCCAATTCAGAGGTAAGTCGGTCCCTTAACTGCATTGAGCCGCAGGCGACACATCCTGTTCCGGCACATACCATGGCGTGAGTTCGGTAAGTTTTCATTGTTTTTTAGCCACCTAATTCAAAAAAAGAACTAATAAATTACACGAGTGATAACGAATTTCACAAATAAACCCTTTTCGTGTTATTCGGTTATATCACTAATACGTTGATTCGCTTCCCTTGGCCAGGGCATAGGCCTCCACCACGTCTCCATTGATGACATGACGGAGAAAAATCTCTTTGATCTTTTCTTCATTCAGGTCACAATATTTGACCGGGGGATGGCCAAGAATCTCTACTGTGGCCATTGGCTCACGGCTACAGAGCCCGGCGCAACCAGAAGTGGTAACCATCACATCCTGTGTCTTTTTCTCTTCGATCTCCTTCATGACAGCCGACATCAGTTTTCGGGCGCCAGCAGCAATGCCACAGGTGCCCATGTGGATGGTGATTTTTGCTCGAAACCCACCCTCCCGCAACGCGGTTGAGTAACGAACCTCCTCTTTTATCCTTATAAGATCATCAATCGTCAATTTGGTCATTTATAATCCCCCAAAATCTGAACCACCCGGCCCGGAGTGACCATCCCATGGGTGTCCTGTCCCACAACCACAACAGGGGCCAGACCGCAAGCCCCTACACAGCGGACTGCTTCCAGGGTGAACTTCCTGTCCCTTGTGATTCCGCCAATTTCAACATCCAGCTCCCTTTGGAGGGTGTCCAGAATCTCTTTTGATCCACGCACATAGCAGGCTGTTCCCATACAGACCCGGATGATATGTTTTCCTCTTGGAACCGTTGTAAAGAAGGCGTAAAAAGAGATTACCCCAAAGACCTGGGAGGAGGGGAGATGGAGTCCATCTGCAATCCGATGTTGGACCTTCTTAGGTAGATATCCACAGATCTCCTGAACCTCTTTCAGCACAGGAATGAGAGCCCCATGCCGGCCTTTATATTTTCCAATGACCAGATCAATCTTCTCCCATTCCTCACGGGAGATTTCTTCAGCCCATCTCATCTTTTACCTCATTAGAAAAACAATCCTCTAAACAGGATTTAATCCGATGTTAGCCAATCCTTCCCGAAGGTGTTTCTTTAGCCAACCAATGGCCTCTGGAGATACCCATGCCTGCTCCTTGAATTTCTCTCTGAGCCATTCACTTCGAAGGGTATAGACTCTCTTCCCGTTCGCATGGGAATAATGGAAATCAATGTCCGGATTCCCAATGATGAGCATCGTCATGGTTTCTACCATACTCCCCAAGGGTTTGCGGTCAATATGCCCGTATTGGAATGTAGCCTTTATCGTTGTTCCTTTTCCCGGGCTCGATTCGATTTCCATGGTCCCGCCTGCCTCCTGGGCAGATTGGGCTAAAAAAGCAAGTCCTAATCCTACCCTCCGGGTCGTGCGTGTGGTAAAGAAGGGATCCAGGGCCTTCTGGCGAACCTCTTCAGTCATTCCAATTCCATCATCTCTCACTTCCATCGTCAACTGATTTAATTCAGGTTCTTCCACAATTCGAACCTCAATGGTATGGGCCTTTGCTGCGACGGCGTTCTCCACAATATCAAGAATATGGAGAGAGAGGTCTTCCACATCATTCCCTGCCCTGTTCTAACCCGGTTTAACCAAAACCGAACAGGGGCTGAAACTGAAAAATCCGAAATCCCAATATCGAAATCCGAAACCAATCCGAATTTTCAAAATTCAAATTCTCTAAACTATTTTGTTTGAAACATTTGAAATTTAGTCATTTGATATTGTTTCGAATTTCGGATTTAGTCCTCCTTACCGTAAATAATCCCGCAACGGCGGGTTTACCATTTTGCGCACAATTCTATTGATAAACCATTAACTTTCTGTAACACTGCGGCCTTCCCGTGCATGGAGCGCCCATTTGATCTCTTTGGATGTCTTCTCCTCAAGCTGAAAGTGAGTGGATACCCTGCCGATCTCTTCAGGGGAATGTGCATCTGAAAAATGGACAAAGGCTAAATGTTGATACAAGCTAAATTTTTTTCTTGCTTCTTCAAGTGATGTCCGTGGAGAGATCTCCAGCCCATCGAGGGAGATTCCTTCAGGAATAAACCCCAATTGACCGATCAGACTGAATGCCTGACGATCAATATGAGAGGCAATGACGACTCCATTCAATGCCTGCACGTAAGACACGATTTCTTCCAATGGAAGAAGGGTGGCTCCAATTAAAAGCTTTTCATTTTGGCCGATGGGTTCCGAATCCTCATTGACCAAAATCTGAGGCCCAAAGGCCTCTTGCTCGTTTTTGCCGGGGAGATGCTGATAGACCCAATCCTGTAGCGTTTGGCAATCCTCCGGCTGGTCAAAGAGGGTCAGCAGATGAATTTCCTCTCTCGAAGTGACTTCCATTCCAGGAAGGACGGCCAGTCCCTTTTTCTTGCCGGCCTCGATAAAGGCCACGACGTTTTCAGCAGAATTATGATCACAAATAGCAATCATGTCCAATCCTACGGTCATGGCACGATCCACCACAGCCTTTGGCTTCATCTCATCACTCCCGCACGGAGACAGGCAGGAGTGAATATGAAGGTCGGCCCGAAAGCGTCTTAGCATCACCAGATTCCTGAAATCCCCTCCTGACAGAGCCTTCTGACCAGTTCAAAGGCCGGAAGAGGGGAGGTTAGAAGTGGGATCCCTTCCTCTTCGGCTTTTTTCAGGGTTTCTGGATCGGGTTCCCTCCCCCCTGCGAGAAGGATGGCAGCCATCTCTTTTAGGCTGGCTACGGCAATGATGTTGGGATGGGTCTGAATCGTCACCCAGACGTTTCCACTGGTGCTGTGAGCCATCACATCGCTAAGCAAATCACCCACATAACCTCCGGTCACTTCTTGATGGAGTTGGTTGCCACCCGCCTTCACTTCCAGCCCAAGGGATTTCACAAGCCATTCCACTTTCATGAGGCCTCTTGCACGGCTCCCTCCTTTTTTTGTTAGGAGAAGTCGCCGTTTTTGACGTTAATGGTAAATTCGAGATGGGTTCCCTGATTAACGACCGAGGTCAACACCATCTCATCCGTCACTTTCTTGATATTCGACAATCCCATCCCCGCCCCGAACCCAAGTTCCCGGATTCTTTCATCAGCCGTCGAAAAACCTTCTTTCATTGCCAGATTAACATCCTGGATGCCGACCCCCTCATCATCGACAACGACTTTTAAGAAATCGTTGGATACGAGGAGGTTCAGGATTCCCCAACGGGCATAGCAGATCACATTCATCTCCGCTTCAAAGGTGGCGATGGCCATTCGGCGAATCACCTGTCCCGGAAATCCCTCCTCTTTTAAAATCCTTTTGACCTGGCTCGAAATTGAGCCGGCATTTGTAAAATTACCCCCTTCGATTTGAAAGGTTCGGTAAAAGGGATATCTTTCTTCAGTCTGATTCATCCTCAACTTTTTCGACACAACCTTTCAAGCCATGTTGATAGAGGCGGCCACATGTCTCAAACATGATATAATTTGTCATCAGAAGAGGAATGTGCATCTCATTAGCCAATTGGACCATCGATTCATTCGGCCGTTTCCCTCGGACAAAGAGGATGGCTCCCAGATCCACCACGTCTGCCGTATAAATGACTTGAAGGGTTTGATTTCCCGTAACAAGCATCGCTCCTTCGGCTCCTCTTCTCGCAATGGCCAGCACATCGCTCAGAAGGTCTGCGGCAAAGGCATGGCTGATTTCCCTATCTAAATGTTGGCTTCCGGCAAAGACCTCAGCCTCCAAGAGCTTTTGAATTTCACGGAGCGTCATTTCACTCAATGGCCTCCGCCAATAATTCCATTACATCCATGACGCGGATTTTCTCTTCATAACCGGAGGTTTTCACTGCATCCTCAAGGGTGAGGACACAGAGCGGGCAGGCGGTCGCAAGAATTTCGGCACCGAGTTCCACGGCATCCTTTACGCGAATCTCGGCCAACCGCTGACCGGTATCTGAGGAAGATTCTGCCCACATCTTTCCCCCACCTCCTTCACAACAGAGGCTTTTTTCACGACAACGGTCCATCTCTTTGAAGGTAAGGGCCGGGATCGCCATCAAGAGGGAGCGGGGTTCGTCAAAAATGTCATTCTGCTTTCCTAAGAAACAGGGATCGTGATAAGTGACCACGTTCTTTATTTTCCGGGTCAGAGGGAGCTTGCCCTCTTCCAACTTTTTAGCCAGGATCTGAGTCGAGTGGAAGACTTCAAATTTTCGATCGGGGTATTCGTTCTTAAAAACATTAAACCCGTGAGGGCAGGCCGTCATGATGCGTTGAATTCCATAGGACTCAAACCGCTCAATGTTTCCCCCCATCAACTCTTCAAAGAGGCCGGCCTCTCCCATTCTACGTATTTCATTCCCACAGCATTGTTCCTCATTTCCGAGAATGGCAAAATCGATCCCGATTTGTTGAAATACAAAGACCATGGATTTGGCGATTTCCTGAATCCGTGGGTCGGAAGATGCTGTACATCCAACAAAATAGAGATATTCAGCTCTGTCTCCTTGCGAAAAATCCTTCACCTTAATGTTTTCAGGAAGACCTTTAAGCCATTCGGTCCTCTTGCTCTTTGCTTTTCCCCAAGGGTTTCCATGCTTGTAGGCATTTTCCATGGCCTCGATAATTGTCTTTGGAATGCGTCCTTCTTCAACCAAAGTTCCTCTCATCCCAATGACCAGATCCATGGGTTTCAGCCCCCTCGGGCATCGAAGCGTACAGGTTTTGCAGGTGGTGCAATCCCAGAGTTCCTCTTTTTCTCCAATCCGATCGAGGTTCTTTCCCAATATTCCTTCGATCATTAGCCTCCGGATGTTGAGTTTTGATTTTAAGGAAACAGGGCAACCTCCTGTGCACTTTCCGCATTGATAACAGGCATAGAGATCAAATTTTTCTGCAAATGTTTGTTCTGAAACTTCCATTTGAATGACTCCTTCAAGTCCTGATTGAGATATTATTCACAAGCCTATTCCTAACAGAAATTTATTAATCTTTCAATACCTTTTTGTATTTTTGCCCCATTGGGGATGGGACTTTTTATCCCGCATGAAGCTCGCATGCGACGAGGGCTGAAGAAGTTCCTTTTGGGTTTTGCAGGTCTGATGACCGAAGGTGGTCTAAAGGGATTTAGCTTCCAAGAACCTCCCTTGAAATGACGATCCGCTGGACTTCAGAAGTCCCTTCGTAAAGGGTGGTTCCAATGATATCCCGAAGATAACGCTCCACCGGGTAATCTCTCGTATATCCATAGCCTCCTAACATCTGAACGGCATGAAGGGCCACATTGCGTGCCGTTTCGGTAGCAAAGAGCTTTGCCATAGAAGCTTCCTTGGTGAAGGGAAGTCTATTCTGTTTGAGGTAGGCTGCTCGAAGGACCAGAAGTTGAGCCGCTTCTAATCCTGTATAGGAATCGGCAATCATCCATTGGATCGCCTCAAAGCTCGAAAGGGGTTTTCCGAATGCCTCTCTTTCCTTCACATATTGAATGGCGAAATCAATGGCTGAGAATCCCACTCCCACAGCCAGTGACCCGATGCCGATTCGTCCGCCGTCGAGTTCCATCATGGCAATCTTAAACCCTTCACCCTCTTTACCCAAAACACAATCCGCAGGAACCAAGCAATTATCAAAGATCAATTCATTGGTGGAAGAGGCACGATGCCCCATCTTCTCCTCTGCTTTTCCTACCATAAACCCAGGGGTTCCCTTTTCCACCACAAACGCGGTAATCCCTTTACCTTTTTTTGCATTCTTATCCGTCACTGCCCAAATGACCGTCACCCCTGAGACCTCTCCGCTGGTAATCAGTGTCTTTGACCCATTAAGAATATAATTGTTATTCTTTCGAACAGCCGTGGTGCGAATGTTTGCGGCATCCGACCCAGTGTGGGGCTCGGTCAATGCAAATGAACCCGCCGGATATTCTCCGGTGCAAAGCTTCGGAAGATATTTTCTTTTGATTTCTTCCTTTCCAAATTCGCAAATCACTTCTGCCACCATATTGGTTACAGAGGTGGTCACCGCATGTGAGGCACAACCCTTGGCGATCTCGGTAATGGCGAGGCTATAGGCAATGACTCCGACCTCTGAGCCTCCATATTCGATCGGGATGTTCATTCCCATTAAACCCAGTTCAGCCATCTTTTTGATATTCTGAAAGGGAAAGTGTTTCTCTTCATCATGAAGGGCAGCCACAGGTTTGATGTTCTTCTCCGTGAAGTCCCTCACCATGTCACGGATCATCTCTTGTTCGGAAGTGAGATTGAAATCCATCGGTAAACCCGAAAATCCGAAATCCGAATATCGAAATCCGAAACAAACTTAAAATTCAAATTTTAAAAACAAAATTTTGTTTGGACCATTTGAAATTTGGTCATTTGAAAATTGTTTCAAAATTCGTATTTCGGGTTTCGAATTTGTGTTTAATATTGATAAAACCCTCGGCCTGTTTTCCTCCCAAGATAGCCTGCGTCAACATATTTTTTGAGAAGAGGGCAGGGACGATATTTAGAATCTCCGAATCCCTGATAAAGCACCTCCATAATCGCCAGGCAGGTATCGAGGCCAATCAGATCAGCCAGGGCAAGAGGTCCCATGGGATGGTTCATCCCCAATTTCATGACGGTATCAATGGCCTCCGGCGTTCCCACTCCCTCAAAAAGGGCATAAACGGCTTCATTGATCATCGGCATTAAGATGCGGTTAGAGATAAAACCCGGAAAGTCATTTGCTTCTACAGGCGTTTTCCCCATCTTTAAAGCGAGAGATCTGACGGTTTCAAATGTTTCCTGAGAGGTTTGAAGGCCCCGGATGATCTCCACCAGTTGCATGACAGGAACGGGATTCATAAAATGCATTCCAATCACACTCTGAGGCCTCTGGGTGGCCGAAGCGATTTTTGTGATGGAAATGGAAGAGGTATTGCTTGAAAGGATCACTCCCTTTTTACAGATTTGGTCCAGCTCTTTAAAAATGTTCAGTTTGAGAGTCTCGTTCTCCGTTGCAGCCTCCACCACAAAGTCGGTTTCTGACATCTCATCCATTTGAGTTGTTCCTCTGATCTTCCCTAATATCTCCTCCTTTTTTTCAGAGGAGAGTTTTCCTTTTTCAACGAGCCGATCGAGGTTTTTTGAAATGGTCCTCCATCCTTTCTGAACCAAACTGTCTGAAATGTCACTCATCACCACATGATAGTCAAACTGGGCTGCCACCTGAGCGATTCCGTTTCCCATCTGTCCAGCCCCCACCACCCCAATGGTTTTAATCTCCATATGTCCCTTTCTTTAAATTCGAATATCGAAATCCGAAACAATCTCAAAATTCCAATGACCAAATTTTCAAAACATACTCTACACACTCAGTTTTAAAAGCTTTGAATTTCGGTCATTCGAAAATTGTTTCGAATTGGTCCTGCTGGACGCTTCGCCCGAATTTCGGGCTTTGAAATTTTTATTCCATGCTTTCCACAATCAGGCTAACCGCCTCTGCACCTCCCAAACAGAGGGAGGCCATTCCCCTCTTCGCCCCTCTATCCCTCATGGCGTAAAGCAATGTCGTTAAGACCCTGGCACCGCTGGCACCGATAGGGTGGCCTAAGGCAACGGCACCTCCATTTACATTTACCTTTTTCCCATCAATTCCTAAGGTCTTGATGATGGCCAATGTAGTCGCTGAAAAGGCTTCGTTGATCTCAAAAAGGTCGATTGCCTCGAGAGGGAGTCCAGCCTTTTTAAGGACTTTTGGAATTGATTTGATCGGTGCCACCAGGACATCTTCCAACTCGACACCCGCTGCTGCCTGGGCTCCGACCCTTGCCAATGGTTTTACCCCTAAGCTTTGGGCCTTTTCCAGGGACATTAAAACAAGAGCACTCGCTCCGTCACTGATCTTGGAGGAGTTTCCTGCGGTAACGACCCCTCCTTCTTTAAATACAGATTTAAGTTTAGCCAAAGATGGAAGATCGGTCTCTCTTGGTCCTTCATCGGTACCGAAAAAAGCAGGTTCTCCTCTTTTTGAGGGGAGGGCAATCGGAAGGATCTCCTCTCTAAACTTTCCCTCATGCATGGCCTTCATGGCCTTTAGATTCGACTCCAAGGCAAATCGGTCCTGTTCCTCCCGTGTGATGCTGAACTTGACCGATTGAATTTCTGCAGTAAACCCCATGTGATAGTCGTTGACGACATCCCATAAGCCGTCATGAACCATTCCATCCACCAGTTTTGCGTCCCAGAGCCTGTATCCTGTTCGGGCATTTTCAAGATAGTAAGGGACACGGCTCATGCTTTCCATCCCTCCGGCAACAATCACGTCGGCATCCCCTGTTAGAATCACCTGGGCAGCCAGCATCACTGCTTTCAAACCGGAACCACAGACCTTGTTGATTGTGACGGCTCCAGCCTCCATTGGCAAGCCAGCTTTGATCATGGCTTGGCGGGCAGGATTTTGACCAAGCCCGAAAGGGAGAACATTTCCCATGATCACCTCATCCACATCTTCTTTCTGGATCCTTGAGCGTTTTACCGCCTCAGCGATGACCTTTCCCCCCAACTCTGTAGCGGATAGAGAACTCAATGCCCCAAGGAAATTACCGATTGCCGTCCTTACGGCGCTAGTGATTACCACTTCTCTTGTCAAGATCTTCTCCTTTCTGACTCTCTTCTTCGAGAAGGAGTTTCTGACGAATCTTCGAATGATAGTTCAAGATTTCGGCTTTTAATTTGAGGAGATTATTGATCCGCTCATCAATTTTTCCAACGTGACCATCGAGCAATTCGAGAAGCCTTGGAAGGACCTTTTTATTGGTCCTATGAATCTGATAAATATCTTCAAGCTCATGCATCTCCGAAAGGGTGAGGCCAAGGTACTTAAGCCTCTGAATGAATCTGAGACGTTTATAATCGATGTCGGTATAGACCCGTTTTCCCCCTTCGATCCTTTTAATGGAGTTAAGAAGGCCAATCTCTTCATAATAACGGATTGTTCGGGGGCTGAGATTTAACAGATTAGCCAGTTCGCCGATTTGATAATATTTTATTCCGCCAATTTCCATAAACCGATGCTTCACTTAACGTAAACTGAGGAGAACAAAACGAAAAAAAGAATAATAGAATATTGGAAGATCAACATCTCATGGAATACAAAAATTCGCCTTATTTTCTATTCTTCCAAGATTCCATTATTCCATTTTATACTAAACGGAGGGCCAGTGGCCTATGGAGAGAACAGCGTATCCCTTGTCTTCCAATTCCTTATTCACTTCTGGGTTATTTTCTGATTGAATCCGGATAGCTGCAATCCTTTTGCCTTCTACCATGAAAGACGGTGTTACAATGCTGATGATATTGATATTATACTTCTTAAACACTTCGAGGATTCCAAGCATGGTGCCAGGTTTATCATCCATTGCAACGGTTAAGCGGGTTCCTTTCTGATTGAGCCCGAAGATATCAATGAGATGGTCGAGGGCATCGGTTTCTGTAAAAATTCCGTAGAGTTTTTCACCTTCTATGACGGGGAGACATCCAATCTTATGATCCCGCATCAGTTTAACCGCTTCTTCGATCAATGTGTCCGGAGTGATGGAGATCACTTTTTCCTTAGGAGTCATGAAGGCTGAAACTTTCAGTTTTCCAAGTAGATAGTTGAGCTCTTGGACACTGAGCAGGGTTGCATCAGAGGGAGCGGCTTCCCTGATATCCCGGTCCGTAACGATTCCGACAAGATGGTTATCTTTATCAACGACCGGTAGATGTCGGACCCCTTTGTCATGAATCAATGTTCGGGCTTCAAAAAAATTGGCCTCTGGACTAATGGTGATTGGATTCCTCCGTATCTTCTCCCTCATAAATCCTTTGTAGTGAATCTTCATACTCTCTTCTCCTTTCCTAAGAAATTAAAAATTTTTTACCATATTTCGTGGTAGGGGTCAATCAAAAATTGTTGGCCATTAATCCTAAGAGGAGGAATTTCCATCATCCTTAAAATCTAAAACAAACGGGATATTATTCCCAACTCCGTTGATCGTCAATCTTTTTCGCTCCCTCAGGGATCGTTCCTTCCGAGACAAACTCCACAGCGCCTCTTATCTTGATGACCTCCCGAATGGTCTTCTCCACCTTTTCTCTTAAAGTTTCATCCGGAGGTAACTGACCCTTCAGTTCTATCCGGAAGGTCATCTCATCTTTATGTTCTCTGCGTGTTACTACCATCTGATAGTTTTCAATCTGCGGGAATCGAGAGGCGACCTCAGCGACCTGGCCTGGATGGACGAAAAGCCCTCTCACTTTTGTAACCTGATCAACCCTTCCTAAGATTTTAATCAGACGGGGAGAGGTTCTTCCGCAGGGGCATGGGGTTTCGGTCAGAATGGAGAGGTCTCCCGTTCCAAAGCGGATTAGG
>Ga0116211_1000508_pt1 | contig 20630 bp, 15 predicted proteins | sample SaghotsprinmetaG_FD_94484 | JGI IMG/M metagenome (GOLD analysis project Ga0116211, IMG submission 94484) | Hot spring microbial communities from South Africa to study Microbial Dark Matter (Phase II) - Sagole hot spring metaG | ecosystem: Environmental > Aquatic > Thermal springs > Hot (42-90C) ... | reverse complement strand
GACGACTGCCACCGACAGCTAAAATCTGCTGCCGAAATGCTTTGCCGGTATCGGTATTAAAAATCCCCTCTTGCTCAAAGCGATCAAACGCATCGGAGGCCAGCACCTCGGCCCACTTATATGAGTAATAACCCGCCGCATAGCCCCCAGCAAAAATATGGCTAAAACCATGCTGAAAGCGGTTATATGCTGGTGGGGTGCTGACCGCCACTTGTGCACGCACCGCATCCAGCGTCGTTTGCACGCCTTGTGCATCTAACGCGGGATTGCTGCGATGAATCTCTAAGTCAAACAAAGCAAACTCGATCTGCCGCAAGGTCTGTAAGCCACTTTGGAAAAACCGCGCCGACAGCAGTGCATCGAGTTGGTGTTTGGGCAGCATTTCGCCGGTATCGACATGTTGGCTGATCAAGGCCAATGCTTCCGGCTCCCACGTCCAAAACTCCATAAATTGACTGGGTAGCTCGACCGCATCCCATGCTACGCCATGAATCCCCGCCACGGACAGCACGCCGACTTCGGTTAATAGATGATGTAGGCCATGACCAAACTCATGAAACAGCGTGATCAATTCCTGATGGGTCAGTTGTGCTGGCTGGTCACCGACTGGTGGGGCAAAGTTGCCGACCATAAACGCCACTGGTGCTTGCTCGCCGTCGCTGCCTGTCACGCGTGAACGATAGCCGCTCATCCATGCCCCGCCGCGTTTGTCACTGCGGGCATACAGATCAAAATAAAATCCGCCAATCACTTGATCGTGTTCAGAGATTTCGTAATAACTGACCTGCTCATGCCAGACCGAGGTGGCTTTTGGTTGGATTTGAATGCCGTATAAACGTTCGGCAATTTTAAATAGACCCTCAATCACGACTGGTGCAGGAAAGTAAGGTTTCAGGCTTTCTTGCGATAGATTGTATTCACGCTGTTTAATTTTTTCGGAGAGATAGGCTGTATCCCAAGGTTGCAGTTGATCATAGCCCAAGGTTGCAGCCTCAGCTTGCAGTTGTGCCAGATCATCTAAAGCCGGTTGACGGGCTTGCGCGGCCAAATCTTGCAAAAACTGAATCACCTGATCGACATCATCGGCCATTTTGCTGGCCAGAGATAAATCGGCGTAATTGGCAAACCCAAGCAACGCGGCTTTTTCTTGCCGCAGTTGTAAAATTTCGGCCATCAAGTCGCTGTTATCGTGGGCTGGATCACCGAGTTCGGAGGCGCGGGTGACATAGGCGCGGTACAGCGTTTCGCGTAGCGCGCGGTCTTCGGCGTAGGTTTGGATTGCCATATAGGCAGGGGCATCCAGTGTGGCGGCTGGCTGTTCAAGCCCGCGCTGCTGGCCAAGCTGGCGCAATAGTGCCACGCTGCTGGCCGGTAGACCGGACAGTTGTGCATCGTCTAGCGGCAGCACAAACGCTTGCGTTGCATCTAACAAATGATCAGAAAACTGCGAGGACAACTGCGACAAACGCTCACTGATTGCCGCAAATCGTTGTTTGGTCTCACCTTCAAGTGCCACACCAGACAGCCGAAAATCCCGCAGTGCCAAGGTGATCGCGCTTTGTTCAGCGGCACTGCGTCTGGCAAAATCCGCCGCATCGTGCAAGCTCAGATAGTGCTGATACAGGTGCTGGTTTTGGCCTTGTTCGGTGTAATAACGCGAAAGCTCAGGCAGTAGCTGATTGTATAGTTCACGCAGTTCTGGCGTGTTACGCGTGGCGTTTAGATTAGACAGGATGCCCCAGACTTGTTGTAGTTGGTTTTCGGCCAGATCAAGCGCGGCGATCAGATGGGCTGCGTCTGTGGCTAGTTCGGCTTTAGACAAAATTGCAGTGGCGTTGCTCAGTGCTTGCTGTACGTCAGTTTTAAGCTGGTCGAGGGTCAGCTTGGCAAAGTCGGGCAGCGGTAGGCTGGCAGGAGGGAGGACGGAAGAGGATACGGCGACAGCAGTCATACAAGGCTCACCAAACATGAAGACCAAACATTAAAACCAAACATTGAAATTGTGGCTATGTAGCATAAGGTGCAGGTAATCTACTGCCGTGACAAGTATTACTTGCAAACAAGCAACAAAGCCAAGACCAAAGGGCTGTATTTTTTAGTGTTTTTAGAACAAGACTGCGTCGTAAAGCCGCGTAAAGTAATAAAACTGCCTCAGCCTTACGAGGAGGCAAGGCGAAACCCAAACAGGTCAAGTACGATTCATTTCAGGAGAATGTTGATGAATTTAGAGTCGCTATTTCAACAGCTACGCAGTGTGCAGGCTGATCCAGCGGTCAGTGTGTTTGTGCCGACCCACCGGACGTTCCCCGACAACCAACAAGATGCAATCGCAGTCAAGAACGCGCTTAAAACCCTCAGTGATCGTCTGCATGCACAATATGATAAACGCCATGCTGAGGCAGTATTGGCACAAGTTGAGCGAGTCACAGCGGATTTAGATCACAATTATAATTTAGACAGCTTGGCGATTTTTGCGACTGCTGATCAAGCGCAAGTTGAGCGCTTGCCGTTTGCGGTCAAGCCGCGTGTGATTGTGGATGGTAATTTTGCCACCCGTGATGTGGTGCGCGAAATCAACAGTGCAGTGCACTATTACATCGTGGTGGTGACCCGTGAGCAAGGTCGTTTGATCGAGGCGTTTAATGGTCAGGTGGTGCGAGAGTTTGGGGCAGAAACACCACTACAAGGCTTAACCTTCCCCATTGAAAACAACAGCCTATATACCACCAGCGGCGCGGATCGTTCACAGGCATCGAATGAAGATAACTACTTAAAAGAGTTTTTGAATCGGATTGATAAAAGCGTGCAAGAGATTCAAGGCCAGAATCGTTTGCCACTCATCGTGGTCGGCGACGCACGCAACACCGCGCTATACGCTGAAGTCTGTGATCAACCCAATCAAATTGTAGGCTCAGTGACCAATTCAGCCGATCTAAAAGCCGATGCCGTTAAAATTGTGGCTGATGTTCAAGCGGCAGTTGCGGCGTATCGTCAACAGCAAGCCAAAGCGGCTCAAGATGAAATCGGGCAGGCCATCGGTGCAAATCAGCTGGTGACTGAGTTTTCGTCGATCTATCGTGCTGCGGTAGAAGGGCGCGCCGATACTTTGTTTGTGCGCAAGGGCTTTGTACAAGCCGGAAAAATTGATCCTGATACTCATCATGTGACGTTGCTGGATTCTGCTGTGGATCAGGCTGGCGCGTTAGACGATGTGGTGGATGAAATCATCGAGGTGACTTTGAGCCATGGCGGCAAGGTGCGCTTCTTGGAGGCTGCCGATTTGCCAGAGCAGACGGCAATCGCCCTAAAAAAACGCTATTGATCCATTCTCTGCATCGCAAGATATATCCCTAAATGCACTCCAAAAACGTCACCCTGAGCGGTGGCGTTTTTGTGTGCGGGATAGATATATTTACGCTGCTTCGATGTGTGACACAACATTAAACCAGCATATTTGAATCCAAAATTCATCATCTCTCGTATTAGTAACACGAACACCCACAGTTCTGGTTTTGACACCGCATGTTTAAGGGGATTGGCATCGGGTGGGGATGCGATCAAATAGCAAGCCATACGGTATAGCACGACCTGTGCGAGCACATCATGGAGAACAACATGTCTATGCCACCGGAAGTGGATGCGCAGCATGCGCCGTCCATCCCAGTTTCACCGAATCGACTGTCACGCGCCGCCTTAATGGTTTCGAGCGGTTTGTTTGCCGCAACACTGCTGACGGCCTGCTTTAACTCATCATCAGATGAGCCAACGATAGCCGCTCAGCCGACCCAAACGCAGATGGTCGCGCAGGGCAAGCAGGTGTTTAGCCAAGAAACTTTTGGCAACGAAAAATTCTGGACAGACGCGATGCGCCTGCCACAAGGAATTGCCAAAGCAGGCGTTACGCCATTGGCCGCGTTGTCATTGGGGCTGAACGTCAACGTCGAAGCATTATCACCTGCCACAGCCGCCGCTTTGACCGATGCATTGGCCAAAATCAATGCAGGTACGCCAGCGACCGAAACTGTGCTGGCCAATCCTGCGGTGACACTGGCTTTGATTAATGAAGGCGCGGTGATCGGGGTTGTCCCGTTTGATGCACAGGGCAAGCGCAAGCCGTTGGGCAGTGATCCTCGCTTTAATGCGCGTGATTCGTTGGATTTAGGGCGTGGCGATAAAGTCGGTGTGTCCTGTGCGTTGTGTCATGCGGCCACCGATAACTCGGTCGTTCCTGCGGGTTTTGCTGGCTTGGCGGGTTCAGTCGGTAAGCAAGTAGACGGTGTGGTCGCTGAAAAGCTCGATGTCGGCGCGATTTTTGCGGCAGCGGATAATCCACTGGCCTATTTGCCGTTTTTACAGTTAGCCTATGATGGTTTGGGTGGCGCAACGTTGGGGCGTGGCGGTGAGTTTGCAGGGATTAAAAGCACCGACACGATCGCACAACAAACTGCCGATGCGCGTGCTTACTTGACCGGCATGAATGCTGCTGGTCTGCGCCATTACCCACTGAGTTCGTTTGATGCGACACCAGATGGGATTGGTAATGCGACCTATATTCCACCATTTTATCGGACCGATTTGGCTGCGCCATGGGGCAGCAGTGGGGCTTTTGAAAAGCTCGAAGACTTCAATAATCTAGTCTACACCGTGGCACTCGACCCAACCAGCCTGTTGACCACTGAAGGCAAAGGCTTCTTGAACTTCTTGGCAGGTCCAGTCGGTGATGAAATCGCCACCCGCTATGAAAAAGTATTGCGCGACACCAATGTGATTGCCGCCAATGTTGCCACCAAAGATGCGATTCCGTATGTCCAAGTGGCACGCACAGGTATTGCGGTGGGGTCAGCAGAAGGGCCAGTCGGTCGCCGTGTCGATCAAACCAAACTCTTGGCTTTGAATGCGTATACCAATCAACTCAAACCGCCCAAAGCACCGAGCAATCTAAATGCTGCGCAAGTGGCATTGGGTGAGCAGATTTTTAATGCATCGCGCGATGCTGGTGGGGCAAACTGTGCTGCCTGTCATACTGCAGATCCAACCAAGCCAGTTGAAAACGATCGGATTCGCACGCTGGAATCGCTCTATCGTCCGTATGCCGAGACGGCAAGTCTACTGACCTTGCTGGATCGCTCGGCCAAAGGCATTACCAACATCCAAAAAACCACGGCAGGTCCAAGCCCTGATTATGATCTGGCCTTGGTGGTGCTCGATGCGAGTATTCGCGGCGAGCCGAAAGGCAACGCTGGCAAAAAACCGGGTTACGCTAAACCATTACTGTTAGGTCTGAACACCAAAGACGAGTTTTTGCATAACGGCTCAGTCGAGGGTGAAGACGCGATCAGTGGTTTGGAGAACTTGCTGAACCCAGTGCGTGGCGCGAATGCACCCCATGCGTTCTACTTCCCCAGCGCAACCCAAACAGTGATTGCGGGTGGTGTGACTGGTGAGCAAGGTCGTCGTGCACTAATCGAGTATCTGCGTAGTCGCGATGCCCAGTAAGTCTTTCACACTGAGCTGTTAAAAAAATGCCCTGAACATTCAGGGCATTTTTACGTTAGTACAACGCGCTAGTCCGCCTTTTTCTTGGCGTTGGCTTTTTTAGCCTTAGCTTTTTTGGGTTTTTTGTCGGTGTCTGCCGCTTTTTTCGCTTTAGCTTTGGCCTTTTTCGCGGCTTTTTCGGCAGCGGTTTTTTTCGGCTTTTTTGTCGATACCGGCTCAATCAAGCTGCTTGCCTCCGGCAGACCAGTCGATAGTACCGCTTGTACCTCAGCCACCACTTCTGGGGTGATAGTCGTGGGTCGTATCGATTTACGGCGTGGCTGTGCCGACTTCTGGGCTGCTTTTTGGGCTGGTTTGGCGATTGCGATGTTTGCGCCCGCTGTTGCCTCTGGGTTGGGCGGTGTAGTGCGCCGACTGCCCCCACGACTTGGACGCGTGCCGGTGGCTTTGGGATTGCTGGTGGGTGTCGCAGGGGCGGCGGTGCGTGGGGCTTTTTGCCGGAGGGGTCGTCCTGCACTGGTCAGTTGTTTGACCAGTTCAAAGTCTACCTTACGATCATCCAGATTCACGCCTGCGACTTTAACCCGCAGTTGATCACCCAAGGCAAAGCGTTGTCCATGCCCGCGACCATTTAAGGTCTGGCTGGCTTGATCAAACTCAAAGTAATCATTGCCCATATTGCGTACGTGTACCAGTCCATCGACATACAGACTGTTTAAAGTGACAAATAAGCCAAACTCGGTCACCGCGCTCACTGTACCGTCAAACTCCTCACCAAGATGCTGCTGCATGTAATGGCACTTCAGCCAACTCATAACAGAACGGGCAGCTTCATCAGCACGGCGTTCGGTCAGCGAGTAGTGCAATCCGGCATTTTCGAGTTGTTGCTCATCGAGTGGTTGAGGCTGTTGCGCCAGATGTGCCTTGATCGCCCGATGTAACAACAGATCCGGATAACGGCGAATCGGCGAGGTAAAGTGACTGTATGCATCATAGGCCAGACCAAAATGCCCCAGATTGTCCGGACCATAATAGGCTTGCATCATCGAGCGCAGCAGCACGCTATGGATACTGGGCGCGTCAATCCGCTCACGAGTGGCGGTGATAATCGCTTGGTAATCGGCTTGCGTGGGCTTTTCTGGGAAAGTCAGTCCAAGCAACCGCACATAGTCGCGTACTTTTTGCACACGGGTGCTTTCTGGCGGCTCATGGTTGCGGTACAGTACATGCAGCTCGTTCTTGAGCGCAAAATCTGCCGCACTGACGTTGGCCAGCAGCATGCACTCTTCGATCAAGCGGTGTGCATCGTTGCGGCCACGCGGTTTAATCTCAGTAATCCCGCCTTGCTCATCGAACAGCATATAGGTTTCGGTGGTTTCAAACTCCATCGCACCCCGTTCGGCGCGCACACCGAGCATCACCTGATACAGTTGGTACAGGGTGTTCAGCGATTTTTTGACATCCGGTAAATCCGGCACAATGCTGTCGTCACCGCCCAGATATTCGGCGACTTGATCGTAGATCAGCCGTGCTTTGGAGTGCATCACCGCATTATAAAACTGATAGCTGGTCACTCGACCGGCGCGCGATAAGGTCATGTCGCAGACCATACACAGCCGATCTACGTTCGGTTTTAATGAGCACAGACCGTTTGATAATGCTTCAGGCAGCATTGGCACAACATGGTTCGGGAAATACACCGAAGTGCCGCGCGCTTGCGCTTCCTCATCGAGTGCGGTGTTGGGTTTGACGTAGTAGCTGACATCAGCAATCGCAACCACCAAGCGGAAGCCACCACCGGCGCGTTTTTCGGCATATACCGCATCATCGAAGTCGCGTGCGTCTAACCCGTCAATCGTCACCAACGGCAACTCACGCAGATCGACCCGATCTTTACGGTCTTTTGCGGCGGGTTCTTTGTATTTGTTGGTTTCTTTCAGCACGTCTTCGGAGAACACATGCGGCAGATCAAAGTCTAACAAAGTGCTTGGAATGATGATCTGTGTATCGACCCGATCTGCCAAAGACTGCACGATATGACCATTGGCATATTCATCGCCGCTTGGCCATTCGTCGATCTTGATGCGTACTGCGTCACCGACCGTGACATTGGCTGCTTTAAGCTGTTCCGGTTCCATCGCAATCGGTTGGTGACTGTGCGGATTGCCCAGTTGGATAAAGTACTCGCCATCGAGCAGTTTGACTTGGCCGATAAACTCTTGCTGACCGCGACTCACGACTTCGACGATTTTGGCCATCAAGCGGCCACGTTGATCGGCGCGAGTCGTGCGTACCCGTACCACGTCACCATCAAACACCGCACGCATTTCACGCTCGGGCAAAAATAAATCCTGCATGCCTTCGACCAGCACAAAACCAAAGCCCTTTACATTCGCCTGTACCGTGCCGGTGATTAAGTCTTGTTCAGCGATTGGCCGATAACGCGGCGGATAGTCATCGGTCATCACCAGTTGGCTATCACGCACCATTGCACCCAAACGGCGACTCAGTGCTTCGATCGCATCTGGCTCCACCAAATCAAAATGCTGCACCAATTCGCCATGTGACATGACGTGCTGGGCTAAAATTTGCCCAATGAGTAAGCGGCTTGGAATCGGGGAGGCGTATCGCGCGGCCTCGTTCGCGGCTTCAGGGTCTTGCCAGCTCATGGATCAACTTCACATTAAAACTCAATGGACACCAGTTTAGCACAGTGCTGTGCTGGCATTGAGTCTGTCTAGCGCAGTGCCGTGTGGTGAATCTGTTTTGAAAAATTGAAAAAATACTTGACGCAGCCCAATGCGGTCTTTATGATGTCGCCCCACGGTACTGCGGATATGGCGGAATTGGTAGACGCGCTAGTTTCAGGTATTAGTGTCGCAAGACGTGGAGGTTCAAGTCCTCTTATCCGCACCAAACATATGTACACGGTAGCCCAAGGCAACCTACGAACCCTAGAGTTTACAAGACTCTAGGGTTTTTTATTGCCATCCGTCTTTGTGGAAACTAGAGAAGTTTAATAGTCGCACTGAGTTTGCCGAGCCGGATCGGCTGTTGGACATGAAGCAGGAATTAGCATAATTGTTGTGACTAGGATCACAAATTATTGATTTTCCTTATTTGTCCTAAAAAGACTGCGTCGCATCGCTAATGCAGCTTCACTGGTTTTTCACTACAATAGCAGCCTGATCTTTTGCACGGTTGCCGTTACGCCATGACTGATATCGCCCAACATTATGCAACCCTTGATGATTATGTCGGTCACACCCCGCTGGTGCGCTTGCAGCGCATGGCAGCGCACACCCAAGCGACCGTACTGGCCAAACTCGAAGGCAACAATCCGGCAGGCTCGGTAAAAGACCGTCCCGCCTACAACATGATCATGCAGGCCGAGCGACGTGGCGATATCCAAGTCGGTGATACCTTGATCGAAGCGACCAGCGGCAATACCGGCATTGCCTTGGCGATGGTTGCGGCGATGCGTGGCTATAAGATGATTCTGATCATGCCGAGTGGGGCGACCCAAGAGCGCAAAGACGCGATGCGGGCATATGGCGCTGAATTGATTGAAGTGTCCAAAGAAGCCAGCATGGAAGGCGCGCGTGATCTGGCCTTAAAAATGCAAGCCGAAGGCAAGGGTAAAGTGCTGAATCAATTCGGTAATCCAGACAATCCACTGGCGCACTATCTGACCACAGGCCCTGAGATTTGGCAGCAAACCGGCGGTAAAATTACTCATTTTGTCAGCTCAATGGGCACGACAGGCACGATTATGGGCGTGTCCAAATACCTGAAAGAGCAAAATCCCGATATTCAAATCATCGGCTTACAACCGGCTGACGGCGCACAAATTGCAGGGATTCGGCGCTGGCCGACCGAGTATTTGCCGACGATTTTTGATGCGTCTCGCGTCGATCAAATCATGGATATTCCGCAGTTCGAGGCCGAAAAAACCATGCGTGCTTTGGCACAAAAGGAAGGCATTTGTGCGGGTGTGTCGTCGGGTGGTTCGGTTTGGGCGGCAGTGCGTGTCGCGGAGCAGTGTCCTGACGCGGTGATTGTCTGTATTGTGTGTGATCGTGGTGATCGTTATCTATCGACTGGATTGTTTTCGGTATTGGATTAAGTTTCCTGCGTTTTTGAGATGGCTCAAACGGTGTTGAGTCGTTTTTCTGTTTTATGCCTGCGGCTGGCCTCACTTTTGACAGGCCAAAAGTAAGCAAAAGCCCTTACACTTGGAAGACTCGCCATCCATGGCTCAAACAGTTCCAAGTGTTTTCATCCCTGTGCAATAACGACTTACTGTAGTGGCTTGCCATAAGGAATAGAAGCATGATTCATTTGCCGATTTTGGTGTTTGATATTGAAACGGTTGAAGATGTCGAAACCGGCAAGCGGATTCATCAGTTGGACTTGCCCGACGCTGAAGCAGCGCTCGCGCTCGCCAATCTGCGTAAACAAGAAACCGGACAGGATTTTCCGCGTTTGCCATTTCATGAGATCGTCTGTATTTCAGGGCTGTGGATCGAAGATGGCAGCATGAAGCTGTTTTCGTTTAGCCAAGCCGATCTGACCGAAGCACAGATTCTCGAAAAATTCCTTGGGGTGTTTGATAAACGTGAACCGACCTTAGTCAGTTGGAATGGTTCTGGCTTTGATATTCCAGTGATTTTATATCGGGCGATGTTGCATAAATTGTCTGCGGTCGGGCTGCTTGATCAAGGCGAGCACGACGTGCAAAAACGCTATAACAATTACCAAAACCGCTATCACCAACGTCACACTGATCTGATGGACGTGTTGGCGATGTTTAATAATCGCAACTTTCAGAAACTCGATCATGTCGCGCAGTTGTTGGGTTTTGCCGGTAAGCAGGGTACCAGTGGTTATGATGTCGTGGGGATGGTGCGGGCGGGGCAATGGTCAGAGTTGACGCAATATTGTGAAAGTGATGTGCTGAATACGTGGTTGATTTATTTGCGTTGGCAGTTGCTGCGTGGTGCGCTGGATCTCGGTGGGCATGAGGAGTGGCTGCAACTGACGCAGGATTTTTTGGCAGAAGGGCGGCATAAAGGCATGTTAGGGTGATTCCCGTGCAGGTGATTGGTGATCTATCAAAAATTGCATTTGAAATCGGTGTAATCGAGCCCAACGCGCTGCTTCGAGATGTCAAAATCTATATTGCGGGTCAGAATATTTGCCCTATTGATAGCCATGTGTATTTACCTGCTTTTCGACATGGTTTGTTTTTAGAAGTCAACCGCCTGAAAACCACGCTCTGCTTTAAAAACAATAAAAATAGCACTGCTCATTTGCCGATAGAGGCGCGTTTTGACGCTGTGTTTTTTAATCAAAGCAGCGACAGTGTAGATGTATGTCGGCTGATGCAATGGGGGGAAACGACGGATGACGTAATGGTTTTGCTCATCGACGATGCGGAACAGTTGTATTTAACTGCAAAGCTATATGCAAAACCTGAACGTTTATTGGTGGTGCAAATTTGGCCATATGAGCTTATTCGGCTGTATGAAGAGTTGTTATTGGTGTTGGAGTTACTCAAAGTATTTGATTCTACAACATGAAAAAGTGTTTCAGTCCGTGTAGGAATACGGTGTGATTGGCATGATCAAAGTGAATGCCAAACATCAAGCCCTTCTTTCCACCCCCAAGCACACCCTCTGACAATCCGTTATACTTGCGCCAATTTTTAAACCTGTTTGGATACAACCTTGAGACGCAAGCAACGCGAAAAGCTCCGCCAGCAAGCCCCGCTGACCTTTACCATCGAATCCCTCTCGCACGAAGGTCGCGGCGTCGCCCACTACAGCGACCATCCTGAGCATAATCCGGCCAAGCTCGGCAAAAAAGTCTTTGTTTCTTTTGGTTTACCCAACGAAACCGTCACCGCCAAAATCACCGAATCGTTTGGTAAATACGAAGAAGCCGACGCACTCGAGATCAGCAATCCGTCGCCGGATCGGGTCGAGCCGATTTGCCCGCATTTTACCGTGTGTGGTGGCTGTAGCTTGCAGCACTGGTCAACCGATGCGCAAATTAGCTTTAAACAAAGCGTACTGGCGCAGCACTTTAAGCACTTTGGCGATCTGACTCCAGACGAATGGCTGCCGCCACTGCGCTCAACTCAGACCGACTATCGGCGCAAGGCACGGCTCGGTATGCGCTATGTGCATAAAAAAGAAAGCATGTTGGTCGGTTTCCGTGAGCGTAACAGCAATTTCCTCGCTGAGATTGGTGTGTGTAAAGTGCTTGATGCGCAGATCGGTGAGCGGATCGGCGAGCTTAAAACACTGTTTTCCACGTTGAGTATTCGAGAAGACTTACCACAGCTTGAAATGGCCGTCGGCGACGATGGTGTGGCGATGATCGTGCGGCATATGCAGCCGCTGACCGATGAGGATCTGGCCAAACTGCTGGCGTTTACCAATCCACTCGGCTGGCAGTTGTACCTACAACCCAAAGGCTACGACACAGTACATCGGGTTGATCAGCCAGATGCACCGATGCGTCTGCATTATGACTTGCCAGATTTTGGCATTCGGTTTGCATTTTCACCGCTGGATTTTACCCAAGTCAATCGCGACATTAACCGCCAAATGGTCACGCTGGCCTGTGATTTGCTGGATCTTAAAGCCGGTGAGCGGGTGCTGGATCTGTTCTGCGGGTTAGGCAATTTCTCGTTGCCGCTGGCCAAGCGCGTTGGTGAAACTGGCCATGTGATCGCGGTCGAAGGCAGTGCCGAGATGGTCGAGCGTGGTTTTGAAAATGCCAAGTTGAACAACCTGAGCAACGTCGAGTTTTATGCACAAGACTTGACTAAGGATTTTTCGCAGCAGCCGTGGGCGGTGCAGGGCTTTGACGCGCTGCTGATCGACCCGCCACGCAGTGGGGCAGAAGAAGTGATGCACTACTTGGATCGGTTTAATGCCAAGCGAATTGTCTACGTCTCGTGTAACCCCGCGACCTTGGCGCGTGACGCTGGTATACTGGTCGGCAAGGGCTATCGCATCAAAAAAGCCGGTGTAATGGACATGTTTACCCATACTGGGCATGTCGAGTCGATTGCCTTGTTTGAGCGCGTCTAGCTGACAGCTAGCAGCAGTAACAGTTTGATCTGGCTAAAATCGTTGGCCTGATCAGTTGAGTGTGTAAAAAATTGACGTTCATACGGCGCATAGGATGTGCGCTTGCTGCGACACAGCACCACGCATCAGCAGTTGCGGTGTTGCTGTGGCGGCCTAAATCGAAGTAGAGGAGCAGCTAAATGGTCAAGATTCGTGAGGAGCTGCCCCGCCATCAGGATGATGGTGCGCAGACGGCTGTGAAGACGCTGGCATCCGCCGCCGAAATCGATCTGGAAACATGGCTGACCCGTCTGTGTCATCAGCTTGATGTCGAAGACTTGGTCTTATTGCGCCGTGCTTGTACGTTGGTGTCAACGCGGGCGTTTGATGCGCGCTATACCTGTCGGTCAAGTGCCTACCTAACAGGGTTGGGTATGGCGGATATTTTGGCGCATCTGCGTGTCGATGAAGAAACCTTGGTCGCCGCATTGCTATTTCGTAGTGTGCGTGAGCAGATCGTCAATCTGGATGAAGTTGGCGCGTTTTTTGGTGCGGATGTACAATCCTTGGTGCGCGATACCTTGTCGATGGGTCGCCTGTCTGACTTGATCGAAAAAAACAAACGCCTCGAAGATCATTTTACCAACAATCAGCGTGAGCATCTGTCCGGCATCTATAAGATGTTGATTTCGGTCACCGAAGACGTGCGTGTGGTGTTGATTAAGCTGGCCGAGCGTACCTTTGCTGTGCGTGAGTTGTCTGGCGCGTCGCGTGATCGTCAAGAGCGGGTAGCGCGGGAGATTTTGACCATTTATGCCCCGTTGGCACATCGACTCGGGATTGCGCAACTGAAATGGGAACTTGAGGATATCGCGTTTCGCTTCCTTGCGCCGGAACGCTATAAAGAAATCGCCAAACTGCTCAACGAAAAACGCATCGAGCGTGAACAATATATTCAAAAAGTCATCCATTTATTGCGTGCCGAACTGCAAACCCAAGCCATTGCTGCCGATGTCAGCGGACGGGTCAAGCATATCTATTCGATCTACCGCAAAATGAAAAGCAAGCAACTGTCGTTTGATCAGTTGTATGACATTCGCGCCTTGCGGGTATTGGTCGAAACCGTGCCGGACTGCTATCACGCGCTGGGTATCGTGCATCAGTTGTGGCGACATATTCCCGATCAGTTCGACGACTATATTACCAATCCAAAGGCCAACGGCTATCGCTCTTTGCATACCGCCGTGATCGCCGAAAACAAGTCACTCGAAGTGCAGATTCGTACCTTTACCATGCACCACGAGGCCGAGTTGGGCGTCTGTGCGCATTTTAATTACAAAGAAGGCAGCAAAAAATCCAACGATCAGCATTTTAATTACAAGCTGCATTCGCTGCGCGCGGTACTGGAAAACTACCAAGAACGCTCAGACAGTGCGCCAAGTGTCGATGAAGACGCCGATGATTTGCAGGACTGGGGCGAGTTTGAAAAGATTTATGTGTTTAGCCGCGATGGTGACATCAAAGAGCTACCGAAAAACTCGACTGTGCTGGACTTTGCCTATCATGTGCATACCGAAGTCGGCAATCACTGTTACGCGGCGCGGGTCAACCAACGCTATGTGCCGCTAAACTACCAACTCAAAACCGGCGAACAAGTCGAAATCCTAACCAAGCGCGACCGCGAGCCGAGTCGGGATTGGCTGGTCAATTCACTCGGTTATATCCGCACCGCACGGGCGCGGGACAAGTTGCGGCATTGGTTCCGCCAGCAAGACCGCAGTAAAAACATCGAGATCGGCCAAGATATTCTGAATAAAGAGCTGGTGCGTTTGGCGATTCATCCCAAGAGCATCGACTTAAAAGACTACAGCCAGCATTTTAATGTCAAAACCGGCGAAGATATCCTCTGTGGCTTAGTCACTGGTGATATTACCCTGACCCAGTTGATGCGGCAGATCAATCGGCAGATGCATATTGATCAGGCCGAACCGGAACTGGTGCTCAAGCCCGCGCTGCATCCGCGTGCCAGTCAGACCTTGTCGGCGCATGGCATCTTGATTGATGGGCTAGACAACGTCGAATTGCATTTTGCGCAGTGCTGTCAGCCGGTACATGGCGAGCCGATTGGCGGCTATATCACGTTGCATCGTGGCGTCAGCATTCATCATCTGAGCTGTGTCGAGTATCAGCGTTTACTGGTGCGCGAGCCGGAGCGGGTGATCGAGGCGGATTGGGAGTTGCAGCCGACACGTGGCCAGACCATCGAAATCGTGGTCGAAGCCTATGATCGGCGCGGGTTGCTCAAAGACCTGACGCAGGTGATTTTTGCCGATCATATCAACATCCGCCAAGTGAACACCATCAGCGAATCGAACGGCATCGCCAATATGCGTTTAATGATTGAAGTCAAAGGCTTGGCGCAGTTATCACGCTTGCTGGCACGCTTGGAGCAGCAACCAGGGATTATTAGTGCGCGGCGGTTGGTGGCGGGGGCGTGAGTCTGTTATATTTCGGTGATAACAACCGGACTGGATGACCAAAATGGAAGAACATATTCAACGTGACTCCGCCTCGTGGGTGTTTTTTGTCAAATTGAGTTTTGCTGCGTCGATGGGCGCGATGCTGGCAGGGATTTTTTTCTTACCGGCGGATTGGTGGATTAAAGGTTATCTGGTGATGGGGACGCTGTTTTTGACCGGTTCGACCATTACCATGACCAAAACCATCCGTGATCAGTCCGAAGCCGAAAAACTGATTAAAAAAATCAGTAACGCTAAAACTGAGAAGCTGCTCAAAGAGTACGATCTGGGTGATAAGTAACCCGCATGCCACTGCAACTGTTTGACACGCATACGCATTTTGATCTGCCGGAGTTTGATGCAGATCGGTCAGCGTTGGCGCAGTCAGCGGTGCAGCAGGGCGTGCAGGGATTGGTGCTGATCGGGTATTTGGCGCAGTATTTCGATCGGCTCGCCGCCGTACAGCAGCAGTTACAACAGCAAAAATCAGTACAACAAAATGTACCAGATACTTATCTGGCTGCTGGGTTACATCCGTTTTATATCCTTGAACATCAGCCGGATGACCTGTGGCGTTTAGAGCAGTTTTTGCAGACGTATGCTTGCGTGGCAGTTGGTGAGATTGGGCTGGATACCTATACCGATCAGATGAAGCAGCCCAGTGTCTATCAAGCGCAACAAGATTTGTTCAGCGCACAGTTGGCGCTGGCACAGCAGTTTGAATTGCCGGTGATGCTGCATATTCGGCGGGCGCATGCCGATAGTCTAGCGATCTTAAAGCGGCATCGGTTTCGGCACGGCGGAATTGCGCATGCGTTTAGCGGTGGGATTCAGGAGGCGAAGGCGTTTATTCAGTTGGGCTTTAAGATTGGGATTACCGGCCAGATCACCGACCCCAATGCCAAAAAACTCCGTAATACTATTCAGCAGTTGGTGCATGAGCGCGGCTTGGGGGATCTGGTGTTAGAAACCGATTGTCCTGATATGACCCCGTTGTGCTGTCGGCAGCCGCACGAGCGACATACGCGCAATACACCGGCCAATCTGCCGCATGTGTTGCGTGGTTTGGCTGAGTTGGTGCAGGTGTCGGAGGAGGTGCTGGCGGCGCAGTTCTGGCGCAATACGCGGAAGTGTTTGCGGTTGGGGTGTGGGTTTTGACATGGATGAGTTATAGGTGTACACTACGCAGTAACAACACCCGCCACGCTTCCTTCTTCGGAACAGCGCAAATAGGCGGGTTTTTTTTTGCACGGATGTTCGCGATGACAAAAAACGCCCACCACAAGCTCCACTATCATAAACCCACACAGTCGCGTCAGTTTTTATTAGATAAGTTAAAAGAAAGAGGGCTTGCTATTGAGGATGAGAGTGTTGCTCTAAATGCTTTAACATTTATTGGTTACTTTCGACTATTGGTTACTTTCGACTTAGAGGATATTGTTATTCTCTTTATAATATGACTGATGATCGAAAGCCTGTACCTGTCGAGCCAAAAACATTTGTTCATGGCACAACTTTCTGCGATGTCCTTGATCTGTATGAGTTCGATCGAAAAATAAGATTATTGATTATTGAGGAAATTCAAAAGGTTGAGGTCGGTCTGCGTACTTGCCTTAGTGAGCATATGTCGGGTAGTTACGGATCTCATTGGTTTATGAATCTTGCCGTACTGAGTCCTACATTTGAATATGATGGTTTTTATGCGCGTGTTAAAGATGCAAAAGAGCTGTTCATATCACACTATTACGACAAATATCAGTCTCCTGTGCTACCGCCTTCATGGATGGTAACGGAGGTACTCACGTTCGGTACATGGTCTCGTTTATATACGGACTTATTTTTGTCAGATCAAAAAGCAATAGCCAAGCAGTTTGATATCAAAAGCCCTGAGGTGATGTCCTCTTGGTTTCATTGTTTGTCACATGTCCGCAACTTATGTGCGCACCATAATCGCGTTTGGAATAGAAGCTTTCACGCTTTTATGCCTAAAGATACTGATGTATTAGAAATGCACATGGCGAAGAAAAATACGCTGTACAGCAGACTTTGCGTGATCAAATATTTGTCTGATCAAGTATCTGTGAGCAACGGACTCACTGAGCGGTTAAAAGAGTTGATTCAGAATGCTCCATCTGTTGTGACTTTGGAAAAGATGGGTTTTATTGAGAATTGGCATGAAACTGAGTTGTGGGCGGGTGAGTCATAACAGTATGTGGTTTGAGTTCACCCTACATGTTTACTGTAAGCCTTCACTTATTTCAACAACGCCTTTAAATTCGCCAGATACGCCTCGGCCTGTTTTTTTGGATCGACGTTATTGAGTTTGGCTTTTTTCTTGCCAGACCACTCCAACTCATCCAACGGCAACTCATCCAAAAACCGACTCGGCGTGGTATGCCGCATCTGCCCACCGGCCTTGCGCTGCTCCGCCAAAGTCAGCGTCAAACCCTGCCGTGCACGGGTAATCCCCACATACATCAGCCGCCGTTCCTCTTCGACCGTATCGGCCGCGATAGAGTTGCGATGCGGTAGCATGTCTTCTTCCAAGCCCATGATATACACATACGGAAACTCCAAACCTTTGGCCGCGTGCAACGTCATCAGATTGACTTTATCGGTGTCTTGCTCCTCTTGCTGCTGGTCGAGCAGATCAAGCAACACCAGCTTACGAATCACACTTTCGATGTTGCGTTCGTTTTCGTCGTCGGCGCGATTGATCAAGTTCTGGATGCTGGTCAGCAAGGTTTCGACGTTATCCAGCTTGTTTTTTTCGGCTTGCGGGGTGGCCGATTGCTCCTTGATATAGTCGATATAACCAGCTTCATTGATCATCTGCCGCACCAAGGGAACCGGCTCACTATGATCATGCAGCGCACGGGTAAACGACTCAATAAAATTGGCAAAATCATGCAATTGCGCGGCGGCTTTCTTCGGCATTGCCATCCCAAGCCGTAAATCACCAGACGCCATCAGCAGCGAAATACTATATTCCTGCGCAAATAAACCGAGTTTTTCCAGCGTCGCAGGACCAATCGCGCGTTTTGGGGTGTTAATGATCCGCAGGAATGCACTGTCATCATCGGGGTTAATGATCAGACGCAGATAGCTCATGATGTCTTTGATTTCGGCACGCGCAAAAAAAGACGTGCCACCGGATAATTTATACGGAATCTGCATCTGACGCAGTTGGGTTTCCAGCACCCGCGCCTGAAAATTACCGCGATACAGCACTGCATAATCCTGCCACGTTTTGCCATTCATCAGCTTGTGGCTCATGATGTCGTGGGTAATCCGTTCGGCTTCGTCGTCGTCATTACGACAGGTAATCACCCGAATCGCATCGCCGTGACCTTTGTCCGACCAGAGCTTTTTTTCAAATAAATGCGGATTGTTAGTGATGACCGAGTTGGCTGCTTTCAATATCCGCGTGGTCGAGCGGTAGTTTTGCTCCAGCTTAATCACTTTAAGCTGCGGAAAATCCTCGCCAAGCAGTGCCATATTTTCCGGTTTTGCGCCGCGCCACGCATAGATTGACTGATCATCGTCACCAACCGCAGTAAACCGTGCTTGTACACCGACCAGTAGTTTGACCAGCATATATTGTGCGGTGTTGGTGTCTTGATATTCATCGACCAGCAAGTAGCGCACGCGGTTTTGCCATTTGTCGCGCAATTCCAGATTGTCTTGCAGCAGGCGGGCAGGCAGCACGATCAAATCATCAAAATCCACCGCGTTATACGCGCGAATATTGCGTTCGTACAATTCGTACAAGTGGGCGAGTTGTAGGTCTTCGTTGGTTTCGCAGGTGCTGATTGCTTGCGGCGGTAGAATCAGGTCGTTTTTCCAATCAGAAATTTTACGAATCGCTTTATTGATCAGTTCTTTGCTTTCTGCACCGCTCAGGTTGTCGCGCTGCATCAGATCCATCAGCAGGCGCTTGGAGTCGTCGCCGTCCATGATCGAGAAGTTGTTTTTGAGTGGTGTGTGCTTAAGTTCAAAGCGTAAGAAGTTTAGGCCAAAATTGTGAAAAGTCGAGACGGTCAAGCCTCTCAGTTGGTCACTCGGCAGCAGTTTGCCGACCCGTTCTTTCATTTCGCGCGCGGCTTTATTGGTAAAAGTCATCGCCACGATGCGATGCGCGGGCATGTTGCAGTTTTGGATCAGGTGGGCAATCTTGCGGGTGATCACGGCGGTTTTGCCTGAGCCTGCGCCCGCCAGCACCAGCAGCGGCCCTGTGGTGTACAGCATCGCGTCGTGTTGGCTGGGGTTTAACGGGGGCAGTTTTGCTGTGTAGCCGCTCATCGGTGGTTCTCCTGATCAGCGGCATAGTATAGTGACTTGGATGGCTGCTGCCTATCGCGACAGCTTAGGGCAGCGGCTTGAGCTGGTTTCGCTCAGCTCGGTTCTTGATATAACTCACACAGCGGTTTCACCTCTGTGGCTTTGCGATAAACAAAGCTGCTTCCGCCATTTGGCATGCCTTCAATCGCTTGAAACAGAGTCAATTCAGTGGGCGATAAGGCTTTAATTTCGAGTGTGCCGATGGTTTGCCCTTCGTCACTGAGGGTAATGGTCTGATCGGCGCGGCTGTATGCGGTGGTTTCTGCATCAGCAGTTTGGTCGATTTCACCCTTGCCATAACATTCAAATGCATGCACGGTGGCCTTGTCCACACCAAACTCAATCACGTTGGCGACGCCGCTTTTCAGTGGCAACATCGCCCAGATGCCTTGTAAGTCAGCCGCTGTGGCCTGACTGGTTGCAAGGATGCTCGCCAGTGTCAGGACGGCGCAGGATTGTTTCCACATAAGAGATTCTCCAGTCGGATTTGGTCGATATTACGCTAAACGTGTTCAGAGTATCATGGTCGCTTGATGTTTCGATCTGACGCAGGCTTAGCCATGCAAAAACTACACCCCAAACACGCCCCACTGTTAACGGCTTTGATTATGTCATTGATGATGGGTTTTTTGATGTCCGGCCTAGTCACGTTTTTTAATAAAGGGCTGGTGGGTGGCTTTGTCAGTATTTGGCTGCACGCATTTGTAAAGGTTTGGCCGATTGCATTTGCCTTGTTGTTTGTGCTGCGGCCGCTGGTGATGAAGGTTGTGGCGAGATTGACGCGCCCGATTTAGCCGACTACCCATCCTGTGCTTAAGTTGTATTTTTGCCTGTAGATCGCTAATCTGAAGCGCTATCTAGGCTATCAACAGGATCACCCATGTCCGCCAAGCCATCTGCTGATTCGTCCAATCCTGTACCTTACCTTCAGCCCGATGATCAGGTGGTGCTGTTTGATGGGGTCTGCGTGTTGTGCCATGGCTGGACGCGCTTCTTACTGCGCTACGACACGCAAGCGAAATTTAAGCTGTGTAGCGTGCAGTCTGAGCAAGGGCAGGCGATTTTGGCGCATTTTGGTTATCCGACCGATCATTTTGATACCATGCTGTACGTCGAGGCTGGACAAGCGTTCGAAAAAACCGATTCTTTTTTTAAGATCATGGCGCAGTTGCCGCGTCCGTGGTGCTGGTTG
>Ga0116211_1000502_pt1 | contig 20759 bp, 13 predicted proteins | sample SaghotsprinmetaG_FD_94484 | JGI IMG/M metagenome (GOLD analysis project Ga0116211, IMG submission 94484) | Hot spring microbial communities from South Africa to study Microbial Dark Matter (Phase II) - Sagole hot spring metaG | ecosystem: Environmental > Aquatic > Thermal springs > Hot (42-90C) ... | reverse complement strand
GCCGGGGCGCCAGCCGCTCCCAACGGCGGTTGGGAAACGGGGCAACCGGGTTGCCCCACCTGCGGTGAGCCTGTCGAACCGCGCCCCTGCCTGCCGGGGCGCCTGGCGCCCCCACCACCGGTTGGGACACGGGGCAACCGGCTTTCCCCACCTGCGGTGAACCTGTCGAACCGCACCCCTGCCTGCCGGGGCGCCTGGCGCCCCCACCACCGGTTGGGACACGGGGCAACCGGCTTTCCCCACCTGCGGTGAGCCTGTCGAACCGCACCCCTGCCTGCCGGGGCGCCTGGCGCCCCCACCACCGGTTGGGACATGGGGCAACCGGGTTGCCCCACCTGCGGTGAGCCTGTCGAACCGCACCGCCGCCCGCGGGGATGGGAGTTATCGAGCGCCAGGCTTGCTCTCTCCATTTCGTGGTACGATAAGGGCATGTCAAATACCGCTCTGCGGGGTGAGTTGCGAGCGGTCAAGCGCGGGCCGGGGCGCCTGATCGTCCTGGCCCGTCGCTACGCCGCCGCCCTCACCCTGATGCTCATCATTCTGATCGCCCTCGAAGCAGGCCTGCGCGCCTTTCAGGTACCAGCCTATCTGGTGCCGCCACCATCGCGGGTGCTGGCGCGTCTGCTCGCCCCGGGCGACCTGTTGGCCCACGCTGGCGCCACCGCCACCGCGGCCAGCGCCGGGCTGTTCGCCGGAACGCTGGCCGGTTTCGGCCTGGCTGCCGCCTTCGTGCACCTGCGCCTGCTCGAAGATGCCCTCTACCCCTGGGTGCTGGTCTCACAGGCCGTGCCTGCCGCCGCCCTGGCCCCCTTGCTGACAATCTGGCTCGGCGACGGTCTGGCGCCCCGGGCGGCGATGGCGGCGCTCTTCGCCTTCTTCCCCATCCTGGTTGCCACGACCCGCGGGCTACGCGATGTCAGCCCCGAACATCTGGCCCTGATGCGCGCCTGGGGGGCCAGCCCCTGGCAGACCTTCCGGCACCTCCGGCTGCCCGCCTCGCTGCCGGCGCTCTTCAGCGGCCTGAAAATCGCCGCCGCCCTGGCCGTGGTCGGCGCGATTGTGAGCGAACTCGCCGGTAGCGGACGCGGCCTGGGCTTCGTGGTGAGCGTCGCCGCCTATCACCTGCGCACCGACCAGATCTTCGCCGCCGTGATCATCGCCGCAGCGATCAGCCTGGGGCTGCACGGCCTCCTGGTCCTGGCGGAACGGTTCATCGTCTTCTGGCGACGACAGGGGTGATGAAACTCAAAATTATATGCGCACGTACACCCTGATCCTGCTCTGTATCATCACACTGGCCGCATGCGCCGCGCCGCCGCCACAGGCGCCACTGCCTGCTGCGGGGCCGGAGGTCTCGCGTGTGAACATGCGCCTGCAATGGTTCCCCCAGTTCCAGTTCGCCGGCTACATCGTGGCAAAGGTCAAAGGCTACTACAACGAGGCCGGCCTCGATGTCACCCTCAACCCCGGCGGCCCCGACCTGGTGCCGCTGCCCCTGGTCGCCGCAGGCCGTGACACCTTCGGCAGCACCGGCGCCGACACAATATTGATCGCCCGCGAACAGGGGATCGACGTGGTAGCCCTGGCCACCTGGTTCCAGACCAGCCCGGTGGGGTTCATGGTCCACGCCGATTCGGGGATTCGCGGCCCCCAGGATTTTCCGGGGCGCACCATCGGCATGTTCTACGGCGACAATGTGGAGACCGAGTACCGCGCCCTGCTGGCCGCGACGGGCATTCCCCGCGAGGCAGTGCGCGAGGTGCCCGGCGACTACAGCCTGGCACCCTTCCTGGAGCGCCGGGTGGACATCTGGCCGGTCTACGTGACCGATCAGCCCAACACCGCCCGGCGCGCCGGCGCCGACGTGCGCCTGATCCTGGCCCGCGACTACGGCGTGCAGTTGATGGGCGACGTGCTCTTCACCACCGAACGCTTCCTGCGCGACAACCCGCGCACCGTGCAGGCCTTCGTCGAGGCCACCCTGCGCGGCTGGGCCGACGCCATCGCCGACCCCGACGCCGCCGTGGAGCTGATTCTCGCCTACAACCCCGAACTCGAGCGCGAGCAACTGGCCTTCGAGGCCGCCGAGACGATCCTGCTCATCCGCTACGGCCCCGGCGAACGCTGCCCCGGCATCAACGACACGCGAACCTGGACCACCCAGGCCCGCCTGCTCCAGGAGCTCGGGATCCTCAGCGCCCCGCCCGACCTCGACGCCGCCGTGCAGGGGCAGTTCGTGCGCGAGTACTACGCTGCCCGGGGAGTCACCTGTGGGCCGTAGCTTTCGGGTGGAGCGTTTCTGGCGGATGGCGTCCTGATGCGCTGCTGGTCCTCACCCCCCTTGCCCCCCTTCGGCTCCGCTCAGGGCAGGCCTCTCCCTGAGCGGGAGAGGGGGGCGCTCACGTTTGGCGTCCCAACACCCCCTGTGCCCCCCCTCTCCGCCAAGGGCTATGCGAGAGACCTGGGGGTTGCGCCCCCAAAAACTCTACACCTGAGAGGTGGGTCGCAGGGGGTGCAGGATCGGGCAATGCATCACAACCAGCCAGACGGGCCACTGGTTTGAAGCATACCTGACCCGTCATAACAGATCGGAGTCGATCAGGTCGTAGATTTGGGCTTGTAGGCGTACTTACGTTTAATCTCCTTGCGTTCAAAGTAGCGTCCCCACGGATTTTTACCTTCGGTAATCGTCTGGCTCCACCAGGCGACCATATTCGCGGCCAGCCAATCGGCAGTTTTATCGGGGCATCGTTGCCGGGCTGCCTCGATCTCAGCCTTTCCAGCACGATCGCTCTTTAGACGTTCAATAATCTCCTCATGTGTTGCAAACTCGGGATCGTAATCGAGAAAATAGATAAGATTATGCTGGGATCTTATGACGGCACAGCCCACCTGAACCCGCACCACACGGAGGGGCCTGAAAGAAACCCTGTTCATTCACTTCTAACCGGCGCCGGTTAGCCGGAGATGCAGGGTGATGGGGAAACCTGGTTTCCCCATCGCCCTACAACCGCCCCAACTCGTCGATCAACTGCCCGTAAGTATCCATCGCTGCCTGCACCGGGGCGGGCGTGGTCATATCCACGCCGGCGTCGCGCAGCAGGTCGATCGAGGGCCTTGAGGAGCCACTGCGCAGAAAGGTGATGTAGCGCTCCACCGCCGGCTGGCCCTCGCTGATGATCTGGCGGCTCAGCGCCAGCGCTGCCGAGAGGCCGGTGGCGTACTGGTAGACGTAGAAGTTGTAGTAGAAGTGGGGGATGCGCGCCCACTCGAAGCCGATCTCGTCATCGAGCGCCACTGTCGGGCCGTGGTACTTCGCCACCAGGTCGTAGTAGCGCGCCGTCAGGCTCTCGCTCGTCAACGGCTCGCCCGCCTCGACCAGTTCGTGCAGCATCAGCTCGAAGCTGGCGAACATCGTCTGGCGAATGATCGTTCGCCGGATGTCCTCGATCTGCTGCACCAGCAGCCGCCGGCGCAGGGCCTCGTCGTCGCGGTGCTTGAGCAGATAATCGGTGAGCAGCGCCTCGTTCAGGGTCGAGGCCACCTCGGCCACGAAGATGGTGTAGTTGCCATAGACGAAGGGCTGGCTCTTGCGTGTGAAGAAGGAGTGCATCGAATGGCCCAGCTCGTGGGCCAGGGTGAAGGCGTCGTCCAACTGATCCTGGTAGTTGAGCAGAATGTAGGGCGGCGTGGAGTAGGCGCCGCCGCTGTAGGCGCCGCTGCGCTTGCCGACGTTTTCGTACACGTCGATCCAGCGACTGCTGAAGGTCTGCCGCAGCGCTTCGGCATACTCCGGGCCGAGTGGCGCAAAGGCCGCCTCCATCAGCGCCGTGGCCTCCGGGTACGGCACAGTGATCGCGACATCGGGCACGGGCTGGGCGTACAGGTCGTAGACCCGGAGCTCGTCGAGGCCCATCAGTCGCTTGCGCACCTCCATGTAGCGGTAGTTCTTGTCAAGGTTGGCCTCAACCGTGGCGATCAGGTTGTGGTACACCTCCAGGGGGATCTCGTTGGGCGCCAGGGCAGCCTCCAGCGCCGAGGCGTAGTTGCGCATACGCGCCTCGATCACGTGGGTGCGAATGGCCGCGCCCAGGGTGGTGGCAATCGTGTTGCGGAAGGGCCGGAAGGCGCCAAAATAGCTCTTGAAAGCGTCACGACGCACCCGCCGGTCAGGGCTCTCGATGAAGCGGCGGTAGCGCGCGTGGGAGAGTTGCACCGCGTTACCTTGCTCATCGGTGATGCTCGGAAAACTCAGGTCCGAGTCGATGAGCATCTCAAAGGTCTCGTAGGGTGCCCGGGTGATGTCGCTGAACTGCGCCAGCACGTGCTCGACCTCCGCCGAGCGGACGTGCGCCCGTCGCCGGTTGAGCTTCTCCAACTCGTAGCGGTAGAGCTGCAACGCCGGGGTCTCGCGCAGCCACTGGTCGAGCGTCGCCTCGGGTACGCTGAGGATTTCCGGCTCGATGAAGGCCATAGCCGCGGCGACGCGCGCGGCGAAGGAGCCGGCGCGCTCTTGCAGGGCTTGCCCCACCGGATCGGTGGCGTCGGTGTCTTTGCGGTGCGAGGCGTAGATGTAGAGGGCGTAGAGCCGCCGGGCCACTTCGTCGCGCAAGGTCAACACCCGCAGGAGATGCTCCGGTCCCTGAGCCGTCGTGCCCTGCAGGGCCGCGAGCTGACCCGCCTGCTCCTCGACCGCCGCCAGCTCCTGCTCCCAGGCGGTTACGTCGGGGAACACCACGCTCAGATCCCATGTAAACTCGACCGGCGCCTCGGCGCGGGTTGGTACTTTCTGCGTTGCAGTTGTCATGAGTTATGATCTCCCTCAATAAGAACTGGTCTCAAACGTGAGCATGTGGGGAAACCCGGTTTCCCCACGCCCCTGCCTGTGGGGACGCACAACGCCGCGATGAACATGGGGTGTCTTTGGGAGGGCTGCGCCCTCCCAAACCCTCCCCGCAGGGAGGGGGTTGGGGAAACCCGGTTTCCCCATGTCCCAACCGCTAGTGGGAGCGGCTGGCGCCCCTACAGGCAGGGGGATGGGGAAACCCGGTTTCCCCATATGCTCACGTTAGCACTAAACCCTCCAGGCGATCCACAAAGCGCTTCAGAACCGCAAAGGCGCGCTCCAGGGGCTCGGGCGCGCGCATGTCGATCCCCGCCAGGGCCAGGATCTCCAGTGGGTAGCGCGAGCCACCTGCGCGGAGACAGTCCAGGTACCGTTCGGCGGCGCCAGGCTCGCCCTGGAGCACCCGGTCGGCCAGGGCGTTGGCCGCAGCGATGCCTGAGGCGTATTGAAAGACGTAGAAGGCGCTGTACAGGTGCGGAAACTGGGCCCAGGCAATCCCGTTTCGCGCCGGCTCGACCCGCACCGCCGGCCCGTACCCGCGCTCGAACAGGCCCGCCAGCAGGTCAATCATCCTGTCGGCGGTCACCGGCTCGCCTGCCTCTACCCATGCGTGAACCTGCTGCTCGAATTGGGAGAGGATCGGCATGAGGAACAGATAGCGGTGAAAGTTGCTCATCGCTTCCTCGATGATGGCGATCTCCACCTCTCGCGCCGGATTCTGGGCGAGCAGGTAGCTCCGCAGCAGGGCCTGGTTAAAGTTCGAGGCCACCTCGGCCACAAAGGTCGAGTAGTCGGCGTAGACGGGCGGCTGGGCGCGGTTGGCCAGCCAGGAGTGCATCGAGTGGCCCAGCTCGTGGGCCAGGGTGCTGACACCGCTGAGGGCACCGTCGTAGTTGAGCAGTATGAATGGATACGTGTCGTAGCTGCCGGAGGAATAGGCGCCGCTGGTCTTGCCCCGGTTGGGGTAGACATCCACCCAGCGCTGGTGGGTCAGCCCGGCCCACGCCACCGCCGCATACTCGGCACCCAGAGGTTCCACGCTGGCGCAGACCAGTTCAACCGCGCGCTCGTATGGCACCTGGTACGGCGGCGCAAGCGGCGCAAAGATATCGCAGGGCTCCATCACCTCCAGCCCCAGGGCACGCCGCCGAATGTCCCAGTAGCGGTGCCAGAGCGGCAGGTGACGGTTGCAGGCCGCGATGACGTTATCGTACACCGCCCGGGGGAGATTGTCGTGGTCCAGCCTTGCGCTCAGCGTATCGGCGTAGCCCCGCGAGCGGGCCAGGAACACGTCAGCCTTGACACTCCCGGCGTAGATCGCGCCGAAGGTGTTCTTAAAGGCCAGAAAGCCGTCCTGGAAATGCTCCCAGGCGCGTTGGCGCAGGGTCCGGTCGGGGCTCTGCAACAACTCCTCGATGGTACCGGAAGCCACCTCGTGCCGTATGCCGGCGCTATCCTCGGCGGCGGCGAAGCGCAGCTCGCTTTCCGCCAGCATCAGATAGACGCTGTAGGACGCGCTGAGGGGCTCGCCGGCGCGCGCCAGGATCTGTTCGATCTCCACCGGGCGCACGTGGGCCGCGCGGCGGTGCAGGTTGTCGAAGTAGTGCCGATAGAGAGCCAGCCCCGGCTCGGCGGCAATGAGCGCCTCCAGCCGCTCGCGGCTCAGCGCCAGTAACTCCGGCTCGACGAAGGCGGTGGCCGCCCCCAGGCGCGCATAGAGAGCGATGGCGCGCTCGCGCAGCGCCGCTGCCGCCTGGTTGGTCGTATCCTCATCGAAGCACATATGCACGTAGACAAAGAGCCGGTCCATCGCCACCTGCAAGCCGTCAGCAAAACGCAGCCAGGTCAGCAGCAGCTCCGGCGCCTCACCCAGACGCCCCCGGTAACCGGCCACTGCGTCCAGTGCCGCCTCAAAGGCGCGCGCATCGGCCTCCCAGGCAGCCTGGTCAGGGTAGATACTGGCGCGATCCCAGGTATACTCGACAGGCGCCTCGGCACGTTCAGGGAGCGTCACGATCATTGGGGATCCTTTCGCAGGATTGAAAGATGCACAACAGGCGCATTATACCAATCCGGCCACGTGCCGCTGCGCCGCGCAACGCCAGAACCGAGCATCATTTGTTCCTGGGAGGGCGTAGAGGCGCAGCGGCGCCGCGCCTCTACGCCCAAACCCTCCCACAGCGGGCTATGTTCACATCAGCGCTTAATTAAGTATAATACAATGACTCAAGCCCGGGCGCGCAGCACAGCACCCGCTGCGACCCCACGGGAGCGCGACACGGCACGGGTATTGCAGGGGGCAGCGTGGCCGACACACTGGTATTGGGGATTGATCAGGGCGGCAGTGGCAGCCGCGCCGTGCTTCTGGACCGCACGGGCGCGGTGCGCGGCTACGGCTACCGCCCCGTAGCCCGGCTCTACCCCCGGCCCGGCTGGGTCGAGCAACGGCCCGCCGCTGTCGCCCGCAGCGTGCGCGAGGCGCTCGATGAGGCCATCGCTCGCGCCTGCTGCGACCCCGCCGCCATCGTCGCCTGTGGCATAACCTCGCAGCGCGATACCGTGTTCGCCTGGGACGCGCGCACCGGTCGCCCGATCGGGAACGCTATCACCTGGCAGGATCTGCGCACTGTTCCCCTGGTGGAAGAGACCGACCGGTGGGAACGCGCCGCCGAGCGCCGCGCCCGCCTCGGCCAGTTCCCCGGCTCCTACTGCTCAGCCATGCACATGGCCTGGCGCATGCGTCACGACCTGGCCTTTCGCCGCGCCGCCGATCAGGGCTACCTGCGCGTCTCACTCAGCGCCGGCTGGCTTATCCAGGCCCTCGGCCACCCCGCTGAGCACGCCCTCGACTACTCGCTGCTCCAGGCTATGACCGTCTTCGACCCGCGGCGCCGGGCGCTGTGGGAGGAGTGGCTGGATTACCTGAACCTGCCGCGCGCGGCCCTGCCCGCCCCGCGCCCGACTCTGCACCACTTTGGCACCCTGCGCATCGGCGACGCCCACGTGCCCGTGACGGCCATGATCACTGACCAGCAGGCCGCCCTCTTCGGCTACGACTGCCGCGCCCCCGGCGAGGCCGTCGCCACCCACGGCACCGCCTCGTTTGTCAATGTGGTCGCCGGCCCCATCGCGCCGCCCCAGGGCGTCTGCAAGACCTACCTGGCCTGGGAGATCGCCGGCACGCCAACCTACGCCCTGGAAGCCGATATGACCGTCACCGGCGCGGTGGTGCGCTGGCTCATCCAGATGCGCCTGATCCGTCATGCGGGCGACCTCGACGCCCTGGCCCGAGTGACGCCCCACAGCGACGGCGTGGTGTTCGTCCCCGCCTTCACCGGCCTGGGTGTGCCCGACGAGGACCGCAGCGCCCGCGGCGCCATCCTCGGCGTGACCCTTGGCACCACACCCGGCCACATTGCCCGCGCCTTCTTTGAGTCCATCGGCTGTCAGCTTCGCGCGATCCTCGACACCATGGAGCAGGAAGGCAACCTGGCAATCGGCGAGTTGCGCGTCGGCGGGGGCCTGGCGCGCAGCGACACCGCCTGTCAGATCCAGGCCGACGTGGCCGGCGTGCGCATCGTGCGCGCCGCCGACACTGAAACCAGCGTGCGCGCCGCGGCGCTGCTGGCCGGCCTGGCCGCCGGGGTCTGGGCGAGGCCGGAGGCGTTGCCGCGCCTGCTCGACCATGGCGCAGACACCTTCGAGCCGCGCCTCGCCCCCGAGGCGCGCGCCGCGCTGCTGGCGCGCTGGCAGCGCGCCGTCGAACGAACCCGCGGCTGGGCGTGAAGCGCAGCGGGTGCAATGAAGGACGTTGCCTCGGCCCTGGAACGAACGCGCAGGGCTGAGGCAACGATGAGGTTCAGCACCGCAATCGCATCTTGCCGTTCCGGCGCATGCTTCTGGACCTCTGCTAAGGCCTGCTGAAGCAGTGTCGTCATCTGCGATCCCTTACGATAAGCCAATCACTCAGATTATACCATCGCGGCCCCGACACCTGATGGCAGCATTCGCCATCTGAGCGCTACAACCGCCGACGCGAGCACCTGGCATACTAGTTTGCGAGCCGACGAATCTCGAGCCGCCGACCGCCGAAGTTGAGCAGGAGCCCTATCTTGAACCCCGACGCCTTGAGGTACGAAAGTGTCTGGATGAAGTCCACGTCTTCGATCACCGCCTTTGCCTTCAGCTCGACCATAACCCCGGCGGCGACAAAATCGACCCGACGGCGTCCGATGTGACGCCCTTTGTAGAAAACATCGATGGACACTTCGCGCTCGCACTCGATGCCGTGGGCCGGCAACTCAAGCGCAAGCGCCCGCTGGTAGATGACCTCCTGGAATCCGGGGCCAAGCGTGCGATGCACCTCCAGCGCCGCGGCGATGATCAGGGCGGTAGTCGCCGAGGCGGCATAGGAGTCGTCTACATAGTCCTGCGTGGTCGATTCGCCCATCTCGGTGCTCCTGGAAGATGCTGGACCCTACTGATGAACCGACAGGCAGGTGCAGGAGATACGGTAGGATGCCGGGATCACTGAGGTGGTGAAGGGTTGAGGGCACTGAGGGCGGCCAGGAGCACGCCAGGTTTGCGTTAGTCCTGCGCGGTCGCATCGCGTGCCCGGCTGCCCCACGGCCCACCTCAGTGCCCTCACACCCTCAGTACCTCAGTGGTTCTGAGGGCCCTGAGGGCGGCGCCTGATGCGGGACGACCGCCCGCACCATCGCTCATCGGAGGAGCGCGCCGCCAGAGACGGTTCGCGCTCGGCGGGGGTGAGCAGTGTACGACCCCCAGCGTCTTCAAGGAGCTCGCGGGTTGCCGGTGGCCCTTCGGTGAGGGCGAGCGTTGATCCCTCCGGTGGCGCAATGCTGTTGCAACGATCCTGCTGGCAAACTGAGGAGCGCGAGCGTCTCGCCCGCATATAGGAGCCTATTTCCTACCTCCTATCTCCTAAATCCCTGTCATGGCCAGCGCGCGCCAGCACCACCGTAGCAAACGTCGCCCCGCCAACGATTAGCGCCGTGAGCAGCAGCAGCCACAGCGGCGCGAGCGCGCCCAGGAACGACACGCTGAACATTGTGATCAGCACCGCGCCGATAACGATCCAGATCGTCATAATGGCAATCAGGCGGTGAAGTGAGGTCATATGATACTCCTTGCATTCGTGCTGGCAAACAGGGTTGCGATAAGGGCAGCGTGGCGGTGCTGCGCACCGCCGATGCCAGGTGCAGTATACCCCCTGAGGTGAAAATAGCCCGCGCGCGGGAGAGTTTGGGCGTAGAGGCGCGGCGGCGCCGCGCCTCTACGCCCTTCCAGGAACAAGTATGTTCATGCTGGCGTTGTGCGGCGCAGCCGCATAGACGGTTGAGGAGAAAGGGGAGGGTAACGAGATCTCTACACACAATCAAACTGACTTTGCTATAATCCTGATATAAAAATGGGGGAAACCCGGTTTCCTCTATACCCCCACCCATCGGGGCGGCAAGCCCTCCGCACCGGGAGGGTTTAGGAGGGCGAAGCCCTCCCAAGCATAAACCTGTTCTCATCTTGTTCTTATGCGGCACAGCCGCATAGGTGTCTCCCGTGAGCCCTTCAGTAACTATCGACCGCGACGGTCTCCACCTCAACGGCGAGCCGTTCTACCTGCTGGCCGGCTGCGTGCACTACTTCCGCTGGCCCCGGGCCGAGTGGCGCCCCCTGCTCGAACAGGCGCGCTGGGCCGGCCTCAACACGATTGATACGGTTATCCCCTGGAACCGCCACGAACGCCATCCCGGGGTGTTCGATTTCCACGCTGAGGCTGACCTTGGGGCCTTTCTTGACCTCTGCCACGAGCTGGGCCTGAAGGTTATCGTCCGCCCCGGTCCCTATATCTGCGCCGAGTGGGAGAATGGCGGCATCCCCGCCTGGCTCAGCGCCGACCCCTCCATCCGCCTGCGCGTGGATAGCGAGGGCTACCTGGGAGCGGCGCTGCGCTGGTTCGACCATCTGCTGCCGATTATCACCCCGCGCCAGTATACCCGCGGCGGCCCGGTGATCCTCTGCCAGATCGAAAATGAGCACTGGGCCTCCGGCGTCTATGGCCACGATGCCCATCAGCAGACCCTGGCCCGCGCCCTACTGGAGCGGGGCATCGAAGTGCCCCTCTACACCTGCATGGGCGCCACCCCTGGCTGGCCCGAGTTTCGCAATGGCTGGAGTGGTATCGCCGCGAAGCTCGTGCAGACCCGCAGCCTCTGGCCGGATAATCCGATGATCGTGAGCGAATTGTGGAGCGGCTGGTTCGATACCTGGGGCGCGAGCCGCCAGATACGCAAGACGGCGGCGAAGCTCGATATGACCCTCCACCAGCTTACCGCCGTGGGCTGCGCCGGTTTTTCGCACTGGATGTGGGCCGGAGGCACCAACTTCGGCTTCTGGGGCGGGCGCACCGTCGGCGGCGATCTGGTGCATATGACCACCAGCTACGACTATGACGCCCCCGTCGGCGAGTACGGCGAGCTGCGCGCCAAAGCGCTGGTCGCCCGACGCCACCATCTCTTCCTGGCCTGCTTCGGCGCCCGCCTGGCCCCCATCCTCGCCGACGCTGTGCCCGGCGGCCTGACCGTGCTCGCGCCCCCCGCGGTTCAGGGGCGCAGCGAGGGCGGCGCCGCTCCCTTCCGCACCGTGCGCGCCGGCCCTGCTGCGCCCGAACCCTGGCGCCACTTTCAGGCCACCTTCCTCCAGAACCCCGACCTGGAGGGCCGAACCTACGAAGTCCTGCTGGCCGACCCGCCCCGCCACCTGAGCGTGGACGTGGAACCCGCCACGATCCGCCCGGTCTTCGCCCACCTGCCGCTGGCCGAAGGGATGGCCCTCGTCTGCCATACCGGGCGCTTGCTGGGCTTCTGGAGCGACGATCATCAGCACCTGTTGATCGTCTACGGTCAGCCTGGCGAGCAGGGCGAGCTGGAGCTGGCCCTGCCCGGCCTCGGCGCACCCCTGGAAGTGCTGCGGGCCGATGCGGGGCTGCTGCCGCGCCTGAGCGATGCCACCCTGCACCTGCGCTACTGGATCGCCAGCGACCAGGCCACCCTCGACCTCCGGGGCGCCGCCGGCGCCCTGCGGGTCATGGTACTCAGCGCCGAGGCGGCGGCCTGGTGCCTGCCCACTCCCAACGGCGAGCCGCGGATCGCTCCGCAGCCCCTCCCGCCGCGCCAGGCGCGCCTGACCCTGCCCGTCGAACGACTCCCGGTGGCCGATCTGACCACCGAGGAGGGCTGGCATCCCCTTGAAGCGCCCCTCCCGCTGGAACAACTCGGCTGCGACTACGGCTATGGCTGGTACCGCGCCCTCCTTGACCTTGACGCGCCCCTGGATACCACGCTGGTTGCGCCCTGGGTCGGCGATCGGCTCCGCGTCTTTGCCAACGGAAGGGAACTCGGCGTCCTGGGCGTTGACCCCACGGGGCCGCGCGCGACCCTGCCGCTGCGTCTGGACGCCGGGCGCCACGACCTGCGCTTCCTGGCCGATAACCTCGGGCGCTTCAACTACGGCCTGGGACTGGGCGAGCGTAAGGGGCTGCTCGATACCCTCTACCTCGGCGGCGCTGAGCAGGACATCGCGGACGGCTGGATCGCTCTGTGGCAGGAAGTGCCCTTCGCTGGCGAAGCGGTTGCCCGCGCGCGCCCGACTACCGTGCGCCCCGATGCGGCCGGCGTCCACCTGGGGCGCATGCCCTTCACCGCACCGGTGCTCTGGCTGCTGCGGGAAATTAGCGTGCCCGACGCCTGTCGCGCCGTGCTGCACCTCAGCAGCGCCGATCGCGGCAGCGGGGCGCTCTTTGTCAATGGCCTGGCAATTGACCGCTTTAGCCGTCACCACAGCCACGGCTGGATCAAACACGATGTCACGCACCTGCTGCGCCCCGGCGTTAACGTGCTGGCGCTGCTGCTCCAGGGCTACGCTGGCGCGCCCTGGCGCGCGACGCTCGTCACCTACGACCCCGCGCGGCCCCTCCCCGCGGCCTGGAGCTTCCGCCCCGGTGTGGAGGTCGGCGCTGGCGTCGCGCCCGCCGGCGGCCCGGCGTGGTACCGCGCCTGCTTCGGGCGCAACGCGCTGCCGCGCGTTTGCGCTCTGCGGATCGAACCAGGCCGGCTGGAGAAGGGCCAGATCTGGCTCAACGGGCACAACATCGGGCGCTTCTGGCAGATCGGCCCGCAGGTAGCTTACAAACTGCCCGTTGCCTGGCTCCACGAGCACAACGAGGTGCTGATCTTCGCCGAAGCCGGCCATACCGACACGGTCACCCTCCTGGCCGACGAGAGCCTCCCGTGAGCGACCTGGCGATTGTCATCGTCTCCTGGAACGTCCGCGAGTTCCTGTGCCGCTGCCTGCGAGCAGTGGAAGCCTCGCTGGCGGGCAGTGGCATCACCTATGAGCTGATCGTGGTGGACAACCAGAGCGCCGATGGCACACCGGCGCTGCTGCGCGCCGCCTTTCCCCATGTGCGATTGATCGAAGCCGGGGCCAACCTGGGCTTCGCCGGGGGTAACAACCTGGCCCTGCGCCAACTCGTGACCCGCGACGTGGCCTTCGCCCTGCTGCTCAATCCCGACACCGAGCCGGTCGGCGATGCCATCCCGCGCCTGGTACGCTTCCTGCAACGCCACCCCGACGTGGTCGCGGTCGGGCCGCAACTGCGCTACGCCGACGGCAGCGTGCAGTCCTCGCGCCGGCGCTTTCCCACCCGCATGACCTTCTTCTGGGAGAGCACCCCGCTTGACCGGCTGTGGCCGGCGAACCCCTGGGCGCGGCGCTACCGCTGCGCCGACACCCCCGATGAGCAGGCGCAACCTGTGGACTGGCTGGTGGGCGCCGCCCTGCTCGTCCGCAGCGAGGCGATTCGCGAGGCCGGCGTGCTCGACGAGCGCTTTTTTATGTATAGTGAAGAACTGGAGTGGGAGCAACGCCTGGGCCGGACTCGCAACGCCGTGGCGGCGCCGATCTGGTACCTCCCCGAAGCCATCGTCATACACCACGAGGGCAAAAGCAGCGACCAGGTCCCGGCGCAGCGCCACATTCACTTCAATCGCAGTAAAATACTTCTGGCGCGCATGTGGTACGGCTGGCGGTTCGCCGCCGCGCTCCGCGCCTTTCTCCGCCTCGGCTTCGCCGGCGAACTGGTCATCGAAGCGGCCAAGGCACTCCTGGGCCATCGCCCCGACCTGCGGCGCCAGCGGATGGCGGTATACTGGCAGGTGCTGCGTGAACTGTAATCGTCCGGTCCTGGCCGGGCGCGCGCGTTACGACACTGGTCCCTGCGGCGATGCCGCGCACAATGAGGATACAATACGGGGTTAGTCGGGAGGGCCGCGCCCTCCGCAACCCCCATCCGGCAGGGGCACGCGGAACTCCGGGTTCCCCGCGTGGCGGCGTAACATCCCTGGCCCCTCCAATCTGCCCGCTGGTTCCAAAAACTATGCTTCTCCAAACCCTCACGGATCACTGGCAGATCCGGCCACTGACGGCGTTTCGCAACGGCATCTACCCCCGCAGCGACGAGGGCTGGCTGCCTGCCCACGTGCCGGCCCACTGGCAGCAGTTGCCGGGCCTCGAAGAGCACGCCGGGAAAGTGGTCTACCGCTGCCAGTTCGCTCTTGACCCGCAGCGCCCGGGCGATACCCTGGCGCTACAGCCCGCCTCGGCGGATCGGCGCCAGGCCGTGCGCCACTGGCTGCGCCTCAACGGCATCTTTTACTACTCGCGCCCCTACCTCAACGGCGTGGACCTCGGCGCCCACGAAGGCTACTTCGTTCCCAATGAGGTCGAGGTCAGCGACATCCTCCAGGCCGAAAACACCCTGCTGGTAGAAGTTGATTGTCCGGACGAGCGCAACAAGCTCGATAAGACCATGATCACCGGCGTCTTCTCCCACTGGGACTGCTTCGACCCCCGCGCGAACCCCGGCGGCATCTGGCTGCCGGTCGAACTGCACGCCAGCGGCCCTGTGCGGTTGCGCCATGCGCGCCTGCTCACCCTGGCCTGCGACGAGCGCACAGCGCAACTGCGCTTCGACCTTGACGTGGACGCCGCCATCGAGGCCCAGGCGACCCTGCGCCTCAGCTTCGCGCCGCGCACCTTCAGCGGCGAGACACAGATCATCGAGCAGCGCCGCGCCCTGCGCCGCGGACGCCAGGAACTCGGCGGCCTGCTGAAGCTGCGCGAACCCCGACTCTGGTGGACGCACGACCTGGGCCAGCCCGATCTCTACGACGTGACCATTGAACTGCTGATCGACGACCGGTTGAGCGACGCCCGGCAGATCACCTTCGGGGTGCGCACCTTTGAACTGCGCAACTGGATCCCCCATCTAAACGGCGTGCGCTTCCTGGTCAAGGGCAACAACTACCCGCCCGGCGACATGCGGATTGCCACCATGACCGCCGAGCGCTGCGCCCAGGATCTCGAACTGGCCCGCGCCTGCCACATGAACCTGCTGCGCGTTCACGCCCACGTGGACCATCCAGCATTCTATGAGGCCGCAAATGTGGCCGGTATACTACTCTGGCAAGACTTTCCGCTCCAGTGGCTGTACGCCCGCCGCATCCTGCCCGAAGCGCAGCGCCAGGTGCGGCACATGGTCCGGCTGCTGGGGAGCCATCCCTGCATCGGCGTCTGGTGCATGCACAACGAGCCGGTGGTCATCGAAGACACCGCCGACGAGTCGCTCCTCAGCCGGCTCCGCACCTACCGCACCGCCTTCGGGTTTAGCTGGAACCGCGACGTGCTCGATACCCAGCTTAAAGAGGTCGCCGAACAGGAAGATCCCACCCGCCCGGCGGTACGCTCATCAGGCGAGGTTGACATCCCCTACGTGCGCAAGGGCACTGATGCGCACGTGTACTTTGGCTGGTACCGCAACTATGGCACCCTCGACGATGCCGAGGTGATGCACAAACGCTTCCCCGCCAACATGGCCTTCGTCACCGAGTTCGGGGCGCAGAGCTTCCCCAATCTGGAGAGCGCGCTGAAGTTTATGCCACCCTGTCTCAGCGAGGCCGACGTGCGGCGCCTCCAGGAGCGCCACAGCTTTCAGGCGGATATTATGTCAAACTGGATCGCCTGGCGCAAGGCCGAGTCACTGGCCGAGATGATCGATATGTCCCAGGACTATCAGATCTTCATCAACCGCTATTACATTGACCGGTTGCGCGCCCACAAATACCGCCCCACCGGGGGCATTGTGCCGTTTCTCTTCGTCGATCCCTACCCGGCCATTCTCTGGAGCGTTGTGGATTACTGGCGCGTGCCCAAACGCTCCTACTACGCGCTCCAGGTAGCCTTCAGCCCCCAGTACGCCTTCTGTCTCTACCCGCCGCGCACCTACGCCATCGGCGAGGCCCTCGATTTGCCCCTCTACGTGGTCAACGACGCGCGTCGCTCCTTCCAGGACGCCATCCTGGAAACGCGCCTGTGCGACCCCGGCGGACAACCCCTCGCCGACGTGCGCCGCCGGGTCGAACTGGCGGCCGATTGTCTGCCGCTCGAGGCCGACCGGCTCCGGCTCACGCCCGCCCGCGCCGGGCGCTATGCCCTGGAGCTGGCGCTGAGCGGGGTCGAGTATCCCATGCGCCAGGTGTACGAGATCGCCGTGCGCGCATGATGCCACATCCCTCCCGGTGGAGAGGGTTTGGGAAGAGGTAGCCCGACGGAGAGGCGTCGCGCCTCTCCATTCCTCCTTCCCGCAGGGTGCGGCTCAGTCGCACAGAAGGTTAATGAACCCATGTAACCGCGCAGTAACTATCTGGAATACCCTACAAGTAAATTGCCAGAGCCCCGGACACGCCTGTGCTGCGTAATACCGTCAAAGGAGACCAGATATGAGCCAGAGCCCGAATGACGGGTTTAATCCGAACGATCCGATCGGAACCTGGCGCACGATTCGCGACGCCAATCTTGATGCGTGGGCCAAAGGAATGGCCGCTCTGGTCAACACCGAGGTCTTCGCCAATGCCATCGGTTTGCAGCTCGACACGCTTCTCGCAGCTTCCGCTCCGATTCGTCAGGCCGTCAACCAGTACATGGAGACCTACCTGTCGCAGATCAATATGCCCTCGCGCGCCGAGGTGATCAGCCTGGCCTCGCGCCTGACCAATATTGAGATGCGCCTGGACGACATGCAGGCCCAGCTTGACGAGTTGTTGCACGCGGTGCATGGCCTGGCCGCCGTTGCCTCGGCCAATGGCGCCGTCTCCCCCGAAGAAGCTGCCGCAGATGATGCTGAGGCCGCTGCGAAGCCGCGTCGGACCCGTAAGGCCGCCACCGAAAGCTGAACGTTGACTCCGAGCGTCGCCTGTGGCCCCCGGCACGCTGGTCAGGCCGCTACGGGTGATCCAGACCGACACTGAGAAAGGGAGCTGCCGATGACCACTCAAAGCCCCCCGACCCTGGATGTTGAACAGTTGACGCAGAACCTCTACGCCGAGATGGAGCGGCTCGGCAAGAGTACCGATACGTTTACCAAACTGGCCGCTAATCGGTTGAACGTTCAGATCGGGCTGACGCCCAAAGAAGCGATCTGGACGCTCAATAAGATGACGCTGTACCACTTCTATCCGCAGACGCCCCCGGAGCAGCGGAAACCGGTCCCGCTCCTGCTGGTCTTCGCGCTGATCAACCGGCCCGATATTTTCGACTTGCGCCCGGGCAATAGCTTCGTCGAGTACATGGTCCGCCAGGGCTACGAGGTCTATATGCTCGACTGGGGCCGCCCCGGTCCCGAAGATGCCGGGTATGACTTCGAGGACTTCTCGCTGAAATTCCTGCCCCGGGCCGTGCGCGCTATGCAGCGGCATAGCGGCAAGCGCGAGTTCAGCATGTGCGGCTGGTGCATCGGCGCGACCATTACGGTGATCTACGCCGCTATGCGCCCCGATGATGGCCTGCGCAACCTGGTGCTCCTCACCGCGCCCCTCGACTTCTCGAACAAAGAGGCCGGCCCCTTCAACAAATGGCTCAATACGCCCTACTTCAATGTTGATGAGCTGGTGCGCCAGTTTGGCAATGTGCCCGGTGAGATCATCGACTACGGCAACAAGATGCTGAAGCCGGTCGAGAACTGGGTGCTCAACTACCTGAAGCTCTGGGATAACCTCGATAATCCGGCTGTGGTTGAGTCCTGGCTCGCGATGAACAACTGGGTGACCGATGGTGTGAACTTCCCCGGGGCAGCCTACCGGCAGTGGATCGTGGAGTTCTTCCGCGAGAACCGCCTGATGGAGGGGACGCTGCAGATGGAGGGACGCACGGTTGATATGCGTAACGTGAAGGCCAGTCTGCTCAACGTGATTGCCGACCGCGATCATATCGTCCCCACCTGCCAGTCTGTCACCGCAATGGATAAGTTTGGCTCACGCGACAAACTGTTGCTGGAGATGAAGGGCGGCCATATCGGTCTGATGGTCGGTAGCGGCGCAAGCAAGCGCACCTGGCCGCAGATCGAGTCCTGGCTTGCCAAGCGCAGCCAGTAACGTCTACTTTTTTACCCGCAGCGCGGCGATGGGGCCGCGCCTTTGCTGCTCAGGGGCGCCCCTGGATTAAGGAGCTGGTATGCGATTGAAAGGTAAGGTTGCCCTCATCACCGGTGCTGGCCAGGGTATTGGCAAGGTCACGGCGCTCACCTTCGCCCGCGAGGGCGCGCGGGTCGCGGTCGCCGACATCAACATGGCTAACGCCCAGGCCGTCGCCGAGGAGATTATCCGCAACGATGGCCAGGCCAAGGCGGTCTTCCTCGACGTCAGCCGCGCCGAGTCGGTGGAGGTCGCCGTGCGGACAACCGTCGAGGCGTTCGGACGGGTCGATATCCTCGTGAATAATGCCGGCATCACCCGTGATGCCCGGATGCAGAAGATGACCGAGGATCAGTTCGACGCGGTGATTAATGTCAACCTCAAGGGCGTCTGGCTCTGCGCCAAGGCTGTGGTGCCGATTATGATTGCCAATGGTGGCGGCGCGATCATCAATGCGGCTTCAATTGTGGGCCTCCACGGCAATTTTGGCCAGACGAACTATGTCGCCGCTAAGGCTGGCGTGATTGGGATGACCAAGACCTGGGCGCGCGAGCTTGGCCCCAGCCATATTCGCGTGAATGCCATTGCCCCTGGCTTTACCGCAACCGAGATGATCGCCACGGTGCCCGAAAAGGTGCTCGAGAGTGTGCGCGAACGCACCCCCCTGCGTCGCCTCGGCACCCCTGAGGATATCGCCAACGCCTATCTCTTCCTCGCCTCCGATGAGGCGAGTTTTATCACCGGTGTCACCCTGTCAGTTGATGGCGGTTTGTTGTTCTAACGTGAAAATAGTCCCCGCGCGGGAGGGTTTGGGAGGGTGCAGCCCTCCCAAGAACAAATATTTTCGTTCTGGCGTTGTGCGGCGCATACGGGGAAACCGGGTTTCCCCATCCCCCTGTCTGCGGAGGCGCCAGCCGCTCCCAACAGCGGTTGGGAAATAGGGAAACCCGGTTTCCTCCCCTCCCTGAGGGGAGGGTTTGGGAGGACTGCGCCCTCCCGAAGGTCGTTAGTGCCTCCGAGAAACCGCCAGGCAGCAATGCCGGCACGTCGTTGCACCGCGTTACCCATGCCCTGAACCTGCTCGCCCGCCTCCGGCAGACGCCTCTCCGCGCCTGGCCGATGTTGCAGGTCAGCATCGCTGAGGCGTCGGTCCTCTACATGGCCGGCTTTTTGCTCTCGGCAATCCTCGGTGTCATTCGCCAGATCTTGCTCAATGCCCGCTTCGGCCTCGGTACCGAGGCCGCAGCCTTTTATGCGGCCTTTCGCCTGCCCGAGACGATCAGCCTGTTGATCGCTGGCGGCGCGCTGACCAACGCCCTGGTTCCGGTGCTGGTGCGGGCCTTCGCCCGCGGCGGCTCACCCGCTGCACAGCGCCTGCTCAACCTCACCCTGACGGCCCTGCTGGGGGTGTTTGCCCCCCTCTGCCTGCTCGCTGCCCTCACCGCGCCGCTCTTCGTGCGCACGGTGCTGGCCCCGGGCTTTGATCCTGCCACCCAGGCCCTCACGGTTACGCTGACCCGCATCCTGCTCCTCGAAGTGCTGCTGGTGATCAGCGAGGCGGCCCTGGTGGCGCTCCTGGTCAGCCGCAACCAGATCTTGCTCCCCGCCCTTGCGATCGCCCTGCGCAACCTGACGTTGATCGGCGGGACGGTCCTGGCGGTCGTGGTTCCGGCGGTGGGCATTCTCGGGCCGACCATCGGTTCGCTCTTTGATGCCCTGCTCCAGATCGTGATCCTCATCCCCGCCCTGCGCGGCCACCGCTACCGGCCACGCCTGCTGTGGGACCCGGGCGATCCCGATCTGCGCCTGACCCTGCGCCTGCTCTGGCCCAATGCCCTGTCCGGGTTGAGCAACTATGCCGGCAATATCGTTGATATTGCCTTCGCCAGCCTGAGCGGCGTGACAGCCACGGTGGGCGCGCTGGTTAATGCCCTGTTGCTCATCGGGCTTCCGGTGCGTCTGCTCGGCTTCGCCATCGGCCAGGCCGCCCTGCCCACCCTCGCCGCCCTCGGCGTCGCCAACGACCTGCCGGCCTTCCGCGTCCTGCTGCGCCGCACCTTGCTCATCGCCACCGGCGCCAGTCTCCTGGCTGCCCTGGCGCTGATTACGCTGGGACGGCCCATGATTGCCCTGCTCTTCGAGCGCGGCGCGTTTGACGCCGCCGCCGGCGATCTCACCTATGAACTCCTGGCGATCTACGCCGTTGGTCTGCCCGCATATGTGGGCACCGAAATTGCCTCCCGTGGTCTGGTGGCGCGCTACGATACGCGCACGCCGCTGTTCGCCAATGTGCTGCAACTCGCCGCCCGCATCGCCCTGAGCGCCACCCTCATCCCGCCCCTCGGCCCCATCGCCCTGCCGCTGGCCTT
>Ga0116211_1000500_pt1 | contig 20827 bp, 19 predicted proteins | sample SaghotsprinmetaG_FD_94484 | JGI IMG/M metagenome (GOLD analysis project Ga0116211, IMG submission 94484) | Hot spring microbial communities from South Africa to study Microbial Dark Matter (Phase II) - Sagole hot spring metaG | ecosystem: Environmental > Aquatic > Thermal springs > Hot (42-90C) ... | reverse complement strand
CCGACAAAAACGACGATAAACCTTTACCGTCTCCGCAAGCAGCACACGCTGCTCAGCCGTCGGCTTAAGGTTCCATTTGTCGGTGCGGACAATAGGCGTTTGGTTTAGCACAGAGCTACTGTACCACGATAGTGTTGCAGTCAAGGCGCGAATCCTCGTTCAATGCCCTATAGTTCTATTGTGAAGCAGCAACATTGGGTTTGTCTTGAACTTAACAATCCCTTAAAATACTCACGCCTTAGGTTTGAGCATCAGAGCCGCCCGTGCGAAGTATCTGGCGCACCTCCATTAAGGCAAAGCCCAATAAATTTAAGCCCCGCCATTGGGCTGGATTCTTGGCTCGCTGATCGTCGGCAGCCAAGCCAATGCCCCAAATGTCGTCGTAGGGGCTTGCTTCCACCAGCACCTTATCTCCGGTGCTCAGCAGGTAGGCGCCAAGGTCACGGTTCTGCTCAAACTTTGCCAAATTGCCCCTAACCACAATGTGGAAGCGTTCTTTGTGCCACACATTCTGCTTAAAGTGCCTAACTTCCCGACCCAGTTCCTTTGCGGTTTTGGGATGCCTCGTGGTCAGAATTCTTGCCCGCGTACTCTCATCGCCAAAAAGGCGAGCTTTCTCTGCCATCATAAAATGTTCTGCCGTTGGGTAAGTCACACCCTCAACGCAGAAGCGGGCAGGCCACCACTGGGACAGGCAGGATTTACCGATGATACCGTTCGGCAGTGGCCTGTGCCCCCAAAAAAGGAAAAGTTCTGGCCGTCGGCCACCACGCATGGCACGTACTAAGTCATCACGACTTCTGATGGTCTCTGTTAGCATTTTGTTAACCTTTTTAACTCTTGAGGGGCGCGGGACGCGATCAGTGCGGCGCTGTATCGGTTAGCGGTAGCCCACCGTAGGCCTAGCGTCAGCATCGGGCGGAGGTCACCCCTAGAACGGTGCGCTTTGGTTGCAGGGGGTACAAAAGAAATAGTTAACCTAATTCTATGACAAGATAGGCCTTAGTGACAACAGGTAAACTATCTTAACAATTAAATTCGCTAAAATTTTTCTAGAGAATTGATTAATTCCTGAGGGAGAGCGTGTTAGAGGGAGGTGCCGGGCGGGGGCCATGAGTCTTCGATGAGGGTGGCACCCGGGCGTAATTGGGCTGATTCGATCCCCGGGGGCAGTTTGAGGGCCTGGAGCAGGTTGGCCATTTCTAGGGCATTGAGGGCGTACTCCCAGCCTTTATTACTTTTAATGCCAGCCCGTTCGAGCGCCTGTTGCATCGTATCCGTGGTGAGGATGCCATAGACAATGGGAACGCCGGTTTGCATGGCGGCGGTGGCAATGCCTTTGGTAACTTCGGCAGCAACATAGTCAAAGTGAGGGGTTTGACCGCGGATGACCGCCCCCAAGCAGATGATCGCCGCGTAGCGACGACTCGCGGCCAGTTGTGCTGCCACAAGGGGAATTTCAAAGCTACCGGGCACCCATGCATAGTCCACCTGAACCCCGTCGGGATTGGGATCAACCCCATGGCGGCGCAGACAATCTTGGCACCCTTCTAGGAGCTTGGTGGTAATCAAGTCATTAAAGCGGGAAATGACAATGGCAAATCGCGGTGAGCCAAGAACTTGATAGGTGCCTTCAAAAACAGCCATAGGTGAGGTGCCGTGAATAATGGTCAGAATCGTCAGAATGGTCAGAACTATTCGGTCAGAATTGTTCAGCCAGAACTGTTCAGCGTCGTTGCCCCTAACCAGTATATCGTGCTCCATCAGCGCAAATGGGGTTGCCGCCCATCCCTCAGGGAACTTGAACGGTCACTGTTGTGCCGAGTTCCGCTAGTTCAAAATCGCGGTTGATGGTTTGGCCATTGGCCGTTACCCTCAGGCGATAGCGCCCGGGATAGCCACGGATTTGCCAGCGTCCTTCTGGATTGGTTTTGCCGCTGCCAGTGGTCCACCACTCTTGAAAGAGGAGTTGGCGGTAGGCATCGGCAGCCGGTTTGGGCGAAAAGTCACGGCGGTACAACCCCGCTTGCGGTCGCCAATGGTTGCCTTCCCAAAACCCCCAGAGGAGGATTTCTTTAACCGCTGGGTGGGCAAAGGCAATGCGGTAGATGTCCCGCAGGGTCTGCGCTTGCTGCTGCTCGTCGGCCAAGCTAACGCTCACTTCGGTGATTTTTAGGGGCAGGCTAAATTGGGCGAGGGTATCTAGGGCGCGCTGCATTTTGGCGGTGTCAAGGGGGTATTCCAAGTGTGCTTGAATGCCAATGCCCCCAAGGGGTACCCCCTGAAGGAGTAAATCGCGAATCTGCTGGACATAGTCCCCGAGGCGATCGCCCTCGATAATGCCGTAGTCGTTCACGTAGAGAACCGCATCAGGGTTGCCCTCTAAGCACCACTCAAACATTTCCTTGACAATGCCATCCCCCAAGCGGCTGCGGAAAAAGTTACCGTGGAGCATTTCATTATTGACATCAAATTCATTAATTCGGCCACGGTAATGGCGGCACACCGCGATCGCATGGTTCTTGACGGCAGCGCGCAGTTGCTCGGGCGGTAGGGTTTTTAGCCACGCGGGGTTAAACTGCTCCACTTCCCAAAAGAGGGTATGTCCACGCATCGGCCAGCCTTGGGCCTCACTCCAAGCGAGGATGCGATCGGCCATGGTAAAGTCGAGCTTGCCCGGCTCGGGTTCAAGGGCATACCACTTCAGGGCATTTTCATGAACCGCTGCATTAAAGTTTTGGCGGGCGGTGCTGCGGTACCAGTTGGCGGCAGCGGGGGGCGATGGCTCGAACATGGCGGTATCTAAGGCCACACCAAAGGGGAAGGCATGGCTTTGTTGCGTCAGGGTGAGGTTGGCATTGGCAATCGGCTGTCCTTGGGCATTCTGGACAACAACCGTCAGGGGTCCCTGTCGCAGGAGTGGAATTTGCGCGGTTAGTCCATCTGTAGGAGCGGTTACGGATCGGGGGGCACAGGCCAATACCAGCGCGGCACTCAGGCATAGCAACAGCAGATAACGCAGACCCTTGAACACGTTGCCTCTCCAACAGGTAATTAAAGACGTTGACGCAAACCATGGGAGATTTGTCCCCTAGTGGGTCACGTAAATGCCCCGCTGCCGCAGTTGATCCACAAAAAATTCTTCGAGGGTGGGGCGGGCGAGGCGCAACTGTAAAATTTGCCCCCCCATTTCTGTCACAAGGGTGAGAAAGCGCTGCGGTGGAATCTTGATGACCCCTTGCCAGCGATCGCCTTGGATCTCCAGCGGATGCAGCCACTCCTGCAGGCCGTCGATATGGCCGCCGCTGCCCACCACATGATAGGCTTCGCTGCTGCCGAGCAGTTCGTTAACACTGCCACTGCAAATCAGTTCCCCCTGCGCCAAAATACCGATGCGATCGCAGATGGCCTCCACATCCGCCAAGACATGGCTATTAAAAAAGATGGTTTTGCCCTGCTGTTTCAGGGAGAGGATAATCTCGCGAATTTGATAGCGGCCAAGGGGATCCAAGCCGGACATGGGTTCATCCAGAAAGACCACTGCCGGCTCGTTAATGAGGGCTTGGGCCAGACCCACCCGCTGCACCATCCCTTTCGAGTAGCGGCGCATTTGCTTTTTGCGGGCATCCTTCAGGTTTAAGCCCACCATTTCTAGCAGCAGGGGAATTCGCTCTTGGCGTTGAGCTTTAGTCAGGCCAAACAGACCGGCGGTAAACTCCAAGAATTCCCAGCCCGTCAAATAGTCGTAAAAGTAGGGGTTTTCCGGTAGGTAGCCAATCTGCTGGCGCACGGCGCGATCGCCCAAGGGTTTGCCCAACAGTAACCCCTGACCCGCGCTGGGTTGCACCAGCCCCAACAGGGTTTTCAGGAGCGTTGTTTTACCAGCCCCATTCGGCCCGAGCAGGCCAAAGGTTTCCCCCTGCTGAACCTGTAGCGACACTGATTTCAGGGGCGTGACCACCGTCCGCAGCCAAAATCCGGTGCGATAGGATTTTTGCAGATTTTCCACCACCACAACGGCGGGGCGATCGGCGCTGGCTTCAACCACCATGGAACCCCTCAAGCGGCAGGAGGTGTCTTAGACTCGGTAGGGGCGGCAGACCGATGAAAGTGCAGCCCCACTAAGGCATCATACAAAAAGGGCAGGAAGTTCCCCGGTTCCAATATACCAAGGGTTTGTTTACAGCCGTGGGCATCGAGCAGGGGCTTGACCGCATGGTAGGCGGGTTGCACCTTATACCAAGGGATGTTGGGCCACAGGTGATGGATCAGGTGGTAGTTCTGCCCCAAGATGAGCAGGTTCAAAATGGGACTGGGATAGACGCGGGCATTGTGCCAGCGATCGCGCTCGGTGTGAGGACGGTGCGGAAAATAGTCAAAAAAGAGTCCCAGCATCAACCCCACCACCCCCGCAGGCAAAAACCAATAGTTCAGCATGTAGTCTAGGTAGCCGTGGGTGGCCGCAAAGATCACAATGCCAATTAACACCAGACGGCTAATGGCCCACTCCATGAGTTCGTACTTGCGCCAGAGTTGCCGCTTAAAAAAGAAAATTTCGTGGTAAAAAAACCGGGGGGCAATCAGCCATAGCGGCCCGCCCTTCGAGACGTAGTGATCCGGGTCGTTGTCGGGATCATTGACGTTAGCATGGTGCTGCATGTGCACCCGCGTAAACACCGGAAAGACAAAGCCAAGAAGTAGCGCACTGCCGTGCCCCATAATGGCATTAACTATACGATTGCTGTGGGCAACATTGTGGGAGGCATCGTGAATCACCGTTCCCATTAGGTGCAGCGCCAGCATATTGGCACCAAAGGATACCCAACCCGGCCAGTGCCATTGGAAATAGCCCCACGTTGAAAGAATCGCGATCGCAAATGCGGCAAAAAACATGACTAAGGTTGGATTGAACCCCACCGGCGGCCCCAAAAACTCCTTGGGAACCGTTGCCGGGATCGCTGCGGCCTCCGTGATCATCCGAGCAGTCGCTCCTCAAAATGTTGCAAAATATTACCTTCTACTATGTAGGCTAATCTGCGGTACAAAATCAAGTCGCATCATTCCCAAAGTCGATTGTCCTAGTCTCCACCCAAGGAATAGTGTCACAATAGAGTCGCCGAAGCACCGGAGTTCTGAAGCAAATGCTGCAAACACTGCGGATTGAGAACTTTGCCCTGATCACGGCGCTGGAGGTAACGTTCCACGGGGGGCTGAACGTGCTGACGGGGGAAACGGGGGCGGGCAAGTCGATCCTCTTAGATGCCATTGATGCCCTGCTTGGGGGCAAGCTAACAGCACGGCATCTGCGGGCTGAGGCCACCCAAGGACGTATCGAAGCGGTCTTTCGTCTGACCCCCGAACTGGAGGCATGGCTCGAGCGTATGGAGATTGAGCCACTTGAGGGGGAACTGCTGTGCAGCCGTGACTTTAGCCTTAAGGGGGAGACCCTCCGCAGCCGGAGTCGGGTCAATGGCGTACTGGTGAATCGGCAACAGCTACAGGAGTTGCGCCCCTACTTGGTGCGGTTCACGGCTCAGGGGCAAGCGGTGCAACTGGCCAACTCCGCCCAGCAGCGGGAGTGGTTGGATCACTATGGTGGAGCGGATCTCTTAGCTCAGCGGCAGCGGGTGTCTGAGTGCTACCGGGCATGGCAGGAGAATCAGCGCCAACTAACGGCGTTCCAAGAGGCAGAACAGCAGCGATTACAACGGCTGGATCTGCTGCAATTTCAACTGAGGGAGCTTGAGTCGGCCAACCTTGAGGATGCCCAAGAGCTAGAGCAGTTACAGCAGGACTATCAGCGGCTGAGCCACCTCCACGAGTTACAGGAGCAAAGCCAGCGCGCCTACTATTGGCTAGAGGAGGCAGAACCCAGTGCTAGGGAATTATTAGGACAAGCGCAGGTGGCGCTAGAGGCCTTGATCCCCCTCGACCCCGCCCTAGCCCCGGTCCTCGAACTGCTAGAGGGGGCGATCGCCCAGGGGGAAGAGGCCGCCCGGCAACTGCGCAGCTACGCCGATACCCTCGAGGCTCAGCCAGACGCATTGGATCGAATTGGCAGCCGCATTCACGTACTGCAACGCCTGTGTCGTAAGTACGGACCGGATCTCGCCAGCGTGATTGCCTTCCGCGATCGCACCGCTGCTCAACTGCGGCAATTGCAGGATCACAACGCTAATTATGAACACTTGCACCAGCGCGGCCAAGAACTACTGGCCGAACTCCGCAGCGCCAGTGACCAGCTTCATCACCTGCGGCAACAGGCGGCTGAGCGCCTAGAGGCGGAACTCCTAGACCATCTCCAGCCATTGGGGCTAGCTCATGCCCGTTTTCAGGTGCACTTCGAGTCCGTGCCCCCCAGTAGCTACGGTGGGGATCAGGTCACCTTTTTGTGGAGCGCCAACCCGGGACAGCCCCTGCAACCCCTAGGAGAGGTGGCCTCCGGTGGTGAAATGAGTCGGTTTCTGTTGGCATTAGAAACCTGCCTAACAACACAACAAACGGCGAAAACATTGATTTTTGACGAAATTGATGCCGGGGTCTCTGGTCGCATTGCCGCGGCGATCGCCGACCGTTTGCAGCAGTTGAGCCGCCACCATCAAACCCTGTGTGTGACCCATCAATCCCTCATTGCTGCGGCGGCGGATCACCATTACCATGTCCATAAGCTCAGTAGTCACGCCACCACTACCGTTGCCGTCCATTACCTTGACGCAGAAGAACGCCTTCACGCGCTGGCGGATTTAGCCGGGGGCGATCGCTCCGCTGCGGCTCTTTCCTTTGCCAGCCGGTTGCTAGAGCAACAACAACAGCGACAAATACAGCAACCCCATCCGCAGGTTCCCATTAAATCTTGACAATCGAGTATTCTACACTTACATTGAAACAAGATTGATAACAATAACCCCCAAACTATTCTTAATGCAGCGACCTCAACCACCCTCTGGTGATCATGGCTTAATGACCATTGAACAAGTTCAGCAAACCCTGCACCGCTCCCGAGCTTCTATCTATCGCTATGTCAATACTGATAACTACGTCATCAATCCCCCCTTTGATCCCAATCGGCTCAATCCCGAATACCGCAGCAGTCGCCGCGAGCCATTACTGTTTCATCCCAACGAAGTGGCACGATTTGCGCGGGATGTGATGGGTATCACCAATCTTCACGTTGAAATTCAAACTCTACCGGAGGATCCCGCCGATGAACTCCTCGGCAAAATTCTCACGGAGTTACAAAAGATTCGCCAACTTTTAGAACAGTTTGCCACCCACTTTGAGAAGCATTCTCAGCCTTAGTTCCTAAGCACCCACAGCTTCCTTCGCGGCATAGAGAACTTCAACCGTAATCTGCGTAATCCCTTGCTCGCGGGCAAACTTTTCGGTATTTCGCTTCACTTTACCGCGCACAAAACCCGGAATCTTGTTCAGTTCCGCTAACCCATCTGCGGTCCAGGTTAAATCTGCGGTTGCTGACAGGCCTTTGTGGATGACTTCTTTGGTATCGTGGCCGCCAAAAATTTCCAGCAGGTGATCTTCCATGCCAAGGGTAAAGGAGTTATAGATGAGATCCACCAGTTGGTTGGTGCCCTCGTACCCCAAAAAGGGGCGATAGCCCACCGGAAAATCTTGAATATGGATCGGGGCGGCAATGACACCGCAGGGAATACTCAGCCGTTTGCCCACATGGCGCTCCATTTGGGTGCCAAAGATGGCCGCCGGTTCAACTCGGGCAATGGCATCACCCACCACCGTGTGGTCATCGGTAATCAGAACCTCATCGCACAGACCCGCCACCTGCTCCCGGAACCAATCGGCATCGTAGGTGCAGTAGGTGCCCGCCCACACCACATGAATGCCCATTTCACGGCTCAGGATTTTGGTCATGGCGGCCGCATGGGTATTGTCACCAAAGACAACGGCTTTTTTACCGGTGAGGTTCTGGCAGTCAATCGAGCGGGAAAACCAAGCCGCTTGCGACACCTCGCGGGTTTGCCGCTCAATAAACGGCTCGTAGTTCACATCTGCCCCTTGCGCGTTCAGTACGGCTTGGATGGCCCGGATGCAGCGTGCCGTTTCCACCACCCCCATGGGCGTAAGGGTAACGCTGGGCAGGCCAAATTCCTTGGCAAGGTACTGGGCACTCAGGCCGCCAATTTCACGGTAGGGCACGAGGTTAAACCATGCTTGGGGCAGACGTGCCAAGTCGTGTACCGACGCACCTGCGGGCAAAACAAGGTTCACATGAATGCCTAGGTCCGCCATGAGTTGCTTGAGTTCGCGGCAGTCGTGCTGGTTATGGAACCCTAGAGTCGTGAGGCCAATAATGTTCACGCTGGGCGTGGGGGTTTTGGTGGTAACGAGCGTTCCTTGGCGACGCGCCTTATCAATATAAAACTGGATAATTTGATCCAAGGTGCGATCGGCGGCTTGCAGTTCATTGACGCGGTAGTGGTTGACATCCGCCAAAATAACATCGGCAGTGGTACTGAGGCTGGCTCGCTGGACAAAGTTTTGTAGGTCTTCTTGGAGAATGCTGGAGGTACAGGTGGGGGTCAGGACAATTAAATCGGGATGCTCTTCGCTGTCTTTGCGGGTAATATTGTCAACCACTTTTTCTTGCGAGCCGCGTGCCAACACATGGCGATCGACAATACTGGCGGTCACGGGGGTAAAGTTGCGCTCCCGCTCCAGCATGGATCGCATGACGTTGAAGTAGTCATCCCCAAGGGGGGCGTGCATAATGCCATGGACGTTTTGAAAGGAACTGGCAATGCGCAGGGTACCAATGTGAGCCGGGCCAGCGTACATCCAATAGGCAAGTTTCATAGGTTACAGTCCTGGGTGTGAGGGTCAGCAGGGGCAGCAAGCCTCTGAGTAGCGATCGTATCAGGAGGGTTTGCCGTCGCTGCCGAACTTAGCAAAAGTTTGGAGGAATGGGGGGGTGCAGCTTAACATACAAATATCATTTCCCTGCGTCCCCTAAAATTGATAGAGATTTGTTGCCAGTAAGGACACCTCAGCATGGTTGCTTGCGAATTTAGTCCCGGTCTTGACGGTATTCCCGTTGCTCAATCGGCCATCAGTTATGTGGATGGCCAAGCAGGCGTACTTGAATATCGCGGTGTCCCGATCGAGGAACTTGCGGAAAAAAGTACTTTTCTCGAGACTTCGTTTTTACTGATCTGGGGCTATTGGCCCACCCAAGAGGAACTGGCGGCGTTTGAGCACGATATTACCTACCACCGTCGCGTTAAGTACCGCATCCGCGACATGATGAAGTGTTTTCCCGATAGCGGCCACCCTATGGATGCCCTACAAGCGTCAGCGGGAGCGTTGGGGCTGTTTTACTCGCGGCGGGCACTAGATGATCCGGCTTATATTCGGGCGGCGGTGATTCGGCTGCTGGCCAAAATTCCAACGATGGTGGCCGCCTTCCAGCTTATCCGGAAGGGGAATGATCCGGTTATGCCCTGTGATGAATTGGACTATGCGGCCAATTTCCTCTATATGCTCAATGAGCAGCGCCCGGATCCCTTTGCGGCGCGGGTGTTTGATATTTGCCTGATTCTGCACGCCGAACATACGATGAATGCCTCGACCTTTTCTGCGCGGGTGACGGCCTCTACCCTGACCGACCCCTACGCGGTGGTGGCTTCGGCGGTGGGAACCCTTGCCGGACCGCTGCACGGCGGTGCCAACGAGGATGTGATCAATATGCTCGAAGAAATCGGCAGTGTGGAAAATGTCCGTCCCTACGTGGAAAAGTGCGTCAACAACAAAATTAAAATTGCTGGCTTTGGTCACCGTGTCTATAAGGTGAAGGACCCCCGGGCAACCATTTTGCAGAAGTTGGCGGAGCAGTTGTTTGATAAGTTTGGGGGCGATCGCTACTACGATATTGCCCTGAAGCTGGAGGAGGTGGTCGGCGAATACCTCAGTTACAAGGGCATTTATCCGAATGTGGATTTTTACTCCGGCTTGGTCTATCGTCGCCTTGGCATTCCCAGTGATTTGTTTACGCCGGTGTTTGCCATTGCCCGAGTGGCGGGGTGGCTGGCCCACTGGAAGGAGCAACTGGAAGCAAACCGCATCTACCGTCCCACCCAAGTTTATACCGGTGCCCATCAGCAGCCCTACGTGCCCATGGCCGAGCGGGGATCACGCTAGTTGCGCCAGAAATGCCGCGACTCCGGCCCAGTCGCTGGTGACATGGGGGTAGAATATCTGGGGTCGCTGGAGGGTAATCAGTTGTACCCCGAGTTCTTGGGTAAGCTCTTGTTTAAGTTGCTCGCTGGCGGTACCTGAGGCTTTGGTAACAATGGTGGTAATCTGCCACTGCTGCCACAGGGCGCGCTCTAGCTCCCGGGTCACGGGGGGAAAAATGGCCACAAGGCGCTGCCGTGCAAAGCCAGCGGCCAAGGCGGCCTCAAGAGCGGCAGGGGTAGGTAAAATACGGGCAAACAGGGTCGCCTGCTGTTGTAATGGGGCAAAAGCACTGAGGTATTTTGTGCCAATGGTCAGCAGTACCCGCTCCCCTACCAAGCACTGGCTGTGGAGGAGGGTTGCTAAATCTAGGCAGCGGTCAGTAGTAGGGCTATAGTCGGGGCGCTCAAAACGCAAGTAGGGGAGTTGTAGTTCCTGACTTAGGCCGATCGCGAGGGTGGAAATTTCGGCGGCGAAGGGGTGAGAGGCATCCAGAATGGCCTGAATCTGCTGCTGCTGCACCCACTGCCGGGCGGAGGCTGCCGTCAAACGCTCCACATGGCAGGTGAGCCGCGGATCATTGGGGTAGAGGCTACAGGCATCGGGGGTTGTGACGGTGACCCAGCAGGGATAGCCCGCCGCAAGGAGGTTGGCTGCTAACCAACGGCTATCGCTGGTGCCGCCAATGAGCCAAATGGAACCGGCCACCCTTAACTCAGCAGTGCCCGCCGAAAGTTTTCGCGGTAAGACTTATTCACTAACAGCGGCAACCACAAGGCACTCAGCAAAAAGCGGGATTGGCTGTAGTAGGTGCGATCAAAGCGTTGCCAAAAGCGAATGGCAATGAACAGGTACAGGGCGATCGCCCCGAGAGTGAGTAGCGTTCCCATAGACTCTTAGTCGTTGCAACATCACCACTTCCACATTACCGGATTGCTAAGGTCAAGGGTAGCCAGCACGGGTTGGCTACCCTCATCAAGCATCGCCAGAATTGAGGTATCTAGGGTTAAATCCGCTGCCTTTAGGTTTTCCAGAACCTGCTCTGGATGGCGTGCCCCTACAATGGCACAGGTTTGGGGTTGATGCAACAGCCATGCCAAGGCCAAGTTCCCCACCGTTGTCCCTAGGCTTGCGGCAATGGGTTTCATGAGTTCAATGGCTTCAAGGGCGCGGGCGTAGGTTTCCCCTTGAAACAGTTGATTCTTGGCCCGGTTGTCTTCGGGATCAAAGCGATGCTCGGGGCCAAAGCGTCCGGTGAGTAACCCTTGGGCAAGGGAGGAGTAGGCCAAGATTGTAATCTCGTGCTCAATACAAAAGGGCACCAGTTCTGTTTCTGCCCAGCGCCAAAAGAGGGAGTAGGGGGGCTGAATGCTGTCAATGCGACCGTACTGCATCGCCTCTAGCAGTTGCGCCCGGGAAAAGTTAGAGACACCAATGGCGCGAATTTTGCCCGCCTGCCGCAGTTCGACCATGGCCTTCATGGTTTCAGCAATCGGGACAAGCTCGGTGCCAAAGGAACCTGCGGGCCAGTGGATTTGGTAGAGGTCAATGTAGTCGGTGTTCAGGTTGCGGAGCGATCGCTCACAGGCAGCAATCACATCGGCGTAGCGTAGGTGGTTAGCAAAGACCTTGGTGGCATAGACGCAGCGATCGCGCAAGTCACCGACCGCGGCAGCCACAATCCGCTCTGAGTGGCCATCACCATAGACTTCCGCCGTATCAATGGTGGTCATCCCGGCCTCAACTGCCGTGCGAATGGTGCGGATAGAGTCCTCATCCTCAATGCCGACCCACCAGCGTTTACCGGCTTGCCAAGTACCCAGAATGAGGGGCGTGATCTTCAGGTTAGTGCGGCCAAGGAGACGGGTTTGCATAGCGGTTAGCAAGGAACAGTGGGAGACTTGGAAATAGAATTGACAACAATGCGGTTGCGCCCTTGGCGCTTGGCATCGTAAAGGGCCTTATCGGCGGCATTAAATAACTCTAGGGGTGAATCGACCCCCACCGGAATGACGGAGGTCACCCCAAAGCTAAGGGTTAGGCAGTGGCTAGCGCTGGAATGTTCATGGACAATGCAACGATCCTGTAGGGCTTGTTGTACCTGACGCGCCACCAACTCCGCTCCACCAAGGTCGGTATTGGGCAAGATCATGACGAATTCTTCGCCGCCGTAGCGGGCAACAAAATCCCGTGGGCGCTGCACTCCCTGCCGCAGCACCTGAGCCACTTGCTGGAGGCACAGATCCCCCGCGTGGTGACCGTAGTGATCGTTGTAGGCCTTGAAGCAATCCACATCAATCAAAATCAGGGAGAGGGGTTGGCGATCGCGAATGGCGGCCAGCCACTCTTGGCGCAGGTAGGCATCAAAATGACGGCGATTGGGTAACTCCGTCAGTGGATCCGTGACCGACAAGTGCATTAGCTCTTGATTGGCCGTTTGGAGTTCCGCGGTGCGCGCCGCAATAATTGCCGCCTGCTGATTCACAACCCGCTCTAGCTCCGTGTTGGCTTGGCGAAGCTGCTCATTGAGGAGTTGCAGGCGATAGTTTTGCTCATCTAGCTTGCGATCTTGCAGGTAACTGTGCACGGCCTCCAAGGCCGTCACTTTTAGATCTTCAGGTGTCCAAGGCTTGGCCATATAGCGGTAGAGCTTGGCCAATTTAAGGGCATTCCCCACGGCCTCGAGGTTGGCTTGGCCAGTGAGCATAATTTTCAGGGTATTGGGGGACATCTGGTGCATCCGCGCCAACAACTCATCCCCTTTGATATTGGGCATGATGTAGTCCGAGAGGACAAGGGCAATTTCGTGATCCTCTTCCTGTAGCTCACTCATTAGGGCAAGGGCATCCTCGCCATCTTCGGCGGTTTCAATGAGGCACTCATCGCCTAGGGCGCGCCGTAGCTCAATGCGCAAACTTTCTAGAACCGCTGGTTCATCATCCACGCAAATGACCACGGGCTTGCGCTTCGGTGCTTCAGGGGGGGCGTTGACTGAATTCTCCAAGGCCGTTGTCCAATAGGAATAAAAACAGGGATTTTTAAGCGATGCGGTTTTATTCACCATAGCTTATGAACCAGACTTTTTCCGGTCTTGTAAATAGCCAGTGCGCCCTCCTACAGTGAAGTTTTGCAAAGTTCCCTTAAAAAAACCGCGAGGGCTGCCAACCTCAGGCCAATCTGGCGCTGGCGATAGAATCCTCCCACCCATGGACTAAGCTAAAGGTAGGGCGCGATCGCTAACGCGAAAGGAGCGTGATCCAGTATGTATAAGAAAATTTTAGTTGCGGTGGATGATACGGAACTTGGCGAATTAGCCTTTCAAACGGCGTTAGATTTGGCTTTACACTACCAAGCTCAAATGATGCTCATCCATGTCCTCTCTCCTACGAATGAATCCTATCCAGATCCAATTTTCACCACACCCTTGGCGTCGGGGGTGTATGTGGGGCTGCACGAGGAAGTGATGCGCGCCTATGCGGAGCAGTGGGAAAGCTTTGAACAAAAAGGCTTAGAGATGCTGCGGCACTTAACCCAAGTGGCCACCGACAAGGGGGTTGCCACCGAGTTTACCCAAGCCTTGGGAGACACGGGGCGGGCCATTTGCGACATGGCCAAAGACTGGGAAAGTGATCTAATTGTCATGGGGCGACGAGGGCTGAAAGGTCTGAGTGAGTTTTTCTTGGGGAGCGTCAGCAACTACGTCCTGCACAATGCCCAGTGCTCCGTGCTGGCCATCCAACGGCCAAGCTCTTAAGCAAGGTATGGCACATGGGACAAAGCTGGCAAGTGGGGCGCGTCTTTGGGATTCCCCTCCGCATTGATCGCTCGTGGTTTATCATTATCCTTCTCTTTAGCTTCCTCAACGGCAGTGATTGGCAGGCCACGTATCCTGAGTGGGGTCTCTGGGCGTGGCTGATGGGGTTAGTGATTTCGCTGCTGTTGTTTGGCTCGGTGCTGTTGCACGAGTTGGGGCACAGTTTGGCCGCCCGTGCCCAAGGGATTACGGTTCGCTCGATTACCCTCTTTTTGTTTGGGGGGATGGCCGCCATTGAGCGGGAATCGGCAACCCCGGGTCAAGCGTTTCAGGTGGCGATCGCGGGGCCATTGGTCAGTTTTGGCCTGTTTGTGCTGTTGCGCTTAGGGGCAGTGGCGGTGCCCGCCGAGAGTCCGTCGCATGAACTGCTGCGTTATCTGGCCAGCATTAACTTTGTCTTGGGGTTGTTTAACTTATTACCCGGGCTGCCCCTTGATGGTGGCCAGATTCTGAAGGCGGGGGTGTGGAAAGTTACCGGCAGCCGCTTTCAGGGCATTCGCTGGGCGGCGCGATCCGGTCAGGTACTGGGCTGGCTGGCCATTAGCCTGGGCTTGGCAGGCGTGCTGTTGGGCAGTGGCAACGGCCTGTGGATTGGCCTGTTGGGGTGGTTTGCCCTCCAGAATGCGACCCTTTACAGTCGCCTGAGTCACCTGCAGGAAGGCTTGCTCAAGGTCACGGCGGCAGCGGCCATGTCGCGAGATTATCGCGTCGTCGAGGGCACCCTGTCGTTGCGGGAGTTTGCCGATCGCTACCTGCTGTTAGCGGATCGCCAACCCACGGCCTATTTTGTGGCTACCGACGGGCGCTATCGTGGCCTGCTGGATCCTCAGGCCCTGAACCATGTGGAGCGCAGTACTTGGGAGCACACCGCCATTGAGCAGTTAGCCGTTCCGTTGACGGCGATCGCGACCGCGCGAGAAAGCGACCCGTTGGCCACCGTGGTCTGCACCCTAGAAGAAAAAGAGCAGCGCTTTTTAACGGTACTTTCCCCTGCCGGTGCCGTGGCGGGTGTGATTGATCGGGCGGATGTATTGGCGGCTCTGGCGCGGCAGTTGGGCTGGCAATTGGGCAAACAGGATCTGCAACGGCTGAAGCAGCAAACCCACTACCCCCCAGAGATGCAACTCCTAGAAGTGGCGCGCACGGCCTTGCAATTGCAGGATCGCGCCCATCCGCTGCCCAAGGCCGAGTAAACCCCCTGCTGGGGGCAAAAGGGGGTATGATCGTGTTCCAGTGCTTCCCGTAGCGACGAACACGGTTGTTGAGGCGACGCCATGATTCAGGTTGAGCACCTGACCAAAGTGTACGGCACAACGGTTGCCCTGCGCGACGTTAGCTTTACGGCAGCGACGGGTGAAATTTTAGGACTCCTTGGCCCCAACGGTGCGGGCAAAACCACAACGATGCGCATTTTGGCCGGGTACTTACCGGCCACCAGTGGCACCGCCGCCATTGCTGGCTATGAAGTCCACACCGATCCAATGGCCGTGCGCCAGCGGATTGGCTACTTGCCAGAGAATCCCCCCCTCTACACCGAAATGACCGTAGTGGGCTATCTCCACTTTGTGGCCCGTATTAAGGGGGTAAGTGCGGGCGATCGCCCCACACGAGTCAACTATGCCCTTAAAAGCTGCGGCCTCCTCGATCGTCAGCAGACCATTATTCGCAAGCTCTCGAAGGGGTATCGGCAGCGGGTGGGCATTGCCCAAGCCATTGTCCACGATCCGCCCGCCATTATTCTGGATGAACCCACGGTGGGACTAGACCCGCGTCAAATTATTGAGGTGCGCAATCTCATCCAAACCCTTGCTGGCCAGCATACGGTGATTCTGTCCACCCACATTTTGGCGGAAGTGAGCATGACCTGCGATCGCGCCGTCATTATTAATAAGGGCGAAGTGGCGGGGGTGGGCAAGCTAGACGAATTAATGCAGCAGCTTAGCGGTAGCTACACCTACGACCTCGAACTGGTGGGCGATCGCCAGCAGATTCAAGCCCTTCTCACCCAGATGCCGCAACTCCACAACGTCAATTGGCTCAGCAACGACGGGGCACCCCGCCAGCAACTGCGGGTCAGCAGCCCTGAAGAAATTGGTGCCGATCTGGCCACGCTCCTCGTCCAAAATGGTATGCACCTTTACGAAATGCGCCGCTCCCAAGCCAACCTTGAGGATGTATTCCTCAAGCTCACCACCGATGATGTGGCTGCCGCCGAGCCGACCCCTGCTGAAGCCACGATCGAGGAGGATGCCAATGCCTAGCCTCTCGTTCCACGGTAGCCGCGTCATTTTAGCCAACATTTTGGCCATCTATCGCCGTGAGTTGCAAAGCTACTTCAGCGCCCCCTTTTACTACGTCATTGCCGGGGTCTTCTGGCTGCTCAGTGGCCTCTTTTTTGTTGTGGTGATGACCACGATCATTGGTCAGGTGGCACAACAGGATTTGCTACAACAGCAGTTTGGTGCCCCCGCCCAAGCCGTCGATGTTCCTAAACTCATTCTCGAAAGTTTTTTAGGGCTGCTGGGATCCATTTCTCAGGTGATCTTGCCCATGCTCTCGATGGGGCTTTACACCGAAGAGCGCAAACGCGGCACCCTCGAACTGTTGGCCACCTCCCCCATTACCAACTGGTGCGTGGCCAGCGGCAAACTGTTGGCCGTCCTCACCTTTTATGCCACCCTGTTACTGCCTGTCGTCATCTACCAGTTTGTTACCCTCCGAAGTAGTACCCCACCCCTCTCCCCTTGGCTGATTCTGGCCGGGAATGGTGGCCTACTGTTGTTAGCGGCAGCTATCTTAGCCTTGGGAATGTTTTTATCGTCCCTGACCGACAGCACCATCTTGGCGGCCATTTTAGGGTTTGCGGTATTGCTGATCCTGTGGACCCTCGATATTTTGGCGAAGAATACCGGCGGCACCCTTAGCGACGTGCTCACCTACCTTTCTCCGATTGAGCATTTTTCCACCCTAACGCGGGGGGTGTTTCGCACCAGTAGCCTTGTGGTGTTTGGCAGTTATATCTTTTTGGGCATTTTCTTAACGGCGCAGTCGATCGATGCCTTTCGCTACCAACGGAATTAGGGGGTCAAACTCATGAAACGCTTTGCCCTTAGTTCATCCGCAACCCTAGCCAACGCACTCCTATGGGTGGCTCCCCTGTTAATCATTGCTGGCACCACCGCAGGCATCGTTAGCGATCGCTGGGATTGGCTGCCCCTGACCCTGTTGAGTGGGGGGGGAGGGGCGCTACTCCTGTGGCTCATTTTGCAAAGTCGGGTGTCTAGCGGGTTTTGGGGACGGCGATCCACCCAAACCAGTACCAATGCCATCCTCACCGTGATAGCCGTCATTGTTCTGGTGGCGGTGGTGAACTTTCTCGGCAATCGCTACAGCGTTGAGATTGATCTGACCGAAAATCAATCCTTTACCCTTGCGGTCGAAACCCGCGATGTCCTGCAAAATTTGGAGGAACCTGTGCAGGTGTTGGTATTTGATACCAATGCCGCCAGTCGCGATCGCCTCCTGTTGGAGCAATACCGTCGTCAATCCAGCAACCGCCTCTCCTTTGAATTTGTTGATCCTCAAGCCCAACCCAGCTTGGCCCGCGAGTACAACGTCACCCAAGTGGGGCAAGTCATTGTGAAGGCGGGCAGCAAAACCCAGCGCATTGATGAAGACCTCTCAGAGCGTAACCTCACCCCCGCGATCATTCGGGTCACTAGCGATCGCACCGTCACCGCCTACTTTACGACCGGGCACAACGAACTCTCCCTCACCGGTGGCTCCGCCAGCTTGGGAGCAGTGGCTAAACTCCTTGAGCAGCGCGACGTTGAACTGCTCCCCCTGAATCTGCTGGAAAAAGGCACCGTGCCAGAGGATGCTGACGTCATTGTGGTAGCCGGTCCGCGCCAACCCTTTTTACGCCTTGAGGAAGACCTGCTCAAGAGTTATTTGAATCGTGGTGGTAGCCTCCTGCTGATGCTGGATGTGGATGTCAATGTGGGTCTAGAGGATCTGCTCAAGGACTGGGGGCTAACCCTCGATAACCGCTGGGTGATTGATGGCTCTGGTGTGGGGCAGCAGGTGGGTCTTGGCCCCGACACTATTATTGTCACCACCTACGGCAATCACCCGATTACCCAACGCTTTGCCCAAGGTCCGAGTGTCTTCCCCCGTGCCCAAGCCATTCGCATTGAACCGGTAAAGGATGACGATATTGTTGAGCTAGCGCTTTCCGGCTCCCAAACATGGGCAGAAACCGATTGGCAGTCTGGGGATCTGGAATTTACCGAAGGAGTCGATACCCTTGGGCCGCTGCCGGTGGCCGTGGCCGTAACCCGCACCCTCAGTGAGGATCCGCCGCAGCAGGCGCGGCTCGTGGTGTTTGGGGATTCTGAATTTGCCACGGATGGTGTTATTGCCTACCAGGGCATTAACAGCGACCTGTTTGTGAATTCGGTGCTCTGGTTGGGCGATCGCGACGCACAGGAACTCTCCTTGCGCCCCCGCGAAACCACCAATCGCCGCCTGCAACTGAATGTTACCACCAGTCGTTGGATTGAAATAAGCGCCGTGTTTCTACTGCCACTGTTGGCCTTCGGCTGGGCTGTGGTAGTGTGGTGGCGGCGACGCTAACCCTGCGCCCATGGCCCGCCTGTCCTATCCTCGCCTGCTCTTCTACGCCCTGCTTGTGGGCATCCTTGGCGGGATAGTCTCCACCACCTTTTACCAAGTGCTGAAACTGGGGTTTGCCCTGCTGTGGGGAACCGAACCCAACTTAGTCACTATTGGCACATGGGCACACCTCTACCCCTATATTCCTCTGATTACCGCCACAGGCGGACTATTGGTGGGTCTATCCGTCAAGTTTCTCGGTGCCACCGGTGGCCTTGCCGATGCCGTGGCGGAACTACACCGGGACGGCAAGCTGAGCTATCGCTACCTGCCGGGGATGGCTCTGGCCTCGTGGCTCTCGTTGCTTTTTGGCAGTAGCGCTGGTCCGGAAAGTCCAATCATCGACATTAGCGGCGGCCTAGCCAGTTGGTTCGCGACCCGTTTGCAGGTATCCGCTAACGTGGCACGCATCCTTACCCTCTGCGGCATGGCGGCAGGGATGGGGGTCTTTTTTAGCGCCCCCTTGGGAGCCGCCCTCTTTGTCCTAGAGGTACCCCATCGGCGCAGTCTCGAGTTTTATGAAGCCATTATTCCAACCCTGATTTCGGCCTTTTGCGGCTTTACGATTTTTCGGGTGATCACGGGTACCAGCATTGGTGGCATTTATCGTCTGCCAGCCTACGATGCCCTGCGACCTGAGGATATTGGCATTTCCCTTGCCCTTGGCCTCCTCGGCGCAGCGGTGGGGGTCTTCTTCATTCTGGTGCATCGCCTCCTTGGGCACTGGCTCGCCCCCTATAAACAGCACCCCCTCCTCCTCATTGTTGGTGTTGGATTGGTCATTGGCCTGATTGCCCTGCTCCACCCCATTACCCTTTTTTACGGTGAGCGCCAAATTGAACAGGTCATTCGCATCGGCACACACTACAGCCCTCAAATTTTAGTTACCGCCGCTGTCTTTAAGGTGTTCGCCCTCAGCCTCTGCTTGCACGGGGGCTTCCGTGGTGGCGTGGTTTTTCCCCTCCTGTTTGTTGGCTCCTGCATGGGCATGGCGGCGCATCAGGTGTTCCCCGCTATTCCTGTGAGTGTTGCCTTGGTAACAACCATGGCCGCCGTAACGGTCGCCGTTACCAAAACCCCCCTCAGCTTAGTGGTCATCCTGGCGGTGATCTCCCACACGGCAATGCTCCCCCTGATTACAACCGCCACCCTCGCCAGTTACCTCTGCACCCTACCCATAGCTTGGATCCCCAGTCAGCAGTCCCGCAGTGATTTTTGATCTACCGGAGAATCATTAATAAAAACAAAAATTTGGACACAACCCTTTACAATCTGGTCGCGATTTGATTAATATAAAGTTACATTCCGGCTCATAAAGCTGCGATGCAACCCCAAATATCCTTCTGGGTGAGCGTTCAAGCTGTGGGCACGGTTTGTAACATTCATTCATTTTGTTCAACAGGACTTATCATTATGACGACTGTTTTACAACGTCGCGAGCAGTTGAACCTGTGGGAGCAATTTTGTAGCTGGGTCACCAGCACCAACAACCGCCTCTATGTGGGCTGGTTCGGTGTGTTGATGATCCCCACCCTGCTCGCTGCTACTGCTTGCTTTGTGATTGCCTTCATCGCTGCTCCTCCCGTCGATATCGATGGTATCCGTGAGCCGGTGGCTGGCTCGTTGATCTACGGCAACAACATCATCACCGGTGCGGTGGTGCCTTCGAGCAACGCCATTGGTCTGCACTTCTACCCCATCTGGGAAGCCGCTTCCCTCGATGAGTGGCTCTACAACGGTGGCCCTTACCAGTTGGTGATCTTCCACTTCCTGATTGGTGTCTTCTGCTACATGGGTCGGGAGTGGGAACTCAGCTACCGCCTTGGGATGCGTCCTTGGATTTGCGTGGCCTACTCTGCACCTGTGGCTGCCGCTACCGCTGTGTTCTTGATCTACCCCATTGGTCAAGGCAGCTTCTCTGACGGGATGCCCCTCGGTATCTCCGGTACCTTCAACTTCATGCTCGTTTTCCAAGCGGAGCACAACATCCTGATGCACCCCTTCCACCAGTTGGGTGTGGCCGGTGTCTTTGGTGGCGCTCTGTTCTCTGCCATGCACGGTTCGCTGGTGACCTCCAGCCTGATTCGTGAAACCACTGAAACCGAGTCGCAAAACTACGGCTACAAGTTTGGT
>Ga0116211_1000495_pt1 | contig 21082 bp, 17 predicted proteins | sample SaghotsprinmetaG_FD_94484 | JGI IMG/M metagenome (GOLD analysis project Ga0116211, IMG submission 94484) | Hot spring microbial communities from South Africa to study Microbial Dark Matter (Phase II) - Sagole hot spring metaG | ecosystem: Environmental > Aquatic > Thermal springs > Hot (42-90C) ... | reverse complement strand
TTCAGAAAGGTCGACAGCGCACGGCTCTGTTCCTCGTAGAACGAGGGCTCGACGCGGACGTCGAGTTTGAGGCGGATGTCGCGGTCGATGTCGGCTTTCAGTTCGTCGTGGCGACCGCGCTCGGTCAGCCGTGCGATGACGCTGGAGTAGGCCACCCGGCGAAAGGCCTGCCCCATCTGCTCGACGTCACCCCAGGCCTCGGAGTCGAAGGCGGTGGCACCGGCATCGAATACGCCCACCACCCGCCAGTCGCGACCGGCGAAGCGGGTGACTTCGCCCAGCCCCATGCCGGTGAACTCGCGCGCCACGCTGCGACCGACGACGATCTCATTGGCGCCCGGCTGGAACCAGCGGCCCTCGCTCAGGCGCACGTCGGGGCGCAGCGCGATGCCGGAGCGGGCGAGGCCGCGCGTGACGATGTTTTGCGGCTTGCTGTCGCCACGCTTTGGCTTGCCGATCAGAACGACGATCTCCTTCGATACGAGCGGACGTCCTTGCGCATCGCGCGCAATCGCCGGATGCACTTCGATCAGCGCGGCCTGTTCGCGCGCGACACCGCTCTGGATTTCGGTCTGCACGCCCTGACGAAGAAAGATGACGTTGTCCGGGCTGCCGGTGCCGGCGAGCGTCCGGCGCAGTCCGGCATCCAGCATCAGCACGGCCGCAAACACGAAGACGACGAGTGCCATCCCGAGTGCGGTGAGCAGCGTGGTGAGCCGTCGCACCCAGAGATTGCGGGCAATGTAGGCGAGCGGCAGTTTCATGCGGCGCGAATGCTCAGGCGACGTGGCGAAGGCCGTCGACGATGCGGATGCGCGCCGAGCGGACGGCGGGCGCCAGCGCGGCCAACAGCCCGACGATCAGCATTGCAGCGAACTGCCACAGCACGGTTTCAGCAGTGACGCGCACGACCGGGAAGGCGGTGCCGACCGCGCCGCGAAAGGCGTCGATGACCGGAAAGGTCAGACCGATGCCAAACAGCGCACCCAGGAGGGTGAGCGCAAGGGATTCGCCAACGATCAGGGCGGCGACGAAACCGGGGGAGAAGCCGAGCGCCTTGAGGGTGGCGTATTCGCTCGTGCGCTCGCGCGCGGACATCGCCATGGTGTTGGCGACGACGGCGAGGATGATGACGATGACGACGAAGGACACCAGCCGGATGGCGTTGACGATGGTTTCCGACTGGGCGACGAAGCCAAGCTGAAAGGCCTTTTCCGTCTCGCTTAGGGTCTCGGCGATCGAGTTGCTGAACTCGCTGTCGATCGCTTGGGAAATCTCGGCTGCGCGCTGGCCGTCGGCGATGCCGACGACGAACACGCCGGTTCGGTCGGCGGCGCGCGGAAAGCGTTCGCGCATCGTTTCGTTGAGAAACTCCCAGTGGAAGTACATCTGGCGCGTGATGGTGGTGTCGTCGCGACCGTCGTAGATGCCGCGGACGGTGAACTCCCAGTTGCCGCCGTAGATCGTGCCCTTGAGCGGGATCGTATCGCCGACTTTCCAGCCGTACTGTTCGGAGAGCTGGCGACCTATCAGCGCGCCCCTGCGGTCGCGCAGCATCGCGCGCATCTGCTCCTCCGGCACGAGGAACTCGGGAAAGAGGGCGAAATACTCCGGTACCGACACCGCGAACTGCGGAAAGAAGTTGCGCGGTTCGCGATAAATGCCGCCGAACCAGGTACTCATCGCAACCGCGCTGACGCCGTCGATTGCACGGATGCGGTCCTTGTAGAAGATGGGCAGTGTGAAGGTCAGCGAGATGGCGTTTCGCGTGATGAGCCGGTTCGCCGAGGCCATGTTGGCGCCGGCGTACCAGGCATCGACGACGGTACGCAGCATGCCGAAGGCGATGACCGCGATGGTGAGGCCAAGCAGGGTCAGCGCGGTGCGCAGACGCGCCCGCAGCAGATTGCGCAGGATCAGGGCGAGCGTCACCGCAGCACCTCGGTGCCAAGCAGTTCGCCCTTTTCCAGGTGGGTCACCCGACGGGCCGCGCGTACCGCCCCCGGGTCGTGCGTGACCATGACGATGGTTTTGCCGAGGTCGTCGTTCAACTGGCGCAACAGCGCGAGCACGTCCTCCGCGCTCTTCTTGTCGAGGTCGCCCGTCGGCTCGTCGGCGACGATCAGGGTCGGGTCGGCGATGATCGCCCGCGCGATCGCCACCCGCTGCTGCTGGCCGCCGGAGAGCTCGTTTGGGTAGTGGTCCATGCGCTCTGCCAGGCCAACCAGCCGCAGCGCCAGTTCGACCCGCTCTCGCCGCTCGTTTCGCGCGAGGTCGGTCAGCAGGAGCGGCAGTTCGACGTTGCCGAATGCGGTCAGCACCGGCATCAGGTTGTAGAACTGGAACACGAACCCGACGTTGGTTGCGCGCCAGTCGGCCAGTTCACGTTCGCCGAGCGCGGCGATGTCGACCCCACCGACGCAGAGCGTGCCGGCGGAGGGCTTGTCGATGCCAGCGATCAGGTTGAGCAGGGTGGACTTGCCCGAGCCGGAAGGTCCCATCAGCGCGATGAAATCGCCTTCGGGAATGTCGAGGTTGACGTCGTGCAGCACAGGGACGATCTGTTCGCCGCGCAGGTAGTGTTTGGCCACGTTGCGCAGCGATATCAGGGGCGGCCTCGCCGCGGTTGGGGCGGTCGCGGTCGTCATCGCGCCGGCTACTTGCGGTCAGCCTGCCGGATCGGTTGACCGTCGCGCAGCGAAGGCGGCGGTCTCAGTACGATGCGGTCACCGCTCGCAAGACCGTCGACTGCAACGAGATCCCCGAGTTCGCGTCCCCTGACGAGGCTCACGCGGCGCGCGGTATCGCCGTCGGCCTTGAAAGCCACCGTCTGCCCGTTCTCTTCACGCAGGCTTTCCTTTCGCACGGCGGTGACCGGCTTGCGATCCTCTGCCGCCGGTGCGCGCGAGAGGAAGGCCACGCGGGCGCTCATGTCGGGCAGGATGCGCGGATCGCGTTCGTCGAAGCCGATCTTGACGAGGACGGTGGCCTTGGAGCGATCGACCACTGGCACGATGCGCGATACGCGACCGAGCAGCCGTGCCTCCGGCAAGGCATCCAAAGCGATCTCGACCGGCGCGCCGACGGCGATGCGGCCGATGGAGGCCTCGGCCACGTCGACCTCGACCTCGAGCGTCGAGAGATCGGCCATCGTGACCACGGCGCCCTGCGTGCCGGCCGCGGAGGAAAACGGCGTGATGATGTCGCCGACATTGGCGTTCTTGGTGAGGATCACGCCGTCGAAGGGCGCGCGGATCACCGTCTGGTCGACCGAGATCTCCGCCGAGCGCACCTGCGCCGCCGACACACCAATCGCCGCCTCGAGGCTTGCAATGGTGGCCCGGGCACGGGCCAGTCGGCTCTCGGCAGCATCGAGGACGGCCTGGGAAACGAACCCGCGGCTGAACAGATCCTGCTGGCGGCGGAGGTTGAGTTCGGCATCGGCAAGCTCGGCCTTGCCCTGCGCAAGGTTCGCTCGTGCGGCTGCATTGGCAGCCGTGGCCTGCTCACGCGCAGCCTTCACGTCGAGAGCCTCCAGCCGGGCAATGACTTCGCCCGCCTTGACTGGACTGCCTTCCTGAACACCGAGGTACTGCAGGCGTCCGGTGGCCTTTGCCGACACCGAGGCCTTGCGCGCGGCCGTGACGCGTCCGGTGGCGTTCAGCAGTGTGAAGGCCTGCGTCGGATAGGTCGTCGTGACGGTCGTCAACTCGACGGCGAGCGGTGCCTTTTGCAACCGCAGCCAGGCAAACCCGACGCCGGCCAGCAGCACCAGCAGCAAAAGACCCCAGCGCAAAAGACGTCGCCGACGCCGCCGGGCAGGGCTGACGGTAGGATGCGATTTGTCGAGCGCCAGGCGAGAGAGGTCGGCGTTGGTCACGGCTCAAAACTTCAAGCGTTTGAACAGGGGCTCCGGCAGCAGGCGGATCGCGATCATGATCGGCCACCAGAAGGCGGGCAGATAGGCTACGTTGCGACGACGCGTCATCGCTTGGTCGATGCCGCCGGCAATTCGTTCCGCGCTCGCCCACAAGGGGCCCTTGCGCTTGACGTGGGCCGTCATCGGTGTATCGATGAATCCCGGTTTGACCGTCAGCACGTGGACGCCGCGATCGCGCATGCGGGCGCGCAATCCGGAGCAGAACTGACTGAGCCCCGCCTTGGCCGCGCCATAGGCATGGTTGCTGTAGCGGCCGCGGTCGCCAGCGACGGAGGAGATGACGGCCAGCACGCCGCCACCTGCCTGGGCCATCGCGCCGGCAAGGCCCTGCGCCCACAGGCAGGCCGAGGTCATGTTGACGGTCAGTTCCTCGGCGAGATGGGCGAGGTCACGCTCGGCACGCGCCGAATCGGTCAGGCTGCCGTGCGCGACCAGCGCGCGGGTCGGCGGCGCGGGAAGCTCGGCGAGCAGGGTGGCGATCGCATGCGGGCTGGCCAGAGCGAGCGCATGCGCGCTGACATGGGCGGCACCACGGATGCGCGCATCGGCGGCGATCGGTGCCAGCCGCCCGGCGTCGCGGCCGATGAGTGTCAGGCGGTGACCGCGTGCGGCCTCGATCCGAATGAACGCCTGTGCGACGGCCGAGGTCGCACCGACGACGATCACGTGCTCCATGGCTAGGGATTATCGGAGCGGACAGCAGATCGCAGTCTGCGGTAGAGCGTTCGCTCGCTGATGTTTAGGCGGGCAGCGAGTGCGCGGCGGGTGCCGGCCCATTCCGCAGAGAGCCTGGCGATGGCGGCATCGTCCAGATTTGTGTCGTGGCGCAAGAGCGAAGCGACATGGGGGGCGGATACGCCACCGAGCGTGAGCGCCTGTTCGATGACCGAATGATCGATCAGCGGCTCGTCGGTCAGTAGTGTTGCGCGCTCGAGAATGTTGCGCAGCTCCCGGATATTGCCAGGGAAGGGATGATCGGCAAGTCGTGCCAAGGCGGCGGACGTGAGGCGTTTTACCCGGCCGCCGGAGGTGCGGCGAAGCAGTGCATCGACCAGCTCGGGTAGGTCCTCGCGCCGCTCGCGCAGAGCCGGTAGACGGATCGGGAAGACCGAAATACGGTGGTAGAGGTCTTCGCGGAATCGGCCTTCCCGGACGAGTCTCATAAGATCATGATGGGTGGCCGCGACAAAACGCAAGTCGCTTTTCCTCGGTTCGGTCGAGCCGACGCGACGGAACGTGCCGGTCTCGATCAGCCTGAGCAGCTTCACCTGCATCTCGAGCGGTATGTCGCCGATCTCGTCGAGGAACAACGTGCCGCCGTCAGCGACTTCGGCGAGTCCCGGCTTGGCAGACAGCGCCCCGGTGAAGGCGCCCTTCTGATGGCCGAACAGTTCGCTTTCGAACAGCGAGCCGGTCAGCGATGCGCAGTCGAGCACGACGAACGGGCGATGGTTGCGCGCGCTGGCCTGGTGGATCGCGCGCGCCGCAAGCTCCTTGCCAGTGCCCGATTCGCCGGTGAGCAGGACAGAGGCGCGCGAGGGACCCACGCGAGCGATCAGATCCAGCGTTAGCAGGAAGGGCTTCGAGCGACCCACCATCTCACTTCTGTCGGATCCGTCGCGCGTTGATAACGGCTCGATGCGCTCGACGAAGAAGCGCCGACCGGAGGATGCGATGGGCGTCAGATCGATCTGCACGTAGGTTTCGCCGTGCGCCCCGTGATGTCGGTGGAGTACGTGCTCACGCTGACCGGAGAGCCGTGCCCGCGCCAGCGGACAAGTCTCGCCAGCCTGGTCGCAGGGAACGTTGTAGCCGTGCGAGACGGCGTGGCAGTGTTTGCCCACGACCGCTGTCGTCCCGGAGAAGGCTCGCCGGTAAGCGGCATTGGCACTGACGATCCGGTAGTCCTCGTTGATTAGGATGTGCGGATCGGACAGCGTATCCAGAAAGGCCGCGAGTTCGGGTGGGGCGGCGTTTTCATCGTGCGTCATGGCTACTTGCGGGGCGATCAAACAAGCGCCTGTTTGGTCAATTCGAACTGCCAACTGGCAGAAAATTCTGCCATGACCATGTCAGAGCGGCTTCAAGCGGATGCCGGCGAGCGTCCGTGATCTCAACGAGGAGGCCGCAATACATTGAATCCACGGACGTCTCTCGCGGGACGTGGGCGTGGCATGGAACTTGATCCAAGCCAGTTCGTGGTTCTGTCATGAGAAGGTCTCACCGTGACACTCCTACTCCGCCCATCCGTCTCTCCCCATTCGTCTGTACCAGTTCCTGTCGATCAAGCCGTCGCGCCGTACTTCGCCCCGATGGTCGCGGGCGTCGAGACACGCCTTCGGCCTCTCGGCGTCGACCGGCGATTCGAGGCCGGCGCGACGCTCTTCAAATCGGGCGAGCCATTCCAATCCCTGTTCCTGCTGCGGGCCGGCACTGTCAAGCGCACAATCCTGCATGTCGACGGCCGCGAGCAGGTACTCGGCTTCGCTCTTTCGGGCGATTTGCTCGGTCTAGCCTCGCTCGGCTCCGATCGCTATCAGGCCACTGCCACGGCGATCGAATTCTGTGTGGCCACAGAGATCGAAGCCGGCGCGCTGGAGCGCGCCGCCGAAGCGGACATCCACTTGCATCGCTTCTTGCTGGCGGAGATGGGCGGCGCATTGCGCGAGCGGCACAGTCGAATGGTCACGCTTGGGGCCATCACCGCCGAAGAGCGCGTTGCGGCTTTTTTGCTCGACCTTGGGCAGCGTTTCCGTGAGCGTGGATTCTCCGGGGAGCGCTTTCTGCTCAAAATGACCCGGACCGAGATCGGAGCTTTGCTGGGTTTGACGCTGGAGACGGTCAGCCGCGTGCTGTCGCGTCTTCGGCAGAGAGGCCTGATCCGGCTCGAGCGTCGCGAAGTGGTGCTCTGCGATTTGCCTGGACTACGCCGTTTGGCGGGCGGCGGCCTGGCGTCGCGTCTCAACTGAGGCGTGTGACCCGCCGCCAGAACGATGAGGAGACGGCCGGATCGCGTAGCGCCTCCAGACGTTCCCAGTTCGGGTAGCCGGCGCAGAACGTCGTGCCCTTCATCCGAGCGTCTTTGGCGGGATACAGACGCCCGCCAGCGGCGACAACCAGCGCATCGGCTGCATCCAGCACCGCATGCACCCGAGCATCGGGCGCCGGGATGTCGAGCGCAACGGTCGTCCCCGCGAGCGGGAACGACAGCAGGCCAGGCGAACGCACCGAACCAAAGCGCTTGATGACGGCGAGATAGCTTGCCAGTCCTTCACGGCGAAAGAGCGCAAGGATGGCCTCGATCGTCGTCTCTGCCTGCGGCCGCGGCACGACGAGCTGATATTGCAGGAAGCCGTTGCGACCATAGAGGCGGTTCCAGTTCGCGAGGGCATCCAGTGGCCAGAAGAACGGATACGGCGATACCTGGCGTCGATGCGCAGTGGCCGCCTGTTGGGCGCGGTAATACAGAGCGTTGAAGGCGCGCGCCGTCATGCGGCCGAGCAGGATCGACGGCAAGCCGACGGGGGGAATGCGACGCGGCGCGGGCGGGCGGGCGGGTGCGTCGCCTGCGCTGGCCGCATGACGACCGCGGAAGAAGACGCCGCGCAGACGCTTGTCGAGCGTGTCGATCCATCCAACGGTGTAGGGCCAGTCTGCGCTTGCGTCCTCGAGCGCGTGGTAGCCGGCGATACCCTCGAAGAGTTGTGTTTCCTGTTCGATCCAGGGGCCAGGGATGCGCTCAAGACGAACACTCACCGTTTCGATCAGTCCGGTGAGACCGAGGCCGCCGACGGTGGCTGCGAAGAGCGGATCGCCGGGCGACAGGTCGAACGGTCCGGCGCAGTCCGAGCGGCGAAGCCGCAAGCCCTTGACATGGCAGCCGAAGGTGCCGGCGCTGCCGTGGTTCTTGCCGTGCACGTCATTGGCGACGGCGCCGCCCAGGGTCACGAAGCGTGTGCCAGGAACCACCGGCAGGAACCAGCCGCGCGGCAGGAACACTGCCGTGATGTCGGCAATGCTGGCACCGGCTTCGGCCGTCAAAATCCCGCTGGCGGCATCGAAGGCGAGCAACCGGTCATGGCGGTAGGTGTGCAGCAACGCGCCGCCGTCGTTGATGCACACGTCGCCGTAACTGCGACCGAGCCCGCGTGGAAGCCACGGGGTGGCAGGCGCAGCAGGCGCATCGGCGGCCGCGTCGAAGAAGTAGTGATGGTGACGCGGTCGGAAGCCGCGCCCCCACGGCTGATCGAGCGAGAGCGGGCCCATGACCGTAATTCTGAACCGGGCTGCGCGTGTCTGCCTGCCTGCGCGCGGCGCCTTGCCGGGACATCAGCCGTGCAGCGTCGGACGCCTGGGCAGAGTGTGCCGACACTTCGGAAACATCTCGCAGCCCCAGAACGTCGCTCCGCCAAGCTTCCCGCCGCGTTCGATCATCTTGGCGCCGCAGACCCCGCATGTTGGCCGCCACCACTCCCCTTCGGTGGCGACCTGGAGCAGTGCCTTGCGCTGTTCTGGCGTACGCCGACCGATCAGCTCCAACAGCTGATCGGTGCCGATCAGGTGGATGCCTTGCTGGCGGGCATGCGCGATGGCCTCATTGGTGAACTCGGCCGTGGTCACCAGCTGGGCGCGTTTGAGGCTGTTTTCCCGCATCGCTTCGGCGAGCGCCTGGATCTTCTCGACGCCTATCGGCTGTTCCCGCCAATGGCGGCAATGGACCACGCCGACCGGTGTGTCAGGGTCGTCTCGGGCAGCAAGCCAGATGTCTACGCCGCCACCGACGCCACGTGGCTTCAACCGCGTTGCGAAGCCGGCCTGCGCATAGAACGCTTCGACGACCGCTTCGAAGCGTTGCCAGTCGAGATGCTCGAACAGCGCCTTCGACCACTCGAGCGGCGCGAACGGCGGTGGAACATATACCGACGACTTCGCCGGTTGCGCCTTTGCCCGGCGACTCAGTCCGCGAACGGTTTCATAGAAGCGGCGGACGTAGTCGGTATCGGTGGCCAGGCGCGGCCCGCGTCGTACCTCGTGTCGCGCCCATAGCCACATCGCCGCTCCGGTCAGGGCGATCGCAGCTCCAGGCCAGACCAGCCACGAGATATAGGATCCGAAGGCGCTACCGCCCAGCACGCCCAGGCCGGCAAGCCCGCATCCGCTTGCGAGCACCTGGAGGCCCGCCCGCATGCGTCCGGATCCCGTGTGTACGCCGGTGGCTTCTCGCTGACCGGCTGGACGATCTGCTGTGCGCATACCGCAGGAATCGACTGAGGAGGCGTAGGATAAATTGTTGCGCGGGTAAATTGCTGCGCTCCGCGCGCCCTGCGCTTCATTCCGCTCGCTGCTTTCTTCAGGGTTTCCTTGGCTGACGGTCTACTCCACCGTGACACTCTTGGCGAGGTTGCGCGGTTTGTCCACGTCCGTGCCGCGTGCGATGGCGGTGTGATAGGCGAGGAGCTGGAGCGGCACCACGTGCAAGATCGGCGACAGCACTCCGTAATGCTCCGGCAGTCGTATCACGCGGACGCCCTCGCTTGGCGCAACGCGGCTGTCGGAATCGGCGAACACAAAGAGCTCGCCGCCGCGGGCGCGTACCTCTTGCATGTTGCTCGCGAGCTTCTCGATCAGCGCGTCGTTGGGTGCAACCACGACCACCGGCATGGCTGAGGTCACCAAGGCGAGCGGTCCGTGCTTCAGTTCGCCAGCCGGATAGGCTTCGGCGTGGATGTAGCTTATCTCCTTCAGCTTCAGTGCGCCTTCGAGTGCGATTGGGTAATGCAGCCCGCGACCCAGGAAGAGCGCATGCTCCTTGCCTGCGAACTCCTCGGCCCAGGCAATGATGTGCGTCTCCTGCGCGAGCACGCTCGACAGTGCCGCCGGTAGGTGGCGCAGCGCACGCAGGTGACGCGCCTCTTCCGTCGCATCCAGCCGGCCGCGCAGTTTCGCGAGCGTGAGCGTCAGCAGGAAGAGTGCGGCCAACTGGGTCGTGAAGGCCTTCGTCGAGGCCACCCCGATCTCGGCGCCGGCCCGAGTGATGTAGGCCAGCCGACATTCGCGCACGAGTGCGCTCGTCGCCACGTTGCAGATGGCGAGCGTGTGCGGTTGGCCGAGCGCCTGTGCATGCCTGAGCGCCGCCAGGGTGTCAGCGGTTTCCCCCGACTGCGAGATCGCGACCACGAGCGTGCGCGGATCTGGCACGCTGTCACGATAACGGTACTCGCTCGCCACCTCGACGGTCGCCGGGATGCGGGTGATCGACTCGATCCAGTGACGCGCGGTCAGGCCGCTGTAGTAGCTGGTTCCGCACGCAAGGATCAGGATCCTGTCGACTTCTGCGAACACATCCTCTGCCTGCGGGCCGAACAATGCCGGAACCACGCCCTCGACCCCCTCCAGGGTGTCGGCGAGGGCGCGCGGCTGTTCGAAGATCTCCTTCTGCATGAAATGGCGATACGGCCCCAGCTCGACGGCGCCCGCCTGGATCTGGACCACCTGTGCCGGCCGCTCGTCATCGCGCATTCGTCGCCCGCTGCCATCGACGATGGTCACGCCGTCGCGCCGAACATCCACCACGTCGCCCTCGGCGAGATAGACGATGCGATCGGTCACGCCGGCGAGCGCCATGGCGTCCGAGGCAAGAAAGTTCTCCCCGACGCCCAGTCCAACGACGAGCGGTGAGCCAGCGCGGGCTCCGACCACGCGCTCCGGCTCGTCGCGACAGATGACGGCGATGGCGTAGGCCCCTTCGAGACGGCCCACCGCCAGCTGCACGGCTGCGAAGAGATCACCGGCGTAGTAGTGATGGATCAGGTGGGCGATCACCTCGGTGTCGGTCTGGCTCTCGATGCCGTAGCCGAGCCCGCGCAGTTCGTCGCGCAGCGCTTCGTGGTTCTCGATGATGCCGTTGTGCACGAGCGCGATCCGGTCGCCCGAAAAGTGCGGATGCGCGTTTGCAACCGCTGGCGCGCCGTGCGTGGCCCAGCGGGTGTGGGCAATCCCCGTCCCGGCGGCAAAGCCGCCGGCAGCAACCTCGGTCTCCAGGTCGTTCACCCGGCTGACCGTCCGCGCCCGCGCGAGACGGCCATCGCGATGCACGGCGATGCCGCATGAGTCATAGCCGCGGTATTCGAGCCGCCGGAGGCCCTCGATCAGGATCGGGGTGATATCGCGCGGGGCGACCGCGCCGACGATGCCACACATGCGGGTTCCATTTACTGTTGCAGGAGGAACCTATTGTCGTCGAGGAGACGAAGGGACACGCTGAAGAGAGCGGCGCGCAACCCAGCAAACCGCCCGCGCAGCAATTCATTCGGCGAGGCCGTTCAAGAACCACCTGTGAAAACAGGTCCCGCCATCGAGATGTGGTCCGGGGAAGTCATACAGCCCGCGGTTGGCGTTCCAGCAGCCCCGGCAGACCCATTTCAGGTGCTTTCGGGTGCCGCAAGGCGGGCATTTTCGACCTTCTCGCCGCTCGCATGAGCTTCTCGGGTGCGATGCTCGGGCGGCCGCCCTCGATGTCGGACTCGTACATGGCCGAGAACTTCGCCTCCATTGTCGCCAGCGCCTGGCTCACCCAGGTCCTGATCGGCCGCAGCGGATGGTTCTGCGGCACGAACTACTCCAGCCGTACCGTGGTGAACAGGCTCTCGTTGTAGCTGTTGGCTCCTCGCATCGGCGGCTAACCTCTCGTCGATCGATCAGCCAATTCTCGCCTGCGTGGCTCATGGCGTCGATCGGTATTTCAATGGCCTGTTAAGGACGTTGGCGCCACCGCGATGGGTGCCCGTAGGTTCTACGTTGTGCGGGAGGTCGTGCTACCTACCGGCGAGTTCGCCAAGTTTGCGGAGGACTTCTCGAGGCCCAAGAATAGCTAAGGGGCACGGGAGGCGTAGCAGCGCGCGGGCACCTGCGCGTGGAAGTTTCTGCCGCTGGTCGCCCGTACCTATTCGTGGACCCCGGACGGGTTCCTGACTGCATGGTACGTTGCGCGCCTGGACAAATGACCCGCCCCTTCTCAGGGCGATCGTTGCCAGGCAGCAAGAAACGTCCGCGCAGATACGGCTCAGCGAGAGAGCGCGGACACGGTCTGAGAGATGTCCTGCTGTCGCACGAATACTCCGTGCGCCCGCTGTGGAGAGCCGCCCGGCATTCGGATCAACATATCTCCAATGCCGAGCAAGTCTTCAGCACCCCGTTCATCCAAGATAATGTTTGACTCGCTCCCCTTCTGGACGGTCAAGGCAACTCGCCCAGGAATGTTGCTTCTGATAAGGCCAGAGAACGTAACGGAGTCAGGCCTCTGGGTCGCCAGAACTAGATGTATCCCGGCCGCGCGAGCCTTTTGGGCGAGCCGCTCGATCAGTTGTTCGATGGCTTCATCCCGCATAACGAGATCGGCCATCTCTTCAATGAACACCACGATGAAAGGTATAGGTTGCCCCTTTTGTCGAGCCTCAGCGATGTTTGCGACTCCGAGACGGCTGAACAACGCATATCGAGCGTCCATCTCAGTCACTAGTTCTGTCAACATCTCGCGCGCTTGCGGTACCTCGGTTGCGATCTCCCCTCTGTAAATTAAGGGCAACCTTGCATAGGCCGAGAACTCAACTTGCTTTGGATCAATGAGCGCCAGCTGAAGCGTCTCCGGCCGATGACGCAGTAGCAGCGACAAAATGAAGGAGTGCAGGCACACGCTCTTGCCTGAGCCGGTAGTACCGGCCACCAGAAGGTGTGGTAGCGCAGCGAGATCGAAGCTAACGTCTTCTCCGGTCACCGAGACCCCTGCATACAACGCAAGCTGATTGAGGTCGTGGCCGCTGGACGCCCAGTCCCGCAAACGAAGGAATTCGACTTGCCTCCAAGTGTTGCGGGGACGAGGCAGGTCAATGAAGACGGTCTTCGGTTCGTCTCCGTTGGAGACGGTTGCGGCAGATGAACCGAGATTTAGGGCCAACCCAAGTTGGGACGTGCTGCGATTGAGTTTGCCAAGGTCGGCCAGGTTCATTAGGAGCACTCGATACCGCGTCAGCCGCGGGCCCTGGATCGAGTCCTTCACCTGGACTCGGATGCCTAGCTCTTCGAGAGCCTTCACCAGTTGCGCGGATACATCAACCACCTCGCCAGCCTTTCCATTTTCAGGCTCGTCCCCTGCCTGCCCGGCTGACTTCACTTGCGCGAAGTCCGGCATATCGGAACGCCGAACAAGCGTTTCGATGAACCTGTCGTAGTCCTGTTCGCTGTTGGTCCAGTCGGCCCAAAGAGCCAATGCACCGCGGTGCCAATGAGATCGAATCGCGACGCGCAGCGCGTCCATCGAATCGATGTGCGGACCACCCGTCGACAGGGCATGAGAAACAAGCAGGCCTACCCAAGCGCCTATGTTCTCAGGTGAAAAGAGCGAGACCGCGGGGATGTCTTGTCCTTTGGAGTCGATCTGTCCGTCGTTCAGTTTGCCAAGCGCGAGTGAGCGCCCAATGGCGAGCCGGGCTACCTGGGCCTTCGTATCCAAGCCCAGGTGCTGGCGCAACTGATCCGTGTAGCGATCGGCCTCACCGCTAGTACGGTAGCGCAGGCTCAGCACTTGTTGAACATCCAAGTCGCTCATCTGACCGCTCCAAAATACTCGCCGGGCTTCACAGTGGTGCGACCGATGCCGTCTCCAACATCGAGGTGCTCCAGCAAGAAGGTCGCCCCAACGTTCTCGTGGATTGAAGCGTAGAAATCGGCGTCGATTTCCTTGTCTTGGGAAAGCAAGATGACCTGTCGGTTCGGATCTCCGGTCCAGAACTTGAAAATGTTTTGCCGGTGCTTGCTATCTAGTCGACCAAGAGGAGTATCCACAACCATCGGTGCGCGGACACCCGACACCTCCGCGAGGCCGGCAATAAGGGCGGTGGCAAAGACCTGGTTTTCACCGGCCGAGCGGTCGAAAACAATCTCCTTGCCGGTCTTCCCAAGAATACGAGTGGTGCCGTCGTTATCGATTTCGATCTTGGCAACTTGATCCTTGTGAGCAAGTTGGCTGTACACCTTCGTCATCGCACTTGCAAGCGCCTTGACCTTAAGCGGGAACAGTTGAGGAACAACCTCATCGATCACAGAACGAACCCGTTCAGACTTATTCAGCAGACTCCGAACTGGGCTGGTTTCGTCGAGTCGCTTCTTCTCTTGAAGATACCGAGCCTTAGTGTTTGAGACTCGGACTTCAAGGCCGACAACCTCGCGATCCCCCTCACGAATGTGGTTTTCGAGATTGTCGATCTCCTCGGTAACCCGCTTCATGCTGTTGCGCAGGTGCGTAAGAGTACCGTCGCGGTCGATCCCTTCGACTCTCGATATTTTTCGCCCCAGTTCATCAATCTGTTCGGAGAGGTGACGCTGCTTGGCAAGCAGATCGTGAATGTCCTGTTGCCCGACGGATATCGAGTCAAGGAAGGTCAGGGCACGTTCGCGCAACGCTTCATGAAGGTACCCATGAACGACGGTTTCCGCGCAATTCGACGGCGGAGGATGGAACAGCGAGGCCCAGGCAGACTCAATACGTGCTTTGATAGCAGCAACTTGTGCTTCCGTCAGAGCCGGTGAGATTTCGGGCGCGTCACTACCAAGGAACGCCTTTTCAAACTTGTCGCGCTTGGGCTGAAGGGCTCGACATTCAGCCTGCCACTCAGCCAAGGCAATCTCTCGCTGGACCTGTTGCTTGAACTCAGCAAGCAGACTCCGAGGCATCAGATGGAACGGCAACTTCTCAGCCAGAATCCGCTCAAGCTGCTTATGTACGTCCCGCTGTGCACTACGAAGACCCTCGCGCTCTTCAACGAGATCCTTGACTGTCGCGATGTCGCCGCCCCCACCGCCGGCCGCCGTAATGCGCTCGATATACGACTCCCGTTCGGCGCGCAGCTGCCGCAACCGGTCATTGCTTTCCTGGGCATCCTTTTGAAGCGCAGTCAACCGCTCTTCGTCAGCAGTAAGGTTCTCTAACAGGCGAGCAATGTTCTCCTCGTCGACGCTCGAAACGGCTACGCGACGCTGCGCCTCGAAGTCTCGCAGACGCTCTGCGAGTTGCCGTAGCAGCACCACACCAAGCAAACCTTCCAGACCCTGCTTGACCTGCTCGATGCGAGCCTGATCCGCAAGCTTCTTCACTTCTTCACCATCGAAGAAGAAGAAAGGAGCAATGTGTGCTGGAAGGAACTGATCATTGAGCAGGTCGGACAGCAGAAACTGGTTCTTGCCGTCCTTCCGCGGCGCACTGGGTACTCCACGCTGGATTTCGTAGACAACCGCTTCCTCTTCGCGAGTCCAAGTACCAGTCGAAGGCTTGAAGTACCAACGTCGGCGGATGTCAAACCCCTTCGTCCTGGTCTTGTTGATCACGACGCGAACAAGCATTGACGCATCAACCCCGTCCCGTTTCGCCTCTCCGTTGAACGCGCGCTCGAGAAAAGTCGGGTAGCCCTTGATTTCATCTGTCTTGAGGCCTGCCCTCGCAAGATGGATAACAGCGTCTTTTCCATAGAGGCACAGATACAGCGCTTCCAGGATGGAAGTCTTGCCGTACCCGTTCATTCCCCCGATCAGAACGATGTTCTCGCCATTTCTTGGTTCAGGGAACTCGAACTCGCCGCGCCGGTAGCTCTTGAAGTTCGTCAGCTCAATCTTTGAGATCCACAAGGCGCTGCCTCCCGATTAATCCATGCGGCCCAGGATTTCTTCAAATCGCCCGAATATCCCGTGGGCGCGCTCCTGATGCTGGCGCTCCCTCTGGAGAGCCACTAGATCAGTCAGAACGTCGATTGGCACACCATGCCGTTCGCAGACCTTCATCAAACGCGCATGTGCTTCTTCGTCCGCCCAAAGCGGCAGGTCAGCGACCCCGGTCTCCTCGATCATCAATTCAGACATTTGCTAGTCCCTCCTCTTGCTGCAGCTCAAGCGACCAAATCTTGTGTATGAGATCGACCTCGTTGGTAGTGATCAGCGTCCCGCCAAACTCTGTTTGCGTCGCAAGCAGCCGTTCCAAGATTTCCCGACGAGCCTGTATGGTGAAGGGCCCGGGTATGTGCTTACCCGACGCATCGAAGGTAAGACGTCCATTACGGCGGACCGCGCTCCGACGCGTGGGGTCATTGCGAATGTCCAAGAGCCAATTCCTGAAGTTAACGAGTGGCTTGTAGGCATGTTTTCCAGAATCGATGAAGCCCTGCAGACTCTTGTCCTTCTCAACCACCGTGCAGGTCCAACAACCAAAGCGACTGTTCTTTGTGCCGCATCCAGGCGCCTCGTCTTTACTGAGGACGACGGGGCACTCCCCGCCCTCCGCATCCCGATACAGTTGGAAGAGCTTGCTGTGAGTCCCACCCCAGGGGGCCGGAAAGCTGCCTAGGATTTCCCAAACGTCGTCCGTGCTTAAGTCGACGATTGGGCGAAAGATGTAGGCTCTCGTAATGCTCGAATGCTCATTGAGGTTCGAGCCCCGCAAGTTTTCGTACTTGTCAACGGTCATCATTCGCCGGATGCTTTCCGACCGCCGCACACCGAGTACAACGATCGCCGCCCCATACTTCGAGACGTTGTCTTTGATGTAGCCGCTTGTGGGCAGGATCTTCAACCGATCCGTACACCATCGCAACTGCGAGTTAGGACTCGGATAGCCCTTTCCGATAAGCAGCACCCAGAAAGTGTGCTCCAACTGGGGCTTCGTACGAGCGACCGTGATCGGCAGGTCTAAACTGTCGACGGCGTCTTGGATGAGCGCAGACACGTCATCAAGGTGCGCCATAACCAAGGGGCTCTCTACCATCGTATCGTTGGACACGATGTGAACGGGGCGAAGGCGTTGCGACGGAGGGATTGAGGCGAGCGCCTCGAAGACCGCGTGCGCGACAACTGTCGAGTCTTTGCCGCCCGAAAAGCCCACGATCCAAGGATATGCCTGAGTAGTAGACAGGTACTCATCCCTGACGTGTTGGACGATTTCCTTCCATCGTTCTTGAATGGGACGTTCCGCTTGTTCTGCCACCAGTGCTCTTCCGTCTTGGCTGAAGCGTCCGCCAAAGGACCGAAGCGGACCTTCGCTCCCCTCTACACAGCGGACGCTCCGGCAAAATATTTAAGATCGAATATTTTCGATGGTAGCACGACTGATCGTGTTAGCGATATGGGCAAAGAACGCCTACGCTCATCTTTGCCCATCGCGTCCGCGGGATGTCGCGCGGGCGGCGCAACCTTAGGGAAACGCTAAATAAATTGCTGCGCGGGCGAATTGCTGCGTTGCGCGGTGCTCGCTCCCTCGCCTAACTCATTGTTATGTATCGGTCGCTGCGCTCGGTGCGCCTTGCGCTTCATCCCGCTCGCTGCTTTTTCAGCGTTTCCTTAGAGATGCTCGCCGACGCGGACGACCTTCAGCGCGTTGGTGCCGCCGCTCTTGCCCATCGGTTCGCCACAGGTCAGCACCAGAAGGTCGCCACGACCGACCGCGCCCGCTTCTTCGAGCGCGCGCTCGGCAGCGAGAAGCGCGGTCTCGCGATCGTTATCGGCTTTGACGAGGATGGGGCGCACGCCGCGATAGAGCGCGGCACGGCGCGCGGCGCTGACCTCCGGCGTCAGCGCATACACGGGCACGCCGCTATCGTGCCGACTCATCCACAGGGCCGTCGAACCCGATTGCGACAACGCCGCGATGGCACGGGCGCGCAGGTGGAAGGCGGTGAACAGGGCCGACATGGCGATCGCCTGGTCGATCCGCACGAATTGCTGGTTGATGAAGTCTCGGTCCAGCTCGTGCGCCATCGAGCGTTCGGCGGCGAGGGCGACGGCAGCCATTTCGCGCACCGTCTCGACCGGGTAGCGGCCGACCGCCGATTCGGCTGACAGCATGACCGCGTCGGTGCCGTCGAGGACGGCATTGGCGACGTCACTGACCTCGGCGCGGGTCGGAATAGGCGAGGTGATCATGCTTTCCATCATCTGCGTGGCCGTGATCACCAAGCGGTTCTGGTCGCGCGCACGTTGGATCATCCGCTTCTGCAATGCCGGCACGGCGGCGTTGCCGACTTCGACGGCGAGGTCACCCCGCGCGACCATGATGCCGTCGCTCGCGTTGATGATGGCATCGAGCGTCTCGGGCACGATGGCCTCGGCGCGCTCGATCTTTGCGATCAGCCTTGCCTCGCCGCCCGCGGCGGCGAGCACGGTGCGGGCCGTCTGCATGTCGGCCGCGCTCTTGGGAAAGGAGACCGCCAGGTAGTCGCAGCCGATCTCTACCGCAGTCTTCACGTCGGCCAGATCCTTGGCGGTGAGTGCAGGCGCCGTCAGGCCGCCGCCGACCTTGTTGATGCCCTTGTTGTTCGACAACTCGCCACCCACCAGCACCCGCGTGATGACGCGGGAACCTTCGATTGCCTCGACCCGCACGCTGAGCAAGCCGTCTGCCAACACCAGCGTATCCCCTGGGACCACATCGCCCGGAAGCTGCTTGTAGTCGAGGCTGGCCACCTCAGCGGTCGACACCGGCGCCTTGCTGTCGAGCGAAGCATCGAGAACGAAACGCGCGCCCGCATCCAAGTGAACGCGTCCATCAACGAACTTGCCGACCCGTATCTTCGGCCCCTGGAGGTCGCCCATGATCGCCACCTCCACGCCAACGCGCCGCGCTGCCTCACGCACCGCACGCGCCCGGGCAGCGTGTTCTTCGGCGCTGCCGTGCGAGAAGTTCAGACGAAACACATCCGCCCCGGCGCGGATCATCGCTTCGATGATCTCGACCGATTCGCTTGCGGGGCCGATGGTGGCGACGATCTTGGTGGCTTTCACTGGACTGGGTAATGATGTCGATGAGCGCAGTGTAGGCGCTGTAGTTGACGGTTGTTGTACGGCGCGCCGAGACAGCACTATCTTGTCAGCCGTGCGGGCGCGAACGGGTACGCGCGCTCTTGGCGTAATGCGCAACAAGCGTCGAACGAAAGGCTTCTGCGGCGGCCGATAGTGTCTTGCCGGTACGCTGGATGACATACCACTGCCGCAGCAGGGGAAAGCCACTGACGGGGACGATGGTCAAGCGTCCGGCGCTCACCTCCAATTCCACCGACTGCGCCGAGACGACGCCAAGTCCGAGTCCCGCCTGCACCGCCTGCTTGACGGCCTCAACCGTCGGCAGCTCGGCAGCGATGCGGGGTTCGATCGAATGCGACGACAGATGCCGCAGCAAAGCGGCGCGGGTGCCGCTGCCGGGTTCGCGCAGCACGAAGGGCTCGAGGGCGAGCTCAGCCAGTCCGACCCGCTTGCGGCCGGACAGTGCATGCTCGGGCGCTGCGATGACCACCAGCGGATTGTCGAGAAAGGGCTCGGCCGTGCAGGCCACACCGTCCGGTGGCTGACCGGCGATGGCGAGATCGATGGCGTTGTCGTTCAGTCGATCAAACACGACCTGCCGGTTGCCGACCACGAGTTCGACGGCGAGCGACGGATGGCGTCGGCGGAAGGCCGCGATCGCCTGCGGCACGAAGTAGTTGGCCGTGGCCACGACGGCCAGCCGCACGCGGCCACGTTGCATGCCGCGCCGCGCACGCATGGCCGACAGCAGCTCCTCCATTTCTGCCTGCACCCGGCGGGCGTGCATCCACAGCTCCTCGCCGGCCTCGGTCACCTCGAGGCGCTTGCCAACCTGTTCGATCAGCTTGAGGCCGATCTGACCTTCGAGCTGTTTGAGCTGCATCGATACGGCCGGCTGGGTCAGATGCAGCGCCTCGGCAGCGCGCGACACCGAGCGGTGATGCGCGACGCGATCGAAGACCTGCAGATGGCGCAATGTGACGTGCATGCTGAACCATAAGACACGCTGATGCTACGGTAATTTTATTTGACTTTCCTTGATGATGGGTGCCCGTTAATGTTCGTGCCGAATCACGCGATTCCGGGCACAACCTTCGGCAGTGACCGTCGGCCACGGGCTCGCGCATCACCCGACCCATGGGTGTCGGGGTTCCTCATCCAACGCGACGAAACGAGCAACAAGCCAGGAGCGCACCGTGTCGAAGAACACTTACCAGGCTGGTGTAAAGGACTACGCCAAAACCTACTGGACCCCCGACTACATTCCTCTGGACACCGACCTCCTGGCGGTGTTCAAGGTCGTTCCGCAGGCCGGTGTGCCGCGTGAAGAGGCGGCGGCAGCGGTGGCTGCCGAGTCTTCGACCGGCACCTGGACGACGGTGTGGACCGACCTGCTGACCGACCTCGACTACTACAAGGGTCGCGCCTATCGTATCGAGTCGGTGCCGGGCGACGCCAATGCGTTCTACGCTTTCATCGCCTATCCGCTCGACCTTTTCGAAGAAGGTTCGGTGGTGAACGTGTTGACCTCGCTGGTTGGCAACGTGTTCGGCTTCAAGGCGGTGCGCAGCTTGCGGCTCGAAGACATCCGCTTCCCGCTCGCCTACGTCAAGACCTGCGGCGGCCCGCCGAACGGCATACAGATGGAGCGCGACCGCCTCAACAAGTATGGGCGCGCGCTGCTCGGTTGCACGATCAAGCCGAAGCTCGGCCTGTCGGCCAAGAACTACGGCCGTGCCGTCTACGAGTGCCTGCGCGGCGGTCTCGACTTCACCAAGGACGACGAAAACATCAACAGCCAGCCCTTCATGCGCTGGCAGCACCGCTTCGAGTTCGTCATGGAGGCCGTCAAGAAGGCGGAGGCCGAGACGGGCGAGCGCAAGGGGCACTATCTGAACGTGACGGCGCCTACGCCGGAGGAGATGTACAAGCGGGCCGAATTCGCCAAGCAGCTCGGCGCGCCGATCATCATGCACGACTTCCTGACGGCAGGTTTCACCGCCAACACGGGTCTTGCCAACTGGTGCCGCGAGAACGGCATGCTGCTGCACATCCACCGCGCTATGCATGCAGTCATCGACCGCAATCCGATGCACGGCATCCATTTCCGCGTACTGACCAAGTGCCTGCGCCTGTCCGGCGGCGATCACCTGCACTCGGGCACGGTCGTCGGCAAGCTGGAGGGAGACCGTGAGGCCACGCTCGGCTGGGTCGACCTGATGCGCGAACCCTTCGTCCCCGAGAACCGCAAGCGCGGCATCTTCTTCGATCAGGACTGGGGTGCAATGCCGGGTGTGATGCCAGTCG
>Ga0116211_1000494_pt1 | contig 21088 bp, 32 predicted proteins | sample SaghotsprinmetaG_FD_94484 | JGI IMG/M metagenome (GOLD analysis project Ga0116211, IMG submission 94484) | Hot spring microbial communities from South Africa to study Microbial Dark Matter (Phase II) - Sagole hot spring metaG | ecosystem: Environmental > Aquatic > Thermal springs > Hot (42-90C) ... | reverse complement strand
CCAAAATCAACGATAGAACTAAAAAGCTTAATAAAAGCAGCAAGTAAGATAGGAAGGGCTGGTGTGGAATTTTTATACGACACCTTATAAAAAAAATTTTCTAGGGCTTTGTCATAAGGCATTGCATTATAATGAATAAAGCAAAATTAAATAAAATCTGTCGATTATAAAAAGCCTGAAACAGCCCTTCCTATCACTATTTTAAGGATATAGAGCATTTACATGAAAGAAATGATAAGATTATACCGCAAGCCAGCCCTTTCAAAATATAAGACAAAAAATCTCTTGAATACGGTTATCAATGAAGTTTCAAATAATATATTTAATATAGAAACAGAGATATGTTTTAACATCTCCATAACTGACTCATTAAATCAAAGAGAAATTGACACATTGAAATGGTTATTAAGTGAGACCTTTGAACAGGATAATTTTTCTGACAAGACCTTTCTTCACGGGGATGTTATAGAAATAGGTCCAAGGCTCAATTTTGCTACCTCATGGTGTTCTAATGCTCTTTCTATTTTCAAAGCCTGTGCCATTGAAAAGGTTGAGAGGATTGAGCAATCAAGAAGATTTAATATTTTATCCTCATCAGTGTTGACAGAAAAAGAGATATCTGATTTCATCTCGCTCATTCACGACCCAATGACTGAATGTGTCTATGAAAAACCCATTGAAAGCTTTTTTAAGGATGTAAAAATTTCATCTGTCCGTATTATACCCCTTATTGAAGAAGGCTTGTCAGCAATAAAAAGACTAAACCATGAGATGGGGCTTGGTTTTGATGAATGGGATATGGAGTATTATTACAATCTCTTTGTAAATGACTTAAAGAGAAATCCCACCGATGTAGAACTCTTCGATTTAAGTCAGTCCAATAGTGAACACTCAAGGCACTGGTTCTTTAGGGGTAATCTTATAGTGAATGGAAGGCAAACCTTTGAGACACTCTTTAATATTGTAAAGGCACCGTATCTAAAAAATCCTCATAATAGCATAATTGCCTTCAAAGACAATTCAAGCGCCATAAAGGGCGCAAACATTAAAACCATTTACCCTACAGATGGCAAAATTTCATCTAAATATATGGAAAGAGATGTAAATTATCACATAATCTTCACTGCAGAGACCCATAATTTCCCTACTGGAGTTGCCCCATTTCCAGGTGCTGAGACAGGTACAGGTGGTAGGATTAGAGATGTTCATGCAACAGGAAGGGGAAGCCTCGTAATAGCTGGCACAGCAGGGTATTGTGTTGGGAACCTTTTTATACCTAATTATCCCTTAAAATGGGAGCATGGTTCGTTAATGTATCCAAAAAATCTTGCAAGTCCCTTAAAGATTATGATTGAGGCAAGTAATGGTGCCTCTGATTATGGCAACAAATTTGGAGAACCGTTGATTCAAGGTATTACCAGATCTTTTGGATTAAGACTCCATGATAATACCCGTTGGGAATGGATAAAACCCATTATGTTTACTGGTGGTATTGGACAAATTGATAACAGGCACATTGATAAAATAAGTCCTCAAAAAGGTATGTTTGTTGTCAAAATTGGAGGACCTGCTTATAGAATTGGCATTGGTGGTGGTTCTGCCTCAAGCATGATTGCTGGTGAAAACATTGAAACCCTTGATTTTAATGCAGTTCAAAGGGGTGATGCAGAGATGGAGCAAAAATTAAATCGTGTCATTAGGTCATGTGTCGAAATGGGCGATAGTAACCCAATTATAAGCATTCACGACCAAGGTGCAGGTGGCAATTGTAATGTAGTCAAAGAGATTATCTATCCTGAAGGAGCAAAAATTGATATAAACCAAATTATCCTTGGTGATAATACCCTCTCGTATCTTGAGATTTGGGGAGCAGAATATCAAGAACAAGATGCCCTATTGATTAAAAAAGAAAGGATCGATGAGTTAGTAAAGATCTGTCAGAGAGAAAGATTACCAATATCTGCCATTGGTGAGATTACAGGGGATGGAAGACTTTTTCTATTTAGTTCTAAGGACAATATAGTTATTGAAGATTTACCCTTAGAGAAAGCCCTCGGTGATATGCCCCAAAAGACTTATGAACTATTTAGCCTACCTGTCAATCTCGAATCACTTAACATAAATAATTTAAGTATTAATACAGCAATTGAAATGGTTTTAAGACATCTATCTGTCTGCTCAAAGAGATTTTTGACTACAAAGGTTGACAGATCTGTCACTGGGCTTATTGCTCAACAACAATGTGTAGGTGCCTTGCAATTACCTATATCTGATTTTGCTATTATCAGTCAAAGTCATTTCAGTAAAAATGACAAGTTTAAAGGTGCAGTAATATCTATAGGGGAACAACCTATCAAATCTTTGATTAGTCCATCAGCAATGGCAAGGCTTTCAGTGGCAGAGGCATTGACTAATATTGTTTGGGCTGGTATTACAGATTTTGAAGATATAAAGTGCTCTGCAAATTGGATGTGGGCTCCTAAATTAGAAGGAGAAGGGGTCAAATTATATTATTCTGCTAAGGCTATGAGCGAGTTTATGCTTAATCTCGGAATAGCCGTTGACGGTGGCAAAGATAGCCTTTCTATGGCAGCAAAGGTTTTAACGGCTGATGGAAAAATGGAAATTGTAAAATCACCTCCAACCCTTATAATATCTGCTTATGTAACAACTGATGACATAACAGTAAAGGCAACACCAGACATAAAAGAACCAGGCAATAGTAGAATAATTTTTATTGACTTATCAGATGGTTTTCACAGACTTGGTGGCTCAATATTAGCTAATTGTCTAAAACAAATAGGGGATGATTGCCCAGATGTTTGCGACCCCTTGTTATTTAAAAATACCTTTCAAACTATACAGCTACTCTTAAAAGAAGGATTTATTCTATCCGGTCATGATCGAAGTGATGGGGGATTAATTACAGCACTACTTGAAATGGCTTTTGCAGGTAATTGCGGATTGACTATAAATCTTGATTCGTCAAAAGATAATCCAATTAAATACCTTTTTTCGGAAGGACCTGCCTTGTTGTTTGAATACTCCAACAATGATGAATTACACATCACAACCCTTCTTGAAAGATTTGATATACCCTATATAAAAATAGCTGTCACTACAAAGGAACAAGACATAAAAATCTATCAAAACGATGAGTTGCTCTTTAATGAAAGCATGCTTTTTCTAAGAGACCTTTGGGAAGAAACAAGCTTTAGACTTGATGCCCTTCAGGCAAATTTAGATTGTGTAAACGAGGAGAGAAAGTCTGTCTTTAGTAGAAAAGGCCTCTCATATCAAATTAAAGATGAAAACTTTACTACTATAATCAAGAAAAACAAGGCAAAACCAACTGTTGCAATTATCAGAGAAGAGGGAAGTAATGGAGATAGAGAGATGGCATCTGCTTTTTATTATGCTGACTTTGAACCATGGGATGTAACAATGACTGATTTGCTAAATAAAAGGGTGAGCCTGTCAAGTTTTAAAGGCATAGCATTTGTAGGTGGTTTTAGTTATGCTGATGTCCTTGACTCTGCAAAGGGTTGGGCAGGCTCAATAAGATTTAATAAACATTTATCAAGAGAGTTTGATGACTTTTATCAAAGAAAAGATACCTTTAGTCTTGGTGTTTGTAATGGTTGTCAACTTATGGCACTCCTTGGATGGATTCCCTTTAAGGATATTGAGACAGAAAGACAACCAAGATTTATACACAATATATCTGGAAGATTTGAATCAAGATTTCTTGCTGTAAAAATACTCAAAAGTCCTTCAATCATGCTCAATGAAATGGATGGACAGGTTCTTGGTGTATGGATAGCTCATGGTGAAGGTAGAGCCTATTTCCCTGACACGGATATTTTCAATGAAGTAATTAATACATCCTTAGCACCAATCAGATATGTTGATGATAATCATCAAATAACTGAGTCATATCCCTTTAATCCTAATGGCTCAAAAGATGGTATTGCAGGCATTTGTTCAAAAGATGGAAGACACCTTGCAATAATGCCCCATCCAGAAAGGGCATTTCTCTACTGGCAATGGGCTTATTTAGGCAAAGATATTAAATATACTCTATCACCATGGGCAAAACTTTTTTTTAATGCAAAAAAATGGGTTGAAAATAGTTTATAATATTTCAAAACAAAAATGGAGGATTCAAAAAATGGATGAAATAAAAAAATCCTTAGTCAAATCTTTTTACAACGGGTTATTAGTTACCTGCTATGAGTATAAAGGTAAAAAGTATGTGGCTAATCAACAGGGAGATTGGGATATTTATGAAGGAGAATATATTAGAGGAGAAAGGACAGGGACAGTGCAAAAAGATTCAAATGAGATAAGAGAAATTATTGAAACATTTAAGAAGCAAGAGGATAAATCAAAATGACATTTCTAAAAAGGAGATAATCAAAATGTATACAAAACATTTCTTGTTTTTAATGCTTTTTGTCTTTTTTTGCTTAAACACAGCATCTGCCCAAGGAATACAAAAAGGTCTTTGGGAAATTACCATAGAGACTGAAATGGAAGGTGCTCCTATGAAAATACCTCCTATGACAAATCAAGCCTGTGTAACCTCTGATAAATACATACCTGATAACCCAGAAAAAAACACTAATTGTAAAATGGTTTCAAGCAAACAAGAAGGTAATACTCTTGCATGGAAAAGCATCTGCAAAGACAAAGAATCAACCATTGAGAGCACAGGTAAGATGATTTATAGTGGAAATACCTTTGTAGGCAATATGAATACAAAAATTATTCAAAATGGAGAAAATATAAATACAAAGACAACCATGAAGGGAAAATATCTGGGACCCTGTAAATAGCTGATGTTATGTTAAGTTAATACTAATTTTCACGAAAAAGTATTTAACTAACAAAATAAGTTTATAAAGGAGATCAAGGTATGAAGAAACATCTTTATTTGTCGGTTTTTTTAGTAGTAATCTTTTTATGTGGTTGTGCAGGAGGGAGATACTATAGCAATTACTACCCTTGTTACCAACAAAATTGTGAAAACTACTACTCAGACTGTATAAACAAGTCATATTATTATTCATATTCTGATGATGACTGGCATAATCCTATATGTAGTGACAAACTATATTCCTATATAAAGATTAAGAAAAATGACTTCCCTGTTGCCTATCGTTCAAAGAACCAAGAGTGTTGTTTGAAAATTACCCCTTCTGGTTACTGTATCCCTGGTAAATGTTAAGGAGGTTATGAAAATGATTAAACAATTACTTATAGTAATCTTAATCACTTTGGGACTTTCCTTTTCAGTTTATTCACAACCAACAACACCTCCACAATTAGAAATCAAAGAAAGAGTTCCGCTTAAAATAATAAACAGTAGGACACCAACAGGCAATCTTAATTCTCTCATAATATTCCTTGCTGACCAGCTTGAAAGGAATGTGGATATGAAGTATATTCAAAATCCTGTAGTCATTACATCTTTTCCAAATCTTGACAAGATGAAAGAGACTTCAAACCTTGGTAGGCTAATCTCTGAAAGTCTGATGCATGAACTTCAGATAAGAAGATGGAGCGTAATTGATGTGAGGCTTGTCAAAGATATAATTATCAATGAAGAGGGGGAGTTTTCAATCAGTAGAGATATAAAAAAATTGCGAGATTCCTATAAGATTTCAGGAGTTGTTACAGGGACATATTCTTTCACAAATGATAGTATTATTGTAAATGCAAGGGCTATTGACATTGATACAGGTGTGGTCAAATCAAGTGGGCAAATTGCAATACCTATTGATGGTATTGAAAGCCTTTTATTTAGTAGTCAGTCCGTTAAAACAATAAAAATTGTAGGTCCTCAACAAGATAAGTAGATGCCCTTAGGCACACAGAGAATGATCTTTATGATATTTGCACTGTGTGCCTTTTTTACATCTTCGTGTGCACGAACAGTCGTTGAGTCTACTGGACTCTTCAGATGTAAGGATTTCACATTTAATGAAAACCTTCAAACAGAACTTTTAGCCAAATTAGACCTTCAACCTGTCTTCCATGAAATTGCAATAGAACTTTGTAACGAAGATACTACCTGTGTTGAAGGTGTAATCTTAATAACAGATACAGTAGATATAAAGTCTTTTGTTCCCAAAAGAGGTGGGATGTTTCTTAGTGAACTTATGCGTAACAGTGTAAAAAACAACTGTTGTTATAAAATCATACAGGCTGAGTTTGGAAAGTATTTCAAGCTTGATTCAAAAGGTTTTATCTCACTAACAAGAGATGCCTCAGAGATAAAAAATGAGGGATATCCATTCACAAACGCTATTGTCAGCACCTATAGCCTTACAAGAGATAGACTTTATATCTTTGCTCGTAAGATAAATGTCCGAACAGGTCAGATTGTAAGATTTGTCTCAAGAGACATTACCTTTCAATGTCTTGGTGATGCAGTAATAAAATCACCTGGACCATGAAAAAAATCTATTTATTACACCTTCCCAAAAAAAGCGATACGAAGAGCTGTTTCGGAATTTTTATAATCTACGATTTTATTTTAATTTTGCTTTATTCTTTCTAATACAATGCCTTTTGCTAAAGTCTCTCAAGATTTCTTTTATAAGGTGTTGTATAAAATTTTTCACCAACCCTTTTTACTCTGTCTTGTTGATTTTATTAAGTTCTCAGCTCTATCACTGATTTTGGGACCTTGGAGGATTATCCGAATCCTTCTTAGGAACTGCTCATGTGGGCACTCCAAGTTTTGGCAGTATAATATACTGAACTAATATCCATATAACTAAAAAACCACCTAAAAAAAGTAAACCTTCCATAATTATAAACTACTTTTCATTTTTTTTCTTTTTTCTTATTTTTTTCTTTTGGAACATAATTTACAAACTGTATGATTGCCATAGGTGCCCTGTCTTTTAACCTTGTGCCGTTTCTTATAATCTGTAAATATCCACCATTAGTATTTGAAAAATTTGGAGCAATCTCTGAAAAAAGCTTTACTACCGCATCTCTGGTATATAAATAAGACATGACAAGTCTTTTGGAATGCAAGTCATTTCTCTTACTAATTGTAACAAGTTTTTCTGTGATAGGCTTGATGGCTTTTGCCTTTGCCAAAGTGGTCTCAATGCTTTGATGCTCAATAAGAGAAGTTACAAGCCCTCTTAAAAGTGCCTTTCTTTGATTACAAGTTCTACCAAAATGTCTTCCAGCTACTTTATGATTCATAATATATCTCCTTACCTTAAATAATCATTGTTGTTGTGGTAATCTCATGCCAAACCTTAAACCCATTGAGCTAATAATCTGTTTGATTTCATTAAGCGATTTTCTTCCAAAATTTTTCGTCCTTAACATTTCATGTTCTGTCTTTTGAACCAAATCAGCGATAGTCTTAATATTTGCATTTTTAAGACAATTATAGGCTCTAACAGATAGCTCAATTTCATCTATATGTTTAGAAAGATTTTCATTTATGTTATTGTTTTCAATATCGGTAACAACACTATTTTCAATATGTTTTACTTCATCTTCTTCAAGTATAATAAACATATCAAGATGATCCATTAATATAGTTGCTGCATCACTTACCGCCTTTTCTGGAGTAATACTTCCATCTGTCCATATTTCCATAATTAATCTATCATAATCTGTAAACCTTTCAACCCTCGTCTTCTCTACATAAAAACTAACCCTTGGTATAGGACTGTAAACAGCATCTAGAAAAAGGGTGCCCTTAGGTTTATCTTCATCTTTATTTAGCTCAACAGGGACATAACCCTTGCCTTTCTTAACTGTCATCTCTATGTTGACAGAGGCATTTTCATCAGCTGTCAATATATATTGATCTCTATTTAATACCTCAATAGTGCCATCAGTTTCAATATCTGCACCTGTCACAACCTTTCTACCTTTTACATTTATAAATACCTTCTTTTCTTCTTCACCTAAATAAAAAAATCGTAATTTCTTTATGTTAAGCAAAATATCAATAACATCTTCTTTTACATCCTTTAAAGTGCTAAGTTCATGGTCGCATCCTTTTATTACAACTGATGTAACCGCAGAGCCTTCAATAGAAGATAGTAGTATTCTTCTCAAAGTATTACCTATGGTTATACCAAAACCTCTGTCCAGCGGCTCTACTATAAGTTTGCCATATTTATCTGTATGAGTGCTTTCTTCAAAATGTATCTTTTTATTTTTTGGTAGTTGGAAACCTTTTTTTATAAGGTCCATATACGACCCTCCTGTTTTCTAAAGAGCAATATTTATTTTGAATATAATTCTACAATTAGTTGTTCTTGAACTGGTATATTTATCTCTTCCCTTGATGGAATTCTCATAACTTTGCCTTTTAATGTTTCTTTTTGAATTTCAATCCACTCTGGGAATCCCTTGTGTTCAGCTATTTGGATACTTTCTGTTATGGTTGATAAAGATTTGCTCTCATCTCTTACTTCAACTACATCACCTATCTTTATTAAAAAAGATGGAATAGAAACCCTCTTATCATTAACATTGAAATGTCCATGTCTTACTAATTGTCTTGCCTCTCTTCTATTTATTGCAAAGCCCATCCTATAAACAATATTGTCAAGACGTCTTTCAAGGAATTGCAGAAGAATCTCACCAGTAACACCTTTCATTGATGATGCCTTCTCAAAATAATTCCTAAATTGTCTTTCCATTATCCCATAGATTCTCCTTGCCTTTTGTTTCTCTCTTAACTGTGTCCCATAGTCTGATATCTTACCTTTATTTTGTCCATGTTGACCGGGTGCATATTTTCTTCTTTCAATAGAACATTTCTCTGTATTACAACGATTCCCCTTTAGATTAAGCTTATCGCCCTCTCTTCTACAGAGACGACACAAAGCACCAGTGTATCTTGCCATTAGACCCTCCTCCTCTTTGGTGGTCTGCAACCATTGTGAGGAACAGAAGTAACATCTTTGATGAGTGTTATTTCAAGCCCTACTGCCTGTAATGCTCTTATAGCAGTCTCTCTGCCTGAACCTGGTCCTTTTACATATACATCAACATGTTTTAATCCCATCTCCATTGCCTTCTTTGCTGCAGCCTCAGAAGCCATCTGGGCTGCAAAAGGTGTGCCTTTTCTCGAACCCTTAAAACCTAATCCACCAGCACTTGACCACGCTATAACATTTCCACTTTGATCAGTAATTGTTACTATTGTATTATTGAAAGTTGTTTGGATATGAGCTACTCCACTAACAACATTCTTTTTGACTTTTTTACCTATTCTTTTTTTCTGAGCCATTTACTCCTTCATCCCTCCTTAGATTATTTTTTCTTGATGACGAGTTTTCTCGGACCTTTTCTCGTTCTCGCATTTGTCCTAGTCCTCTGCCCTCTTAATGGTAAATGATTCTGATGTCTTAATCCTCTATAAGAACCGATGTCAATTAGTCTTTTGATATTCATCGCAATTTCTCTACGAAGATCACCCTCAACTTTATAATCTCTTTCAATGATATTTCTAATCTTAACTATCTCTTCATCAGTAAGTTCCCTTACTCTCTTGTTGAAATCAATACCAGTCTCTTTAAGAATAACCTTAGAAAGAGACCTGCCTATGCCAAAGATTCTTGTTAATCCTATTTCTATTCTTTCATTCTTTGGCAAATCTACACCAGCAATTCTTGCCATAGAGCCTCCTTAATATTTCTAAGTACCAAAAAGTTTTAATATTTTAATTTGATAAAAAGAATCCTATTTTAACCCTGTCGTTGTTTATGACGAGGATTTTGACATATAACCCTTATTACACCTTTTCTCTTTAAAATTCTACACTTGCTACATATTTGTTTTACCGATGGTCTAACCTTCACTTACAGGACTCCTTTAAGTATTTTTTATTACTTGAATCTATAGGTTATCCTACCCTTTGTTAAATCATAAGGCGATAACTCTATCAAAACTTTATCTCCTGGTAATATTTTGATGAAATTCATCCTCATCTTTCCTGAAACATATGCAAGTATAACCTGATTATTTTCAAGTTCAACACGGAACATTGCATTAGGGAGTGTTTCTAAAATTGTGCCTTGAACTTCTATGTTGTCTTCTTTAGCCATATAAACACTTAATATATAATTAATTTTCTAATTTAGTCAATATAACTGGTCCATCTTTTGTGATTACAATAGTATGTTCAAAATGTGCAGACAACGAACCATCCTCTGTTACTGCAGTCCATCCATCCTTTAATATATTAACTTCGTATCCCCCTTCATTAATCATAGGTTCAATCGCAAGGGTCATACCTTCTCTTAAGCGAGCTCCCTTGCCAGGTTCACCATAATTTGGAACTTGTGGTTCTTCATGAAGAGACCTACCTATACCATGACCAACAAATTTCCTTACTACTGAATAACCATTTCCTTCTACATGCTCTTGAATTGCATTTGATATATCTGACACCCTATTGCCAACTACTGCTTTTGATATTCCCTTATAAAGTGCCTCTTCTGCAATTTTCAGCAATCTTTGTGCCCTGCTGTTAATAGTACCAACAGAGTATGTATATGCAGCATCTCCATAATATCCATCAAGATAAGTCCCCACATCAATACCTACTATATCTCCATTATTTAACTTTATGTTTTTTGAGGGTATGCCGTGAATTACAACATTATTTACTGATATACACGCACTTGCAGGGAATCCTCTATAACCTTTAAAGGCTGCTGTTGCCTTGTGCTCCTTTATAATTCTGACAATTTGCTCTTCAATATCTAACGTTGAAATCCCTGCTTTAATAAATTTTTTAATTTCTCTTAAGACTATAGCAGCTATTTTACAAGCCCTTTGTATCTTTTGCACTTCATCAGGAGTTTTGATTATAATCATTTAATAAATAAACATTTCAAGATTTCTTAAAATACAAAATCCTATTGAGATGCTATCTTCTTCCTTTTATCCTGCCTTTCTTTAAAAATCCATCATAAGATCTCGTTACTAAATGAGATTCAATCTGTGAAACTGTATCAAGAGCGACTCCAACCGCAATCAGCAATGATGTCCCACCAAAATAAAAGGGGACATTGAACTTGCTGATGAGTATTTCAGGTAAAATACAAACAAGTGATAAATATACCGCTCCCACAAAGGTAAGTCTTGTAAGAACCCTGTAAATATACTCTGATGTCTTACTCCCAGGTCTTATACCAGGGATAAAACCACCATGTTTTTGAAGATTTTCTGCAATATCAACAGGATTAAAGATAACCGCAGTATAAAAATAGCTAAAAAAGAATATTAAACCCACATAAATCACCGTATATAAGGTGGTTCCTGGAGATAGTTCTTTTGCTATACTTTGAACCCATGGAATACTAATAAAACCAGCAATAGTTGCTGGGAACATAATTATAGATGATGCAAATATAGGTGGTATTACACCAGAAGTATTTATTTTAAGTGGAAGATGAGTACTTTGACCACCAAAGACTTTATTTCCTATCATCCTTTTTGCATATTGAACTGGTATCTTCCTCTGCCCTCTTTCTATGAACACAATAACTGCAACTACAGCAAGCATAAGTATTACCAGTAATAAAACAAAGAAAATCGATAACTCACCTGTTCTTACTAATCCTATAGTGCTGATAACAGCTGTAGGGAATTGGGCAACTATACCTGCAAATATAATAAGAGATATGCCATTTCCTATCCCTCTTTCTGTAATTTGTTCTCCGAGCCACATCAAAAATGCTGTGCCTGATGTTAGGGTTATCATTGTTAGTAATCTAAAAGACCAGCCTGGATCCCTAATAAATTCTCCTCCACCCATCCCTTCAAGACCTACTGCAATACCAAATGACTGTATCGCAGCAATAATAACTGTTCCATATCTTGTATATCTTACAATCTTTTTCCTGCCTGCTTCACCTTCTTTTGCTAACTTACCTATCGCAGGAATAACAACTGTAAGCAATTGGAAAATAATAGAAGCGCTAATATAAGGCATAATTCCTAAGGCAAAGATTGTAACCTTAGATAAAGCTCCACCTGAAAACATGTCAAAGAAACCCATTAAGGCACCGCCTCTTTCCATTAAAAAACGACTTAAGGCTTCTCCATTAATACCAGGTGTTGGGATATGGGCTCCTACCCTATATACAAAGAGCATAGCTAATGTAAAAAGAACTCTGTTTTTTAATTCTGGTATCTTGAATATATTTCTTATGTTTTCAATTAATCTCATTTTTGAATCTTTACTACCCCTATAATCTCATAATTTCCACCTGCAGCTGTAATTTTCTCTATTGCTGATTTACTGAAAGCATGGGCTTTTATATTAATAGATTTTGACAATTCACCATTTCCAAGTATCTTTAACCCAGCTCCAAGTTTCTTTATAATTTTCTTTTCTAATAAAATTTCTGGAGTAACCTCAGTGAGTTCATTTTTAACGATAGTAGATAAATTGACAATTTCATAAACCTTTTTGAAAGGAAGATTTTTGAACCCTCTTTTCGGAAGCCTTCTTTGAAGTGGCATCTGTCCACCTTCAAAATAAGGACCTTTAGTGCCTCCAGACCTTGATTTTTGACCTTTATGCCCTTTTCCTGATGTTTTTCCTAAACCAGAGCCATCTCCCCTTCCTACTCTTATGGCTTTAGTCTTGCTATTTTTGGCAGGTTTTAAGTCATTAATTTTCATTATACAAGAACCTCTCCTTATCTCTTATTTGAAAGCATATCAGCTTCGGAAACATCATCATTAGAAGATTCTTCTTCTGATTTACCACGAATGCGCATGACTTTTTCTGGATCTTTCATCTTTTTGAGTCCCTCAATAGTTGCTTTTACTGTGTTAAATGGATTATGTCCACCCAATGATTTAGCTACTATATCTTGAATGCCTGATACCTCAAATACTGCTCTCACTGCACCACCTGCAATTATTCCTGTACCTTTACGAGCTGGATTAATTACAACACTGTTAGAGCCATATTTACCTGTATTTTTATGTGGGACAGTGCCATCTATTAGAGGGAACCTTATTAATCTTTTTCTGGCTTGATCAACTGCTTTCTTTATTGCCTCTGGAACCTCTGCAGCCTTGCCTTTACCTACACCAATTATCCCAGTTTCATTTCCAACTACCACTAAGGCACTAAATGAAAACCTTCTACCACCCTTTACAACCTTTGCTACCCTATTAATAAATACAACCTTATCTTTTAGATTAAGACCATCTGGGTCTATTTTTTCAGTCTTCACCATTCCTCCCTGATGATTGATTTGCAGTAAAACTATTTATTAAAAATTTAATCCATTTTCACGCATTGAATCTGCGAGTGCCTTTATACATCCATGATACTTATAACCACCTCTATCAAATACTACTGATTTAATTCCTTTCTCTGTAGCTTTTAGCGCAATAAGTTTGCCAACCTCTGTAGCCATTTTTAAATTACTTTTATTGGTTTTTATATCAGAAAATTCTTTTGATAATGTAGAAGCAGAAACAAGCGTATGTCCTATTACATCATTAATTATCTGAACATGAATATGTTTTAGACTCTTTCGAACACTTACCCTCGGTCTTTGCTCAGTTCCACTTATCTTTTTTCTAATTCTTTTATGTCTTCTTTGTTTAGCTAACTTTGTATCTTTCAAATGAGTCCTCCCATAATTATTTCTTACCAGTCTTGCCTGCTTTAAGTTTTATTTTTTGACCAGAATACCTTATACCTTTGCCTTTGTAAGCATCAGGCGGCCTTAATTTCTTTATATCTGCACAAACCTGACCTAATAATTGTTTGTCAACACTTTTTAGAGTAATAGTTGTCTGCTTATCATCTACTACAGCTGTGATTCCTTTAGGCAATGGAAATTCAACAGGATGCGAATATCCCAAAGCAAAAAGCAATTTATCACCCTTTAACTGGGCTTTATACCCTACTCCTGTAATCTCAAGTACCGTTTGGTAACCTTGAGTAAGCCCTGTAGCCATGTTGTAAATCAAAGTCCTTGCAAGTCCATGAAGAGACCTTTCTCTTTTTTCATCTGACTTTCTTTCAACAATTATTTTCTTATCAATTAACTTTACTTCTATATTAGAGGGAATTATGTAATTAAGCTCACCATTAGAACTTTTTAACTTTATAAGATTCCCATCAACAATAACATCCAGACCATTTGGAACATCAATCGGTTTTTTACCAATACGTGACAATGTCAATCCTCCTTACCAGACATGACATAGCACCTCACCGCCAACGCCTTGTAACCTACAATCACGATCGGTAAGAATGCCTTTTGATGTCGTTATAATAGCGATGCCAAGACTCCCCATCACTTTTGTAATATTTTCTTTTCCTACATAAATCCTTCTACCTGGTTTACTAACTCTTTGTAGTCCAGTAATTACTGGTTCATTTTCATTTGTGTATTTTAGGGTAATCCTTAAAATACCTTGCTTCTTGTCTTTAATTATCTTATAAGATTTTATAAATCCTTCTTCTTTTAATATCTTTGCAACTTCAACTTTTATTCTTGAAGCTGGCATATCTACCTTTTCACTTCTAATCTGTATACAATTTCTCATGCGTGTTAGCATGTCTGCTATTGGATCTGTCATCATATTAACACACCTCTACCAACTTGATTTTGTTACGCCAGGAATTTGTCCCTGCAACGATAACATTCTAAAGCATATCCTACATATATTAAACTTCCTCATAAACGCCCTTGGTCTGCCACAAAGATGGCATCTGTTATAAGCACGGACTTTAAATTTAGCCGTCCTCTTATGTTTTTCAATCATACAAACCTTAGCCACATATACCTCCTCACTTTCTAAATGGCATACCAAAATGCCTTAACAACATTTTGCTTTCTTCATCTGTTTTTGCAGTTGTGCAAATTGTAATATCTAATCCATGAACTGTTTCAACCTTATCATAATCTATTTCAGGAAAAATATATTGTTCTTTTAATCCAAATGAATAATTACCTCTGCCATCAAAAGATTTTGATGATAGTCCTTTAAAATCTCTAATTCTGGGCAATGAAAGACTAATTAATCTGTCAAGAAATTCATACATCCTCTTGCCTCTCAAAGTAACCTTACATCCAAGAGGAACACCTTTTTTAAGTTTAAACCCTGCAATCGCTTTCTTAGATTTTGTTGTTAGAGGCTTTTGCCCTGTAATTACAGCAAGTTCCTTTTCTGCTGATTCAAGTAATTTTATATTTTGTGTAGCCTCACCTAAGGTAACATGAACCATTATTTTCTCTATTACAGGCACTTGCATTATATTTTTATATGAAAAATCCTTCATCATCTTTTGCACGATTTCGTTTTTATAATATTCTTTCAACCTAGGTGCCATATTTAATCTATGACCTCCTTGCACTTTTTGCAAACCCTGACCTTTTTGTCTTCTGTTAAAAATTGATTACCTATCCTTGTGGGCTTGTTGCACTTTGGACAAACAAGCATAACATTAGAAATATGTATGAGTCCTTCTTTGTCAAGAATTCCACCTTGGGTATATTTTCTTGAAGGTTTCATATGCTTCTTATAAATATTCAATCCTTCTATAATAAGCCTTCCTTTTGATGGATCTACTTTAATTACCCTGCCTTTTTTACCCTTTTCTTTGCCTGTGATTACAAGGGCTGTATCACCTTTTTTGATCCTTAGTCCCACACTCCCTCCTATAAGACTTCTGGAGCAAGTGAGATGATTTTCATAAATTCTTTCCACCTCAACTCTCTGGCAACAGGTCCAAATATCCTGGTTCCAATCGGCTCCATCTGATTATTTAAGATAACAACCGCATTTTGATCAAATCTTATATAAGTCCCATCTTGCCTTCTGGTCTCTTTTTTTGTTCTAACAACAACTGCTTTGGCTACAGCACCTTTTTTGATATTACCATCAGGTAATGCTTCTTTAACGCTCACAACAATGATATCACCTATATAAGCATATCTTCTTCGAGAACCACCTAAAACTCTAATGCATTGTACCTTTTTAGCCCCTGAATTATCGGCTACTTCAAGTATGCTCATTGCCTGTATCATGATTAAATATCCTCTCTTTCGACGATCCTAATCACTTCCCACCTCTTTTTTTTGCTTCTTGGCCTACTTTCGATTATCTCAACAGTATCACCAATCTTACAAACTTCTTTCTCATCATGTGCCATAAATTTAGTTGTCTTTTTTAGAATTTTCTTATATAGCGGATGCTGATATGCTGTGCTTACAGCTACAACAACAGTTTTTTGCATCTTGTCACTTACAACCTTACCTTTATATAACTTCTTGGGCATATCTTACACTCCTCTAATTTTTTCTTGCTTGTTCAGCCTTTGTTTTTTCAGTTATCACACCAAGAACCCTTGCTATGTCTTTTCTTACAGACCTTACCCTTTTATTATTTGACAATTCACCTTTTGCAAGTTGAAATCGAAGATTAAATAGTTCTCTCCTTAAATCATTTTCTTTCTTCTTTAATTCTTCTACTGAAAGAGATCTCAATTCAGAAGCTTTCATAATACTTGCTCCTCTCTTTTTACAAATTTAGTAGCTATTGGTAGTTTATGTGATGCCAAAGTAAAAGCAGACTTAGCCACCTCTTCCGTTATACCTGATACCTCATATAAGATCCTACCAGGTTTAACAACAGCTACCCAGAATTCTGGATTGCCTTTCCCTTTACCCATTCTTGTTTCAGCAGGCTTTCTCGTAATAGGCTTATCAGGAAAGATCCTTATCCAAACCTTACAACCCTTTTTTGCCTGTCTTGTTATAGCTACTCTCGCTGCTTCAATCTGCCTACTTGTTATCCAACCAGGTTCTAAAGCCTTTAATCCAAACTCGCCAAAAGATACATCTGATCCTCTATAGGCTTTTCCATTCATATTGCCTTTTTGCATCTTTCTAAATTTAACTTTTTTAGGGGCTAACATTTTCCCTTACTCCTCTATCGATTTATACTCATTTTTGTTAATAAGGATATCACCGTGATATATCCATACCTTAATACCTATTTTGCCGTATGTTGTCCTAGCTTCAGCAATTCTATAGTCAACATTTGCCCTAAATGTGCTTAAAGGCACCCTTCCATCTCTATACCATTCTGAACGAGCTATCTCTGCACCTGCAAGACGACCAGAGCATTGCACTTTAATCCCAAGTGCTCCATATCTTAATGCTGATGACACTGCCCTCTTCATTGCCCTTCTAAAGGCAACTCTCTTTTCTAGTTGCATTGCAATATTTTCAGCTACAAGCTGTGCATCGACCTCAGGCTTTCTAACTTCTTTTATATCTATGTTTACTTGGGAATTTGCAATAGTTTCTATATCTTTTTTAAGTTTTTCAACCTCTGCACCCTTTTTGCCGATTATTATTCCAGGTCTTGCAGTATGAATAATCATTTTAACCTTTTGCCCAGTTCTCTCAATTTCAATCTTTGATATTCCTGCATGGGACAATTTATTTTTTATCTGTCTTTTAAGATTGATATCTTCAACTAATTGTTTTCCGAATCCCTTATTTACAAACCATCGAGACTCCCAAGTCCTTATAATACCTATCCTGTTCCCAATTGGATTAGTCTTTTGGCCCAAGTCAACACCCCCGCCTAAATGTTCTCATTTTTTTGGTTCCTCCGTGAGAATAATTGTTATATGTGAAGTTCTCTTTTTAATGATATTTGCCCTTCCCATAGCCCTTGTTTCAATTCTTTTCATTACGGGACCTTGTCCCACATATGCAGTTTTTATTCTTAATTTATCAATATCTATGTAATTATATTTCTGAGTTGCATTAGACATTGCTGACTTTAACAATTTCTCTATTGCTTTTGCTGCTTTATAAGGCATAAACTTTAATGCCATTACAGCATCGGAAGCCATTTTACCCTTGATTAAATCAATTACCCTCTTTGCCTTTCTTGGGGTTATCCTTGCCATTCTTAATGTCGCTGATGTTTCCATAATATACTATCCCTTCACTGATGATGTTTTTTCTGATCCTGAATGTCCTTTGAATGTCCTTGTAGGAGAAAACTCACCTAACTTATGTCCAACCATATTTTCTGTAACATATACTGGAATAAACTTTTTCCCGTTATGCACTGCAAAGGTCATCCCTATAAATTCTGGTATCACAACAGATCTTCTCGACCAAGTTTTGATCATCTTCTTATCGCCTGAACTTAATGCGTTATTAACCTTCTTTTGTAACTTTGCATCTACATAAGGACCTTTTTTTAGAGATCTCGGCACTTAAATCCCTCCTTTACTTTCTCTTTGTTACAATAAATTTATCTGTTCTTTTATTTTTGCGAGTCTTTACACCTTCAGGCTTGCCCCATGGTGTGCAAGCTGGTCTTCCACCAGAACTTCTACCTTCTCCACCACCAAGAGGATGATCTACAGGGTTCATAGCTACTCCTCTAACTATTGGTCTTCTTCCTAAATTCCTTATTCTACCAGCCTTACCATAAGAAATATTTTCATGTTCTGTATTACCGACCTGTCCTATGGTTGCTATACATTTTAATAAAATTTTTCTGACTTCACCTGATGGCAATTTTATCTGGGCATATGTTCCTTCTTTTGCAACAATCTGTGCAGACATACCTGCACCTCTTACAAGTTTTGCCCCCTGACCAGGTCTTATTTCAATATTATGAATCATTGTCCCAATAGGTATTAGTTCGATTTTCATAGCATTACCGGGCTTTATTTCGGCATCTTTACCTGACATCAATACATCTCCAACTTTAACATCCTGAGGTGCAATGATATAACGATATTCACCATCAATGTATTTTAAAAGTGCTATTCTCGATGACCTGTTTGGATCTCTTTCTATTGTAACTACAGTAGCAGGCACATCAAATTTGTCTCTTTTAAAATCAATTATTCTATATTGTCTCTTGTTACCACCACCCCTATGCCATGCAGTTATTCTGCCAGAGTTATTTCTTCCACCATGTTTTTTAAGATTAGTAGTTAATGATTCATGAGCTACATTAGTTGAAATATCAGAATTATCTAACCCAGTTTGAAATCTTTTGCCTGGAGATGTAGGCTTATATTTTTTTATTCCCATTATACTCCCTCAATTAAATCTAATTTTTCACCTTGTTTTAAAGTAATTATTGCCTTTTTCTTTTTGGCTGCCATACCCTGAAATCTTCCGAATTTTTTTAGTTTGCCAATTTCGTTTATAGTAGAAACCTTGGCTACCTTTACCTTAAAAATTTTCTCTACTGCATCCTTTATTTCATGTTTATTTGCCTTTGTATCCACTTCAAGCAGAATCTTATTATCCTTTTCTTTTATTTGCATTCCTTTTTCTGTAAAAAGGGGTTTTTTTATTATATTGTAAATTGTCTTCATTGATTTACTACCTCTTGATTACTTTGTATTTGTTTTATTGCATCTTCTGTAAATATCAAATAATCATGCGTTGCAATTTGATATACATTAAGTTCATTAATATTTGTTACATCAGCAGTTGGGATATTCCGTGCTGATAATATCAAATTCTTATTTATCTCTGATGTAATAAATAAAACCTTCTTATCCTCTAAGCCTATTGATTTTAAAATTCTTACAACTTCCTTTGTAGAAGGTTTTTCTATGTTAATACTATCGACAACTCTTATTTCAGAATCATTGAGTTTCATTGAAAGGGCTTTCATAAGAGCTTGTTTTTTCACTCTTTTAGTTAATTTCGTAGTGTAATCACGAGGTTGTGGTCCAAATGTAATTCCACCACCACGCCAAATGGGAGATCTATTACTACCATGCCTTGCCCTACCAGTGTGTTTTTGTTTCCAAGGTTTTTTTCCGCCTCCACTTACATAAGCCCTTGTCTTTGTCGCATGGGTGCCTTGTCTTTGATTAGCGAGATAATTTAAAACTGAAGAATGAACTACCGATTCATCTACCTCATTAGCAAAAATCTCTTTTGATAATGAAATCGTTCCTTTAGGATTGTTATTAATATCCCTGATTTCTATCTCAAGCATTTAGCCTTCCTTCCTAATCTCAATTATTGAGTTACTTGCTCCAGGAACAGCACCTTTAATCAATAAAATATTTTGTTCTGGAATTACATCAACAATAGTGAGATTTTTTATTGTGTTTCTTTCATTTCCCATATGACCAGCCATCTTTTGCCCTCTCCAAACTCTTGATGGGAAAGAACTTGCCCCTATTGATCCTGGCGCCCTATTAAACATTGAGCCATGAGTATTTGGTCCACCTTTAAATTTATGTCTCTTCATAACACCTTGAAAACCCTTACCTTTTGAGATACCAGATACGGATATCTTATCACCTTTTGTGAAAATATCAACCTTAATACAATCACCTACTTTTAATTCATTTTTGCCTTCTGGTATATCAAATTCTTTTAATACTCTAAATGAAGATGTCCCTGCTTTTTTGAAAACACCAATATAAGGTTTTGAAAGATTTTTTTCTTTTTTAACTTCAATAAAACCCATCTTTACTGCTTCATAACCGTCCTTGTGCATATTTTTGACTTGAACAACTATGCATGGTCCTGCCTCAACAACAGTAACAGGTATTGATTGTCCTTTTTCAGTAAATATTTGAGTCATTCCCAATTTTTTAGCAATTATACCTTTCATAGTTTTATCTCCACATCAACTCCTGCAGGAAGTTCTAATTTTTTTAAAGCATCAAGAGTCTCTGCAGTTGTATCGATATCTATAAGCCTTTTATGTGTTCTAATTTCAAATTGTTCTCTAGATTTTTTATCAACATGAGGCGACCTTAATACAGTATATTTATTAATTTTTGTAGGTAAGGGTATAGGGCCAGAAATCCTTGAACCTGTTTTTTGAGCGGTTTGCACTATTTGTCTTACAGAATCATCTAATAATCTATGGTCATAAGCTTTTAATTTTATTCTTATCTTTTGATTCACTTTTATTACCCCAGGACCTCAGTAACAACACCAGCACCTACTGTCCTTCCTCCCTCTCTTATCGCAAACCTCAACTCCTTCTCCATCGCTATCGGGGCTATCAACTCTACTGACACTGTCACATT
>Ga0116211_1000489_pt1 | contig 21201 bp, 11 predicted proteins | sample SaghotsprinmetaG_FD_94484 | JGI IMG/M metagenome (GOLD analysis project Ga0116211, IMG submission 94484) | Hot spring microbial communities from South Africa to study Microbial Dark Matter (Phase II) - Sagole hot spring metaG | ecosystem: Environmental > Aquatic > Thermal springs > Hot (42-90C) ... | reverse complement strand
TCGGATGCCGAGGCGATCAAGCGCCGCTTCCTGCCCCAGGCCGAGATCACCGTGCTGTCCGACAGTGGTCACTGCCCCTTCGACGAGACGCCGGAGGCGTTCTGCGAGGCGTTGTTGCCCTGGCTGGAGCGTCTCAACTAGATTTGAGGCGAACAAAGCCCGGGCATCGCCCGGAGAGCTGGTGGTAGGATCGTTGGGGCAAGCCCCAAACCCCGGTTTTCCGGTTCGTTACAATGGCTTCACCGCCAGAACGAACCAGAATTGTCTCGTGGGGCGGACAGGTCGCCCCACACCCCGGGGCCAAAAGTGGACATTCAACAGCCAGGGTCACAACGATTACGAGACGGGTGTGGGGTCTGACTCCCCACACCCGTTTCTTATACCTATACCAGTTGTCCATGCGGCTGCGCCGCACAACGACAGAATGAAAATATTAATTGTTCTTGGGAGGGCTGCGCCCTCCCTCACCCTCCCCGCGGGTGGGGTGTTGCCTGGGAGGGCTGCGCCCTCCCACACCCTCCCCGCGGGTGGGGTGTTGCCTGGGAGGGGGTAGGGGCGCGGCGGCGCCGCGCCCCTACGCCCAAACCCTCCCGCGGGCGGGCGATTTTCACCTCAGTTGTGCACGATGGCCTCGCATTGGCTCGGCTCCACACCTCCACAAGTCTACAGCTCCACAACGTCCTCTGTGGAGCTATCTTGATGGTACGGGGGGTTTACGGCCCGGGCGTTCGCGCAGGCGAAGGTGGCGGCCCTGGCGTGGGCGGCTCGGGAGGCACACCGGGGGGTGCTGCTGCCGGCGCGGTCGCGGTCGGCTCCGGAAATGGCAGGATGGGCGTTTCGATTGGCGGGATGGTGGGCGCTTCCGAGGGGAAGGGAGCAGGGATGTCAGTTGGAGTCTCTCCGGGTGGCGGCGGAGAGGGTTCGACCACCTCGGTCGGCGCTTCGGGGGTAATCGGGATCAGCGACCCTGGCGTGCTGGTTGGTAGCGGAGGAGCAGGCGGGATGTAGATTGGCGGCGGGAAGGTTGCCGTGGGCGGCTCAGGGCTGGGAGAAACAGGCTCAATCGTCGGCAAGACCGACGTGGTCGGGGTGGCGCTGGAGGTTGGTGTGCTGGAAGGTTGGGCGGTCGCCGTCACCATCGCAGTCGGCGTTGCTGTGGCGGTCATGGTGGGCGACGACACCGCGACGCCAGACCCGGGTTCTTCGGTTGGGGAAGGCGGGGGTAAAGGCAGACCGCCAGCAAAGCCGCCCTCGCGGATCAGCCCCACACCGGCAACCGCGTAGATCACCAGAATCAGCCCCAGCAGGGAGAGCAGCAACCCATAGATCGCGCGATCGCGGGGCGGAAGGCCTGCCAACCAGCCGCGCAGCCCGCCAGCAGAGGCCAGCGCCGGTCCGATCTCCGGCCCCGTAACCGGCGCTGGCGTTGAAGGGAGCGCCGTGCCCGTGTATAATGGGCATCTAACGTGATTCGCCGAAAGACAGAAGGTAGGCTGATATTCCGGTGGGGTCGAGGGGATTTCTTGAGCCTGGCCGGTAGCGTAGCAGCGATGCTCAGGCGTTGGCGAGGCGAAGCGTATCGCCTGGTTCTGCTTTAGCCCGAGGTATGGGCAGTGTCCGGTTGGCTCGAGCATAATTGGTGAACGTTTGCGCGGGGACGTTGCCGTCCTCATTATAGAACCTGGTTCAGGTGACGTCAAAGAGCCTGTCTGAAGTATGTGTTCACATTTGGAGTAAGGCGTCACCCCGGGTGCGCGGGCGTCCCGCCCGCAAGGGCCTGGATGCGGGCAAGATGCCCGCGCTCCCGGGAGAAGTGTGAACACGTACCCGACAGAGATGAAGGCCCTGTATGCGTGTCGTTATCGTCTCTGATATCCACTCAAACCTCGTTGCCCTGGAGACAGTCCTGGCCGCTGCGGGCAGTTTTGACGACCTCTGGTGCCTGGGTGATACGATCGGCTACGGTCCGCGCCCGAATGAGTGTGTAGCGTTGGTGCGCCAGTACGCCAGCAAGGCCCTCACCGGCAATCATGACCTGGCCTGTCTGGGCAAAATCGATCTGCGCGATTTCAACCCCGATGCGCGCCGGGCCAATATCTGGAACGGCGAACAACTCAGCGCGGACAACCGCGCCTGGCTCGAGCAACTCGCCCCCGCGCTGCCGGTTGACGACCGCTTCCTTCTGGCCCATGGCAGCCCGCGCGAGCCGGTCTGGGAGTATTTGCTCTCGACCGAGCAGGCCGCCAGGAACTTCCAGGTGTTCCACCAGCAGGTGTGTTTCATCGGTCATTCGCACGTGCAACTCGGTTTTCGCGTCCGCGATGGCTACGAGCGCTGCGAACGCTTCCTGGCCGACCGCCAGCGCGTCGTTGAGCTTGAAGATCACTCCCGCTTTATCATCAACCCTGGCAGCGTTGGCCAGCCTCGGGATCAGGACCCGCGGGCGGCCTATGCGATTCTCAACACTGATGCCGGCACCGTGACCTTCGCCCGGGTGGAGTACGATGTGCGGAAAACGCAGCGCCAGATGATCGAGGCACGGCTGCCGGGGGCGCTGGTACGCCGCCTGGAGTACGGGATGTAGGAGGGTCCGAGGGAAACCCCGGTTCCCGCTTGCCCTGATCTGCCGGACGGGAGCGTTGGAGTGGGCTGCGTCCTCCTCCGCGAGGAGCAGCCGGGAAACCTGGGTTGCCCTACGCCCTGGCCCCATGCCTCCACCACTTGCTTTATTGAACGTAGCAGCGAGGGATTCTTGAAAGCCGGGCAACGCGCGCCCGGACGGTAAGAGAATTGTCATCCGTCACCTGTGCGCCGTTGAGCCGCGAGCAAGCACCAGCAGGCATACTGATGTGAGCATATGGGAAAACCCGGTTGCCCCATGCCCCCTGCCTGGCCGGGCGCCAGGCGACCCCTCCAGTGGTTGGAGGCTGGGGAAACCCGGTTGCCCCATGCCCCCTGCCTGGCCGGGCGCCAGGCGACCCCTCCAGCGGTTGGAGGCTGGGGAAACCCGGTTGCCCCATACCCCTGCCCAGGGGAAGGTTTGGAACGTTCCCCCTCACGGCGGGGTTCAGGGGCGGACAGAACGTATGAGCGCCGACGGGCTTTATGGCGTTGGGATGCGCTGCCTGGTCCTCACCCCCTCCCCCTCTCCAGCGAAGCTGGAGAGGGGAGACCAGAGCCATGCGCGGGGGCGTTCCAATGCGGTATAAGCCACGTTAGCCCGGATGTTCTGTCCGCCCTTAAACACGGCGGGGAAGGGAAGGATCGCACGCGACACCCGGGTTATCGGTTTACTCTCTGGGAGGCCCGGCTCTCCCATACCCTCCCGAAGGAGTTATGCACAAACAACCTGCCCGCGAGGTGAGCGCGCCCGCGCCGGTGCTGCCCCTCCCGCTCTTCATTGGCGCGGTCGTCGCTCTCCTGGGGAGCCTGGTCATCGCGGTACCCGGCGACCCCGAATGGTGGAAGGTTATCGTCCTGGGCGTGGTTCAGGGGATCACCGAATGGCTGCCGATCTCGTCCACCGGCCATCTGCTGATCGTCTCGGATCTGCTGGGGTACACGGGCAGCATCGGAGGTACGTTCGAGATTTTCATCCAGTTCGGGACGGTGCTGTCGGTGGTGGCGTTTTACGCCGCTGATCTCCTGGCCCAGGGGCGCGCCCTGGCAGGACAGAGCACGCGCGCTGAGGCGCTGGCGGCCCGCCGTCTCTGGATCGGGGTGGTCATCGCCGCCCTGCCCGCGGCGATCATTGGCATTGTCTTCCGCGACTTCATCAAAGCCGTGCTCTTTGAGACGCCACAGGTGATCGCCGGGGCATTGATCGCTGGCGGCATTGTGTTTTTGATCGTGGAGCGGTTTCCGCTCCGCGCCGCCAACACTCACGACCCGGGACAGATCACGCCCTGGCAGGCCCTCGGGGTAGGCATTGCCCAGGTCTTCGCGCTCATTCCGGGGATGTCGCGCTCCGGCTCGTCCATCATTGGCGGATTGCTGGCCGGTCTCGACCGGCGTACTGCCACCGCTTTCTCCTTCTACCTCTCGATCCCTGTGCTCGGCGCGGCAACGGTGGTGGACCTGATCGGCAGCCTGGACCAGGTGCAGGCGGGTGACTGGGGTCGGCTGCTGCTGGGCACGGTGGTGGCGATGATCGTCGGCTACCTCGCGATTGGCTGGCTGTTGCGCTACGTGGCACGGCACACGTTCGTTGCCTTCGGGATCTACCGGATCGCCGTTGGTCTGCTCATTCTCTGGCTGGCGGCCGCCGGCATCCTGAGGTGAACATATGGGGAAACGGGGTTTCCCCACCTGCGGTGAGCCTGTCGAACCGCACCCCTGCCTGTGGGGACGCCAGCCGCTCCCAACGGCGGTTGGGCAATGGGGAAACCGGGTTTCCCCACGCCCCTCCCCGGTGGGAGGTTTTGGGCGTAGAGACGCAGCGGCGCTGCGTCTCTGCACGTTTCATTGCATTCGGGTTTCCCCGCTGCCCGCCAGGGTGGCAAGCCCTCTGCGCCGGGAGGGTGTGGGAGGGGGAGCCTGCGCTTTTCGACGCTGCGGGCCTAGCGCGCCTCGGTGAGTTCCAGCATTTCCTGGGCCTGAATGGCGGTAATCGCCACGGTGTTAACAATATCCTCAACACTGCAGCCACGGCTGAGATCATTGACCGGTTTGTTCAGCCCCTGGAGCACCGGCCCCACCGCGATTGACCCCGTTTCGCGCTGCACCGCCTTGTAGGTATTGTTGCCGGTGTTAAGATCGGGAAAAATCAGCACTGTGGCCCGACCGGCAACCCTGGAGCCGGGCATTTTGGCGCGGGCGACCGTTTCATCTACGGCGGCGTCGTACTGCAGCGGCCCCTCGAGTAACAGATCCGGACGGCGGGCCTGGGCCAGTTGGGTTGCCCTGCGTACCCGTTCCACCTCCTCACCCTCGCCCGACTCGCCGGTAGAGTACGAGAGGATAGCTACCCGCGGCTCGATCCCGAAGAGCTTTGCCGTATCCGCCGAGGCGATCGCAATGTCGGCCAGTTGCTCGGCGGTGGGCCGGGGATTGATCGCGCAATCGCCGTAGACCAGCACCCGATCCTCCAGACACATAAAGAACACTGAGGAGACAATCGAGATACCGGGACGGGTCTTGATGATCTGCAACGCCGGGCGAATCGTATCGGCCGTGGTGTGCGCCGCGCCCGAGACCATGCCATCGGCATCGCCCATATGGACCATCATCGTGCCGTAGTAGGAGACATCGTGCATCAGGTCGCGGGCGTGCTCGCGGGTCATACCGCGGTGTTGGCGCAGGTGGTAGAGTTCCTCGGCGTAGGCATCGAGGCGCGGGGAGGTGGCCGGGTTGATGATCTCGACCTGGTTGAGATCCAGGTCAATGCCCAGGCGGTTCACATTGGCGCGGATCTCCTGCGGATCGCCGAGGAGGATGAGGTCAGCGATCTGGTCGCGGAGCAGGATGGCGCTGGCGCGCAGGATGCGCTCCTCGTTACCCTCGGGGAGCACGATGCGCCGGCGGTTGGCGCGGGCCTGCTGGGCCAGGTTGTAGAGAAAGAGCCGCGGCGAGACGCCGCGGGGCTGGATCGTGCCGTAGCGCTGCTCTAGCGCGGCCCCATCGATGTAGCGGGCGCAGAGCTGCAACGCGGCTTCGATCTTCATCGGCGTATCGGTGGTAATGTACGACTTCACCCGAAACAGTTCGGTGGCGGTCTCGTAGGTGTCGCTCGCCACTGCCACCACCGGGGGGATCTCGCCCACACCATCGAGGAGGCGCACCAACGCCGCCGAGGGTCGCTGTCCAGCCGTCAGCACGATCCCGGCCAGAGAGGGATAATTCGCCGAATGGTGGGCCAGCACCGCGCTGAGCAGAACGTCGCCGCGATCCCCCGGGGTGACCAGCAAGACATGGTCGCTGAGCCGATCCAGGTAATGCTCCATCTGCATCGCGACAATCATCACCCGGCGGGCCTGCCGGTCGAACTGTTCACGGCCGTAGAGCACCTCGGCGTTGAGCTGCTCGACCACCTCGCGCATCGTCGGGCTACCCAGCACCACGTCGGCGGGCAAGGCCACCACCTGTTCGGCAGGAAGGCCCAGATCGTGGGCAATTGATGCGCGCAGGGTATCGAGCCGTTCCGGTTCTACCTTGTTTACCACCAGCGCAACGACCGGACAGCCGCGGGCACGAAAGGCATCATAGGCCTGCCGCAGGATCCCGGCAAGCTCCTCGGCGCTGCGCCCCTGGCCGCTCGTGAGCAGGATCACCGGGCTGTCGAGGCTGCGGGCCAGTTCGACGTTCAGGTTGAACTCGAACTGGGGAGCATCGTGGTGACTGTCGGAGCCCATGCAGTAGACAAAATCATAGCGCCCGGCCAGGCGCTGGTAGGCGGCGATGGTGCGATTGAGGATCTGGTCGTAGCGGTTATGGGCCAGCAAGGCGTCGGCGGCTGAAGTTGTGAGCGCATAGGTTTCGCCGTAGACCTGATCGAGGCGAAAATGGCCCAGGAGCAGGTCAATGGTCTTGTCGGGTCGGGTCGTCGCCTCGTCGCGGATCACCGGGCGAAAGATCGCCACACGCCGCGTCTTCCGCAATACATAATCGAGGATTCCAAGCGAAAGGAGCGAGGTTCCGGCGTGTCGTTCCAGCGGAACAAGGTACAGCGAGCGTGCCATACATGCTCCTCACCGACGTGGGTGCGGCTTCGCCGCACCGAATGTGAACAGATGGGGAAACCAGGTTTCCCCACGCCCCTGCCGGTGGGGAGGGTTTGGGAGGGCTGCGCCCTCCCAGGAACACATATCTTCATTCTGGCAAGGCTGGCAAGGGCGTCGTCCTTCCAGGCCCTCCCCGAGATCATTGTAGTTCCCCGAGTCACAGAGGAGGGTGTGAAAATCCCTCACCATTGCGTTCAATACGATACCTCTCTGGCCGGTTCTTAAGGTTGTCGCGGGAGGAGAGAGGGTTCATGGTCAGGGTGAAGCCCTGAGGTGAAAATATGGGGAAACCTGGTTTCCCTATCTCCCTGCCTGTGGGGGTGCCAGCCGCTCCCAACAGCGGTTGGGACATGGGGAAACCGGGTTTCCCCAACCCCCTCCCAGCGGGGAGGGTTTGGGAGGGCTGCGCCCTCCCAAAGACACCCCATTTTCATCGCGGCGTTGCGCGCCCCGCGAATCGAGCCTTCCTGGCCATTCCGTTCAGCGCCGGCATTCCATCGGAGAGCTACGAAAGGAGAGCCTCATGCCCGCAGGTCCCATCCGTCTGTCGTTGCGCTTGATGCTGCTGACGCTGGCGCTGAGCCTGGCCCTGACCGGCGCCTGGACGGTTCGTTCCGCTCCGCCCGTCTTTGTGACCGCGAACAACATTGTGCTTCAGCAAGGTGCGACACTGCCGGTCTTCCCGCTCACCGCGCCCCAGGTAACCCGGGACACGACGCGGGAATTGACCCGCCGCTTCAGCGGCATCTTCGCTGAACAGCCTGTTGCCGCAGATACGTACCTCGGAGCGCCGCGCTTTACGGCTCTGTTCACCGACACACAGTCGTTCCTGGTGCGCTATGGGGCAAGTGGCGGCTACTACGCCACCGATCTGAGGGAACTTGGTCGTGAGAGCGCGCGTGGGGCTATCGACCGCGGGCAGGCGCAACGACTGGCCTGTCAGTTCCTCGTGCAGAACGACTTTATGGATCGGCAGGGTAACCTGCTGGCCGGCCCACAGATCCCGCAGGGAGTGATCACTCCAAACCCGCAGGGCTGTGATTTCAACCCCAATCCCCAGAATCCGCTCTACCGGACGAGCCTGATCCGCGCTGCGACCGTTCCCGCCGGCAATCCTGGCGCCGCCCCGACCCAGCAGGATGTCGGGGTCGTGGTGGAGGTGCCGATGCAACTGCCGGTGCAGGTGGGTCAGCGCTTCGGGGTGCCGCTCGGTGGTCCAGGCGGTCATCTCTCACTGCTGTTCACCACGACGAGCCAGGATAACGGTCCTACGCTGGACAATGCGGCGCCGGGACTGGCGGCGGTAGCCATGCCGTTCTTCAGCCGCCAGCTCGGTCAGCCGCGTAACGTCCTGATCCGCGATCCGAACGTCATTCGCAATCAGGTCGAGCAACAGGTGCGCGCCTCGTTCCCCGGGGCTACGGTGAACATCCCTGATCCGGCACTTTCCTACTACGTGCGCGACGCCGCAGTGGAGCAGCGCGCGCTGGAGCCGGTGCTGGAGTTTGAAGGCATCGAGGTCACCGTCGGGGGCGAGACAGTGGTCCTGCGCGATATTGTGGCGCCGCTGGCGCAGCCGGGGGCGGGGGGCTTTGGTCCGACGGTGAGCATTACCGACCCCGCAAACGGTTCGCGCTTCAACCCCGGCGCGGAGGTGCTGCTGCGGGGCACAATCAGTGATGGCACGGCTCCCTATCGCGTCGAGTGGCTCACCGGTGACGACGAGGCGCTTGCCGCCACCTCCACGGTAAGCGGCCCCGGCACGGTTGAACTGCGCACCCGTAACCTGCGCGCTGCCGGTCGTGACGGCACACCCACACCGGCTACAGTGGTGCTGCGTGTGACCGACGGGGATGGCGCGGTGCGGGAGGCGCAGGTCAGCCTGCAACCCGCCGTCGCACCCACGCTGTACCTGCCGCTACTCGCTCGTGATCGGAGCGGCGCAGCGACGGCAGCCGAAGCCGTCCCACAGCAGACGGGGTACAGCTTCGGCATCGAGGCCAACTGGGACTACCCGCCGGCAGGCACAGGCGGCAGCGATCTCCCAGGAGTGATTCCCGACGCGAATGGATTCCGTAGCGGCATGATCAGCTACGGCTACAGCCAGCGCTTTTTCTGGTCGAACAGCGACGCCTGGGAGCGCGACTGGCGCGACTGCGGTCTGGGTGGCATTGACTGCACGCTGGGCGTGGATCGGGCTGACTTTGTGTACTACGCCGGTCACGGCGGCCCGGGCGGTTTGAGTATGGCCTCGAACAAAGACAGCACCTGGGTGAGCGCCAACAATGCCCGCTTCAACAGTGCGCGCTGGGTCGGCTTTGCTTCATGCCAGACGCTGCGGGTGCAGGGCTACTCCAGCGGCAGCGAACCGATCCGCAGGTGGTTCAGTTCGTTCCAGGGGACGCACATGCTCCTGGGGTTCAACAGCAACATGGCCGATGTGGCCTTCGGCGGGCGCCTGGTGGAGAACGCGCGTTTGCCGAGCTTTTTCGGGGTCGACTTTCCGTGGGCCCAGCCGACCATCGCCCAGGCCTGGATCAAAACCGCCTTCGAGCTGAACGCCGGAAAGATCGCCTACCTCTACGCGCGCAGCAGCAGCGTCAATCCGGCCAACGACCGGCTCCCCAAACCAGGGCAGCCAATGCCGCCGCGTCCCCTCCCGGTGAGTTCGTACCACTGGGTGTGGCAGGAGTTTTAACCGTTCCGGTGCGAACATAGACGCTTACCGGCGCGTCTGGCACGTTCCGTGTCACCCTGAGCGAAGCGAAGGGTCTCGGCCGAGAGCTTCCCCTTCGACTGCGCTCAGGGCGACGGCTGCGCTCGGCATGATGATGTGCCCGACGCGCCACTTATACCATTTTGGATTTTGGATTGTGGATTGCCACGCTGGGCAGCAAAACGCCTAAGACCGCTTCAAGCAGTGCGGCATCATCAATGGTAATTGGTATGATGCGGCTGCGCTGGACACAGACCAGATGAAATCGGGTCTGTTTTTGGGAGGGCTGCACCCTCCCCAACCCTGCCGTCAGGGAGTTCAGGGGCGGACAGAACGTATGAGCGCTGACGGGCGGTATGGCGTTGGGATGCGCTGGGTGGTCCTCACCCCCTCCCCCTCTCCAGCGAAGCTGGAGAGGGGAGACCAGAGCCGCGCGCCGGGGCATTCCAAAGCGGTATACACCACGTTGGCTCGGATGTTCTGTCCGCCCTTAAACGTCAGGGAGGGGTTGTACCCGGGAACCTGCCCTGCCCCGCGGTGACGGCTCGCGCTGGAAGGCGCTCAGGCCGCCAGGGCCTCGAGCACGACGATAAGCTTATCGCTCCAGGCGCCATTGAGGGCCCGACGGTCGAGGCGCACAAACTGCGGGCCAACCTTGACTGCCTGGTCGCGCAAGAAGCGCCGGCGCAGGCGCTCGCGCTGCGCGCCCTCAAGTACGGGCAGACGAATGATAAACTCGTCTCCGGCCGTGACGACTGAACTCACACCCGCCTGCAGTGCCAGGGCCTTGATCTGGAGCCAGGTGAGCAGATGCAGAGCCGCCTCCGGTGGCTTGCCGAAGCGGTCGTGCAACTCCTGCCGCAGCTCGCGAACTTCCTCGACTGTCTGCGCCTCGGTCATACGCTGGTACATCGCCACACGCAGCACGGGGTCGGCGATGTAGTCTTCAGGCAGGTAGGCCGTCAGTGGCAGGTCGAGGGTAACGAGGGGTGAGACCAGGACCTTTTCGCTGATCACCAGCTTGCTGGCGGCTTCGCTCAGGTTGACCTGCGGTATGGCTTCCCCGGATGGCGCGGCGCGATCAACACTCGCCTTGAGCTGGCGCACGGCCTGTTCCAGCAAGCGTGAGTAGAGATCGAACCCCACGGCGGCAATGTGGCCGCTCTGTTCGGCGCCCAGGAGGTTGCCCGCGCCCCGGATTTCGAGATCGCGCATGGCGACGCGAAAGCCCGCGCCGAGTTCGGTAGCCTCCTGAATGGCCTCCAGGCGCGACTGGGCCTCCCGGGTCATCGGCTTCTCCTGGCGGTAGAGCAGGTAAGCATAGGCGCGGTTGGCGCTGCGACCCACCCGTCCGCGTAACTGGTAGAGTTGCGCCAGGCCGTAGCTGGTTGCATCGTCAATGATAATCGTGTTGGCGTTAGGCACGTCCAGCCCGCTCTCGATAATCGTGGTGCAGACCAGAACATCGTAGCGCCCCTCGAAGAAATCGAGCATGACCCGTTCGAGTTCGCGTTCGTCGAGCTGGCCATGGCCCACGGCAATGCGCGCCTCGGGCAGCAGGCCGCGCAGGCGATTGGCTACGTGATAGATGCTCTGCACGCGGTTGTGGACGAAGTAGACCTGACCGTCGCGTTCCAGTTCCCGGTTGATGGCCTCACAGACCAGCGACTCGTTGTACGGCGCCACATAGGTCTTGATGGGCAGGCGCTCCTCGGGAGGGGTATCAATGACGCTCAGGTCGCGGATGCCGGCCATGGCCATGTGCAGGGTGCGGGGGATGGGGGTCGCGGTGAGGGTTAGAACATCCACCTCGGCGCGCAGGCGCTTGAGACGTTCCTTATGGCGCACGCCGAAGCGCTGCTCCTCGTCAACGATCACCAGTCCCAGGTCCTTGAAACGCACATCATTGGAGAGGAGGCGGTGGGTGCCGATGACGATGTCCACCTTGCCGCGAGCGAGATCGGCAACAATGGCGTCCTGTTCCTTCGGCAGGCGGAAGCGCGAGAGCATTTCAACGCGCACGGGGAAGGCCGCCATGCGTTTGCGGAAGGTATCGAAATGCTGCTGGGCCAGCACAGTGGTGGGCACCAGCACGGCCACCTGTTTGCCGTCCTGCACAGCCTTGAAGGCGGCGCGGAGGGCCACTTCGGTCTTGCCGAAACCGACATCGCCGCAGATCAGGCGGTCCATCGGTACCGGTTGTTCCATGTCGCGTTTGACTTCGCCGATGGCGCGGAGTTGATCGTCGGTTTCCAGGTAGGGGAAGGCTTCTTCGAGTTCGCGCTGCCAGTCGGTATCGGGGCTGTAGGAGTGACCCTGCTTCATCTGGCGCTGGGCGTAGATGGTCAGCAGTTCTTCGGCCAGGTCCTGCACGGCGGCGCGGGCCTTGCGCTTGGCGCGTTCCCAGTCCTGAGTACCCAGGCGCGTAAGGGTAGGAGCGGCATCGCCTGCGCCGATATAGCGGGTCACGCGATCGACCTGGTCTACCGGCACGTAGATCTTGTCGTCGCCGGCATAGCGCAGCACCAGGTACTCACGCTCGATCTCGCCGACAACGCGGCGGATGAGGCCCTCGAACCGGGCGATGCCGTGTTCGATGTGTACCACGTAATCACCCGGTTTGAGACCACGCACAAAGGCGGCGCGCTCTTCGGCGGAAGCGGCGCGTTTACGGCGTTCGCTGAGCGGACGGCGCTGGCGGATACCGAAGATCTCGCAGTCGGTGTAGAGGGTCAGATTGAGCGCGGGGAGGCGCCAGCCGCCTTCGAGGGCGCTGTGGGCCACGCTGAAGCGCGCCCGGGCCATTGCCGCATCGGCGACACCGTTCTGCAGGGCCTCCTCGACCAGTTCCTGCAAGCGGGCCGCCTGGCTGGTAACAGCCAGCACCCGCTCGCCGCGGACCAGGCGCGCGACGATGTCGTGAACCAGGCGTCGAAACTGGCCGCCGAACAGTTCGGGAGGCTCGAAGTGGAGGTTGCCGGTCGGAAGCGACTCGCCAGCGCCGTCCGGGGTAGGCGCTTCGGAGCCGCTGAGGTCGGCCAGGGCGCAGCCGGGGGGCGGGGCGGCCGAGGCGAAGAGTTCGTCCCAGAGGAAATAGGGCCGGGGAAAATCGGGGGGCAACTCAGCGCCGACGATCAGGCGCGCACGCCCATGCTCGGCCTGTTCGTGGATCTCGGCGGCGTGGCGGGCGAGGAACTGGGCCTCGGAGAGGAGGATCGCCGTGCCCGGAGGCAGATGGTCGAGCAGCGAGGCGCCCATAGCCTGGCGGTAGAACGGGGCGTAGAAGGCGCGGCCCTCGAAGCGTTCGCCACGCTCGAGGCGTTCGAGGGCGGCTTCCCACTCCAGACGCGCCTCGCGGCGGAGGCCGGTGTGATCGAGGGCGGCGATGCGGGCCACGGCCAGCTCGCGGCGCCAGAGGGGAATCTCGTGTGGCGGGCCGATCGTCACCGCTTCCAGGCGCGTCTCGCTGCGCTGGGTCACAGGATCAAACCGGCGTATGCTCTCCACCTCGTCGCCGAAGAAGCCAATACGCAGGGGCAACTCGTCGGCCGAAGGCCAGACGTCGAGCAGGTCACCGCGGCGGTTCAATTCGCCCGGTTCCTCCACCGTAGGGGCCATACGGTAGCCCAGATCGAGAAGCCGGCGCGTAAGGGCCTCGGGGCGATGGGTTGCGCCGAGCGCCAGGGGCAGCGTCGCCTCGGCCAGTTCGGCGGGAGTCAACGTCGGTTGCATCAGGGCCTTGATCGGCGCGACGATCACCGGCGGCGCCGACGCTCCAGCTCCGTCGCGCCACACGGCGAGGCTCTGCAGGACACGGAGGCGCTGGCTGAGCACCTGGCTCCCCGGCGACGTGTGCTCGTAGGGCAGCGCGTCACTGGCCGGAAAATAGATCGGGCGGGTCGGCCCGAGCCACTGCCGGAGATCATCGGCGGCGCGCAGGGCCACATCGGCGCTCGAGAGGACGAAGAGCAGGGGCGCGGGGTGATGCCGGGCCAGAGCCGCCACCACTGGCGCGCGAGTGGCTGCGGGTAGCGGGGCCAGCCGCAGGTAAGCGCCTGGCCGACCCAGAGCCGCGGCAATTGACCCGATGGCAGGTTGGGCAGCCAGTTCGACGCAAAGCTCCTCAAGGGTACGCATGGCAACTCAAAACAGGGCTGATCGTGCCGACCAGCCCCTTCAGGCGCAGGCCCGGTGCGTCGGGCGCGCAGCGTAGATCTCTTCATGTTATAGCACAGGTCCAGAGAAATGCGCCAGGGAGTCCGGCGACCACCGTCTCCTTGTGGAGCTGTAGAGGTGTGGCGCTGATCCGATGCGAGGCCATCAAGCAGCATTGGTATGAGGCATCCCGGCGACCACAATCGTGTTGCGTCCGGCGCGCTTGGCGGCATAGAGGGCCTCATCGGCAGCGCGCAGCAACTCCTCGACGCCGCCGGCGCCGCTGTAGGCCGCCACGCCCACCGAAATACTCACGGCTTCCAGGCGGCGTCCGTGAAAGTCAATCTGCAGGGCGTTGACCAGGTCACGGATCTGCTCCAGCCGCTGCACCGTATCCTCCACTGCCGAACCGGGCAGGACCAGCACAAACTCTTCTCCGCCGTAGCGGCAGGCAATGTCACTTTTACGCATATGCTCGCGAAAAACCCATCCCACCTCGCGTAAGAGCATATCGCCAGCTTCGTGGCCGTAGCGATCGTTGAAACTCTTGAAATAATCAATATCCAGCATCGCGACACAGAGCGCCTCGCCCTCCCGCTGCACGCGGTAGACTTCACGGGGCAGGGTTGCCTCCAGATAGCGCCGGTTGAATAACCCGGTCAGCGGATCGTGGATGGCCTGTTCGCGTAACGCCTCACGCAGATCGATATTGGCCAGGGCCAGTTTAATCGCGTCGCCGACGGAGATCAGCAACTCGATGCGCGGCTGGGCCTCGCCAGCAATGTGGAGCACGCCGTAGATCTCACTCTGCACGGCAAGCGGCAAGCAGCACATATGGTTAGCGCGGATCGCGCCGAGATGGCGACAGCGCGGACCCGCGTGGGGGCCGGTGAGCACGTGGAGCTGGCCGCGTCGCAAGGCCCAGCAGGCTTCGATGGGAAACACGGTCTCGGCCGGGCGTTGCTCACCCCACTGGCAGATCACTTCCAGGTCATCGGCGCCGGGAATGCGGATCGCCAGATAGCCGCCGTGGTCAGGAAAAATCGCCGCCAGGCGCAGCCCGATCACCTCGGCGGCTTCGGCGCGGTTCTGGCAGACCTGGAGCAGATCGTGCATCTGGTTGATCTGCATCACCTCGGCAGTACGGCGACGCGCCTCGACAATTGCCTGTTCGAGCCGGGTGTTGACCGCCTGAAGCAGCAGTTCGGCGTGCCGGCGCTCGCTGATGTCGCGATTGATCGCCACCATGCCCGTAATTTGTCCCGCGCCATTGCGGAGCAACGCCACCGAGGCCTGGATAGGCACATAGCTTCCGTCGCGCCGGCGCTGCTCCACCTCGCCGCTCCACTGGCCATCGCTGAACAGGGTCTGCAAGGCCGATTCTTCCGAATCGTGGATGTAGCGGGTCTTTAGCACCTCGTCAACCGACCGGCCCACCACCTCGCTGGCGGTCCAGCCATAGATCCGTTCGGCTGCGGCGTTCCAACTCTGGATCTGGAAGGCCAGATCGGTGGCGATCACCGCATCAGCGACGTTGGCCAGCAGGTTCGCCTGGTAGCGGAGTCGTTCCTCGGCGAGATGCTGTTCGGTCACATCTTCGACCTGCCCCAGCACCTGCAAGACCTGCCCCTGGGCGTCGCGGCGAAAGACCCTGCCACGGCTACGCATCCAGCGCCACGAGCCATCGCGGTGCCGTAGGCGAAAGGTGTGCTCAATGGTCTGATCGTCGGTCATGGCGCACAGTTCCTCTAACCCCTTCTCAAGACCGGTCAGATCCTCGGGATGCAACAGACGCGGCAGCGTATTAATGTCGGAAGTACGGATCTCGTCGAGGCTGTAGCCGAGCAAACCGGCCAGGGGCCGATTGGCATACACGGCGCGCTGTTCGGTAAGATCGAAAATGAACACCACTGCCGGCAAGAGGTCGGCGATCGAGCGGATGAAATGGTAATCCGACGACAGGTGCCATTCGATCTGGGACCCCAGCCAGGGGTATGGAGGCAGCGCGCTCAGATCGGGAAGCTCGCCTTCGCCGAGCACCCAGATCACGGCGTGCCGCCCCTGCCAGACGCCGTCAGGGTCCAGGAACGGGCGGCAGCGATGCAGCACCCGCCGCACCGTTCCGTCGCGATGCATCAGGCGCAGGAGCAGCGCGCAGGTTTCGCCGCAGTCGGCGTGGAGCGCGTGGCGCCAGTGCTCGGCCCAGAGATCCTGATCGGCAGGATGGACGCAGCGGGTCAGCAACTCGGGGTCGGCATAGAGCTGCTGGGGCGTGTAGCCGATGATTGCGACGCTCGCAGGGCTGCTGTAGCGACAGTGGCCCGCGCCATCAATCCACAGTTCCCAGTTGAAGGATGCGGAGCGCAGGTGCTGCACCAGATCGGCGGCAGGCGCCAGATCCGGCGCCAGGCGATCAAGGTGCGCGCGCAGAGCAGCCAGTTGCTCGTGGAGTGGCGTCAGGACGTCAGGTTCCATAAGGGGTCCTTCTGGCAAATGGGCCATCGGATACAGCGCGCCCCCAAGCAGGCGGGGCAGGCAGCTTCAGAGGAAGGGGAAGCTCAACAGTATGATACCAGAGCGACTGTTCGTGTGGTGAAGAATCCACCGGCATAGCAGGGCCGGGAGGAACGCGGGGAAACCGGGTTTCCCCGCGCCGCTCCCGACGGAAAGGGTTTGCAGCGCTCCGTCCCCCTCCCCGCCGGGTGTTCAGGGGCGGACAGAACGTATGAGCGCCGACGGGCGTGATGGCGCTGGGATGCGCTGGTTGGTTCTCACCCCCGGCCCCCTTCGACAGGCTCAGGCTTCGCCCTGAGGCTCAGCCCGAAGGGGCGGGCCTCTCCAGCTTCGCTAGAGAGCCTGCGCTGAGCCTGTCGAAGCGGGGAGACCAGAGCCGCGCGCGGGGGCGTTCCGATGCAGTCCAAGCCACGTTGGCTCGGATGTTCTGTCCGCCCCTAAACCGACGGGTGGAGGAGCACGGTTCCCTCCCCTGGCAGAAAGGGTGTGGGAGGGCTGCGCCCTCCCACGAACCCCTTGTTGGCAGGCCCCACGCCCCACTGCCGGAGGCGGACGTTGCATCAGCCCTGTACCGCAACCAGCACAGTTGCCCGTACCAGCAGTTGGGGTTACAATATCAGGAACATTTGTTGCTTCAATCACCTGTGGATGGGCAGCGACAGGGAGAATCCGGGGTTCTCCATCTCCTGTTTGGAGAGTTTCTCCTGGGAGGGCTGCGCCCTCCCAAACCCTGCCGGTGGGCAGGGCTTGCCACTCTGTGGGCGGGGGGATGGGAAAACCCGGTTTCCCCGTATGTTCACATCAGATCTCTTGGAAGGGCCGCGCCCTCCCGAACCCTCCCAATCGTTGCGCCTTCGTGGCGCAATCTCAGTCACTGGAGCCTGGCAATGATCACCTATGACGATCTGGTGGCGGGGCTGGAAGATGCCTGGCTCGCCGCGGGCCTGCATGAACACGCCTTTATTGAGAGTGTCATCCCCACCACCCAGGATCGCACGTGCAAAGTTGAACTTTTTCCTGAACACGAAGAACCTCTCACCAGCGAAAACATGCCTCCCTATCTTGAATTGAGCTTTGCCTGGTCGCCAGTGCATCAATTGCTCGCCGAGGGCCGCAATCTGCCCGCTGAGCCGCTCGACCTGCAGTGGACCTACACGGCCACGGCGACCAGCTTGCAGGAACGTAGCGACACGGAACTGGTGCGTATGTTCCAGCGCGCCGTTGCGCAAGCCTTCCAGCGCTTCTATCCCGCCGAGGCTGCCGAGATGGAACCGGTGATGGTCGAGGTGCGCCGTATCTATCAGGGCGGCCCGGAGCGCCTGCGCCTGGAATACACCCAACTGGTGAGCAGCACGGTCTCCGATCTGTTTGAGCTGTGGTCCGACCGCGATCTGCAGAATCTGCGCGAGGTGCTGCGGGTGGAGATGCAGCTCGCCAGCGCGATCATCGCCAATCTGGCCGATGCGTTTACCCCCCGGGGGCGTGGCGGCTACCGCACGGTTGACGCGGCATAGGCGGCCAGCGCCAGAACCAGCGCCCCTCCTGCCGCCCCGATCCGTCCTGCCCAACGCTCCGGCACACGGAGTGCAACGCCCAGCGCCAGCGCCGCGCTCAGCATCGCCACGGGCGGCAAGAGCCATCCCGCCCCGTCCGCGGGCAGCCATGGTCCGGCGGCTGCCGCGAGGGCGCCGAGCAGCGGCAACGTCCCCACCAGGAGCAGGCCGAGGGCCCGCAGGGCGCCCGCGGCGCCTCCAGGGCCGGCGCGGAGCAGGCGCGGCAGGCCCAACAGCCAGAGCGCGGCGCCCAGCACCAGCAGCGCCTGTTCCGGCACGGCCCCGGGCCAGCGTAGCAACCGCGATAGCTCCAATCCGCCCGTGGCAACAGCCACGGCCAGGGCCGCTGCCAGCGGCAGCGCGTAGTCGCGCAGCAGCTCGGCAGGAGCGCGATCCCGAGCGGCCAGAACGCGAAAGCGGGGCCACTCCAGCAGGGCCAGGGCCACGGGCAGATCGAGGCCGAAGGGAAAGGGCCGCGCCGGCGCCAGGGGCAACAGGGTCAGCACCACGAGCGGTGGCGCCAGGTCGATCACGGTGGCCGGCGGCGCCGGCCAGGCAGGCGCAGTGCCACCGGCAGCCAGCCAGCGCATCAACACCAGGCTCGCCACGAGGGCAAACAGGCCACCGGGGTAGAGTAACACACGCGGCCACGCCAGACCCAGGGCGCCCAGCAGCTCACCCATCGCTCAATGCTCGCGCAGGGCGAGCAGCCGCAGGGCCACCCAGCACAGCGCGCTGAGGACGAGCATCAGCCCGGCCAGGGCGACCGAGGGCAGGGTGGCAACGGGCTGCCGCGTCGTGTCAAAGGCAATCAGGCCCGCCCAGGGCCAGGCGACGATCTCGCCAAAGGGCGTCAGCCCACCCTGGAGCTGGGCCGTTACCGGGGTCAGCAGGCCCGCCAGCGCCAGTGGCGCGCCCAGGCCCAGCCCGGCGCTGTACGCCGCTGCCAGCCAGGCCCGCCCCTCCGGCGTGAGTGCCGGCCGGACGGCAGCACTGGCGGTAGAGGACCCTGGCTCTGCCCGAGGTCGCCCGGTAGAGGCCGCCGGGTGCGATGGTTCCTGCTTATCCGGGGCCTCCCCGCCGGGGGGTGGGGCAGAGGCCACCAGGGTAGCATCGAGGGGAGCGTCGGGGTGGCCGCGCTCGCCCTGCTCCAGCCCGGCGCCGGTTGGCGCTGCGAGGCCTGCCGGGCGGGGCGCGCCAGCGAGGCGCGCTGGCGGTAAAGCAGCCAGCAGGGCTGCGAGCCACAACGCCACGGTCAGCGCAGGCACTCCCCCGGCAGCGGCTGCGGCGATGGCCAGCCATCCGGCCACGAACGGCCCGCTAAGCGGCACCGCAGCAGAGAGCAGCCAGAGCGCGCGCGCTCCTGCAACCGGACGCTCCAACCCCAGACGCAGCGCCGGCCAGAGGAGCAGCGCGTACCCCACGACGGAAAGTCCGGCCGCCGAGCCCATCCCCGCCCCGGCGATGGCCATCCCGCCCAGAGACAGACCCAGCCACGGGGCAGCCCGCTCCACTGGCGCGACCACAGCGCGCCAGGCTCCCCACAGCGCTATCAGGCCGCCCATCAGCAAGGCGGCGAAGAGCCAGCCCGGGTTCCACGGCCCCAGGCTGAACAGACGCACCAGGGCGTAGAGGCAGCCGCTGGCCAGGATTGGCGCGCTGGCAGGCGCACCTTCTCCGGCCAGCGCCCGGGCGTCCAGGGCCAGCAACGCAGCCACGAGGATCAGCGCGAAGCTCAGACTGTTCAACCCGGCCCCCGCCAGCGGCGCGCCGTAGTTCCACTCGCCGCCGGTCAGGCCGATGAGCGCCATCCCCGCCACCACACCGAGCGGCGCCAGACGCGGGACCTGCCGGCTCCAGCCGGGCAACCCGGCGCGCTCGAGAGACTCAGCGCCGGTCAGCAGCCCCGCCAGGGCCAGCAGCCCTCCCAGCGCGCCGAGGTGGCCCTGCAACCCGGCCATCGCTACCAGCCAGGCTACGGCCACGGCGCTCCAGCGATGGGCCGTGCCCCGGGCCAGGGTAACCAGGCCATGCGCGGCAACGACGACCACCAGCAGCGCGCTGAGCGCATCGGCGCGCAGCAACCCATCCTGGCGAGCCAGTGGCGCGTCGTGGGCCAGCCCGGCCAGTATCAGGCCGGCGGCCAGCAGGAGCGCCAGGAGGGCGAGGGGGGCGTTTCTCAGCACCATCGCAACTCGCGCCCGCTATCTTCTGACCCCGCCCGCAAGCTCCTGGCGGCGGTAACGGCACTGATCGCAGAAGACCACGCGATAGCCGGCGACGGTCGCGCGGCGCAGCGGGCCGCCGCAGTTGGGGCAGGTGAGCGACAGGAGACTACCCGCGCCGGTCACGATTGGTTCCTGGTGGGCAGTTGCAACCTGGGGCGTGGCAGGAGTAGGGGGAGGGGGCGCCGACGGCGGGGCAACAGGTTGATGTGTAGCGGGGAGGGGATGCGCGGAGGATGGCGGGGGTGGCGCCGGCTGCGCGGGCGAGGGCGGGGCAAAACCCCAGAGGTCACTCAACCGCTCGACGAGGCGAGCATAATCGGCGGCGCCGCGGGAGCGCGGATCGTACTCGTAGATCGTCTTGCCCCGGGCCGACGACTCCGACAGGCGCACATTGATCCGGATGGGGTCCATAACCAGGCTGCCATACTGCTCGCGTAACTGCTCCAGCAGATCGACTGACTGCCGTGTTCGCGCATCGAAGAGGGTCGGCACGATGGCCCGCAGGCTGCCGGCGTTGCCCTTGACCCGACTGAGTTGCACCACGAGCATTTCCAGGCCCCGCACGGCAAAAGGCTCGACCGTCGTAGGCACGATCACATCAGTGGCCGCGTGCAGCGCATTGAGGTTCAGCACCGTCAGCGAGCCGCCGCAGTCAACGAAGATAAAATCATACTCCGCGCGCAGCGGGCGAAGCGCCTGTTCGAGCACGCGCGGCCAGTCGGGCCGCCGGGCGATCGCTGGCTGGGCCGTCAGCAAGGTGGCATCGGCGGCGATCAGGTCGAGATTCTGGCGCACAGGGGTGCGGCAATCAGCGGCGCGCGCGCCGTCAACCAGCGCATCGTAGAGCGTACGGCGCGGGCTGACCCCGAGAGCCATCGCCAGGTTACCCTGGGCATCCACGTCCACCAGCAGCACGCGCGCGCCTTTGAGCGCCAGGCCGGCGCTGAGGTTCACCACGGTGGTGGTCTTGCCAATTCCGCCTTTCAGGTTCGTGACAGCGACGATACGGCCCATAGAAAACCTGGCTTATTTTGTTCCTGGGAGGGCTGCGCCCTCCCAAACCCTCCCCTCAGGAAGGGGCGTGGGGAAACCTGGTTTCCCCATATGTTTACGTTAGCCCGCAGAAGCAGGCATACCGGCAAGTGTAGTGCAATGACGGGGGCATGTCAACTAGCGCGCGATTGGTATGTGTTCAGCGCGGCGCCGCTCCTCTACGGCCTCCCCACCGGCAGGGGGTTGGGGAAACCCGGTTGCCCCATTCCCCAACCGCTGGTGGGAGCGGCTGCCACCCCCCACCGGCAGGGGGTTGGGGAAAC
>Ga0116211_1000472_pt1 | contig 21575 bp, 24 predicted proteins | sample SaghotsprinmetaG_FD_94484 | JGI IMG/M metagenome (GOLD analysis project Ga0116211, IMG submission 94484) | Hot spring microbial communities from South Africa to study Microbial Dark Matter (Phase II) - Sagole hot spring metaG | ecosystem: Environmental > Aquatic > Thermal springs > Hot (42-90C) ... | reverse complement strand
TGGAGGAACCGGCCTTGATCGCCCCCCGGGAGGAGAGCGCCGGCGAGCCGAGCCTGATCCGCCGCATCTGGACCTCGCTGTTCGATCGCAGCAAGGAGCCCAAGCCCGCGGCCCCCACCGCCGCACCACAGCCGGCGCCGGCGCCCCGTCCCACCGGCGAGCGAAGCCCGCCGCAGCCGCAGCGGACCGGACGCCCGGAACGGGGCGGCGAAGAGCGCCCCGGCGGCCCGCGCGAAGGGGGAGGGGAGCCTGGTCGCGGCGGCCCCGACAACCGCCGCCGCGACGGCAAGCGAGACGAGCGCGGCCAGCGCAAGGGCGAGGGACGTGAAGGCCGCGAGGGGCGCGAAGCCCGCGAGACGCGGGAGCCGCGCGAGGGCCAGCAGCGCCCGCGCCGCGACGAGCGTCGGGAGGAGCGCCGGCCGCCGCGCCCGCCGCGTCCCGAAGGCACCGAGGCTCGGGAGCCGCGGGAGGGTGCGACCAAGGGTCAACCGCAACCGGAGCGGACGGCTGCCCGTCCAGGGGAGGCCGGCCCGGACGCGCCGGTGAAGCCGCCGGAGGTCAGCGAGACCCGACCGCCGGCGATTGCGGAGCAACAGGCCGCGGAGCCCGTCAAGGCCGAGCCCGCGAGCGAGACCGTACCGACGCCCCCGGCGGTCGGACCCAGCGCGGGCCCCACCAGCGCACCCGCCGGCGGGGCCGCTGTGGTCCAGACGGAAGAGATGAAAAGCGAACCCGTTGCGGAACCGGCCGCCGCGGCCCCAGCGGAACGGAAGCGACGCGAGGCCCCACCGCCCGCCCGATCTGAAGAGATGGCCGAGGACGACACGGAGGCCGGCGACGACGAGGGCGGCCCGGAGGACGGGACCGGCGAAGAGGGCGAGCGCCGCTCGGGCCGCCGCCCCAGCCGCCGCTCCCGTGGCGGACGCCGGCGCTCCCGCGAAGGCCGGGGTCGCCGCGAGGATGACGCCAACGGCGACGCCAGTGCCAGCGTGCCCGCGGCCGAAGGCGCCGAAGCACCGCGTCCCGCCGCCGCGGCCCAGGAATCCATAACCACCGAGACGCCGCAGCCGGCGCCCCAGCCCCCCAGGGCGGAGGCCGACCGACCGGAGCCCGCCGCCAGCGAGCGGTCCCGCGCCGAGCCCCCGGCCGCCCCCGTGCGGGAGCGCGAGCCGGCGGCGAGCGATGCGCCGCCGCCCCGGTCGGTGGAATAGCCTGCATCCCAGGAGGTCTAGGGCTCTGCCCGGTCTGTCTATCGCGGGACGCGGGGAAGGCAGACCGGCTGAAGCCTCGACCTCCTGCCAACCTTGGGGCCGCGCCCTGGTACCCGCCAATTCCAAATTGGCCTTGGTTATCGTTCCGGCCACTTCTACGCCTGGAGTGCAAAAGCGTAGCGAAGCGAAGCTTTTGCAGTGACTGCAAAAGTTACGCACTTCGCGCTTCACTTTTGCACTCCAGCCCCCCCCAAGTGGCCGAAACGATGATCAAGACCGGTCAGGGTGGCAATCAAGCATCCCTCTGCGCTCTCTGCGTCTTATCTCTGCGCCCTCTGCGGTGAAGTCTTCAAATTTGGAATGGCTGCCTGACACCGGGCTATTAGCGTTTATTCGCGGACCAGCGCCGGATTGGGGTTATTTCAAACGCTGGCGGATGTCCTCCAGCAGCCCGGCGGCGGCCTCTTCCACCATATCGAACACCTGCTCGAACCCCTGGGGCCCGCCATAGTAGGGGTCCGGCACCTCGCGCAGTTCGTGCTCGGGGGCGAAGTCCATGAACAGGGCGAGCTTGCGCTCCAGCCCCGGCGGGCAGATCGCCCGCAGCTCCCGATAGTTGTCCCGATCCATCGCCAGCACATAGTCGAAGCGCTCGAAATCCACCGGCAGGGCCTTGCGCGCCCGCTGGGCGCTTAGGTCCAGCCCCCGTCGCCGGGCCGTCTCCTGCGCCCGCGGATCGGGCGGATTTCCCACATGGTAGGCATGGGTTCCGGCAGAATCCACCTCGATCCACTCCGCCAGCCCCTCCCGCGCCACCAGCCCCTCGAACACCCCGTGGGCGGTGGGCGAGCGGCAGATATTGCCCATGCAACAGAAAAGCACCCGAATCTTTCTTCTCTCACTCATAGCCATGGCCTGTTACCGAAACAACCGAACCTGAAAAGCCGAACACAGAGGACGCGGAAGAACACGGAGAACACAGAGAAAAAGCGTTGCGAATTCCTGGATGGTTTAGGGGGTGATGGCCGGTTCGCCAAATTGGACACGGGCAAAAGACCTGGATTCTCTCTGTGTTCTCCGTGTTCCTCGGTGTTCCTGCTTTTGACTTTGGATTCAAGAACCTCCCCCCCCCACCGGCGGCTCTCCCTTGCGCTGCCACTCGAACCAACGGCCCCAGGGGAAACGTCCCTTGAGCCGCAACGCTGGGCGCTCCACCAAATGCCAGGAGGCCACCGCCATCAGCAGAACCACCGGGAAGGCCTGGGCGAACAGTCCCAGCGGCGTGACCTGCCCGCCGTGCAGCCAGATCAGACCCTGCTGCACCGGAAAGGCGTAGATGTAGATGCCGTAGGAAAAGTCCCCCCAGCGGTCCGGCGAAGGCAGACGCAGGGCGGGATGATAGGCGAAGAAGAGCAGCCCGTAGGCGAAGACGATGAATCCCGCGAGTCTCCCGTAAGGGGTGGTGCGCAGCACCCAGGCAAGGGCGAGCAGCGTCACCAGGGGCGTGAAGCCGATAGGGATCTGCTCCCGGTTGATGAAGAGGAAGCCGCCGAGGCCGAAGAACAGCATCAGGTCCGCCACCTTGGCCTCGTGGGCGGTGTCCGTCAGTCCGGGGGCTTTTAGGTAGAGCAGCACCCCCACCAGCAGCAGCAGGTTACCGGCGGCCCGATGATGCAAGAGCCCCAGCCACCCCACCAGGCCGACCCAGCCGTACATCATCAACTCCACCGGCAGGGTCCACAGGGAGCCGTTGACCCCCTTGGGCCAGGGTAGATCGGCGAAGACGCCGGGGAGGAAGTATTGCAGGTTGAGCAGGCTGCCGGTGCCGAGCAGGTAGTCCCAGAACTGCCGGTGGCTGAAGTATTCCCCGGCCGGCAGGGTGGTGGCGCTGCCCGCCACCACGACCGCGGTGAACAAGACCGCCACCCACAGGGCGGGATAGATGCGCAGCACCCGCGCCTCGATGAAGGAGATCAAATGGGCGCGGTTGGCATAGCTGGAGACGATGAGAAAGCCGCTGATGACGAAAAAGGCGTCCACCGCCAACCCGGCGATGCCGGTGCCCACCCGCGGGATCAACCACAGGCTGAGGGGGTCGTGGTGGCTCGGCCCCTTGCCGAGCCCCAAGGGGTAGCAATGGGCATAGAGCACCAGCGACGCGGCCACCAAGCGCATCAGAGTAAAGTTGTTGGCGCGGCCATGCACCAGCTCCGCCAGGGAGTAGATGCGCAGGCCGCTCATGGTCGCCGCCTCTTCATCGGGGCGACCCCGCTGTGATACCCTGCCCCGTTCTCAAGCGCCGGAGGGGCCAGCATGCAATTGAACATCATCATCGACGATTATTCCATGAACCTGGAGGTAACGGAGGCGTATCTGCAACAGCAGGCCGCCGCCTTCGAACGGCTGGACGGCGAGATGAACAAAGGCCTGCGCCTGGGCCGCGACTGGATCGACCAACCGAACCCGACGCAACGCTGCCAATCCGCGGCGGAGAAGCTGCTCCGGGCCATCGAGACCCACAACGAGGCCCTGGCCCGCCTGTCCGCCGGCTATATCTTGGCGCGCCTGCCGGGGGTCAAAGGGGTGCGCATCGACACCAACGGCGAGCCGGCGGAGACGCGGTTCAATTATTGAACGGTCCGCAAATGAACGCAAATTAACGCAAAATCCAAGACGTCCTTTGCGTTTATTTCGCGTTCATTTGCGGAGAAAAAGATCAACCGCCAATCTCGTCCCGAATGGCCCGCAGCCGGTCGATGGGGTCCGCGGCGGCGGTGATGGGGCGTCCCACGACCAAATAGTCGCTGCCCGCGGCGATGGCCTCCGCCGGGGTCATCACCCGCTTCTGATCCCCGGCCGCGGCCCATTCGGGGCGCACCCCAGGGGTCACGGTGAGAAACCCCCCGCCCAGCGTCGCACGCACCGCGGCCAGTTCCTTGGGGGAGCAGACGATGCCGTCCAGCCCCGCGCCCTGGGCCAGCCCGGCGAGGCGCAGCACGTTCTCCTCCGGGGTGCCGGGGAGGCCGATCTCCGCCAGATCCTCTGCCCCCAGGCTGGTGAGGATGGTGACGCCGATCAGCAAGGGACGATGGGAGGCACGCGCCAGCCCCTCCCGCGCCGCCTCCATCATGCGCCGGCCGCCGGAGGCGTGCACGTTCAGCATCCACACCCCCAGGTCCGCGGCGGCGGCGCAGGCGGCGGCCACGGTGTTGGGGATGTCGTGGAATTTGAGGTCGAGAAACACATCGAACCCCTGGCCCACCAGCCGCTCCACCAGGGCCGGACCGGCGCGGGTGAACAGCTCCTTGCCGACCTTCAGCCGACAGAGGCTCGGGTCGAGACGATCCACCAAGGCAATGGCGGCCTCGGCAGTGGGAAAATCCAGGGCCACGATCACCCGCGGCGGCTTGCTTGCGATGGACATGGGACTCCTCAATGTTTGTTGCAGCTCAGGGAGCGGATGCGGCGGATGCTGCTCCAGCCCTTGCAGCCGGGGCACTGCCAGTGCAGTTCGCGGGCGCTGAAGCCGCAGCGCTGGCACTGATAGGCCGGACACTCGGCCACCAGCCGGCCGAGCATCGGCTCCACCACCGCCAGGGTCTCGGGCAGCAGTTCCTGAGTTCCGCGCAGATTCAGCGCCAGCAGCCGTTGCAGCCCCTCCAGGCTGGGGTATTCCTGCAGGTGGGTGAGGACGAAGCGCAGCGCCGCCCGTTCCCCCTCCTCCTGCTGGATGATGCGGGAGAGGGCCAGCACCTCCGCCTCGCCGTGGGTGCGCGTCACCAGCCCGCGCAGATAGGCGCCGTATTCCCCTTCGCGGCCGAGGGCGCGATAGCACTCCTTCAACAGCGGCAGCGTCTCGCCCATGAAATCGGGGTCCTGCCGTTCCACCGAGTGCAGCAGCTCGATGGCCGCGGCGGCATCGCCCCGCTTGCGCGCCAACTCCGCCCGCAGCAGGATGGCGCGCACCCCCCGTGGGTCGCAGCTTCGCGCCTGCGCCAAGCGTTCGGCGGCACCTCGTTCGTCGCCCGCCGCGATGGCCCCCTGGGCCAGCTCGCAATAGTAGTGGGCGCACTCCAGCCGCAAGGGTTCGCCGGTCACCCGCTCCCAGCGCGCCGCACTCTCCAGGCAGCGTTCCCAATCCTTTTCCTGCTCGAAGATCTGGCGCAGGTTGTGCAACGCCTGCTCCTGGTAGAGACGGGTCTCCGCCAGTTCGCGAAACAGGTTCTCCGCGCGGTCGAACAGCCCGGAGCGCATATAGTCCTGCCCCAGTTCCAAAAGGGCCAGGGCGCGCTGCTCGTCGCTCAGGTTGTCGCGGGCGATGAGGTTCTGATGGATGCGGATGGCGCGGTCCACCTCGCCGCGCCGGCGAAACAGATTGCCCAGGGCCAGGTGGGTCTCCACCGTCTCGGCATCCACCTCCACCAACTGGGTGAAGACGTCGATGGCCTTGTCCGGCTGCTCGTTGAGCAGGTAGTTGAGCCCCTTGAAGTAGGCGGCGTCGGGCATCCGCCGCGCCGCCGCGCGCGCGTCGCTGCGCCGGGCGGCCAGCCAGCCCGAGGCGGCGGCCACCGGCAAGAGCAACCACAATAACTCCATCATGGGACAAACATCACGGGACCGGCTTCGCGGCCCACAAGAAAGGGGCGGCCGGCAACGAGGCCGGCGCCCTAGGGAGATAAGGCATTATCATAGCGAAAATTCGCGCGCGAATTTTCACGGCAAGGCCCGCGCCTTTTACCGCAGCCCCAGCACATCCTGCATGTCGAACAGCCCCTTGGGCTGCGCCGCGATCCACCCCGCCGCCCGCGCCGCCCCCTTGGCGAAGGTCATGCGCGAGGAGGCCTTGTGGGTGATCTCCACCCGCTCCCCCTCCACCGCGAACAACACCGTGTGGTCGCCTACGATGTCGCCGGCGCGGACGGTCTCGAAACCGATGGTCTTGCGGTCGCGCTCGCCGGTCACCCCCTGACGGCCATAGACCGCGCACGCCTTGAGATCGCGCCCGAGCGCCGCGGCCACCACCTCGCCCATGCGCAAGGCGGTCCCCGAGGGCGCGTCCTTCTTGTGGCGATGGTGGGCCTCGATCACCTCGATGTCGGCCTCGTCGCCCAGCACCCGCGCGGCGAGATCGAGCAGCTTGAAGCAGAGGTTCACCCCTACGCTCATGTTGGGGGCGAAGACGATGCCGATGTGTTCGCCGGCCTTGCGCAGGCGCGCCTTTTCGTGATCGCTCAGCCCCGTGGTCCCGATCACCATCCGCTTGCCCTGGGCCTCGCACAACTCCAGGTGGGCCATGGTGGCGGCCGGGGCGGTGAAGTCGATGAGCACGTCGAAGTCATTCACGACCTGTTCGAGGTCGCCGACCAGCTTCACCCCAAGGGGCCCCACCCCGGCCAGCTCGCCCACATCCATCCCCAGCAGCCCGCTCTGGGGCTGCTCCGTACCCACCGTAAGCCGCAGCCCTTCGACGGCGCCCACCGCCTCCACCAACGCCTTGCCCATACGGCCGGCGGCGCCGGCGATTGCTACCCTGATCATTTTGTCCAACCCTCAAAAAAACAGAAAGTTACAGGCCACCGCCCGATTTCGATGGGCAATTCTACCGTGAAAGCCATAAAGTCAACAGCAGGAACACCGACGCATCCGTGAATGGCCCAAATCTTCACGCCGCACGGCCCCGGTTTGCGTTATCCTTTGCCCCTCACTGCTCAACCAACGGGAGGTCTCCCATGCGTTCCATTCTGTTCGTCGCCGCCTTGTTCGTCGCCGCCCTGGCCCAGGCCGGGGAGCGGGTCACGCCGGAGGATGCGCCGGTGGTGATCTATCGCGCCGCCTCCAGTTTCGACGACACCCTCGCCAATCTGGAACTGGCCATCACCGACCAGGGGCTCAAGATCAGCAACGTACTGCACATCTCGGAGATGCTGGAGCGCACCGCGGGGGATCTGGGGCTAACCGACAAGCTCTACCAGCGCGCCGAGTCGGTGGAGTTCTGCTCCATCGCCGCCTCCTACAAGATGTCGCAGGCCCATCCGGGCAATCTGGCCATCTGTCCGCTGACCATCGCCATCTATACCCCGAGCGGGGAGCCGGAGGCGGTCTATCTCTCGTTCCGCCGGCCGCTGCTGCTCGGGGCGGCGGAGGCCGCCGTGGCGGAGGTGATGAGGCTGTTGGATGGCATTGCGCAGGAGGCGGCGCAGTAGGCCATGCTCCAGTTTCAGGTCATCCCGGTCACCCCCTTTCAGCAAAACGCCACCCTGCTGTGGTGCGACGAGACCCTGCAGGGGGCGTTGCTGGACCCCGGCGGGGAGGTGGAGCGGCTTTTGGCCGCCGCCGAGGCGCGTGGGATCAAGATCGCCTCGATCCTGCTGACCCACGGCCACATCGACCATGTGGGCGGCGCCGCCGCGGCGGCGGCCCGCACCGGCGCGCCGATCCTCGGCCCCCAGGCGGAGGATCGCTTCCTGATCGAGGGGCTGAACGAGCAGGGCTGGGCCTTCCGCTTCGAGCACAGCGGGCGTTTCACGCCGGATCGCTGGCTGGCGCAGGGGGAAGAGGTCGCGTTGGGCAACACGGCGCTGGAGGTGCTGCACTGCCCCGGCCACACCCCGGGCCACCTCGTCTTCTTCCATCGGCCCAGGCGACTCGCCCTGGTGGGGGATGTGCTGTTCCGCGGGTCCATCGGCCGTACCGACTTTCCGCGCGGCGATTACGCAACCCTAATCGACTCCATTCGCCATCGGCTGTGGCCGTTAGGGGACGACGTGACCTTCATCCCCGGCCACGGCCCCAATTCCACCTTCGGACGGGAGCGGCAGGACAATCCCTTCGTGGGCGACGCCGCCTGACCACGCGGATGGCCCGCCGGCCATCCGCGGAAACCGCCGCATCGGTGCGTCAAGCCGCCTTGGCCCTGGCGCGGCGGCGCACCGGCGACTCATCCTCTTCTCTCTCCTCCCTGGATTCGATTGTTTCTTCCGCCGCGGCCGTCTCCTCCTTCTCGCCCGCGGGCCTGGCCTTCATCCCCTTCAGGGCGTCGCTCACCTGGGCGCTGTGCTTGGCCAGATGGAAGGCGATCTGCTCCAGTTGCTCCTCCGGGATCTGAAACTCGCCCTGTTTCAGCAGGGCGAACAGCTCCTCGGCGATGTCCAGCATCTTGTCATAGGCATCGGCCTCTTTCTTCGTGGGAAACACCATCTTCTGGACCCCGTTTCTCTCCACCACATACTGTACGATGACCGCCATAAAAACCTCGCTGTTTCAGGATGAAAAAGGGCGCGGGCGCAAGGGCCACCCCGGACGCCAGCAATTCCAAATTTGGAACACAGAGGGGCACAAAGCGCACGGAGAACAAGAGGCGCCCCCCGTGGGAGCGGCTTTCAGCCGCGCTGGCCTTGATCATGGCGCCGGCCGGAGACCTGACAGGTCTGTCCTGCGCATGGCGGCCGGGCCCGCGAGAGGTTACCCAGGGAGCATTTGGTCCGCCGGGAGCGGACAGGTTCCCATCAATAACGGTAGTGATCCGCCTTGTAAGGCCCCTCCACCGGCACGCTGATGTAGTCAGCCTGTTTCTGGGTCAGCACGGTGAGCTTGGCGCCGATCTTCTCCAGATGCAGCCGCGCCACCTCCTCGTCCAACTTCTTAGGCAGGGTATAGACCTTGTTCTCGTAATCCGCCCGGTGGTTGAACAGCTCGATCTGGGCCAGGGTTTGGTTGGAGAAGCTATTGGACATCACGAAGCTGGGGTGGCCGGTGGCGCAGCCCAGGTTCACCAGGCGGCCTTCGGCCAAGAGAATAATGCGCTTGCCGTCGGGGAAAATGATGTGATCCACCTGGGGCTTGATGTTCTCCCATTGGTACTGCTTGATCCCAGCCACGTCGATCTCGTTGTCGAAGTGGCCGATGTTGCAGACGATGGACTGGTCCTTCATCCTGACCATGTGATCGTGGGTGATCACCTGGAAGTTGCCGGTGGCGGTGACGAAGATGTCCGCTTGCGAGCAGGCGTCGTCCATGGTCACCACCCGGTAGCCTTCCATCGCCGCCTGGAGGGCGCAGATGGGGTCGATCTCGGTGACCCACACGGTGGCGCCCAAACCTCTAAGCGACTGGGCGCACCCCTTGCCCACGTCGCCGTAGCCCAGCACCAGGGCGATCTTGCCGGCGATCATCACGTCGGTGGCGCGCTTGATGCCATCCACCAGCGACTCGCGGCAGCCGTAGAGGTTGTCGAACTTGGACTTGGTGACCGAGTCGTTGACGTTGATGGCCGGGAAGGGGAGTTCGCCCTTGGCCGCCATCTGGTAGAGGCGATGCACGCCGGTGGTGGTCTCTTCGGTGACGCCCTTGATGTTCTTCAGGATGTTGGAGTAGAAGCCCGGCTGCTTGGCCAGCCGATCCTTGATGGCGGCGTAGAGCACCTCCTCCTCTTCGCTGGTGGGGTTGGCGAGGACGCTCGGGTCCTTCTCCGCCTTGCTGCCCAGGATGATCAGCAGCGTGGCGTCGCCGCCGTCGTCCAGGATCATGTTCGGCGTGCCGCCGTCATGCCACTCCATGATGCGGTGGGTGAAGTCCCAATACTCCTTCAGCGACTCGCCCTTGAAGGCGAAGACCGGGATGCCGCGGGCCGCGATGGCCGCCGCCGCGTGGTCCTGGGTGGAGAAGATGTTGCAGGAGGCCCAGCGCACCTCAGCCCCCAGGGCGGTGAGGGTCTCGATCAGCACCGCGGTCTGAATGGTCATGTGCAGCGAGCCGCAGATGCGGGCGCCTTTGAGGGGCTGCTCGGCGGCGTACTTGCGGCGGATCGCCATCAGACCGGGCATCTCGGTCTCGGCGATGTTCAGCTCCTTGCGGCCCCAAGCGGCCAGGGAGAGGTCGGCGACGTGGAAATCTTTGAAATCAGCCACAGCGTTCATAAATGCTCCTTATGGGCATGTGGCCAGGAGGGGCTTAGGTCTGCTCACCAATCGCCCCGTGCCAGGCACGAGTTGGACAGGTGAGCGCCGTTGTTGCAACCGAGCCTGAGGGAGGTCCCCTTGCAGCGCTCCTCGGTAAAGATTCTGCGAATTTTTAGGCCGGCTATTCCCGCCCTTTCCAGGCATTGGGATTGCGTCGGCCATGAAATACGGACAGCACGACAATTCGCCTCGCCTCAACGCGATAATAGAGGCTGTAGGGGAAGCGGCGGATGGCGACGCGACGGATGTCTGTATGCACGATGGGAAAACGTAAGGGGTCGCCAGCCACATGCCCGATGCAGTGTTCGACCTCTTCGACGAACTCGACCCCGAGATGCGGTCGTTGCTCCTCGTAATAAGCGACGGCATCACTGAATTCGGCGCTTGCAGCGCGACGGTAAACGACCGGCAGCGTCATCGCCCGATACGCGCCAGGGCACCGGCCTTGACCTCGCTCCAGGGCGCCACCTCTTCCGGATGCGCCTCATGATCCGCCAAACGAAGATCCAACTCGACCCGTTGCGCCTCGGTCAGAACCGGCGCCGCCCCAAGGTCGCACAGATTGTCCCAGAGCGCCTCCACCAGCTCTAGCTGCTCTTCCACGGGAAGGCACTTGGCTTGATTCAACAGGGCGATATTCATGGCGTTACCCTTTTGCTGGTCTGCTGGTGCCGAGGCTCTGCCTCGGCAACTCGGCTTGGCGGCTCTGCCGCAATATCCATCCGTGAAGGCGGCAGAGCCGCCAAACCTTCGGTAGCGAGGCGAAGCCTCGCTACCAGAACAGACTAAGGGAGGTTCCCTTGCAGCGCTCCTCGGTAAAAATTCTGCGAATTTTTAATAATTTTCGCGTTCGACCAACTCGGCGAGGTACTCCAATGCGCCGTATAGCTCCTGCATCTTGTCGATGGTGTAGTTTCTTTCGTTTTTCGTAAACAGACGCTCCTTCAGCCGGCCGAACTGCCACAGGTTGCCGTCCGTAACCACCCCGTAAACCGGGCGAGCCTCGTGGTCATTGAGCTTCTGCGCCGCCACCAGCTCCGCCAGGCATTGCCCCCAACCCAGCTCGAAATCGTTCTTCTTGGCCTCGACCACGATCACAATCGGGGTTTCGAGCACCGTCTTGCCCAGCGCCGACCTCTTCGAAAAGATGTAATCCGGCGTGCCGGACAATACCTCGTCGAAGGCGATCGGCTTTTGAATCCAGAACGAAAAATTCTTGCTGTGCCTTTTGTACACCTCCCTGAGCAGGGGGGAGATGATCAGCTCGCTCCGGGACGCCTCGGAGGAAAAGATGTCGATATTCTCCTTGCTGAACTCGAACTCATCGACAAAGGTTCGAGGGACGGTCATCTCGACTTCCGAAATGAAGACGCCATCCTCGTACTTGATGTTAAAAGCCTTTTGAACGTCGGAAATGCTTTTGAATTGACTGAAGGACATTTGATGGCACCCATGTCATTCGACAGCCTGCGCGCAAACCACCTTAGGTGTTTATTGGGCGGGCGTAATTCGCAACCCTATCCGACAACCAAGCCACGCCACTCAAACCTCGGGTTGGGGTCCGCGATTCGCATGCCAGAAGGCCAATACCTGAAGGATTTCGCCCACCACCTTGTAATAGACGAAATACCTCACGCGCCCGAGATAGAGCCGCCTAACCCCTGGGGTTCTCGATCCGCGATATTCGGCACCAATTCCAGGTTGCTCCGCGAGAAGCAAAACCGCCGCCGAAAAATCCGCGGCGACGGCGCCTGGGGCGGCGGGCCGATTTTCCACCCACCAACGGGACGCATCACGAACCTGCTCCGCAGCGCGCCGGGAGATCTTGATCCAAAGCGCCACGATCAGTCGCCGACTGGCAATGTCCCCAGCAACGCTTCAAGCGTCACAAAGTCGCCCCGCTCGATTTCCGTCATGGCGGCAAGAAGCTCGTCTTCCTGGGCTTTCGTGAGCATGAATCCCTCATCCGCGCCCCGCGCAACTACGGCCACGACGGCCCCTTCCGGGAGGGAAAACCCATCCAGCACGACCTTGCCGCGGACGACGGTGCCCGTTGCTACTTGCATGTTGTTTTTGGTTCCAGCCTTGAAGTCAATGTAGCCCGAAAAAGATTCCATTTACGCCGCTTTCGACGAAAATGCCTTGGTTTCATTAACAACCTGCTGAAGGGCAAGTTGAATATGGTTTACTTCATTCTCTTCGAACATAGCCTCGCCGCACTGCGTACACACCCACGCGGGAATGGACGCCAATGTAATGTGGTAGCCGTTTCGGTCGGCGCTGAATGGCGCGCTGGAGTGAACCATAGTGCCTTTGCAGTAATAGCATTCCATGTTTCATCTCCTCGCTTTGAAACAAAATCCATTTCGATGCCGAGGCGATAACCTTGTCCTTGATTCCCAAGGTCACGGTTCCACACCTCAAAACCCGCGTGCTTGCAGATCGCAAGAAAAGGGCATGATCGCGGGCGCAGCCCGCGACCGGCCCATTCCCTATCAGATCCCCGCCGCCTCGCGCAGCGCCTCGGCGCGGTCGGTGGCCTCCCAGGTGAAATCCGCGCCCACGCGACCGAAGTGGCCGTAGGCGGCGGTGGGGAGGTAGATGGGACGCAGCAGGTTGAGCATGGCGATGAGCCCCTTCGGACGCAGGTCGAAGTGCTCTTCCACCAGGGCCACCAGCTTGGCGTCGTCGATCTTGCCGGTGCCGAAGGTATCGACGCTGATGGAGGTGGGACGGGCCACGCCGATGGCGTAGCTCACCTGCACCTCGCAGCGTTCGGCCAGGCCGGCGGCGACGATGTTCTTGGCCACGTAGCGGGCGGCATAGGCGGCCGAGCGGTCCACCTTGGAGGGGTCCTTGCCGGAGAAGGCGCCGCCGCCGTGGCGGCCCATGCCGCCGTAGCTATCGACGATGATCTTGCGCCCGGTGAGGCCGCAGTCGCCCACCGGGCCGCCGATGACGAAGTTGCCGGTGGGGTTGATGAAGTACTTGGTCTCTTTGTGGATCCACTCCTTGGGCAGCACGTGCAGGATGATCTCGTCCATCACCGCCTCGCGGATCGCCTTTTGGGAGATCTCGGGGCGGTGCTGGGTGGAGAGCACCACCGCGTCGATGGCCACCGGTTTGTGGTCCTGGTAGCGCAGGGTGATTTGGGATTTGGCGTCCGGCCGCAGCCAGGGCAGGGTGCCGTTCTTGCGCACCTCGGCCTGCCGCTCCACCAGGCGATGGGCGAGCTGGATCGGGGCGGGCATCAGCACGTCGGTCTCGTTGGTGGCATAACCGAACATCAGCCCCTGGTCGCCGGCCCCCTGCTCGTGGTCCGCGCCCTCGTTGACGCCCATGGCGATGTCGGCGGACTGCTTGCCGACGGCGGAGAGCACCGCGCAGGACTCCCAGTCGAAGCCCATGTCAGAGCTGTTGTAGCCGATCTCCTTCACCACGTTGCGCGCCACCGCCTCGTAATCCACCACGGCGTTGGTGGTGATCTCGCCGGCCAGCATCACCATGCCGGTCTTCACCAGCGTCTCGCAGGCGACGCGCGCCCTGGGATCCTGCGCCAGGATGGCGTCCAGGATCGCGTCGGAGATCTGATCGCAGACCTTGTCCGGGTGACCTTCAGAGACCGATTCGGAGGTGAAGATGAAGTCTTTCGCCATTGCTGTCGCCGCTCCCGTGGTGCAAGAGGTTGAGTTACCGGCCGAAGGCCGGTGAGAAGCCAAACAAACGGGGAATTATACGGGCGGAACAAGGGAGGGGGAAGAGAAAAATTGCTGCCCGGCTGGCGGGCAATGGCGCCGGCCAGGCGGCCGGCGCCGGTTGGTGGAGGAACGGATCAGCCCTTTTTGAGGTGCTTCATGGCCACCACCAGACTGCGCCGCAGCATATCCACCGCATGGGCGACGTGCTCAATCTCGTCGTTGGTGTCGGTCTGGGTGACGATGGGCTCGTCCAGTTCGCCCTTGGCGATGCGCACGGCGCGGTCGGTGAGCACCTTCAGGCGGTTGATGATGGCGCGGTGGGTATAGAAAAAGGTCAGTCCGAAGGCAAGCGCCACCAGCGCGATGGTATAGGGGTTAAGGAAGGAGCTGGTCACTTCGCCCAGGGAGATGTCGGGCAGATTGACACTGATGATGCCACGCACGTCGCCCTCCTGATAACCAAAGGCGCGCTGGTCGCCGTACTTGGCGATCACCTCCGGCGGCGCTTCTTCCGGCTTGCCGTGGCACTTCAGGCAGGCCTTGGTGACATAAATGGGCTGGGCGTAGCGGTACTTGCCTTCGGCCATTTGCTCAAAGGTCTTGGCCTCGTCGTCGGCCTTGAACAGCTTGATGGCCTCGGTCTCGAAGGCGTCCGGGGCGTTGGCCGGGTTGCGGTATTCGTCCGAGGTCACGCGGAAGGTGGCGCGGGTGGCCGAGTTGGCCACGATGGTGGAGAGTTCGCGGGTGGCCAGGGCGGGGTTCTTGGAGAACATCATTTCCCCTTCCTTGATGGAACGCTGGCCCAGGAAGTCGTGGAAGTCGGGGGTCAGCTTGTCCACCCACACCACGCCGGACTGCGCCACCCAGGCGCGGAAGGAGACCACCTGCTCCGCCACCGCCCGCGCCTCGTTGCGCAACTGCTTGAGCTTGAGGTTTTCCACCCCGAAGAAGAAACCGGCGGCGACCATCACCAGGGCGACCAGAAACATCAGCGAGTATTTCAACTGGATACTGTACTTGCGGAACATGGGATATCTCCTGCTTCAAAACGACTGGGCGCCGTGATTCTTTTTCGAACAAGCATTGGCGCCCCGTGACAAACGGGGGCGCGAAGGGTTGCGAAACCTTCTAGGGTGAACTCAAGAAGACCGCGAGGGCGTTGATCTCCTGATCGGTCAGCTTGGCGGTAATGGTATTCATCCCCTCGTGGAGGCGATCCGGCGACAGGTCGCGGAAACGCAGAAGGTTCTGCACTACATAGGCCGGGTTCTGTCCGCGCAGGCGCGGAATGCCGAGTTGACCCGCCGCCTCCGGGCCGTGGCAGTAGATGCAAAGCTTGGTATACACCTGCCGCCCCTTTTCTTTTTCGTCGTCCCGGTAGGAGGACACCATCGGTTGCAGCGTCTGCCCGCTGTAATAAAGCACCAGATTGAGCAGGTCTTCGTCCCCCAGATCCTTGATCATGCTATACATGGCCGGATGGTTACGACTCTTCGCCAGAAAGTGGCGCAGTTGTTGCAAAAGATAAAGGGGCTGCTGTCCGGCCAGGTTGGGGATCACCAACCCGGAGGTGGAGGAGGTCTTGTTGCCATCTTCCCCGTGACAGAGATAGCAACGCTCGGCCACCAACTGGCCCGATTTGCGCGCCTCGGCCTGCGCCTGCTCCAGGCTGCCGTGTTTCTCGATTCGCTGGGCCAGCAGATCGGCGGCCGCCTCATCGGGGTTGTGCGCGGTCTGCGCCGCGACCTGCCCGACGCCCGCCAGCAGCAGGAGCAGGCCCAGGCTGCGGAAGAGGGAGATGAGGATGGGTGGGTTTAACGACATGACCCGTTCTCCAGTGAATGACAAGGGGGGTAGCGCGCCGGATCAGATGCCGCTGGAGGCAAGCAGCTGGTTCGCCTTCAGTAGAAAGACCTGACGCTCCTTCTCCTCCGGGATCTCCTCCGCCAGCCGGTGCAGCAGGGTCTCGGCATCCCGAAGACTCTTAATGCCGCCGATGGAGGAAAGGGTTTTTTCGCACAGCAGGGGGCCGATGGGCCCCAGATGGTTGATGAGCATCTTGGCTACCCTGTCAGTAAAGGCCTGCGCGGCCACCGCATTGACCACCTGCGCGGGCGCCTTGGCCGGGGCGGCGGCCGCGCGCCGCGGCGGGGCCGTCCCGGCGCCGGTTTGCAACACATCCAACAGGCTGGCGGTATCCGGGAGATCGTCCTGGGCATGGCCCAACACCAGGGGGTTGAGGCTGTAGGTTCCGCTCTCGAACTCCAGTATCCCCGGCAGGGCGTCGGCCCCGCGGCGGTTGGAACTGGACAAGGAGATCACCCGCCCCTCCTCGATGGCGATCATGATCGCGTGGCCGGACTGGTCGCGGATGATCAAGGTGCCACTCTGTTGGCCGGCGATCATACGCTCGATCAGGGCAACCATGCCGCTACGATCAATAGAACTCGGCATTGTCTTATCTCCCCGCTAGTGTAATTTTTTATCGTGCATTGTTCCACGACCGGGGCGCGATTTAAAGTGCATTTTTAGGCTGGTAATTACCACCCCTACCCCCCCGGCGGCTGATAGCTGTCCGGAAACAGCATCGTCGGCATACGCTGCGCCTGATCGTCCCGGAAGGGAAAGTCGATGGTGTAGTGCAACCCCCGGCTCTCCCGCCGCCGCAGCGCGGAGTCGATGATCAGCTCCGCCACGTCGGCGAGATTGCGCAGCTCCAGCAGGTCATTGCTGACGCGGAAGTTGCTATAGTACTCCCGAATCTCCCCGCGCAGCAGGCTGACGCGCCGCTTGGCCCGCTCCAGCCGCTTGGTGGAGCGGACGATGCCCACATAGTCCCACATGAAGCGCCGCAGTTCGTCCCAGTTGTGCGCCACCACCACCTCTTCGTCGGAATCGGTGACCCGGCTCTCGTCCCAGGGGGGAATCTGGTCCGCCAGGGGGGCTTGGGCCTGTTGCGCGCGGATGTCCTCGGCCGCCCGTTCGCCGAACACCAGGCATTCCAGCAGGGAGTTGCTGGCCATGCGGTTGGCCCCGTGCAGGCCGGTATAGGCCACCTCCCCCACCGCATAGAGGGCGGGGATATCGGTACGCGCGAACAGATCGGTGACCACACCGCCGCAGGTGTAGTGGGCCGCCGGCACCACCGGGATGGGCTGGCGGGTGATGTCGATGCCGAACTCCAGGCACTTGGCGTGGATAGTGGGAAAGTGGCCGCGCACGAACTCCGCCGACTTGTGGCTGATGTCGAGAAAGACGCAATCCGCGCCCAGTCGTTTCATCTCGTGATCAATGGCGCGCGCCACGATGTCCCGCGGGGCCAGCTCCGCCCGCTCGTCGAAGCGCGGCATGAAGCGGCTGCCGTCCGGCAGCAGCAACCGCCCCCCCTCCCCGCGCAGGGCCTCGGTGATGAGAAAGGACTTGGCCTGGGGATGATAGAGGCAGGTGGGATGAAACTGCACGAACTCCATATTGGCCACCCGGCAGCCGGCGCGCCAGCCCATGGCGATGCCGTCGCCGGTGGCGATGTCCGGATTGGTGGTATAGAGATAGACCTTGTTCGCCCCGCCGCTGGCCAGCACCACGAAGCGGGCGGCGAAGGTCTCCACCGCGTCGGTCTCCCGGTTCAGGATATAGGCCCCGACGCAGCGATTGGGCCGGCGTCCCAGCTTGCGATGGGTGATTAGGTCGATGGCGATGTGGTTCTCGAACAGCTCGATGTTCGGGCATTTGCGCACCCGCTCCACCAGGGTCTCCTCCAACACCCGACCGGTGGCGTCGGCGGCATGGATCACCCGGCGGTGGGAGTGCCCCCCCTCGCGGGTCAGATGATACCCCTGCCCCGGCGCCGCATCGCGGGTGAACTCCATCCCCTCGCCGAGCAGCCAGCGGATATTGTCCGGCCCCCGCTCCACCACCAACCGCACCGTCTCCTCATCGCACAGCCCGCCGCCGGCGTCCAGGGTGTCCTCGACGTGGGAGTCGATGGAATCCTCGGCGTCCAGCACCGCCGAGATCCCCCCTTGGGCGTATAGGGTATTGCTCTCTTGCAGTTGGCGCTTGGCGACGATGGCCACCCGCAACTCGCGCGGCAGGCGCAGCGCCACCCCCAGGCCGGCGGCACCGGCGCCGATGATAAGAACGTCGTGGCGACGGGTGATGGTCATTCGGATCACTTCTCCAGCGAGTAGGTGTTTACGGAGGTTGCCGCCGCGTTCATAATTTCCCGCGACCGCGTCGTTTCATCCTAGCCCAATTCCGTCGCGGCGAGAACCGGGCGAGCGAGAACTTATACATGATAGCGTTGTCCATCGAAATATTCCTAGCACTGTGCGCGATGCACGGTTCGCTTTTCCGGCGGGTCCACCCCTGATGAGCGAGCAGCCCACCGACGTGGAACTGGTCGCGCGGGTCCAGCGAGGCGACAAGCGGGCGTTCGACCTGCTGGTGCTCAAGTACCAGCGCAAGGTGGCGAACCTGGTGTATCGCTATGTGCGCGACCCGCACGAGGCGCTGGACGTGACCCAGGAGGCCTTCATCAAGGCCTACCGGGCCTTGGCGGACTTCCGGGGCGAAAGCGCCTTTTATACTTGGCTCTACCGGATCGCCATCAATACCGCCAAGAACTATCTGGTGGCCCAGTCCCGGCGCCCTCCCACCGAGGACGTGGAGGCGGAGACCGCCGAGCAACTGGATGTGGGCTCCCGCCTGAAGGAACAGGCGACGCCGGAGAACTACCTGCTGCAAGAGGAGATCGCCGCCACGGTACGGCGCGCCATCGACGAGCTGCCGGAAGACCTGCGAACCGCCATCATCCTGCGGGAACTGGAGGGGCTGAGCTACGAGGAGATCGCGACCACTATGGGCTGTCCCATCGGCACGGTACGTTCGCGCATCTTTCGCGCCCGTGCGGCCATCGACGCCGCCTTGGAGCCCTTGACGAAACCCTGACCGAGCGGGCGGCGCTTGCCCGCCCGGTCAACCCAACAACAACACCGAGCATCGGGTGACCCAATTATGAGCGATCAGATGAGCGAAGAGCTGTCGGCCCTGGTGGACGGCGAGCTGGCCTCCGCACCCTCCCGCCTCCTGTTCGACCGTTTGCGATCCGACGAGGCATTGCGTGCTCGTTGGGCCCGGTATCACGAAATCGGCGACCTGATCCGCAACGAGGCCCCCGAATTGCCCCTGCTGGGACTGGCCGAGCGGGTGCGAGAACGCCTCCAGGACGAACCCGCCATTCTCTCCCCCCAGCGCCCCGCCGCCGGCCTGCCGCACCGCCTCCGCTGGGGACAAGTGGCGGCGGGTCTCGCCCTGGCGGCGTCGGTGGCCGGCGTCAGCGTCTATCTCACTGACCTGCAACCCAGCACCACGCAAGCGGACAGCCCGCGGATGGCGCAAACCCCCACAACCATTCCCACCCCTACCCAGAACATCGCCCCCCTGATGCCGGTGGCGCAAACGGCCATCAACCCCGAACCGACCCCAAGCCTGGGGAACCGCTGGAAACGGATCAGCCAACCCCGCATGGAAAGCAAACTCAACCGCTATCTGGCCGACCACAGCGAATACGCCACCCCCGGCGGCATGGTCGGCCTGATCCCCTATGCCACCCTGGTCAGTTATGACGCGGGTCGTTGACCACCCGATGAGCCTGCGCTGGCAAACCCTCGCCTGGCTGTTGCTCGGTTGCAGCCTCACCGCCCAGGCCAACGAGGCCTTGGGATGGCTGGAGCGGATGAGCCATGCGGTACGCGACCTTAACTACGAAGGGGTGTTCGTCTATCTGCACGGGGATCAACTGGAGTCGATGCGGCTGCTCCACGGCACCGCCGACGGTCGCGAAATGGAGCGTCTGATCTCCCTCAACGGCCCCCCGCGGGAGGTGGTGCGCGATCAGCACTCGGTACTGCGGGTGCTGCCGGAACAACGGGCCATCTCGGTAGGATGGCGCAATGCGGATCCCAGCTACCACGCCATACTTTCGCGCTCGCCGGAGGAACTGACCGCCAACTACGAGTTCGCCCTCGGCGAACGGGATCGGGTGGCGGGGCGCGCGGTCCAAGTGGTGGTCATCACCCCGCGGGATCAGCTCCGCTACGGACAACGTCTGTTTCTCGACGCGGAACATGCCCTGCCGCTCAAGAGCGAACTGCTGGACAGCGACGGCCGCGCGGTTTCCCAGCTCATGTTCACCCAGTTGCGGGTGGACCCCCAGATGAATCTCGACTGGGAGGTGGAGAGCGAGGCGGAGGGCGCCCATTACGCCTGGAACTACCAGCCGCCGGCGCAGTCCCTGGACGGCGACGAAGATGCCTGCGACTGGCGCTTCGACGGACTGCCGGCGGGCTTTCGCATAACGGTACATGCTCGCCGCAACGGGACGGAGCCGCACCCGCCGCAGGAGCACTTCGTGCTCTCCGATGGCCTGGCCACACTCTCGGTTTATATCGAAGAGGCCGACCCGGCCAATCCCCTCGCCGGCGGCTCCCGGATGGGCCCGATGAGCGTGTTCGGCCGGGTGCTGGCGGGGCACCAAATCACCGTGGTCGGCGAAGTCCCGGAAGAAACCGCCCGCTGGGTGGCATCCACTGTCCGACGCCAGGAGCAAAGGGGCGCCCCATGATCGAAGAATCTGCCCTAGTGACCGCCTGCGACGGCGAACTCGCCGAGGTCGAGACCCAGCGCAGCGCCGCCTGCGGCGCCTGCGCCGCCAAGGGGGCCTGCGGCGTCTCCGCGCTGTCCCAGGCGTTCGGTGACAAACCCATCGCGTTCAAGGTCCGCAACCCCCTCGGCGCCCGCCCCGGCGAACGGGTGATCATCGGCCTGCAAGAGGGCAGCCTCACTCGCGCCGCCGCGGCCGCCTATCTGGCGCCCATTGGCGGCCTGATCGCCGGCGCCGCCGGCGCGCATGGGGTGGCCGAATGGACAATGATCGCCGCGGAACCCTTGGCCATCCTCGGCGGTCTCTTGGGACTGGCCGGCGGGCTAGGGTGGCTGGCGGGCTTCGGTCGTCGCATCCGCAACGACCAACGCTACCAGGCCGTCATCCTGCGCCGCGCCGACCAAACCCCGATCCATTGCGATCTCCGCTGAATCCGCCGGCGACCCCCCGTTCGTCCCGACATTCCTTCCTTATTACCACAGGAGTCCCAGATGATGAGTGCATCGCTTCGTAGCCGCTGGCCGGCGCTGTTCTCCGCCCTGCTGGTGCTGACCTTCACAGCCCTGCGGGCCGAGGCCCGAGATCTGCCCGACTTCACCAGCATGGTGGAGAAATACAGTCCGGCGGTGGTGAACATCAGCACTACCCAGCACAAAAAACTGGGCAATCGCTTCCAGCACCGTTTCCAACTGCCCGACCTCCCGGAAAACAGCCCCTTCTACGACTTCTTCCACCGCTTCTTCGGCGAGGAGGGGCTGGGCGGCCTCGGCGGCGACCTGCCGGAGTTATCCCTCGGCTCCGGCTTCATCATCTCCCCGGACGGCTACATCCTCAGCAATCACCATGTGGTGGATGATGCCGACGAGGTGCAGGTGCGCCTCAGCGACCGCCGCGAGTTCACCGCCAAGGTGGTGGGCATGGACCGCCAGAGCGACATCGCCCTGCTCAAGATCGACGCCGACAACCTGCCCACTGTCAAGATCGGCAAATCCACTGACCTCAAGGTAGGCGAATGGGTGTTGGCCATCGGCTCGCCGTTCGGCTT